>WNGP01000528.1_pt1 | contig 29617 bp, 23 predicted proteins | sample 5407671 | NCBI WGS metagenome assembly WNGP01 (sample SAMN13153381, study PRJNA577476) | soil metagenome | isolation source: 40 cm soil or saprolite under Garry oak tree replicate 2 | place: USA:California | collected 2016-06-15 | reverse complement strand
CGGTCGCGGCCGACGTCCCGCTCTGTCCCTCGCTGGTCGCCGTGATCGTGGCCGACCCGGGGGCCACGGCGGTCACCAGGCCGCTCCCATTCACAGTCGCCAGGGCGGTGTTGCTGCTCCCCCACGTCACCGCCCGGCCCGCCAGCGCGTTTCCGTTGGCATCCTTCGGCGTGGCAGTGAGCTGCACGGTCTGCCCCGTCGTCACGCTCACTGACGCCGGGCTCACACTCACCGACGCCACCGGCACCGGCGTCACGGTCACGGCCGACGTCCCGCTCTGTCCCTCGCTGGTCGCCGTGATCGTGGCCGAGCCGGGGGCCACGGCGGTCACCAGGCCGCTCCCATTCACAGTCGCCAGGGCGGTGTTGCTGGTCCCCCACGTCACTACCCGGCCCGCCAGTGCGTTTCCGTTGGCATCCTGCGGCGTGGCAGTGAGCTGCACGGTCTGCCCCGCCGTCACGCTCACTGACGCCGGGCTCACACTCACCGACGCCACCGGCACCGGCGTCACCGTGACCGTGGCCGTCCCGGTCTTGGTTTCGCTCGTCGCGGTGATCGTCGTCGAGCCAGCCGCCACGCCGGTGACGAGCCCGCTCCCGTTCACCGTCGCCACGGTCGCATTGCTGCTGCCCCACGTCACCACTCGACCCGCCAGCGCGGTCCCGTTCGTATCCCGCGGCGTCGCGGTGAGCTGGACGGTCTGACCCGTCGTGATACTCGCCGCGGCCGGGCTCACGCCCACCGACGCCACCGGGACGGTCGCGACCGTCACGGCCGCCGCGCCCGTCGCCCCTTCGCTCGTCGCCGTGATCGTCGCGGCGCCCACGCCCATCGACGTGACGAGACCGCTCGTGTTCACCGTCGCTACGGCGGCGCTATTACTGGCCCACGTGACCGTACGCCCGGTGAGCGGATTGCCGTTGCCGTCCTCCGGTGTCGCCGTCAGCTGCGTGGTTGCTCCGACGAGCACGGTCGTGGACGCCGGGCTCACCACCACCAGAGCCACCGGTACGGGGGGAGGAGGCAGCGGGGATGACACCGTGACCGCTGCGGAGTCCTTCCTGTTGCCGCTCGACGCGATGATGAAGCCCTGGCCCGCGTGCAGCGCGTGCACCATGCCCGTCTGGCTCACGCTCGCGAGGGCGCTCATCGCGCTCGTCCAGTTCAGCGCGTGCGGGGGCTTGTTGTTGTTCGTGACGACGGTCGCCGTCAGCTGGATGCTGTCGCCGACCAGCACCGTGTCGATGCGTGGTGTCAGGGAGATGGACAAGACCCCGAAATCGGGGCCGAACGCATCGGGCTGCTGCTCGCAAGCCGCGAACAGCGCGACGCACAGCAGGACCGCCCGGTGCCAACTGGTCGGAAAACGCAGGCTGAGGGCCGTTTTCAGGCGCGCCAGGCGCTGCGCCAGCTTGTGTAAGAAGGTCATCGCACGTCTCCCGGGTTCACTTGAACTGATAGGCTCCGATGTCCAGCGCAGTCCCCTGCGGACGGCTCACGCCGTCGAAGTCGGTCGGCACGTACGTCAGACTGAGACCGGCCAGAATCGCGGGACTGCCGGCCCGTAGATGGAAGTCGAGCCCCGTCGGATTCACGAGCAGGGGATCGGTGTTGTTGTAGTTGTTCGAGTACGTGACGCCGGACGACGTCCCGACGTTCACCGGCCCATTCGACGTGATGTTGTTGGCGACGAGCACGTTGCTCGTGGTGCCGCCGGCATCGAACCAGATGCCCGCCGTGAGCGGCTTGTAAAAGATGTTGTTCGCGATGACGGAGTTGGTCAGCGGGCTGCTGACAATGATCTGGCCGTCACGGTTGGGGTTCGGGAAGGCGAACGTGTTGTTGACGATGTACGCCCGGTCCACGGACAGCGCGCTCACGTTGAACCGGTGAATCGGCCAGCCGTGCACCATGTTGTAGAAGATGTTGCTCCGGATCGTGACGTTCGTCCCGCTCGACAGATAGATGCCGTGGTCCTGGTTCTGCCAATACGGTTTGAGGGGGTTGCACCCGTTTTCACCCGGCCCGTAGCGCCCGATGTCGTGCACCAGGTTCTGCTCGATGATGACGTCGTTGTTGTCGACCGCGAATCCCGCGAGGCCGATGACGGCATCGGTGCACATCCGCCCGACATCGTGGATGTTGTTCTTGGCAGCCTCGAGGCCGGTCAACCCCACGCCCATGTCGATCCCGTAGTGGTTGACGCCCTTGATCTCGAAGCCTTCGGCACGCGCGTAGTTCGTGCTGAACCGCACGCCGGTCGACGAGGTGTTGCTCTGGCCATCGAGCACCGCGCCCCATTGCTGCTCGGCCTTGAAGACCACGAGGTTCGTTGCGGTGCCGCCGCGCACGATGTCGAGGATCGCGCCGCTGCCACCGGTATAGACGCCGCTGCGCACGATCACCACGTCACCCGGGTTCACGACGCCGGCGGCTTTCGAGAGCGTGCGGAACGGCTGCGTGCTGGTGCCGGGATTGGCATCGTTGCCGGCCGCCCCGTCGACGTAGCGACACACCCCCGATCCCGTCGGCACACAGCCGGTGGACGTCGTCGAGACCGCCACGGCGACGGTGCCGCTCTTGCCTTCGCTCGTCGCCGTCACAATGACCGACCCCGCCGTCAGGCCGGTGACGAGGCCAGACGCACTCACGCTCGCCACCGTCGAGTTGCTGCTGCCCCACGTCACGATGCGCCCGGTGAGCGCAGTGCCGTTCGCATCCTTGGGCGTCGCCGTCAGCTGGACCGTCTGGCCAATCGTCAGGCTCGCCGAGGTTGGGCTCACACTGACCGAGGCCACGGGCGCCAACGTCACGGTCACCGTGGAGGTACCGCTCTTCCCCTCACTCGTCGCCGTGATCGTCGTGGAGCCCGCAGCCTTGGCAGTGACGAGCCCAGTGGCGCTCACCGTTGCCGTCGTGGTATTGCTGCTGGCCCAGGTGATCGTGCGCCCGGTCAGGGCGTTGCCCGCCGAGTCCTTGGTCGTGGCGCTGAGCTGTGTCGTGGCGCCCACCAAGAGCCCCGCGGTCGCGGGGCTGACGGTCACGGAGGCGACGGGGACGTTCGCTACCGTCACCGACGCGGTCGCGCTCTTGCCTTCACTCGTCGCCGTGATGGTCGCCGACCCGGCCGTCACACCACTGGCCAGTCCGGTGGCGCTCACCGCAGCCACCGCCGCGTTGCTGCTCGCCCAGGTGATCGTCCGCCCGGTCAGGACGTTGCCGGCCGAGTCCTTGGTCGTTGCCGTGAGCTGCTGCGTGGCCCCCACGAAGATGCTCGCCGTGGCGGGAGTGACCGTCACCGAGGCGACCGGCACGATCGCGACCGTGACCGTGACCGACGCGGTTGCGCTCTTCCCCTCACTCGTGACCGTGATCGTCGCCGTACCGGCGGCCACGCCGCTGACCAGCCCGATGCTGCTCACCGTCGCCGCAGCGGTGTTGCTGCTCGCCCAGGTGATCGTGCGCCCGGTCAGGACGTTGCCGGCCGAGTCCTTGGTCGTAGCGGAGAGCTGGACCGTAGCGCCCAGCAGCACGCTCGCGGTCGCCGGGGTCAGTGTCACCGACGCGACCGGGACGGTCGCGACCGTCACGGCCGCCGTGCCGCTCTGCCCTTCGCTCGCGGCGGTGATCGTCGCGGCGCCCACGCCCATCGGCGTGACGAGCCCGCTCGCGTTCACCGTCGCTACCCCGGCATTGTTGCTGGCCCACGTGACCGTACGCCCGGTGAGCGGGTTGCCGTTCCCGTCCTCCGGTGTCGCCGTCAACTGCGTGGTTGCACCGACGCGCACCGTCGTGGACGCCGGGCTTACCACCACCAGAGCCACGGGTACGGGGGGAGGAGGCAGCGGGGACAACACCGTGACCGTCGCCGAGTCCTTCTTGTTGCCGCTCGACGCGATGATGAAGCCCTGGCCCGCGTGCAGACCGCGCACCACGCCGGTCTGGCTCACGCTCGCGAGCGCGCTCATCGCGCTGGTCCAGTTCAGTCCGCGCGGGGGCTGGTTGTTGTTCATGACGACGGTCGCCGACAGCTGGACGCTGTCGCCGACCAGCACCGTGTCGATGCTTGGCGTCAGAGAAATGGACAGGACCCCGAAATCGGGGCCGAAGGCATCGGGCTGCTGCTCGCAGGCCGCGAACAACGCGAAGCACAGCAGTACCGCACGGTGCCAACTGGTCGGAAAACGCATGAACCGCTCCAGCGCGAGGAGAGTGAGGTTCGGCGGCTCGACTGGCGTGGCACGCGGCAGCGCGTGCGGTAGCCTCGGGGCTTTGCGTCCCCGGCTTTCGCCGGGTTTGCCTTTGTCGTCTCTCCCTACCGGGAGGGGCGATCCAGCCGAACTGCGATGGTACCGCGGCCCAGAAACGAAACGGCCGCCCTACGCTCGAGACCTTCTCGAGGCGCTGGCGGCCGGGCTGACCTGACGACCGTCCAGGTCGTCGTAGTCCCCTAGCTCTGCGTCACCGCCTTTCGGCGGCTTTGCTCTGAGCAGCTTGGGCGCCAAGCTATCCCAGGGTGTTGCGTCGACGCTGTGATCTGGGTCATTCCGGCGTCGGTCGGTCGCCCGTCGTTGTGCTCAGATCGGGGCGGGTGTTGCAGGCTGCGTCGCGGCGCACTCGCCGCCGCACCCGTGATGCTAAAGTGTTGCCGTCGTGTTGCATTCGCACCGAGCCGCCAGGACGTCCCTGAGGGCTCACTTCTAAGACACAGTACCACAATGACTTGTGGTGCAAACCCCGGACGGCAGACGGCACGGAACGTGAGTACCTGCCGGGCGACGCCAACCCAGTGGGACCTGATGTCCGACGCGCCAACCCGAGCCACCCCGCTGCCCTTGACCCGTTTCGCGTGGCCTGGGGTCCGGCCGTTGCCAGGTTGGCTTCGCTCGCTCGAGGCCGAGCTGCTCCGGGATCCGCGGCTGCGTTGGGCGGCGAAGGCGCTGCTCGACTTCGCCTGCGGCCTGTGCTCGGTGCTGCTCGCGATCGTGGTGGTCCAGGGGCCGGGGCTCGCATCTTTCGGGGCGGAAGCGGCGCTGCTGCTCGGCGCGACGACCGGCCTCCTGATCGTGGCCGCCGATGCCGTGGGCGGCCGGTATCGTGACATGTGGCGCTACACGAGCATCCGCGAGGCGATCGAGATTCTCGTCTCCAGCATGTTGGCGCCGACGGCGCTCGCGGTGGCGCGGGCGTTGCACCTCCTCGAGCTCCCCTTGGCGACGCTCGTGCTCATGGGCTTGTTGATGGTGTTCAGCCGGATCACCGTGCGGGCGTTGCGCCGCTGGCAAGTGGCGGCCGGCAAGGCCCGCTCGCAGCAGGGGTCGCTCCGCGGCAATGGGGTGGACGCGTCGCGTCGCGTCCTGATCGCCGGAGCGGGCGAGCACGGGCTGTCCATCGCCCGCGATCTCCGGCAGATGGCGACCCGGGGCGTGGAGCTGGTCGGGTTCCTGGACGACGATCCCGCCAAGGTGGGCGCGGCGTGCAACGGCGCGCGCGTGCTCGGGCCGGTCCGCGACGCGCTCGAGATCGCCGAGCGTTACGACGTCAGTGAAGTAATCGTGGCGATGCCGCGGGCCGAGCCCGCGTTCGTGCGCTCGCTGGTGCACCGGCTCGAGGCAGCGGGGGTGCAGGCGCGGGCGGTCCGGGGCGTGATGCGCTTCATGACCGGGCACGAGCTGCATCGGCCGGGCGCGACGACGCTGCACGAGCTGCTGGACGGCGTTCCCGCGCGCGACCGGGCGGCGGCGCACGGCGTCGAGCCCGCGACGCGGCGCGTCCTGGTCACGGGGGGCGCCGGGTACATCGGCTCCCACCTGGTGCGGATGCTGCTCGAGCGCGGCTACTACGTCCGCATCCTCGACCGCTTCGACTACGGGCGGGTGGGGATTGCCGCGCTCCACCACCCGCGGCTCGAGATCATCCAGGGCGACATCTGCAACAGCCGCGACGTGAGCCGTGCGGCCCGGGATGTGTACGGCGTCGTCGCGCTCGCGGCGATCGTGGGGGATCCGGCGTGCAACCTCGATCCCGAGGAGACGATCAACCTCAACTACGCCGCCACCAAGATCCTCGCCGAGACGTGCAACTTCTACGGCGTGCGCCGGCTGGTCTTCGCCTCGAGCTGCAGTGTGTACGGGTCGAACAGCCACGGGTGGCTTACGGAGCGCTCGCGCCTGCACCCCGTGTCGCTGTACGCGCGGACCCGCGTGCTGAGCGAGAACATCCTGCTGGACCGCCGCGGCGACGTCGAGCCGGTCATCGTGCGCCTGGCGACGGTCTTCGGCCTGTCCCCCCGGATGCGGTTCGATCTGGTCGTGAACACGCTCACGGCGCGGGCGGTCGTGGACCAGCGCATCACCGTCATGGGCGGCAACCAGTGGCGCCCGAACGTGCACTGCCGCGACGCGGCGCGCGCCTTCACGCTGGCGCTCGAGGCCCCCGCGGCCGACGTCGCCGGCGAGACGTTCAACCTGGGCGGTGACACGGAGAACTACACGATCAGCCAGCTGGGCGAGATGGTGGCGCGCATCGTGGGCGACGTCGAGGTCGTGACCCAGGGCGACACGCCCGACCCGCGCGACTACCGCGTCAGCTTCGAAAAGATCCGGCGCGTGCTCGGGTTCGAGCCGCAATTCTCCGTGCAAGACGGCATCCGCGAGGTGGCCGCCGCGATGCGCGCGGACCCCGCGCTGCAGCGCCATCAGGACCCGACGTATCACAACGTGCAGGCGTTGAAGCAGACGTTCAGCGCGCCGCGGCGCCGGCGCGACGACTTCGCGCCCGCCCGCACGCTCGCTCAGGCCTGAAAGCCCCCCCTCCCCACCCCGACTTCCTCGTCGTCGGCGGCGGCGTCATCGGGCTCGCGCTCGCGCTCGAGCTGCGACGCCGCCACCCGCACGACGCCATCACCCTGCTCGAGAAGGAACCGGCCTGGGGCCGCCACGCCAGTGGTCGCAACAGCGGCGTGCTGCACGCCGGCTTCTACTACGACCCCGACAGCCTCAAGGCCCGCTTCACCGTCCAGGGCAACCGGCAGCTCGCGAGCTATTGCGCGGCCCGCGGCCTCCCCATCAACCGCTGCGGCAAGCTCGTGGTCGCCCGGACGCACGCCGAGCTGGCGGCGCTCGGCGAGCTGGTGCGCCGCGGACGCGCCAACGGCGTGGCGCTCGAGCCGGTGACCGCGGACGAGGCACGCGCGCTCGAGCCCCGGGCGAAGACCTTCGAGCGCGCGCTCTTCTCACCCACCACTGCTTCCATCGACCCGATGGCCGTGCTCCAGGCGCTCGCCCACGACGCTGCGACCGCGGGGATCACGCTGCTCCCCGGCACCGCGTACCTGGGACGGGCGGGCTCCGCCGTGCGCACGTCGGCCGGGACGCTCAGTCCCGGCTACGTCGTCAACACCGCGGGCCTCCACGCCGACCGCGTGGCACGCGACTGGGGATTCTCGGAGCGGTGGCGCATCGTGCCGTTCAAGGGGCTGTTCCTGCACGCGGAGCCGGGGAGCCGAGGCTTCCGGACGCATATCTACCCCGTCCCCGACCTGCGCCAGCCGTTCCTCGGCGTGCACGTCACGGTCGGGGTCTCGGGAGGCGTCACGCTGGGCCCCACCGCGATCCCCGCCCTCTGGCGCGAGCACTACGGCGGATGGGGCGGCTTCAACCTCGCCGAATGCGCCGGCGTCGTCGCGCGTGAAGCGAGCCTCTGGCTCCGCAACGACGCCGGCTTCCGCACCCTGGCGTGGGAAGAGCTGCGCAAGTACCGGCGCAGTCGCATCGTGGGGCTCGCGACCGAGCTGGCCGACGGCATTCGCGTCTCGGACTTCCGGCGCTGGGGCCAGGCCGGGATTCGCGCGCAGCTGGTGGACGTGCGGGAGCGGCGTCTGGAGATGGACTTCAAGTACGAGGGCGACGACCGCTCATTTCACGTGCTGAACGCGGTGTCCCCAGGATTCACGTGCGCCTTCCCCTTCGCGGCGCACCTGGCGGATCAGATCGCGCAGCTCCGGGCCTAAAAGGCGGTCTCGTCCCCTACGGACCGACGCTGACCGTCGCGGTGCCCGTGGCTCCGTTATACGTGCCGGATACCTTCGTGGTCCCTGGGCCCACCCCCCTCACCAACCCCCCACCATCCACGGTTGCTACACCGGGGCCCAGGGTAGCCCACGCCAGAGTGCTCAACACGGGTGTCCCGTCCCAGTCCGTGATCGACGCCGTCAGCCGCGCGGTATCTCCCGGCGCGAGCGTGAGGCTTGTCGGCAGCACGGCCACAGTCACGCTTCCCAGCGTCACCGTAATCGGCACCCCCCCGGTGAGCGGGCGCAGGGTGACGGCGAGGGTCGGATTGCTTCCCGGCTGAATCGTGAGCGTCACCGTGCCGACGTGCGTCTCCACTCCGCCGGCGTCGTAGGCGCGTAGCGAGACCGTCCGATTCGAGCCCGAGGGGACGGTGATCGCGCCCGCGGCGACGCCGCCGGTGATCGGCGTGATGTTGAAGACGAGCGGGGCCGGAATGTCCGCCGCGGTGACCTCGACGACCACGGTCGCGACACCTGTCCCCGAGACGTCCGCGACGATCATCAGGGTGGCTGTACTCCCGGGCGCCGTGGTGCGGTCGCAGGAGAGCCCAGCGGGGAGACAGGCCAGCGCCACGAACAACCAACTGCGAGCCATGCTACCTCGAGCAAGAAGGGCGTAGGTTGCGAGGGGCAACTTCTGTACCGAGTACCCGGGCGAGGTGGTGTTGCTAACTGGTTCTGCAGCAGCGTGTTACCTGATGTCGTCGGGGTCTGACGGAGGGAAGTGTGGCAGGTCGCTGGCAGTCCTACGACTCCAAGACTACAGCAGCCGCAGCGATGTCCTCATGGTGGGTGAGCGAGACGTGCAGCCGGCGCACCCCCAGCGACTGCGCGTGCTCGGCCGTTGGGCCGCTGAGCCGCAGGGTGGGGGCGCCCCCTTCCCCGCGCACGACCTCGACCTGTCGCAGCGCAAACCCGTCGCGCCATCCCGTGCCGAGGGCTTTGAGGCAGGCCTCCTTGGCCGCAAAGCGGGCGGCGAGGGCCTGGTGGCGATCCACGCGTTCCGCGCAATCGCGTCGCTCCCCGGCAGTGAATACGCGCTCTTCAAAGCGCTGGCCGTATGTCGCCAGCGCCCGAGCCACGCGCGTGACGGAGATGACGTCGATGCCGACGCCTAAGATCAAGACCGCGCCAAGATGGAGGCAGGGGGAGGGGGGGGTTGCGGGGAGCGACACCACCGTATGGGGCCCAGCACGCCGGCATACCCGGGACGGCCTGAGCAAAACCCACCACGGTCAACAGTTCGGCTCGCTCCCCGCAGTGTACTGCGTCGAGACCACGAAGCATAATCCGGGCCAAGGTCGCGTGACGCCGAACGTGATGTTCCGGGGCGACTTGTCGCCTCCATGCGACAAGAGCGTGCGCGCCGCAGGCGTCCTAACGACACTTCGGCCCTGGCGGGAGGAACGCGAGATCCACTGCGCCCGCGAGCTGCAACCCCACCAGTGCCACGACCAGCATCCAGGCGAGCCGCTTGCCCGCCACCGCGCTCGGCAGCGAGCGCCGATACACGAGCCACCCCGCATACACCACGGCGGTCTCGATTGCGAAGTCCGCGAGCGGTTGGTCGTACAGGTCAAGACCGATCATCGGCCCCCCCGGCCACGTGGGCTTGATGCCGGTCGCGTAATCGGCCACGGCGTGCGAGACGCCGACCGCCCCCACGAGCAGCGCCACTCTGCCATTGCGCGTGCCGGCATACGCCGCGAGCGACAGACCCAGGCCGAGCGCCAGCGCAGCGGGGATCGAGTGGGACCACATGGCGGACATGCCTGGCGGCGCGGCGACGCAGGCAACGGCCTGCACCCAGTCGCACCCCTGCGTGGCCAGGACGAGCAGCCAGAGCGGTGCCTCGCGCCGCAGGCCCTTGGCCGCGAGGGCGATACCGATGTGACCGGCGTACATGTTAGGCGCCCCCGCCCCGACGCAGGCGCCGATCGATCACGACCGTGAGCACCGCCGGGACGATCAGCGCGAGGATGAGGAGAAAAGGAGGCATGGACGGTGGGAAATGTAGGGGCTACGTGTCCCCAGCAGGATGCGAAGGTCCAACCATTTGGCTATTGGTTGGGTCAGTACGCGCCCCGGCGCCGCAGTACCGCTGGCAGCGTTAACGCGAGAATCGCCAAGTCCATCCACATCGACCAACGCTCGATGTATTCCCGGTCGAGATGCACCACTTCCTCGAAATCGATCACATCGCTCCGACCCTTTACCTGCCACAGTCCGGTGATCCCGGGCTTCGCTCCCAAGCGTTTGAAGTGCCGGTCCTCGTACGAGTGCAGGTCGTCTTCGAAGAACGGCCGCGGCCCCACCAGCGACATATCACCCACCAGCACGTTCCATAACTGGGGCAGCTCATCCAGGCTCCACCGCCTCAGGGTGACCCCGATGGTCGTGATCCGGGGATCGTTGCGGATCTTGAAGAGCCGGGGATCGCCGGAGTGATTCAGGTGGGCCAGCTCGTGCTTCTGGGCGTCGGCGCCGTCCCGCATGGTCCGGAACTTGAGCAGCCAGAACGGGCGGCCGCTCAGGCCCGCACGCTTTTGTGAGAAGATCACGGGCCCGCGTGACTCAACGCGGATCAGCGCAGCGACCACGCCGAATAGAGGGCTCAGCACGATCAGCCCTAGTGCCGAGCCGGCGATATCAATCGCTCGCTTCACGACGCACTGCCACCCTTGCAGGCTCGGGGCCGTCAGCCGGACAAAGCGCCGTCTGTCACGCGGTACATTCCGTAGTGCGGGTTTAAGCGATCGCAGTGGGCGAGCGACTTCAGGTCTCACTTCGCCGGACAAGGGGTTCACAACGCTCAGGTCTCCCAGGGATCCGCCAGCAAGCTGCATTCAACGCTGCCCAAACTAACCGCATTTGAGACAACCCGCGAGCGACGCGCATCCTGACGTTCGATGATCCTCCGAATCCCCAACCCCGAGCCATTCTGAACGGCGCAACTGCCTCCGACGGCGCTCGTGATTTCGGGACGCCACCTTTTAACAGCTTGACGGGCCAAGAGTTAGGGGACATCTTTCGCGCCCTTGTTGGTTTCGAGCCACTTGCCGGAAAGCGGGTGCGATGACCTCGAAGGCCCCCCCGTTCCTCGTCCCCCTGGTGCTGGCCGTGGTCTTCGGCGCCCCGCAGCACGGCGCTGCCCAAGGTGCGCTCCCTTCGCCCGCACAGGTTCAGCAGATGCTGCAGCAGAACCCGCAGCTCGCCGAGCAGATCCGCCAGCGGCTGCAGCAATCGGGGATGACACCCGAACAGGTCCGGGCGCGCCTCCGGGCGGCGGGGTATCCCGACTCGCTGCTCAACGCCTATCTCGGCCCAGGACAATCGGGGGGAGCGGGGCCCACACCGGGAATGCTCACACTCGCGGCGATCGAAGCCCTGGGGCTCCCCCCCTTACCGGGGCAGGAACTCCCGGTGGACACCGGCATGGTCAACGCGGTGGCAGCGGCGTTGCAGGCCGAGTCCATCGCGGTCGGGAACTACGTGTTTGGAGTGGACGTCTTCCGCCGCAACAAGACCCGGTTCCTTCCTCTATTAGCGGGTCCCGTCCCGCCGGACTACCGGCTCGGCGCCGGAGACCAGCTCGTGCTGATCCTCACAGGAGAGGTCGAGCTTGCCTACACCCTGCCGGTAACCCGCGAAGGGTTCATCCTCATTCCCCTCGTAGGCCAGGTATTCGTCAACAACCTGACGCAGGATCAGCTGCGCGACGTGCTGTATGCCCGGTTAGGGAAGGTCTACTCCGGCGTGCAGCGGTCGACGAACGCGGCCACGCGATTCCACATCTCGGTGGCGAACGTGCGCGCCAATCAGGTCTACGTGATCGGCGAAGTGATGCAGCCAGGGGCCTACCAGATCAGCGCGCTGGGCACCGTGCTCACGGGGCTGTATGCGGCGGGCGGGGTCACGGCGCGGAGCAACCTGCGCCGCATCGAGGTGCGGCGCCTGGGAGCCGTGGCAGATACGCTCGACCTGTACGACTACCTGCTCCGCGGCGACACGCGCGGCGACGTGCGGCTCGAAGCGGGCGACATCGTGTTTGTCCCGATGCACGGGGTGCGCGTGCACGCGACCGGGGCCGTGCAGCGACCCGCGATCTACGAGCTGAAGGCGCGGGAGACCCTGCCCGATGTGCTGCGCGCGGCGGGGGGGTTCCAACCGAACGCTGCGCTCGAGCGCCTCGCCGTGTTCCGCCTCCTGGACCCGACCGAGCGCTCTCACGCAACGCCCACGCGGGCCGTGGTCGATGTGCCGCTGTCGTCGGGCGGAGCCGACGGCGCCGGGCATGCCGCCATCGGAGGCGTGCTCGTGCCGGCCGTGCGGCTCGAGGATGGAGATTCCATCGCCGTGGACTCGATCCCGCCGTTCTACAGAGAGTACTACGTCGGGGTGGGAGGAATGGTGCTCAAGCCCGGAACGTACCCCTGGCATCCGGGCCTCACCCTGCGCGACGTCCTGCTCCTCGCACGAGGTCCGCTCGTAGGCGCGGACCTGCGCGAAGCGGAGATCGCGCGCATGCCGGCGGATCGTTCTAAAGGCCAGCTGGCCACCACGATCCGGGTGCCCCTTGATTCGAGCTACCTCTACAATCGGGACCCGTCGGGCCGCTACTTCGGGCCCCCCGGTCCGCCGTTCGCGGGAAGCGGCGCGCCCGAGGTCGAGCTCCTCCCGTTCGACAACGTACTGATCATGAAGCAGCCGGAGTTCGACATGCAGCGCACCGTGGTGATCGTCGGCCAGGTGCGCTACCCCGGCGCATACTCGTTGCGCACCAAGGGCGACCGGTTGTCGGACATCATCGCCCGCGCCGGCGGGCTCACCCCGCAAGCCTACGGCGAAGGGATTCGGTTCGTGCGCCTGGTGGGCGGGGTGGGCCGGATCAACGTGAACCTGCCAAGCGCCCTCGCGGACCCCGCGTCGCGCAACAACGTCGTGCTGCAGCCCGATGACTCGATCGAGATCCCCGAGTACCAGCCCAGCGTGAAAGTTTCGGGTGAGGTCAACTCCCCCGGGAGCGTGCTGTGGCAGAAGGGTCGGGGGCTCGAGTACTACGTCGGCGCGGCGGGCGGCTTGACGTTCCGGGCCGACAAGGGACACGTGAGCGTACGCTATGCGAACGGCGAGGTGCGGAGCCGGCGCCGTTCGCTCTTCGTCTCTAGCGACCCGCAGCCCGGACCCGGCTCGGAGGTGCTCGTGCCGGCCCGGGATCTCACGCAAACGACCAACTGGGTTACCATCGCCAGTGCCGTGACGGGCATCCTCTCCAGCACGATCGCGATCCTCGTGCTCGCGAAGCAGCTGTGATGTTCAGCTCGGCCCGGTTGCTGTTCAACGCCCTGCCGCCGGACATGCGCCGAGGCCTGATCGCGTCGCTCCGCGCGGCGCCGTTTGCCGGCGCGCTGGGCGTCCTCCTCGCCTTCGTGTCGCCCGCGCACTACCTGAGCTCGGCCGCCTTCGTCGCGGAAGCCCAAGACACACGATCGTTGGCGTCGGCGGGCCTCGGGGCACTGGCGGGGCAGTTCGGAATCTCGACGAGCATTGGCGGGAGCCAGGCCCCGGTGTACTTCGCCGACCTGCTCGAGACCCGCTCGATCCTGTTGCCGATCCTGGACGTGCCGATGACGACGTCCGACGATACCGTGCCGCGACCGCTCATCGACCGGCTGCGCATCCAGACGACCGAGCCGCGGTACCGCCTGGAGCGGGGCCTGATCAAGCTGCGTAACTCATTGCAGATCAGCCCGGACGCCAAGACGAGCGTGGTGACCGTGAGCGTCGACGCCCGGGACCCGCTGCTCGCGTTTCAGATCGCGCAGACCCTGTTGTCCAGCCTGGACCGGTTCAACGTGAGCGTGCGCCGCTCGCGCGCCCGGAATGAGCGCGAGTTCCTCGAGGGCCGGGTCGCCGCCGCCCAGGACTCGCTGCGATCCGCCGAGATCGACTTGGAGCAGTTTCTCTCCACCAATCGGGGCGATACCCGGTCGTCACCGTCGTTGGCGTTCCGCGAGACGCGCCTGCGCCGCAGGCTCGACATGACCCAGACCCGCTTCGTGGACCTGCAGCGCCAGCTCGACCAGGCTCGCGTGCAGGAGGTGCGCGACACGCCCGCCATCACGGTGCTCGACAAGCCCAACATCCCGGCGCGCCGCTATCGGCCTCGCCGCCGGCTGCTCACCCTCGAGGTGCTGGTCGTGGGGATGGCGGTCGCGTACGCGTACTCGAGACTGCTCAACCTCGTGAAGGCGAACCAGCAACCGGCAAGCGGTTAAGGACCACCCGCACCGCGCGCTCGAACACCCGCGCGCCGACGGCGACGTCGCAGCGCCGGGCGCGCACGACGCACTGGGTGCGCATCTCGCGCAGCGCCTGATCGGGCAGCGCCGCGGCTCGACGCATCGCGGCGGCGAGCCCCGCGATGTCGGCCGGCCGCACCCGCCATCCCGTCACCCCTTCCCGTACGAGATCGAGCGTCGCGCCCGCGTCCACCGACCCGATGACCGGCACGCCGCTCGCCATCGCTTCGGGAATGACGAGTCCCCAGCCGTCGTAGCGGCTGGGCATCACCAGGATATCCGCCCGGCGATACAGCTCGGGCAGCCCCTCCCAGGGAATGAAACCGCAGCGGACCACGCGCGCGGCCGCGGCAGGCGACAAGTGGCGATCGAAGTGCTCGTGGGGGTCCCCGTCCCCTGCGACCACGAGGTGGACGTTGGGCAACACCGCCACGAGGTCGCTGAACGCGCGAGCGAGCAGATCAACCCCCTTGCGGGGAATGAAGGATCCGACGTAGAGGAACGTGGTTCCGCCTGCTTCCAGACGCGATCGGGCACCGTCCACAGGCGCAAAGCGCGTCAGGTCGCTGAACCACGGCACCTTGAGGACCGGCCGATCGGCGCCGAAGGCCGCGCCGAAATTCTCCACACCCTTGCGGCCCACGGCGAAGAACCCCTCCGCCCAGCGCCTGGCGGGCAACAGCGCCAAGCGGCGCCCTGCCCGTCTGAGCCACCCGCCGCCTCCCGCTCCCACCGCCTCGCCCCAGTAGACCCAGGGAAGTCCCTGCCAGCTGGCGCCCCACATGGCCGCCTGGATGACCGGGATCGGGTAGACCGAGAGCACCGCCAGGTCGGGTTTCCAGCGCAGCAGCTCCCGGGCCGGCCGCGGATCGAGATACAAGTGGTTGATGTGCCACCCGGCGCCGATGCGATGCCAGTGCTGGGGGTGCTGCTGCGCCCACAGCCGGCGCGTATCGCGCGGCGCGCAGTACCACACCCGGAGGTCGATGCATCCGCGGCGCGCGATGGTGTCGTACAACTCCACGCTGTAGGGGCACGGAATGTTGGTCAGCACGCCGATCCTCGGCTTCACGCGGCGGCTCCCGGTGATCGACTCGCGAGGCGCAGCACCCGGACCACGAGGAACCCGCAGGTCGCGAGCGCCGCCAGGGACGACGCGAAGGCCACCCCGGGCACGCCGAACGAATGCACCAGCGCCATGTTGCCGAGCAGCTTCACGCCGAGAAACACCGCGGCCGCCTCACACACCGCCCACGGCGCTCCCGCGATCAACAGAAACTGTCGCAACAGCACGCTGCTCGCGTAGAACACCTGTCCCAGCGCCAATCCGGCAACGGTATGACTCACGAGGCCGGCCAGGTTCTCGGTAAATACGCCGTGACGGTACACGATGCGGACCACGACGATACCGGCGGTCACCAGCAGCCCCACCACGGGAAGCAGTCCGAGGACGACGAGCCGCATGGACCTCCACAGGCTGGCAAACGCCGCCGGCCGATCATTGTCGAGCCAGAGGCTTCCGTACAGGGGGAAGAAAACGGTGGCGACGACTCCCCCGATAATGCTTTGCGGGGCCGCCAGGAGGTTCGACGCCAGCGCCAACGCCTGCACCCCTCCGACCCCCGCTTTCGAGGCAAACGCATTGTCGACCATCCCCGTCAGGGCCCCCAGGAGCACCGCCGCCACCAGGGGAGCGAGCGCAGACGGCAGAGACGGGGTCGCCTTGCCCACGAGGGCGTGAGCCGGGCGCATCACCGGCCCGTGCGCGCGGCGCGCCAGCGCCGCGTATCCGATCGCGAGCCCGACCCCGAGGAGGCTGCCCGCGAGCAGCCACGCCAGTGCCGGATAGGACACGCTCAGCAGGATGCACACAATGAGCGTGATGGATCGGAAGCCCGGCAGGAGCGCCCAGGCAGAGAACCGGGCCTGGGCCTCGAGCGCCGCCCGCAAGACCCCCACGACGGCCAATCCCGGAATCAAGCCGGAGAGCACGGCCACGCTGACCTTGACCGCCCGTAACGCGCCGTGCCCCGCGTACCCTGGAGCGAGCACCTGCGGTGCCATCGCGCCGACCGCGGCCAAGAGGATCGCAACGGCGAGGGCCGCCTTGACGGCAAAAGCCAGGCGTGCGCGGAACAGGTGGCTGTACGCCCCCGCGTCCGGCGACCGGAGGGCCCGCGAGAATTCGGGCAGGAAGGCGAGGTACACGAGCGACGCCCCTTCCATTCCGATGAACTGGGCCGGGGAGAGCGCGATGAAATACACGTCGAGGGCGGACGAGCCCCCGTAATACGTGGCGAGCAACGCATCCCGCAGAATGCTCAGGAGGTATCCGGATGCGGCCAGAACGCCGACGACCAGCATGGACCGTTGGATGCGGCCTATGTGCAAGCGTGCGTCCTAAGACAGCGCGGGGGGGATTCCCGACGCCGACGACGGCTTGGGCGCGCCCAGCATCGCGAACATGAGAACCGCCGGGAACCACTTGAAGCGCTGGTCCAAGCCCGGTGCGACCATATCCATGAGAATGAACGCAGCGCACGCCGCCAACGGGCCGAGCGCCATGACGTGACCCTCGCGCACGGCGCTCCAACCGAGCCACAAGGTGGCAAGGTATACCCATACCGTGCCCAGCAATGCGAGCAGGCCTCCCGTCACCCAGGATTGCAGCAGGATGAAATGTGGGAGATGAAAGGCCCCCTTGGTGGGGGGGTTGAGTGAGCCCACGTTTTCCATCCCGTAGCCCGTCCACGGATCGTGGGCTAGGAGCCGCTCCGTCAGCGGGAGATCGTGCACGCGGAGCCAATCCGCCTCGAAGCTGCGGCGAGGTTGCAGGCTTTCCAGCAGACGCGTCGCCGGGTTCAGCTGGGGACCAAGGTTTGCCACCCTGGAAACCACCGCCAACAATGCCAGACAGCTCCCGGCCACGAGCAGCATCCTCCTTCGCCCCGCCCGGTTTGCCAGAGCGACGATGAGCACGGCCCCGACAAGGACTCCCAAGAACGCCGCGCGCGAGCCAGAAACCATCATCGCAGATCCGCAGGCCACCAATGCGAGCAAGGGCGCCGGCGCGCGACGCCACGGTCCCGTCACGACGATCGCGAGGCACAACAACACCCCTATCGCGGATATGTAGCCCAGCGTGACCGGGTGCCCCGTGGGGCCTCCATACCGCACCCCCTCCGCGATGGTCTCGAAGTCGACGATGTAGATGGGCGTGGTGACAAACCGGCCTCCGAAATGCGTGCCCAGAAGAAGATCGGCAAACGTCGCCAGCGCAATGAGACAAATCCCTCCCACATACAGCACGAACGCACGGTTGAGCGAGAGATATCGTTCGATCGCCACGGTCGCCCACGGCAGCCAAACGCAGAGCATTCCGAAGTGCTTCAACGTGACCCGCCACGAACCAGCGGGGTCCTCCGAGCCAAGCGACGCAATCGCGCCTCCAGCGGTGAACAGCACACCCCCCCACAAGACGGGTTCCAGCGCGCGAACCGCGCGCAACAGGCTGTTCAGCCGACGAGCGTCGATCCGAACGAGCCACAGCACGCCTCCGACGGCGAAGACAACCCCGAACAGAATATCAGAGAAATTGCCGACCGAGCCCAGGAACGGGCGATACTGGTCGAGCCCAATGGTCAGGACCGCCAGGCCAAAGAGAACGCTCAGGAGCTGGTCCACCCCGAGTTTCATCGAGCGACTTCGAACATGTGGTGGTCCTTCGCCTGATGCGCAGGCCATCTCGCCACGACGCGAAAACCGTGCGCCCTCAGGAATCCGTAGAATGCTGCCTCGTCCACGAGACGTTCGTGGCATTCACCCACGATTGCGCCCACGCGCTCGAGGTGCCCGCCCAGACCGCGCAAGATTGCCAACTCGCTTCCTTCCACGTCCAGCTTGAGCAAGTCGATCTGCCCCACGTCATGCTGCTCCATGTAATCATCAAGCCGGGCGCAGGGAACGGTCTCGACGCATGCGGAAGCCCCGTTGGCGATAACCGAATGCTCTGACCCGGTCGCGCTCACGAACAGAGCGACCATCTCAGTGCACGCGCCGAGGGCCAACAGCTCGCATCGCGCCCCGGCAATTTGTCGGAGATTATGTCGCAACAGGGCAAAGCTCCGCGACTCGGGCTCGAAGCAATGGAGCTGGGCATCAGGGTATCGCGAGGCAAGCCACAGGGCTGCGACGCCGATATTCGCCCCCGCATCCACGATGGTGGGGCGGGCCGGCAGGGGAGTCTCGATGCGGTACGCCCGATCGTGCAGAATCTCGCCAATGACGTAAATGTCTTGCTGCCGCAGGCGGAGCGAGACGGTCGAGCGGTGCATGCGCAGCCGGACGTCCACCGCCGTTGGACTCCAGACCCGCCTCGCCATGGCGCCGTACGCCGCAAGGAGTCGCCACCGCGACGCGCCGTCGGCGGCGCACCATCCGACCACGTGCGCCACCTCGACGGTGCGTCGCAACACTCGACTCAGTAACACCGCCAGAAGTTAACACCTTGACTCGCCGCAGGTTAGAAAGGATCTTTTGGCCGCCATGGCGATTGCATCGCAGTTCTGGAACCAGCATCGCGTCGTCGTCACCGGGGGAACCGGATTCCTGGGATCGTGCGTCGTCGCCAAGCTGCGGCAGCGAGGGGCGCGCGACGTCCTCGTTCCGGCGCGCGCGGACTACGATCTGCGGCGTTCCGAGGCCGTGGAGCGCATGTACGCCGACATGCGCCCGGATATCGTGATTCACCTCGCCGCGGTGGTCGGTGGCATCGGGGCGAACAGCGAGCGACCCGGCGAGTTCTTCTACGACAACCTCATCATGGGCGCGCAGCTCATGGAGGTGGGACGCCAGCGGGGCATCGAGAAGTTCGTCTCCATCGGTACCGTGTGCGCCTATCCGAAGTTCACGCCGGTCCCGTTCCACGAGGACGACCTGTGGAACGGCTATCCCGAGGAAACCAACGCGCCGTACGGCCTCGCCAAGAAGATGCTGCTGGTCCAAGGGCAGGCGTATCGCCGGCAATACGGCTTTCGGTCCATCTTCCTACTCCCGGTCAATCTGTACGGCCCGCGCGACCACTTCGATCCGAAGGTGTCACACGTCATCCCCGCGCTCATCAAGAAGTGTCTGGACGCTCGCGATGACGGCGTCGGAGAGATCGTTGTGTGGGGCGACGGATCGGCGACCCGCGAGTTCCTCTACGTCGAGGACGCCGCCGAGGGGATCCTGCTCGCCACCGAGCGCTACGACAGGCCCGAGCCGGTCAATCTCGGAGCCTCCTTCGAGATCCCCATTCGGGATCTCGTGAACCTCATCGCTCAGGCCACCGGATTCCGCGGCCGGATCGCTTGGGACACGACCAAGCCGAACGGGCAACCCCGGCGCAAGCTGGACACCAGTCGCGCGGAGCGGGAATTCGGATTCAAGGCCCGGGTGGACTTCCGCACGGGCCTGAAGGACACGGTGGAATGGTACGAAGCACACCGTAAGGCCGCACTGACTCCTCACGTTTCTGACTGACCGCGCCGGAGCACCATCCGGCCGCCGCCCCCGCGCCGTATTCTTCGTCGGCCACTATCGGCCGGAGCTGTTCGGAATCGGCCGCTACGTGCCGCACTACGTGGACGCCCTCGCCGGCGCCGGCTGGAGCGTCGAGGTGTGTGCGCCATATCCGTTGTATCCCGCGTGGAAGCTCGACCGCAGCGGTCCACCGGTGTCACACGAACACGGCGGCCTGGTTCGCGTGACGCGGTATGCCCCGTTCGTCCCCCGCCGTCACACTGCCCTCACCCGGGGCCTGCTCGAATCCTCGATCGCGTGGCACGCGCTCCGCCTGCTGCGCCGGAAGGTCCGTACCGCAGATCTGGTGGTCGCCAGCAGCCCGCCGGCGCTGGCGGCGGCGTGCGCCGTCCGCATCGCGCACCGTAACGCAAAGCCGTGCCTGCTGCTCGCTTATGACCTCGTGTCCGATCTCGCTTCCGATGCCTACGGGCTGGCGGGGCAAGCCGCGGGCCTGCTGCTCCACCGGGTGGAGGCAGGCCTCTACGCGCGCGCGGATCGCGTGATCGCGCTGACCGATGATATGGCGAACCGCATTCGTCTGGTTGCGAAACGCTCGTCCCCCGTCCCCGTAATCCGGATCTGGGCGGACGATGAGCTGCTCCACCTCGATCACGCGACCGCGGCTCGGGAGTGTCGCGAGCGCCTCGGCATCCCCGACGATCGCCGCCTGGTGGGCTTCGCCGGCAGCTTCGGCCGCAAGCAGCACCTGGGAGAAATGGTCGCAGCGCTCGGGACGCTGCCCCCACCCTATACCACGGTGGTCATCGGCGATGGCCCGGACCGCCCGGAGCTGGAGCGCCTGGGACGCGAGGGGCCGGGCGACCTTCGCATCCTCCCGCCGCAACCGATAGCGGAGCTCCACGCGTTCCTCAGCGCGTGCGACCTGTCTGTGGTGATCGCCTGGACCGAGCATGCGGGCAGCCTGTTCCCATCCAAGGTGGCGAACATCCTCGCCGCGGGATGCCCCATCCTCGCCATCACACATCGCGGCACCGAGCTCGCCGCGCTGCTCGAGCGGGAACGCATCGGCCTCACCTGCCCCAGCCTGGACCCGGAGGAGATCCGGCAAGCGGCCCGTCTCGGCGTGGAGCTCGGCCGCGATCGCGAGTATCGCGAACGGTGCCGGCAGTATGCGAGAGCGCACCTGGACCGCAGCCGCGCCATACTTCGTTTCCTGGAGGAGGTGAATGGCCTCGTCCCAGACGACGCTAGGACGCTAAGACGCTAGGAAACTAGGACCGCTTCGACAGCCGCCGCGGCACTGGCCCACTGGTAATGGGAGCGCACTCGGCTCGCGGCCACCCGCAACACGTCGGCCCCCTGGTCGCGGGCCAAGAGCGCGCTTCTCACCGCATCGGCGAGTGCCGCCGCGCTGAAATCCGTCGCGATCCAGCCGCAGCCACCCAGGACCTCGACCACGGCTTCGGCCGGTGAGGCGGCGACCGGACAACCGACCGCTATGGCTTCCATGACGGGAATGCCGAACCCCTCGAACTCGCTCGCGGAGACCAGTGCGGCGGCGCCGGCGAACAGCCCGGGCATCTCGGACCGTGCCAGCCTCTGAAGCACGCGCACTCTCTCTGCAACCCCCTGTCGCTCCGCCGCCCTCAGCAGGGCCGGGACGGCGTCCCGTTCGCCGGCGTATGTCCCGGCCACGACCAGGTGCAGGTCGGGGTCCTCGGTGCAGACGCCGGCGAAGGCGTCAAGCACGGTCTGTAAGCGCTTGTGAGGATAGCTGCCGGCCACCGACAACAGGTAGCGCGTCGGCAGGTCGAGAGCGCGTGCTCCGCTCGGCGGCTCGAGGAGAAACTCTGCATCCACGCCCGGCGAAGCCACTGACACTCGTTCGGGCGGCACCGCCAAGCGCCGCACGATGTCGCGACGACAGAATTCGGAAATGGTCACGATATGGGCCGCACGCTTCCCTACTTCGCGGTAGGCCCAGCGGTGGTACAGCCGTTTGTACCAAGGAAAGTCGGTCAGGGAGGAGAGCAGCAGCAAATCGTACACGGTAACGACGGCACGTGGCGTCTTCCATTGCGGCGCGAACAGGTGCGGGAAGAAGACCGTGTCCAGGCCGCGTTCCAGCGCCAGACGGCGCAGACCGGTCTGCTCGAAGACGACACGCAGGGCGCGGCGCTCCGGGTCCGGGCCGCACACCACGACCCTCACGGCGGGCGGAAGCGATTCTCTCCAGAGACGCTCATGGCGCCGGGGCACGAACACCGTGTAGCGATCGGGTGCGCGCGCCGTCAGGGCCTTCGTCAGGCCAACCGTGTAGGTCCCGGCGCCTGCGAGCCGGTGCGGCGAGAACGCCAACAGGCTGATCCCGACCTGCCTACCTTCCACGCGCGTCGCTCGATCCGGACGGTACCCGGGCGGGCGCAGTGAACGCGTAACTCCGGTCGTCGCGATAGAGCGGGCTCGCCGCTTCGGCCTCGGCCTCCACCGCCTGCCCCGGCCGTTCGTAGCCGACGGATGCGAGCAAATCCAGAAGCTCGCGGCGGTCCACACCGCGATGAACCTCCAGGACCAACCGGGGTGTGAACTCCCGCAGCAAGCCGGTCATACCTCTGAGCGTCTCGAGCTCCATCCCTTGCACATCGATCTTGATGCCGTCGATGCGGCGTTGGTCGCCGCACAGCTGTTCCCACGCCCAGTCGAGGCGAGCAGTGAGGAAAGCGACGACGTTCCTGGCTTCCGCCGCAACCGTCCCATCGACCATGCCGCGAACTGTCGGGAGCACGCGCACCGCCAGCGAGTCGGGAGCGCCCAGGCCGAGCGGGATCACGATCAGTTGAGAGAGGTGATTCAGCTGTCGGGTCTGCGCTAAGGATCCGGCCGTCCCCAGCTCCGGCTCGAACGCAAAGACTCTCCCGCGCGGCCCGACGAGCCTGCTCAAGGCGATGGCGGTGTAGCCGTAGTGCGCCCCAACATCCAGCCAGGTCTCCCCCGCAGCGACGTGCCGCTCGAACCAGTCGAGCAGCGCGCGCTCGGTCCGTCCGAGGATCGCAGCGGGATAGTCGTGCCACGAGGTGACGATGCGATAGCCGCGCAGCCGCCCGCCGAGGATGCGGTGCGCGCGAATGGTCTTGGGCAGGAAGCGGCGAATCTGCGCCTTGAGACCGCTCCGGCTCACGGCGCCCACCTGGAAGCACGGGACCAGGGTGCGGAGAGTGGCAGCACGAGGGGCGTAATATGGAAAGGTCCTTGACGGACCGCCACCTGGGCGCGAATGTTGCGTCCTCTCCGCACGCAGTCCCCGCCCCAGGGTGGCCCAGGGGCAACCGCCTCTCGTGGCGACCACTCTTTAAGATGCGCCCAGCTGGATCGAGCACACACACTCAGGGGATGGAGAAGCACGTGAGCAGGACGCCGCACATCGAGCACATCCGTGATGGAGACCACCCGCTGGCCATCATTCTGCGGGCGGAGTACGAACCGGACGCCATCGAATTCCTCACCGCCAACGACCAGTCGCTGCAGCTGGGCGTGATGCGCCGGCCTCGCGGTCACGTCATCGCGCCCCATATCCACAAACCCGTGCCCAGGACCGTCCACCACTCGTACGAGGCACTGTTCATCGCCCGCGGTCGAGTGGAGGTCACGTTCTTCAACCAGCGCCGCGAGCTCGTCACCACTCGGGAGCTTCGCCAGGGTGACAGCGTTCTGCTCATGACCGGCGGGCACGGATTCCGCGTGCTCGAAGACTGCAAGATGATCGAAGTGAAGCAGGGCCCCTACAGCGGCGGCGACGTCGAAAGGTTCACGGTCGACAAATGAGTGGTCCCGCCTCGACCCTGCGCCGCATCCCGGTGTGCGAGCCATACCTCGGCGGGCGGGAGGCCGAGTACGTCCGCGATTGCCTCGACACCAGCTGGATTTCGTCCGCCGGAAAGTATCTCACCCAATTCGAAGCGGGCTTCGCGCGCTACTGCGGTTGCGAGCACGGCATCACCACGACGAGTGGCACCACTGCCCTGCACCTCGCCATCGCCGCCCGAGGGCTCGGACCGGGCGACGAGATCATCATGCCGACCTTCACCATCGCGGCGACCGTGTTCGCCGCCTTGTATGCCGGCGCGACCCCGGTGTTGGTGGACGCCGATCCTGACACGTGGACCATGCGCGTCGATGACATCGCCGCGAGAGTGGGGCCTCGGACCCGGGCAATCCTCCCGGTCCACATCTACGGCCACCCGTGCGACATGGATCCCATACGGGAGCTTGCCCGGCGCCACGACCTGTGGGTGCTCGAGGATGCGGCAGAGGTCCATGGAGCCGAGTATAAGGGCAAGAAGTGCGGCAGCCTGGGCGATGCGGCCTGCTTCAGCTTCTACGCGAACAAGATCATCGCGACCGGTGAAGGCGGCATGGTGGTCACCAACGACGGCGCCTTCGCCGAACGGTGCCGGTCGCTCAAGAATCTCGCGTTCAGCCGTGACCGGCGCTTCCTGCACGATGCCGTCGGATTCAACTACCGGATGACCAACCTGCAGGCCGCCATCGGCGTCGCACAGCTGGAAAAAGTGGACGAGTACGTCGCCCTCCGGCGCCGGCACGGCGCCCGGTACACGGCGCTACTGCGTGGCGTGGAGGGCCTGCGCCTGCCGGTGGAGCGCCCCTGGGCGCGCAACGTGTACTGGATGTACGGCGTCGTCGTCGAGGACGGCTTCGGTTGCTCGCGAGACGATTTGATGGCGGGGCTGGCAGAGCGGGGCGTCGAGACCCGGACGTTCTTCATCCCCATGCACGAGCAGCCCGTGTTTCACCAGCGTGCGCTGTTCCGGAGCGAGCAGTACCCCGTCGCGTCGGATCTGGGGCGGCGGGGCCTGTACCTCCCGTCCTCCACCGGCCTCACCGAGGATGACCTCGCCTACGTGGTGGACGCCGTCCGTGACGTCCAGCGCGCGGCGCGGAGCCGGGCCCGGGCGTCCTCGAGCGCGCCCCTGAGCACGCGCCGGTAGTCCTGGGGCGTATAGCGCGACAGCACCTCTCGTCCGCGACGGATCAGCGCGCTGCGGGTCTCGCTCGAGGTCAGCAGGCGCCGCAGGCCATCCGCGATCGCCTCGGCACTGCGCGGATCGACGAGGATCGCCGCCCCATCCGTTTGCTCGCGAATCCCCCGAATGTCCGAGGTCACGACGGGGCATCCCATCGCGAATGCTTCCAGCACCGGGATATTGGTGGGCCCGAAGAAGCTCGGCATCGCCAATCCCGCCGCCCCGGCGTACAGCGCCGACATGTCCGCATCGGGGACGAAGCCGAGGTAGCGCACCTGGCGACCGACTCCGAGGTGTCGCGCCGTCCGCATCGCCGTCGCGAACGTGCGCCGCCGCAGCGACCCCGAAGACGACCCGACGAGCACGAGCGTCGGGGTGAGACCGGCGACGTGCTTGAGATGGTGCAACGCCTGGATCAGGCGCACATGGTTCTTGTGCGGCCAGAATTGGGCCGGATAAAACACATAGGCGCCGTCCAGTCCGTAGCGACGCCGCACGCTCGCGCGCTCGTCCTCACTGACGGCAGTCCGGACGGTTGACGCGGGGAGCACCGGCAACACGACGACGCGATCCTGTGCCAGCCCCGTATCCGCGTAAAAGTTGAGCAGGTCCTCGCGACCGGCCTCTGACTCGACCAGCAATGTCAGAGCACGGCGACACGCATTCCGGAAGTAGTACTCCCGCCGCTCGAACTCCCCCAGGGCGCGCACCTCGGGGAACTCGGTGTAGATGCGGTGATTGAGATCATGCACGGTGACCATCGCGGCCACCGGGGTCTCGACCGCCGCGGCCGAGTACACCGGGTAGAGCACCAGGTCGAGGCCGTGGGCCCGATACCACCGGGCCCGGGCTCGATCGAGCGACGGCTCTCGCCTCGGGTTCCGCACCACGCTGTTCGCACGCAGCCGCGCCGCCCAATACCACGCCCGGCGCGCCGCCTGCTCCCCCACGATCGTCACGCCCCACTCCCGCACCGCATCCATCGGCCTGGTCGGGAGGACCGTGCTCGACCATTGGCCTCCCACCATCGTGGACACCGGCACGTCGGTTCTGCGCCGGTGCAGCACGACGAATTCATCGTCCAGCTCGAGCCCACGCAGCATTTCGAGGAGCGTCATCGTGTACCGGAACACGCCGCCGTCGGAGCTCGGTGTCTGGGTGTAGATGCCGATCCGCATCACGTTGCTCGCCGCACTCGCGCGCCATACATTGCGCCGCGCCCGTGAACATCCCCTCGCCTGCGACGCTCTTCGGCGACCGCTACGCCGAGATGTACGACGCGCTGTACGCTTCGAAGGACTACGAGCGCGAGTGCGATCGTATCGAGACCGCTTTCCGTCAGACGAAGCGCGCGGTGCGCGCCGTCCTCGACCTCGGCTGCGGCACGGGCAATCACGCGATCGCGCTGGCTCGTCGGGGGTACCACGTGTGCGGCGTGGACCGCTCGGGCGGCATGCTGCAACGCGCCCGCGACAAAGCGTCTCAGGGCGGCGGCGTCGACGCCGAGTTCGTGCTCGGCGATCTCCGCGACGTTCGGCTCGGCCGGACCTTCGACGCCTGTATCGTGATGTTCGCCGTGCTGGGGTATCAGACGACGAATCAGGACGTGGCCGCGGCGCTCGACACGATCCGGCGCCACGTGGAGCCGGACGGGATCTTCGTGTTCGACGTGTGGAACGGCGCGGCCGTGCTCAGCGTGGGGCCGCGCGAGCGGATGCGCACGGCCCCGGACGGTGCGCGACGGCTGATCCGCTTCTCCTCCGGCACGCTGGACCCGCGGCGGCACCTCTGTCACGTCCACATTCATCAGCTCCTCCTCGCCGGTGATCACCTCGTCGCCGAAACGGAAGAGACGCACGCCATGCGATACTTCTTCCCGTTGGAGTTGGAGCTGCTGCTCGACCAGGCGGGCTTCGATGTCCTGGAGATGACGCCGTTCGACGACCCGCTGCAGCCGCTGGACGCCAGCACGTGGAACATGCTCGTGGTGGCGCGCCGCCGCTGACGATCGCTCAGGCCCTCGGGAGGCCGGCCCGAACGATCCGGCGCAGCGCCCGACGCACCCGGCGCCATTGGGCGATGAAGGCCTTACCGCTCAAGGGCGCCTGCGGCGCGACCGTAGCGGGCCGGAATATGCGCCCGCGGGAGCGAGCTAGTCCATAGGCCGTTGCCACAAAACGCGTTGCCTCGGCCGCCTTCGGGACGTGCCTCAAGCCGAGCCGGCGCTTCAGCGCCCGGACACGACACGCGTCCTGCATGCGCCTCCGCCCTCGATCGATCACGACGGTGAGCGCCGCCTCGCTGCCAATACCTTGACTCGCCAAGACTTAGGCGAGAGCTTACCGATCCAGTGACGCTTGCCACCCAGTCCGCTGTGTTCGCGCTCCTAGCAGGTATGGTCGCGTCGCCGATCGCCCCGGCTCAGCAACTCCCGCCGCCCGCCCAGGGGCAGCAGATGTTGCAGCAGGCGCTGCAGCAGAATCCCGCTCTGGCGGACGAGATCCGCAACCGTATCCAGGCCTCCGGTCTCACCCCCGATCAGGTCCGCGCCCGGCTCGCCGCGAGCGGGTACCCCACCAATCTGCTCGACGCCTACCTCGGCGCCGCCGCCCCCGGGCAGGCAACGGTCAACCCGAGCGGCTCGGAGCTGGCCGCGATCCAGGCACTGGGCTTGAGCGCGCGCAGCATGCGGGACGAGTCGCAGCGCCCTGCTACGCCTTCGGCCGACGCCATCGCCCCAGAGTCACTGGCCGCCGGGAATTACGTCTTCGGCCTCGATGTCTTCCGGCGCAGCTCGACGCAGTTCCTCCCCGTCCTCGCCGGGCCCGTGCCACCCGACTACCGGCTTGGCGCAGGGGACGAGCTGGTGCTCATTCTCACGGGCGACGTCGAGCTGGCCTACACGCTCCCCGTGACGCGCGAAGGCTTCATCCTCATCCCGCAGGTCGGGCAAGTGTTCGTGTCGCACGTCACCCTGGACCAGGCGCGCGACCTGTTGTACGCGCGCCTCGGGAGGGTGTACTCGAGCGTGCGACGGGGCCTCGATGCGAAGACGCACGTCGAACTCTCGGTGGCGAACGTGCGGGTGAACCAGATCTACGTCGTGGGCGAGGTCAGACAGCCGGGGGCCTACCAGATCAGCGCGCTCGGCACGGCCCTCACGGCGCTCTACGCTGCGGGCGGCGTCACCGCGCGCGCCGGCATGCGGGCGATCGAGATCCGCCGCCAGGACAAGGTAGTCGCCACCCTCGACCTGTACGACTACCTGCTGCGGGGCGAGAAGCACGACGACATCCGCCTCGAGACCGGCGACGTCGTGTACGTCGGGCTGCACGGCATGCAAGTCCGTGTGACCGGCGCCGTGCGCCGCCCGGCGATCTACGAGCTGAAGCCCGCCGAGACACTGCCGGACCTGTTGCGCGCTGCGGGCGGCTTCGGGCCCGACGCGGCGCTCGCGCGGCTGTCGCTGTTCCGGATCGTACCCGTCCCGGAGCGCGGCACCGGGCCGTTCCCGCGCGCGGTCGTGGACGTCCAGCTCCCCGTGCTCGGGCGCGCCGCCGACGACCCTCCGGGTTCCCCGGCCGGCCAGACTTTCGGCGCCGTCCTCGTCCCCGGACTGGCGATGGCGGACGGCGATTCGGTGGTGGTGGACGCCCTGCCGCCGCTCGACCGGTCGTACTTCGTGGCGATCGTGGGGGCGGTGAACCGACCGGGCCGCTATCCGTGGCGAGCGGGCATGACGCTGCGCGACCTGATGATTCAGGCGCGCGGGCCCGAGGTCGGGGCGTACCTCAAGGAAGCCGAGATCGCCCGGCTCCCGGCGGACCGCGCGCAGGGCCAGCTGGCGCAGACGATCCGCGTCGCACTCGACTCGTCGTATCTCATGAGTCGCGACTCGGCAGGACGTTACGTGGGCCCACCCGGTCTCCCCTTCCTCGCGAGCGGCAGCGCCGAAGTGCCGCTCCAGCCGTACGACAACGTGCTGATCCTGCGGCAGCCGGACTTCAGCCTGCAGCAGACCGTGTACGTCGGCGGCCAGGTCCGCTTTCCCGGCGCGTACGCGCTCGCGTCAGGAAGGGACCGGTTGGCGGACGTGCTCGACCGCGCGGGCGGGCTGACCCCGCTCGCCTTTGCGGAGGGGATCCGCTTCGTGCGCGCGGCGGACCACCTGGGCCGGATCAACGTGGACTTGCCGCGCGCGCTCAAGCAGCGCGACTCGCGCTACAACCTCGTGCTCCAGGACGGCGACTCGATCGTCGTCCCGGAGTACCAGCCGAGCGTGCAGGTCAGGGGAGCGGTGAACGCGCCGGGGAGCGTGCTGTGGGAAAAGGGCAAGGACGTGAACTTCTACGTGGACGCCGCCGGCGGCGCCAGCTACAAGGCCGACAAGGGGCGAATCAGCGTGCACTTCGCCAATGGCCAGGTTCGCACGCGCCACACCACTCTGGTCGTACTCCGGAGCGACCCGACGCCCGGGCCCGGCTCGCTCATCGTCGTGCCGGAGCGGGACCTGTCGGTCCGGGCCCCGGATATCGTCACGGTGCTGGGCGTGGTCGCCCAGCTCGTCGCCGCGTCGGTGACGCTCGCGGTCGTGCTGAAGCGGTGATATGGCCGGACTGCTGACCGGCCTGCGGCTGCTGTTCCACGACGGCGTGGACACGCGCCTCGTGTGG
>WNGP01000908.1_pt1 | contig 29656 bp, 23 predicted proteins | sample 5407671 | NCBI WGS metagenome assembly WNGP01 (sample SAMN13153381, study PRJNA577476) | soil metagenome | isolation source: 40 cm soil or saprolite under Garry oak tree replicate 2 | place: USA:California | collected 2016-06-15 | reverse complement strand
GTCCAGCTGGTCACGTTCAAGGTGGGCGGCCAGGACTTCGCGTTCAACATCTTTCAGGTCGAGCGGATCCTGCGGTATGAGGCGCCCGCGCCGCTGCCGAAGGCGCCCGAGTTTCTCGAGGGCGTGCTGCAGTATCAGGGCGGCGCGGTGCCGCTCGTCGATCTGCGCAAGCGGCTCGGCGCCGCTGCGCCGCTGCGCGAGGACACGCGTACCGTCATCCTCGAGTTCGACGGCGGCAAGATCGGCATGATCGTCGATACCGTGACCGAGGTCATGCAGGTCGCCGCGCAGGCGGTGACGGCGCCGCCGGGCATCGTCCGCGGCCTGGCGGCAGAGTACATCGCCGGTCTCCTCGTACAGAACGGACGCACGATCGTCGTCTTGAACACGAACAAGCTGCTGAACTCGAAAGAAAAACTGGCTCTGCAGGGAGCGACGTGATGGCAGAAACGCCGGTCGCCGCGCTGCGCCGGGAATACGATGCCATCGCCCGGCAGCTCGAGGGGGGAGGCCCGTCGGGTAACGCCGAGCGTGAAGCGGCGAAGCGCGAGATTATCGCGTTCTTTAAAAAGGTGGACGGGATGTTGGGCGAGATGGCGCAGCTCAAGGACGACATTCGCCAGCTCGTCGATCGCTACAAGCAGCTGGCCGCGGACACCAAGCAGGCCGCCGCTCCGGAATTCACCGGGCAGCGGCCGGTCCTCCATGCCGATCACATCGGGGCGACGACCTTCATCGAGAAGGGCTGGAGTCTGATCTCGCTCGGCGACCACGCCGGCGCAATCCAGGCGCTCACCAAGGCGCTGCAGCTGTCGCCCGGGGAGACCCAGGCCGAGTCACTCCTCGGCTGGGCCCAGATGCTGCACGAGGATTACGACGATGCGCTCGGCACATTCCAGAAAGTGCTGATGAAGGAGCCGGCGAATTCCCTGGCGCGCATCAACGTCGGCTACATCTGCCTGCAGAAGCGGATCTTCGGCGAGGCGATCGAGCATCTCTCGAAAGCGATCCGGCTGGACAATGACAAGAAGGCGACGTTGTACGCGCATTTCTATCTCGGCCTCGTCTATCTGCAACGCGAGATGTTCGAGGATGCCGAAACGTTTTTCGAGAAGACGATCAAGCTCGGACCCAACCTGATCGAGGCCTATTACGAGTTGGGGCGCGCGCACTGGTTCGCCGGCGATCAGGACAAAGCCAAATCCACCTGGGCGGACGGCTTCAAGGCGAACAAGTTCAATCCCTGGGGCAAGAAGTGTCAGGAGTGCTGGAGCGTGTCGCCAAGGGCGAGGAGCCGCCGCGGGAATAGCGCTGCTGGTCCTGCTGTTGCAGGGTCCTACCGCGATCACCGTAGGTCGAGTGACCGCCATCGCCTGGCCGAATCAGCAAACGTTGGCGGCTTCCGTGGCGGAAGCGGCCGACCACGCGGCGGATTTCCCCGGCATCGGTCCCTTGCCGGACCGCCCGATTCGGATCATCCTCGCGCCGACCCGTTCCGCGTACGACTCCCTCACACGCGGGCGTCTCCCGCTGTGGAGCGAAGGCGCCGCGTTTCCTGACGCCGGCACGATCGTGCTGTTGACCGACCGACCCTCCGACCGTCCGTCCGTCCCACTCCGCCATGAGCTCGCGCATCTCGCGCTCCGCTGGCATGTCGGTCGCCGCGTGCCGCTCTGGTTCGAGGAAGGGTACGCCGCGGTCGCGGCGCAGGAGTGGGACCGGCTCGACGCGCTCCGGCTCAACTGGCAGCTCGCGCGCGGCGTGCGCATGGACCTCGATGACGTGGATCGTGCGCTGCGGGGAGCGCGGGGCGACGCGGAGACCGGCTACGCGCTCGCCGCCACCGCGGTGCTGATGCTCGAGCGGTGGGGTGGGGAACGGGGCCTCTCGCCCCTGCTCGCCAACTTGCCGCAGGCGGAGTCTTTTGACGCGGCCTTGCGGGCTACCTACCACGTTACGGAGGGCGATTTTGAGCTGCGCTGGCAGCGCGACGTCGGGTCGCGCTACGGCTGGCTCTCGTGGCTTGCCGCGATGGGTTTCTTCTGGCTGTCGATCGGCGCGCTCCTCGCGGCGCTGGTGCTGTTGCGCCGCCGGCGCAACCAGCGGAAGCGTGCGGCGCTTGAGGAGGCGGAACTGCTTGACGAGCTTGAGATTACCGAATAGACTCCAGCCGCTTATGTCAGACCAAACTCTTGCTCGTTCGCGCCTCCGGTTCGGACCGAAGAACTACATCGTTCTCGGTGGAGCGCTCGTCTCGCTCGTGCTGGGTTACTGGCTGTTGTCGAGAGGATCTACGACGCTCGCGCCGGTGCTGCTCGTCCTGGGCTACTGTGTGTTGCTTCCAGTAGGCCTGGCTCTCTAGCACCTCCGCTCCCCCAATGGCACGGGCGAATAGCTCAGCGGTTCAGAGCGCCTGCCTTACACGCAGGATGTCGGGGGTTCGAATCCCTCTTCGCCCATTGGTGTAGCAGCCCGTAACGGAGGAACGAACACGGTGAGAGCGCTTCAATTCGCAGTGGCGCTGACAATCGGCGTTGCGACAACCGCACCCGCGCAGCAACTGGCGGCGCCGCAACAGCCGAGCGTGAGACTGCTCATATTGCCCTTCCTGGCATCGTCGGCCGACTCGGCCATGAGCATCGCGGTGGCCGATGCCGCGCGCGAGCGCATCACTGCGCTCGTCAAGAGCAAAGTCCTGGTGGTGCCCAAACCCAAGCTGTGCGAAGCGCTCCAGCAATCGGGATTCCCGTGCAACGGTCTGCTCGACGATCAGCAGGCGCGTCAGCTCGCGCGTTTCCTGCAGGTGCACTCGTATGTGACCGGGACCTTCGTGAAGAACGGTGCGAACCTGACGGCCGACGTCCAGATGATCGACATCGGCAGCTCCGGCATCACCGGCCGGTTTACGGCGACGAATGGCAATCCGGGAACGGCTGCGGCTCTGGCAGAGGAGATCGCCCAGAAGATCGCGGCAGCAGTCCGCGTCAGCGAGCAGGTCCGCGCCTGCTACGAAGATCGAAGGAAGGCGCAGTTCGCCCGAGCTCGTGCGGACGCCCAGAAGGCCCTCGCCCTTGACCCCAATTCGCAGCAGGTCCACAGCGAGCCCCGCAATACGCAGCGACGCCTCCAGGTCGCGCAGCTGCTGCGGCAGGCGAAGCAGTACGACCCTGCGGTGGCGCTGCTCGATGAGGGCCTGAAGATCCAGCCCGGCGAGTCGCAGCTGCTCGACATGAAGCTGACGATCTGCACCGAATACTCGAATTTCCGCTGCGCCCTGGACGTGTGGATCGCGAAGTTCGAGCATGATACCGCGGCGCGTGGTGACACGGCGTTCTTGAAGCCGGCTATCGGTGCGGCGCAGCAAGTCTCGGACACGCAGGCGCTGCTCAAATTCACGGAAGCCGCGACCCGCCATTTCCCGAACAACGTGAGCTTCATCAAGGCGCGGGCCGGGGCGTTCGAGCTGGCGGGCAAGATTGATTCCGCCCTCGCCTACTACAAGAAGGCGCTGGCGCTCAATACCAACGACGTCGCCACCAGCCTGCAGATCGCGAAGGTCATGGTCGACGCAGCGGTGTGGGATACGACCGGCCAGAAGGATACCGTCGCCGTGAGACCGCGACGCGCGGCGTTCGTTGCGAAACTGGACTCGGCCAAGGTCTACCTGAGGCCCGGGCTCAGCTCGCCAGATTCGACACAACGGCTGGCGGCTGCAGTCATCATGCTCACTGCCGGCTCTAAGCTCGGGCAGGCCGCTGCGTTTCCTGCAGTCTACAGCTGGACCGACTCGCTGCTCACGATCATCGGTTTTACGCCGAGGAATGCCGCTGACACGCTGGGACCCAGGCACCAGATCCGTATCAACACAAGTTTCTGGTATGGCGTCTCATCTGTGCTGACGTTGAGCGGCCCGTATCAAGAGATGACGAAGGCCAAGGGTGCCGCTCGTTGCCCGCAGGCGCATGCGGTATTTGACCGCCTCACACGGACCAAAGCCGCATTGCTACTCGGCCACCGAGTCTCTCCACCGTTCGCGGATCAGATGCTCGGGTACGTCGCGCAGTACGAAAAAGCGAAAGCCAACGTCCAGGCGGCGTTCAAGTGCAAACCGGCGCTCTAGGCCGCCGTTGAATTGACCTGAGCACGGGTCTATATTCCGGCGCTCCGTAAGGGGCTTTGGGGCTGTAGCTCAGCTGGTTAGAGTGCCGGTCTGTCACACCGGAGGTCGCGGGTTCGAGCCCCGTCAGCCCCGCCTGAGAGTTCCCGACTTTTGAGCCCCCGCCCCTTAATGGCGGGGGTTTTCTTATTATGGAGCGTGCCCACGGCAGCCTCCGACTCGCCAGCGCTTCCGTATCACATCCCGGTCCTCGCCACGGCCGTGCGCGAATGGGCGACCGGGAGCGCACGCGCTGTCGATGCCACGCTCGGCGGTGGTGGCCACGCCGCCATCCTGCGCGACGCCGGCGCGCGCGTGCTCGGCATCGATCGCGATTCGGATGCCATCGCCGCCACGCGCCGCCGCCTCGGCACCGTCAATATCGAATACCTCGAATCTTCATTCGCCGCCCCCTCCGCCGTTACCGCCATCGCGGCATTTCATCCCGACCGCATCCTGCTCGATCTGGGCGTGAGCTCGCATCAGATCGACACGGCGGAGCGCGGGTTCACCTTCCGGCCGGGCGCGCCGTTGGACATGCGGATGACAGGAACCGGGAGCCTGGAGTCAGGAGCTGGAGTGACTGCGCGCGACGTCCTGAATACGTGGCCGGTCGAGCGACTCACGACAATCTTCACCGACTACGCCGACGAACGCCGCGGACGGGCGCTCGCCAGGGAGATTGTCCGGCGCCGGCTCTCCGCGCCCTTTGCCATCAGTGATGATTTTGTCAACGCGATCCGCGCTGTGCTCGGCCCGCGCTCGGGCCCGCCCGATTTCGCGCGGCTGTTCCAGGCGCTCCGCATTGCCGTGAACGAGGAGCTCGAGATGCTCGCCGCGGCGTTGCCTGCGTTCCGCGATGCTCTCGTCCCCGGCGGCCGGCTGGGCGTCATCACGTACCATTCGGGTGAAGATCGCATCGTGAAGCACGCGTTTCGCGAGTGGAGTCGCGACTGCATCTGTCCGCCGCGCCAGCCGGTCTGCACCTGCCGGGGCCGGGCGCTGGGACGAGTGCTCACCAAGAAGCCCCTGGCCCCATTGCCCGGCGAGATCGCATCGAATCCCCGGGCGCGCTCGGCGCAGTTTCGCGCCTTCGAGAAGACCGGTGACGTTTAGAGGCCGCCACTGGATCGCATTCTGGCTCGTCGCGTTGCTCGCGGCGCTCTGGGCCGTGATCGCCCGGCAGACATCGGCACTGAACTCGGCACGCGCGCTGGCGGATTTGCGGGCGGAGCGCACATCGCTGGAAGGTCGGCGCGCCGAGCTGGAACGCCGCGTGCGTACCGGGCAGAGCCGGGCGGTCTTGCTGCCGCGCGCCCGGAAGCTCGGACTGCGTCTGCCCGCTGACACAGAAATCATTCTGATGCCCGCGCAGCCCCCACAACCCCGAGAGCGGCCGTAAATGGCCAAGCCCCTCGTTCGGCTCCGTGTGGTGGAGATTGTCCTGGGCGCCGCATTGCTGGCGCTCGTGTTGCGCGCGGGGCAGGTACAGCTGCTGGAAGGGCGTAAGTACGCGGCCGTGGCGAAGTCGCAGCGGACGGAGCGTGTCGTGCTGGAGGCGCGGCGGGGTACGCTGTTCGACCGCCACGGACTGGGCCTCGCGCTCACGCAGGAGACCTATCACGTCGGCATCGCGCCCAACGAGCTGCGCGATCCGCCACGTGACGCCGCGAAGATCGTGCGGCAGCTCCATCTCGCGCCGAGCGACGTCGATCGCGGGTTGCGACGGCGCTACGCCTGGTTCGCCGGGCCCTTTACGACGCTCGAGGTCCAGCCGTTGCGGAGCATGCGCGGCGTCCATCTCGAGCCTCTCCTGCGGCGCTTCTATCCCTCGGCCGAACTTGCGCGCGCGGTGATAGGAAGGGTGGGGGAGGATGGTCGAGGTGGTGGAGGTGGTGGAGGCGGATTGGAGCGGTTGCTCGACTCTTTGCTGTCCGGGACGCCAGGCGCGGCAGTCGTCCTGAAAGACCGTGAGGGGCGCGAATACGAGTCGCCCGCGCGTGTGATTGCCGCGCCAATTGCCGGCAATGACGTCGTGCTCACGCTCGATGCCGAGCTGCAGGAGATCGCGCAGCGCGCGCTCGATGACGCGATCGACAACATGGAAGCGGACGGCGGTGACGTGGTCATGCTCGATCCCACGACCGGCGAAGTGCTCGCGGTGGCGTCCCGGCGCGCCGACGGCAGCATGCGGCCCAGCGCGTTCACGGACACCTTCGAGCCGGGATCGCTCGCCAAGATCTTCGCGGCCGCAGCGCTCATCACGTTCGATCGCATCCGGCCGGGGGAGCGCGTGTCGGGAGAAGGGGGGCGTTACCGCCTGCGCGATCGCGTGGTCACGGATGAGCACCCGCTGCCCACACTCACCCTGGCGGACGCGATCAGAGTGTCGAGCAACATTGCCCTCGTGAAATTCTCGGCGCGCCTGCGTCCGGCCGAGCAATACGGCGTGCTCCGCGCGTTCGGCTTCGGCGCCCCAACCGGCGTCGAGTTTCCCGCCGAGTCGCCGGGACGGCTCCGGCCGCCGCGCGAGTGGTCGCGTCCCAGCTCGGCGAGCCTCGCGATCGGCTACGAGCTCGCCGTGACGCCGATCCAGCTCGCCGCGGCGTACGGCGCGATCGCCAACGACGGCGTGCTGCTCGAGCCGACCCTGATTCGGGAGATCCGGGCGCCCAACGGGACCGTGCGCTACCGGCACCGTCCTGAGCCCGTGCGCCGGGTCGTCACACCGCTGGTGGCGGCGAAGCTGCGCGACCTGCTGCGCGGCGTCGTCGAAGCCGGCGGCACGGCCGAGCGGGCCGCGCTCGCCAACTTCCAGCTCGCGGCGAAGACCGGCACTGCCCGCCGGGTGGTCGGCGGGCGCTATGCGGCGGGACAGTACACGGCCTCGTTTGCGGCGTTGTTTCCCGCCGATCGGCCGCAGCTCGTGGTCGTGATGAAGATCGACAACCCGCAGCGCGGGAGTTACTTCGCGGCGCAGACCGCCGCGCCGGTCACGCGCTCGATGCTCGAGCAGGCACTCGCCGCAGGCACGGTTGCGCTCGATCGCGCCCGCCTTTCCAACGTGGCCCCGGCGGCCGATCGTGCTCGGCTCGACGAGCCCGACGGGGTCGTGCCGTACGTCGTGCAATGGCCCTACGTTCCCGACACCGCCACGGCACAGGCCGATCGCGTCGTCCCGAACGTCACCGGTCGTCCACTGCGCGAGGCCGCGCGGACGCTGCATCGGCGCGGCTTCAACGTCGTCGTGAAAGGGTGGGGTGTCATTCACCACACTTGGCCCGCTGCCGGCGAGCACGCGGTGGCGGGAACGACGGTAACGATGTTTGCAGAAGCGCTTCCCGTCCGCCAATCCCACCAGTGAGTCGTTCGTTGCAGGAGGTCGTGGACGCGCTGGCGCGCGCCGGCGCCTTGATCGATGCGGCTGACGCGCGCCCGAGTTCCATCCCCGCCATCACCGGGCTCACCGCCGACGCGCGGCGGCTCGAGCGCGGCATGTTGTTCTGCGCCGTGCGCGGGGCGGTGCTCGACGGCCACCAATTCGTCGCCGCTGCGGCGGCACGCGGCGCGGCGGCGGCGTTGGTCGAGGTCAAGCAACCGGTCGCCATTCCGCAGGTCCTGGTCCGCAACGGCCGGCGCGCCGCAGCCATCGCCGCCGAGGCGTGGTATCGCCGGCCGGCGGCCCAGCTGCAGATGATCGGCGTGACCGGGACGAACGGGAAGACGACGTCGGTGATTCTCGCCCGCCACGTGTTGAGCGCGCTCTGGCCGATGGGGGCCATCGGTACGCTGGGGGCGTTCGATCCCGCGGGAGCGGCGGTCGACAGCGAGGCGGGTAACCTCACGACGCCGGGACCCATCGATCTGCAGGCCACCCTCGCCGACCTGGTCGATCGTGGCGCGAAGGGCGTCGCCATGGAAGTCTCGTCGCACAGCCTCGACCAGGGTCGCGTGGACGGCCTGACCTTTCGCGCGGCGATCTTCACGAACCTGACACGCGATCATCTCGACTATCACGAGACGTTCGACGCCTACTTCGCCGCGAAGGCCAAGCTCGTCGGGTACCTCGCGGACGCAGGCCTGGCGGTCATCAATGCGGACGACGCGGCGTGGGCACGGCTGCCGCGCTCGCCCCGGCGGATCACCTTCTCCGCGACCGGCCCGAATGCGGACGTCACCGCGCGCGACGTGCGCGTGGACGCGAAAGGCGCACGCTTCACTCTAGTGACGACAAAGGGAAGCCACCCCGTCACCCTGCCGTTGCTCGGACGGTTCAATGTCGCGAATGCGCTGGGCGTCGCGGCCTGCGCGGTGGGGTTGGACGTGCCGCCGAAGGTCGTCGCCGAACGGCTCTCCACGTCGCCGCAGGTCCCGGGTCGCATGGAGCGCATCGCCGTCGATCCCTGTGTCGTGCTGCGCGACTACGCCCACACGCCCGATGCCTTGGAGCGGGCGCTGGAGACGGTGCGCGAAGTGACGTCGTCTGCCGGACGGGTGATCGTCGTCTTCGGCGCCGGCGGGGACCGCGATCGTGGCAAGCGGGCGCCCATGGGCGAGATCGCCGTACGGCTGGCGGACATCGCCATTGTGACGTCCGACAACCCGCGGACCGAGGATCCAGAGAAAATTCTGGACGATGTCGAGGCCGGGATGACGGGGGGGGCGGGGGGGGCGGGGGGGGGACGCCCGCACTATCGGATCGTGGATCGCCGCGCCGCGATCGGCCAGGCGCTCGAGCTGGCGCGCGAGGGCGACACAGTCCTGCTCGCGGGCAAGGGGCACGAGACCTATCAGGTCGTCGGCACCGTCAAGGAGCCGTTCGACGAGCGGGACGTGGTCCGCAGCCTGGGAGGGAACTGAATGGGAGGACGGACGGACGGTCTGACGACCGGACGGACTTGGACGAGCGATGAAGTGGCCGCGGCCCTCGGCGTGCCCGCGCCGGCAAAACTCACATTCAACGCCGTTTCCACCGACACCAGACACCTGACACCAGGCACCCTTTTTGTCGCTCTCAAAGGCGAAAAGTACGACGCCCACGACTTTCTCGGACAAGCCGGGGCGGGCGGGGCGACCGCAGCCGTCGTGCGGCGCGGCACCCCCCCCGTCGCCGGTCTGCCTTTTTTCGAGGTGGATGACACCCTCGCGGCGCTCGGTCTGCTGGCGCGCGCTCGGCGGCGCATGCTTCCCGACGGGACTCCCGTCGTCGCGATCACGGGCTCGAGCGGCAAGACGAGCACGAAAGAGATGATCCGGGCGGCGTTGGGCGCGCGCTATCGCGTCCACGCCACCGCGGCCAACCTCAACAACCTGATCGGCGTGCCGCTGACAATCCTCGGCGCGCCGGAGGACACCGAGGCGCTGGTGGTGGAAGCCGGGGCGAGCGTGCCGGGGGAAATCGCGCGCATGCGCGACATCATCGAGCCGACGATCGCCGTGATCACCAACGTCGGCTACGCCCACGTCGAAGGCTTCGGGTCACTGGAAGGGGTGATGGCCGAAAAGCTGTCCTTGCTGGATCGCGCGCCGGTGGCCGTCATTGGCTCGGGACCCGACGCCATGTGGCCCGAGGCGCGGCGCCGGACGCTGGTGATTCCGGCCGCACTGCCGGGGAAGAGCGACGACGACGGTTTGCTCGACCGCTACCTGGACCTGGACGGTCATCCGCGCCTGTCGCTCGACTCGGGAGAGAAAATCACCCTCCCGGCGCTCGGTATTCATCAGCTCGAGAACGCGCAGATTGCGCTCGCGGTGGCGCAGCGGGCGGGGGTGGATCACGATGCCGCCATGCGGGCGCTGGCGGGCGTCCAGCTTCCGGAAGGGCGCGGCAACATCCGGGCCATCGGCAACATGGTCGTAATCGACGACACCTACAACGCCAACCCCGCCTCCATGCGGCGGGCGGTACAGACGGCGGATTGGCTGGCCCGGCGGCAGCGGCGGCCGTTTGTGGTCGTCGTGGGCACGATGTTGGAGTTAGGGCCGGAAAGTGCAAGATTGCACGCCGAAGCGGCGCGCGAAATCGCCCAGCGCAAGCCCACGCTGGTGGCGGCGGTCGGGACGTTTGCGCGCGTGTTCGAGTCGCTGCGCGAAGCGCTGGGCGGCCGGCTGATTACGGCGCCCGACGCGGATGCACTCGGGCCGAAGCTGAAATCCGCGCTGCGTGGCAACGAGCTGGTGCTGCTCAAAGCCTCTCGAGGAGTCGCCTTGGAACGTGTCCTTAACTATCTGACCTGATGCTCTATCATCTGCTCGCGCCGCTCGCACGCCAGCACATCCTGTTCAATCTCTTCAACTACATCACGTTCCGCGCGGCGGGCGCGACCGTCACCGCGCTGCTGCTCGCCTTCATCGTTGGACCGTGGATCATTCGGAAGCTGCAAGAGCACAAGATCGGTCAGATCGTGCGGGCCGAGGGTCCGGCGAGTCATCACGGCAAGCGCGGCACGCCGACGATGGGCGGCTTGATCATCATTCTGGCGACCGTCGTGCCCACGCTGCTGTGGGCGCGGCTCGACAGCCGGTACGTCATCGTCGCACTGGTGGCGACCCTCTGGATGGGACTGATCGGATTTCTCGACGACTATCTGAAGATTGTACGCGGCCAGTCGCAGGGGCTGGTCGCGCGCTGGAAGCTGGTCGGCCAAGTGGCGTTCGGGATTGGATTGGGTGTCTATCTGCTGGTGTTTCCGCTGACGAACAGCGTCGCGCCGAATGCCACCCAGCTGCCGTTCTTCAAGTATTACACGTGGATTCTCGCCTGGCCGATCTATCTCGGGTTCGTGACGTTTGTGACGACGGCGAGCTCGAACGCGGTGAATTTGACCGACGGATTGGATGGCCTCGCGGCCGGGCTCACGGTCATCGTCGCCGGCGCATTCGCGATCTTCTGCTATCTGTTCGGTCGCGTCGACGCCGCGAAGTACCTGGGCGTGCTCCATCTCCCGGGCGCGGGCGAGCTCACGATTTTCTGTGGCGCGCTCGTGGGAGGGTCGCTCGGGTTTCTCTGGTTCAACGCGTATCCGGCGCAGGTGTTCATGGGTGATACCGGCGCGCTGGCGATCGGCGGCGCGCTTGGGACGGTCGCGATTCTCCTCAAGACCGAGTTCCTGCTGCTGATCGCGGGCGCGGTCTTCGCCGCCGAAACGCTGTCGGTCTTGATCCAGACGACGACGTACAAGGTGCGCAAGCGGCGCTACGGGAAGGAGTATGCGGACGCGCACAAGGTGTTTCGCATGGCGCCGCTCCATCACCATTTTGAAAAACTCGGCTGGGCCGAGCCGCAGGTCGTGATGCGGTTCTACATCCTCGGCGTCCTGAGTGCGATGATCGCGCTCGCCACGCTCAAGGTGCGATGATCGAGCAGGCGCGCGTAACGCTGGTACCGGACGACTGGCGGCGCGCCGGCAGCGTCGTCGCGATCATCGGGCTGGGCAAGAGCGGGGTCGCGGCGGCCCGGTTACTGGCGCGCGAAGGGGTGCGGGTCTACGCCAGCGACGCGTCCGCTCATCCGTACGCCGGCGAAGCGGCCGAAGCACTCAAGAGCGTGCCCTGGGTGGATGTCGAGATCGGACGGCACGATCTGAACAAGATCCGCCACGCGGCCGGCGTGATCGTATCGCCGGGTGTGCCGCCCGATGCGCTGGTGCTGACCGCCGCGCGCCACGCCGGTGTCGAGATCATCTCGGAGCTCGATCTCGGCTTCCGCGCGCTGGCGGCGCTCCAGCCCGGCACGCGCAGCATCGCGATCACGGGAACCAACGGCAAGACGACGACGACCGCGCTGGTGGCCCATCTGCTGAGTGCCGCGGGCCTGCAAGCGACGACGGCAGGGAACATCGGCCGGCCGGTGACCGACCTCGCGATGTCGAACGAGCGCTACCAGTGGCTGAGTCTCGAGGTCTCGTCGTTTCAATTGCACGACAGCCCACACTTCGCACCCGAAATCGGCGTGCTGACGAACCTCGCGCCCGATCATCTGGACCGGTATCCGTCGGCGGAGGCGTACTACGCCGACAAGCGACTGCTGTTTCGCAACGCGACGGCAGGCGACGTCTGGGTGCTCAATGCGGACGACCAGCTCGTACTCGATCTCGCGCGCGGCGTCGCGGGCCGCCGAGTGCTGTTTTCGCTCGCCAAGTCGGCGGACGCCTGGTACGACGCGAAGGCGCGGATGCTCCGGATCGGCGGCGAGGCGTTGCTCCCGCGTGACGAGCTGCACTTGCTCGGTGACCACAACGTCGCCAACGCCCTGGCGGCCGCGCTGGCCGTCCACAAAGCCGGCGTGCCGGTGTCGCTGCTCGGGGAAGGGCTGCGCTCGTTCCGGGCGTTGCCGCACCGGCTCGAGCCGGTGCGCGAGGTGGGCGGCGTCCTCTGGATCAATGACTCGAAGGCGACGAACATCGCCGCGACGACCGTGGCGGTGCTCGCCATGCAGCGGCCCTTCGTGCTGTTGCTGGGCGGCCGGCACAAGGGCGAACCTTATACGAGTCTCGCGCCGCTGCTCGCCGATCGCTGTCGGCTCGTGATTGGCTACGGCGAAGCAGGTCCGCTCGTGGAACAGGATCTCACGGGAAAAGTGCCGCTCGAGCGCGGCACGACGTTCGAGGACGTCGTCGCGCGGGCGCGGCGCGCCGCCAAACCGGGCGACGCGGTGCTCCTGTCTCCCGCGTGCTCGAGCTATGACATGTTCAAGAACTACGAAGAACGGGGGGCCACATTCCGGCGACTCATCGCAGCACTGTGACCTGGGAGGGCCGGCTGCTCGCCGTCGTCACGGCGGTGCTGGTCGTCTTCGGGCTGGCCGCGGTCTACGGCGCGTCGAGCCTCGTCACCGTGGCCGGTGGCCAGGTCGGCGCGAGCTTCGCGCTGCGGCAGGCCGTGGGCGCGGCGGTGGGCGGCCTGCTGGCGGTCGTGTTCGCGCGATTGGACTACCACCGCTGGCGGGACTGGGCCTGGCCGCTGCTCGGGGTCACCGTCCTGTTGCTGCTGATTCCCTTGTTGCCATTTACGCATCCCATCACGCCCACGATCAATGGCGCGCGCCGCTGGGTGAACCTCGGGTTCCTCACGCTGCAGCCATCCGAGCTCGCGAAGTTCGCCGTGGTGGTGTGGTGCGCCATGCTGGCCGCCAAGAAGGGCGAGCAGGTGCGCGACTTCCAGCAAGGCCTGCTGCCGTTCGTCGTGATCCTCGTGCCGGTGATCGGCCTCATCTTTCTCGAGCCGCATCTGTCGATGGCGATCCTCGTGGCGATTCTCGGCGGCAGCGTGCTCTTCACCGCGGGCGCACGCATCGGGCATTTTCTCGCCCTGGGCGTCGCCTCGACGCCGCTGCTGTTCGGCGCCATCGCAACTGCGCAGTACCGGATGGCCCGCGTGTTGACGTTTCTGAACCCCGGCGCCGCACCGCAGGAAGCGACGTGGCAGGTGCAGCAATCGCTCACCGGTATCGGGGCGGGCCAGCTCCTCGGCGCCGGCTTCGGCCAGGGCCAGCAGAAGCTCGGCTACCTGCCGTATGCGTACTCCGATTTCATTTTCTCGACGATTGGAGAGGAGTGGGGCTTCCTCGGGGTGCTCGCGATCGCCCTGCTGTTCGGCACGTTCGTCTGGCTCGGCTTCCGCATCGCGCGCCACGCGCCGGATCCGTTCGGCCAGCTGCTCGCGACCGGCATCAGCGTGATGATCGGGCTCAGCGTGGTGCTCCATATCGGGGTGAGCCTCGCCGTGATTCCGGCGACCGGAGTGACGTTGCCGTTCATGTCATATGGTAGGTCCTCACTAATCGTTGCGCTGGCAGCAACCGGTGTGTTGGCCAGCGTTGGGCGGGCTGCGAGAGTTTCTCGTGCGGTTTTCGCTTGAAGATCTTGATAGCCGGCGGCGGCACCGGGGGACACCTGATGCCGGCCCTCGCATTGGCGCGGGTGGCAGTCGATCAAGGCCACGACGTGGTGCTGGTAGGAGCAGAGCGTGGCATCGAAGCACAGATCCTCCCCCACCATCCATTTCGATTTCATCTGCTGCCGATGGAGCCGATCTATCGGCGCACATGGTGGCGTAACCTGCGCTGGCCGGTGATCGCCGTGCGTGCCTGGAGGGCGGCCGGACAGGTGCTGCGCGACGAGCGGCCCGCGATCGTCATCGGCACGGGCGGATACGCGGCGGGGCCGGTCGTGTGGCGCGCGCAGAACGCGCGCATTCCGACCGCGCTGCAAGAGCAGAACGCATTTCCGGGACTCACGCAACGCTGGCTCACGCGGCGCGCGCAACAGGTGCACCTCGGATTTCCCGAAGCCCGTCTCCGGTTGTCACCGGGTCCGAAGACGCAAGTGTTTGTGTTCGGGAATCCGATCACGCCACCAGACCGCGTCGATGCGCGCGCGGCGCGCGCCGCATTCGGATTGAGCGCGGAGCGGCGCACGGTGCTCGTGTTCGGTGGCAGCCAGGGCGCGCGCGCGTTGAATGAGACGATCGCGCGCGTACTGCAGCGGGGCCAGCTCGGCGACGTGAGTTTGCTCTGGGGAACCGGGACGGCGCAGTGGGATCGCTACGCGCCGCTCGCGCAGCCCGGCCGTGTGGTTGTACGCGGGTTCTTCGATCCGATCGGTTCAGCGTACGCGGCCGCGGACCTCGTGGTCGGACGCGCGGGCGCGATGACCGTCTCCGAGTTGTGCGCGTGGGGGAAGCCCAGCGTCCTCGTGCCGCTGCCAACAGCCGCCGCCGATCACCAGACCTTCAACGCGCGAGCCCTCGCAAACGCCGGGGCGAGTGTGCTGCTGCTCGAGAGTGAGTTCACGCCGGACGGCTTCGCGAAGACTGTCGTCCCGTTGGCCCACGACCACAAACGGCTCGACGCCCTGGCGCAGAGCGCCCGGGGGAGGGGTCACCCGAACGCCGCCCGAAGCATCATGTCAAAGGTTTTAGAGCTTTCGCAAGTTGCGTAGATTTCCTATATTAGCTCCCCACAGATGACCTTGTTTCGAGCCGGAGATCCCCGTCCCATCCACCTCATGGGCATAGCCGGGGCGGGGATGAGCGCCCTGGCGATGCTGGCCAGGCGCCGCGGAGTCGCCATCACTGGTTGTGATTCTGACACTTCTGGGACAGGCGCCGATGACCTGATCGCCCTGGGAGTTCCTGTTTGGAGGGGCCACGATCCGCACCATGTGGAAGGGGCTCGGGCCATTGTAGTTACGGCCGCGGTCCCGCGGGATCACCCGGAGTTGGATAAGGCCCGCGCCTTGGGCCTGCCGGTGGTCCGTCGGGCGGATGCGTTGGGGGACCTGGTCGCTGGCGGGAGAGAGGGCGTCGTGGCGGTCGCCGGCACGCACGGCAAGACGACCACCACAGTCATGGTGACGGAGGCGCTCACGGCCGCAGGGCGAAATCCAACGGGACTCGCCGGCGGCCGTGTCGCTGCGTGGGGCGGCAACGCCCGGATCGGCGGCGAGGACCTCTACGTCGTCGAGGCCGACGAGTACGACAAGGCGTTCCTGTCGCTGCGGCCGACGATCGCGGTGGTGAACAACGTCGAGGCGGATCATCTCGAGTGCTACGGCAGCATGGAGGCGCTCGAGGACGCGTTTGCCGAGTTCGCGAACCGGGCGGGGCGTGTGATCGTGGGTGCCGACGACGCCGGCGCCGATCGGGTGGCGCTGCGGGTGAGCGCACCGGTGTGGCGTGTGGGTCACGGCGCGACGGCGGACGTGCGCATTCGCGCTCCGCGGCTCGAGCCCGGTGGCTCGCGCGCCACGATTTCGCTGCCGGATGGTGACACCGTCGAGCTCGCCCTGGTCGTGCCGGGGCTGCACAACGTGCGCAACGCGGCGGCCGCGCTCGCGGTGTTGCACGCACTCGGTGCCGATGTCCACGCGGGCGCGCGCGCGCTGTCCGAGTTCCGCGGCGTCGGCCGGCGATTCGAGCGACTGGGTGAAGCCGGTGGCGTGACGGTCGTGGACGACTATGCGCATCATCCGACCGAGGTCGCGGCGACGCTCGCCGCCGCGCGGCAGGCCTTTCCGGGCCGGCGGCTCGTCGCCGTGTTTCAGCCGCATCTGTTCTCGCGGACGGCATTGCACGGCGAAGCGCTCGGCAAAGCGCTCGCAGCCGCGGACGTGGTGGTCGTTGCGCCGATCTACGCGGCGCGGGAGCAGCCGCAGGTGGGCGTGACGCATCACCTGGTCGTGCGCGGTGCGACGCGGGCCGGTGCGGCGACCGTAGGGGTGCGCGATCGCGCCGGGCTGACGGCGCACGTGGCGCGCGCGGTGCGCACCGGTGATGTGGTGTTCACGCTCGGCGCGGGCGACATCACGAGGGTCGGACCCGAGCTGCTCGGAATGCTGAACGGGGGAAGTCGGGAGCACGGAGCCGTCGCGTGACGTGGAAGTTTCGGATGCCGCGCCGCCCGCGACTGCCGCGTGTGTCGTGGCGCGTGTTGGCATGGGCGAGCGCCGCGATGGTCGTCATGGTCTTGTGGATGACGGCGCCGCTCGGGCTGCGGCGGTTGCGATTTTTCCGCGTGTCCCAGGTCGAGATCGTCGGCATCCGGTATCTCGACGCCGACCAGGTGCTCGCGGCGCTGCGGTTGTCGCCGGCTGCGAGCGTGTTCGACGAAACCGAGCCGCTCGCCGAGCGCTTGCGCGGACTGGACGGGATTGCCGATGCTTCGGTCTTACGGCGTCCGCCCGGTTCGCTGAAGGTGATCGTCCGTGAGGTCGAGCCCGTCGCACTCATGATGGGTGCACGCGGCGCGCTCACCCCCGTCGATGCCGACGGGCGGCAGCTGCCGTTCGATCGCGCCGGCCTCGACTTGCCGATCGTGCGGACGAGCGCAGGCGACTCCAGTGTGGTCGGGTTGTTGGCGCGGGTGCAGGCCATCGATCCCGCGTTGTTCCAGACGATCGATGCCGCGCGGCGTACCGAGACGACGCGCGGCGACGTGCTGCTCGAGCTCGGTGGTGGCGCCCATCGCGTGTTGCTCAACCGTGATGCGGGGCCGGAGGTGATCGAGGCGGTGGTTCTGGTCGCGAGAGATCTGGCCGCGAAAGCGCGCCCCTACGTGGAGCTCGACGCCCGCTTTGCGGGACAAGTCGTCGTGCGCCGCAGAGGCGCAGGGACTGTCTGATGCCTGATCGCCGCCTCGTCGCCGGACTCGATCTCGGCAGCACCAAGACCTGCGCGGTGATCGCGGAGCTGGCGGGTGATCTCCCCCGCGCCCCCCTCGCGAAGATTCTCGGCGTCGGGATCGCCAAAAACAGCGGCGTGCGCCGCGGCATGGTGCGCGACATCGACGAAACGACGCGCTCCGTCGCCGCCGCGCTGAAGGACGCCGAGCGGATGGCGGGCGCCCGGGTGACGGACGTGACGTGCGGCATCGCGGGCGAGCATGTGTCGGCGCGCGGCTCGACCGGCGTCGTCGCGGTGAGCGGCGAAGAGATCAGCCCGCAGGACGTGGCGCGCGTGAACGAAGTCGCGCGCGCCGTGTCGCTGGGACGCGATCACGAGCTGCTGCACGACATCCCCCAGGAGTACGTCGTCGATCAGCAGCACGGCATCTCCGACCCCGTGGGCATGACGGGCACGCGGCTGGAAGTCGAGATGTACCTCGTCACCGTACAGGCCACGGCGGCGCAGAATCTCCGCAAAAGCGTGCAGCGCGCCGGCTATCGCGTCGCCGATCTGGTGCTCGAGCCGCTCGCCGCGTCGTACGCCGTCCTCACCGACGATGAGAAAGAGCTGGGCGTCGCGCTCGTGGAAGTGGGCGGCAGCTCGACCGGTGTCGCGATCTTCCATGAAGGCAAGATCCGCCACCTCGCGTCGCTCAAATACGCTGGCTCGCACGTCACCAGCGACCTGGTGCAGGGGCTCGGCGTGACGCAGTCGGACGCGGAGCGACTGAAAGAGCGGCACGGCTCGGCGTACACACCGCTCGTCGACGCGGGCGAGACCGTGAGCCTGCCGTCGACGCCAGGGCAGGGCGCCCGCACCGCGTCGCGCGAGCTGGTCGCGCACATCATCCACCAGCGCGTGGACGAGATCTTCCAGCTCGTGGGCCGCGAGTTCGAGCGCGCCGGGTACGGTGCGGGCCGGTTGCCGGCCGGCGTGGTGCTGTCCGGCGGCACCGCGCATCTGCCGGGCATGGTCGAGCTGGCGCGCGAAGTGTTTGCCGCGCCGGTGCGCGCCGGTCATCCCGAGCTCGGGATTTCGGGACTCGTGGACAGCGTGCAGGCGCCACGCTACGCGGTGCCGGTCGGCCTGGTGCTGTATGCCGCGCGCAAGAGCGCGGGCGGCGGTTCCGCGCCGGGCGTGCTGTTCGGCGGCGCACCGGAAAAACTGTTTGGTCCTCTCAAGAGATGGTTGCAAGACTTCTTCTGAGCCCTAGGGGAGACCCATGATCTTCGAACTCGAAGAAACCGTTACGCAGAACGCGCGGATGAAAGTCGTCGGCGTCGGGGGGGGCGGCGGCAACGCCCTCAACCGGATGATCGACGAGCACGTGAGCGGAGTCGAGTTCATCTCGGTGAACACCGATGCCCAGGCGCTCCTCAACAACAAAGCCGATGTCAAAGTGCAGATCGGCAAGAAGCTGACGCGCGGGCTCGGCGCCGGCGCGCGGCCCGAGATCGGCCGGCAGGCGATCGAGGAAAACCGCGACGAAGTGCTGCATTCACTCCAGGGCGCGGACCTCGTGTTCGTGACCTGCGGTATGGGCGGCGGGACCGGCACCGGCGCGGCGCCGATCATCTCGCAGGTCGCCCGCGATCTGGGCGCCCTGACGATCGGGATCTGCACCAAGCCGTTCCTGTTCGAAGGCCGCAAGCGCATGCGTCAGGCGGAGATGGGGATTGCCGAGATGCGCAAGCACGTCGACACGATGATCGTCGTGCCCAACGAGCGGCTGCTCGCGGTCGTGGGGAAGGGGATTCCGTTTCAGGACGCGCTCAAGAAGGCGGATGAGGTCCTCCTGCACGCGACGCAGGGCATTTCGGCGCTCATCTGTGTGACCGGTCTCGTCAATGTAGATTTCGCGGACGTGCGCACCGTGATGCAGAATGGCGGCGCCGCATTGATGGGAACGGGCCAGGGGCGCGGCGAGAACCGCGCGATGGAAGCGGCGCAGCAGGCGATTTCGAGCCCGCTGCTCGACAACATCTCCATCGCCGGCGCGACCGGCGTGCTCATCAACATCACGGGCGGCGAAGACCTGACGCTCGGTGAAGTGACGCAGATCAGCGAGGCGATTCACGACGCCGCCGGCGACGAGGCCGAGATCATCTTCGGCGCGGTGAACGACCCCGCGATGCACGGGGAAGTGCGGATCACGGTCATTGCGACGGGATTTGACAAGACCGGGGCGATGGCGGATGCGTTGGCGGGCGTGCAGCGGCCCGCCGCCGGTGTGCTGCCGTTCCGCGATCGCGCGGCTCGGCCGACGCCGATGCCGCCGCCCGGATTCGCGAAGCCGTCCGACGTCCCCCCCAAACGGGGACCGGCCCAGGCGCCGCTGAATCCTGAGCTGAACGAAATGGAAATACCGACCTTCATTCGGAGACAGATGGACTGATGTCGTGGCGGGGGCGAGCGAGTCATTACGTTGCGGCCGCTGCACTCGCCGCGGGTCTGCTGGTCTGGGCGGCTCACGAAGCCTGGCCCTCGCGCGACATTCCCGTCGCGCTGCCCATCGTGGTCACCAGCGCCTACGATGAGTGGGCGGACACGCTCGGCCGGCGCGAGATCCTGTCCGACGTGCTGGCGCGAGCCGGGATCACCGGCCGCGAGTACGTCTCCTTCCTGAAGGCCACCCACGCGCTCAATCCCCGGCGGATGCAACCGGGGCTCATCTTCGAGGTGCGGCGCTTGAAGGGCGCCGCGGTCGCCCATCGCCTCGGCGTGCGGCTCGACCCCGAGCGAAACCTGGTGATGACACGACTCGGCGGCGATTCGGGCTGGAGCGAGACGGTCGAAACCATTCCCTGGACGACGGAGCGGCTTCGCACCACCGCCGTCATTCAATCGAATCTCTACGATGCGCTCGACGCGGCGATCCCCGATTCATTTCTGCCGGTGCGGCAGCGGGTGGCGCTCGCCTGGGCCATTGCCGACGTGTACGACTGGGAGGTCGACTTCACGCGCGATCTGCGTCCCGGCGATCGCGTGGAAGTCCTGATCGAGCGGCTGCAGTCGCCGCAAGGGGAGAAGCGGCTCAGCCGGATTTTGGCCGCTCGCGTCGATGTGGCGGGGATCCCCAGCTTCGCGTTTGCGTTCGATAATCCAAACGGCGCAACCGGTTTCTACGACGATCGCGGCCGCTCGTTGCGTCGCGCCTTTCTGCGGGCGCCGCTGCGCTTCAGCCACATCTCGAGCCGCTTCGGTGGACGCTTCCATCCGATCCTCAAGCGCTGGAGAACCCACGAGGGTACCGATTACGCGGCGGGCTACGGCACGCCGGTGCGCGCCACCGCGGACGGCATCGTGACCGAGGCAGGCCGCAACGGCGGCTACGGCAATCTCATCGAGATCCGGCACGCCAACGGCATCCGCACGCGCTACGGCCACCTGTCGAAATTCGCGAAGGGCTTGCATGTCGGGCAGCGGGTCAGCCAGGAGCAGACGATCGGGTACGTCGGGTCGACCGGACTCTCCACCGGTCCGCACCTGCACTACGAGTTCCTGGTGAACGGCCGGCCGACGAATCCCCAGCGCAAGGATGCAGGGGCCGGCGAGCCTGTGGCGGCGAAGCTGAAGTCGGCGTTCGATACCGTGCGCGCACAGCTCTTCGCCGAGCTCGAGCCCACCGGTCTCCCCCCCGCGGCTCCGGCGTTCGGCGCCGCCGCCGCGGCTCGCGAAGACTAGCCTCCAACTTCCGAACACGTCTCGTGGAGCTCTATCCCGCCGTTGACATAGAAGGCGGGCGCGTGGCGCGCGCTCACGGCGCGATGGCCGAGCCGCTGGCGGCGCTCGACGCGTTCACCAGCGCCGGGACGCGCTGGATCCACCTCGTCGACATGGACCGCGCCTATGGGCGGCCGGACAATCACGAGCTCGTCGGCGCGGTGCTGCAGGCCGCGGCCGTCAAGGTTCAGGTCGGGGGCGGGTTGTTTCGGGAGGCCGACATCGAGCAGATGTTCACGCTCGGCGCGACGCGCGTCGTCATCGGGCCGCGCGGGGCAGTAGACGGCGGGCTCGTGGAACGGCTCGTCGTTCGCCACGGCGCAACCCGGCTCGCCGTCGGCATCGATGCGAAGCACGGCCGGGTCGCACCGCGCGGCACACGCGACATTCTCGATCTCACGGCGCACGAGCTCGCGCAGCGAGTGTCGCGGCTGGGGATCCGCACGATCATCTACAACGAGGTCACGCGCGACGGCCAGCTGACAGGTCCCGACATCGACGGGGCCAAACACCTCGCCGCACTCGGCCTGGACGTGATCGTCTCGGGCGGCGTGGGCTCACTCGACGATTTGCGCGCGGCGCGCGCCGCCCGGCTGGCCGGTGCGTGTGTCGGGCGCGCGCTGTACGACGGCAAATTCACGATCGCGGAGGCGCTGGCGTGCCTCTCATGATCCTGCGCGGCATCGCCGTGCTGTCGCTGATCCTCCTGCTCTGGAATCCTGCCAGCTCGCATCTGCTGCCTGCCGGTGACCAGCCCATCGTGCTGCTCGATGCGTCGCTCAGCATGACCGGTGCGCCGTGGCGGGCCGCGCTCGACACCGCGCGCGAGTACGCGCGGCGGCGCGCGGTCGTGTGGCGATTCGGGACTGGCGTGACCGCGTTCGATACCGCACCGCCGGCGGCCGGCGCCAGCCACCTCGCGCCGGCGCTCGAAGCGGCCGCCGGGAGGGCAGGTGAGGTCGTCGTCGTGACCGACGGCGACGTGGACGACGTAGCGGCAATTCCCGCCGATTTGCTCCGGCGCCCCCGCGTCATCGTCCAGCCTCGCGCGCCGTTCTTCGATGCGTACGTCGCCGGGATCGAAGGGCCGAGGCATGTGACTCGCACCGACACGCTCCGCCTGAAGGTCAGCTACGGTGTTGGCGGGAAACGAGAAACGGAAAACGGGAAACCCGTGACTCTGGTGGTGAAGATGGCGGATCGCGTGCTCGCATCGCAGCGTGTCACGCTTCCAGACAGCGGGACTCTATCCACTGAAGTCACGTTTCCCGTTTCCCGTATCCCGTCTCCCGGGTGGACCGTGCTCGACGTCCGCCTCGATGGTGTCCGCGACGCCGAGCCCCGAGACGACAGCCGTCAGTTCGTCGTCGACGTCAGCCTCGAGCCCGCGGCCGTTATCTTCGCCTCGCCGCCGGATTGGGAGGCGCGGTTCCTCGCCCGTACGCTCAGCGACGTCGCCCGCGTGCCGGTGAAGGTGTTCGTCGAGGCGGAGCCGGGACGCTGGCGCGACGGCGCGACCCTCGCGCCCGCCGCGACCAACGTGCTCACGAGCGTGGCGGCGAACGCGCGGCTCGTGATCGCGATGGGCGACCCGGAGCGTGCGCGCGCGTTCACCCGTGGATCGAGAGACGCGCTGCTCGTGTGGCCCACGAATGGCCAGCCGGGGGACTGGTACGTCGAGCGCCCGCTCTCCTCTCCGCTCACCGCCGCGCTCGCCGGGGTGATTTGGGACTCCCTGCCGCCCGCGACGGCGGTCTTCGTGCAGCCGCACGATTCAAATCCTGCGGCGACGGTCGCGCTGGTCGCCCGGCTGGCGCGGCGCGGCGTCCCGCGCCCGATCGTCACGCTCGAGGAACGCAACGGCGGGCAACGGGTCGCCACCGTCAAGGCGGCCGGGCTGTGGCGTTGGGCGTTTCGCGGCGGCGCCGCGCAGGAGGGCTATCGCAGCGTTGTGGCAGCACTGGTGGACTGGCTCTTGAGGGAGCGCGGAGCGGGGAGCAGGGAGCGGGCAGTTCCGCTCGCGCTGGAAGCGGCGAACGGGCTGCCGATCGTCTGGCGGTGGACATCGTCGGATACTGCGCGCGCGCTCGCCGTCAGATTGCGAACGGGCGATACGACGCGCACGGACACATTGCGGTTCGACGCGGCCGGCCGGGCCGAGCTGTTGCTGCCGCCCGGCGCGTACCGGTACGCGTTGAGCGGCGGTCCGGAGCAGGGTGTCGTTGCGGTCGAGACATACTCCGATGAGTGGCTGCCGCGCGCGCCGGCACTCAGCGCGCAGCCGGGGGAGGCGACGTCCCGCTTCGCCTCGATCGGGCTGCGCGACCGCTGGTGGCTCTTCGTCATCGCGATCGCGGCACTGGCGACGGAATGGGCGCTGCGCCGGCGCCAGGGATTGCCCTGATGGGTCTCTGGAAAAAAGTCGGCCGCCTCTTCACGGGCGGTGCGGTGGACACCGTCACGCTCGAAGCAGTGCAGCGCATGCTGGTCGAGGCGGACTTCGGCGTTGCCGCGACGAACGAGACGGTCGAGAAGCTGAGTCGCGCCGATACGGTCGATCAAGCGAGTCTCGAGCGGATCATCGTCGCGGAGCTGGGTCCGGCGGCGACACCCCTGGCGCGTGCAGCGGAGCCGCCGACAGTCATCGTGATCTTCGGCGTGAACGGCACCGGGAAAACGACGTCCGTTGCGAAGCTTGCGAAGCTGCTGCAACGCGAAGGACGCAGCGTGCTGCTGGCGGCGGCCGACACATTCCGCGCCGGCGCGACCGAGCAACTCAAGGTCTGGGCCGATCGTTTGAACGCGCCGTTCGTAGGCGCATCCCACAGGGGCGACCCCGCCGCCGTCGCGTTCGACGCGGTCGAAGCCGCCGCCACCCGCGGCGTGGACACGGTGCTCGTGGACACCGCGGGGCGGCTTCATACCGACGAGCGGCTGCGCGAAGAGCTCAAGAAGGTCGTGCGGGTCGTGGGAAAGCGCCAAGCGGGGGCACCGCATGAATCGCTGCTCGTGCTCGACGCCACCGTCGGGCAGAACGCGGTCCGCCAGGCGGAGGCGTTCGCCGCCGCGGTCCCGCTCACCGGTCTGGTGATTGCCAAACTGGATGGTACAGCCAAGGGTGGGAGCGTCGTGGCACTGCGGCGCGCGGTCCAGGTGCCGATTCGTTTCCTCGGGACGGGCGAGACGCTCGACGACCTGGAACTGTTCGATCCGGTGACGTTCGCCCACCGCCTGGTCTCCGGGTGAAGCTCCAGCTCAACTCTCCAGTCAAGTTCCTCAAAGGCGTCGGCCCGAAGCGCGCTGAGGCCCTCCAGAGACTCGGCATCCGCACGGTCGGTGATCTCCTGTATCACGTGCCGCATCGCTATCTCGACGCCACCACGGTCACGCCGTTGGCGCGCGCGGCGATTGGACAAGACGTCACGTGCGTGGGCCGTGTCGTCAGCACGGGAGTGTTGCCCACCCGACGGGGACTGCGGGTGTTCCGCGCGGTGCTCAAGGATGACAGCGGCTTGCTCGAGTGCGCCTGGCCCGGCCGCCCCTTCCTCGAGCGGCAGATCAAGAAGGGGCAGCTGTTGCTGGTCACGGGACCCGTGCGCTACTACCACGGCAAGCAGATCGTGCCGCGCGAGTTCATCGTCCTCGCCGAACCGGACGACGAGAACGAGAGCAATCCGGGCCTGGTGCTGCCCGTGTATCCGGCGACCGAGGGCCTCACCCATCGGCAGATTCGCGCCCTCGTGCAGCAGCATCTGAACGAGCTGCTGCCGCTCGTCACTGATCCGCATCCCGCCCCGTTCCGCGCCACCCACAACCTGATCGAGCTGCGTCCCGCGCTCGAGCTGATGCATCGCCCCAAGCGCGTCGAGGAGGCCGAGCTGGGGCGCCGGCGCCTCGCGTTCGACGAGCTGTTCGACCAGCAGCTGGTGCAGGCGCGCGCCCGACACCTCGCGAAGCGTTCCCGTGCCGGCATTCGCTTCGAGCTCAAGCGCGAGCTCACGACAAAGCTCAGAGAAAATCTTCCATTCGAGCTCACCGGAGATCAACGCCAGGCGATCCGTGAGATCAGCGGCGATATGACGGCCCCGCTGCGGATGCACCGGCTCCTGATGGGCGACGTGGGTACGGGAAAGACGGTCGTCGCGCTGTTCGCCATGCTGCTCGCCGCCGAGAACGACTATCAGGCCGCGATCATGGCGCCGACGGAGCTCCTCGCCGAGCAGCACGGCGCGACGTTGACGCGGCTGCTCGAGCCGCTCGCGATCCGTCCTGAGCTCTTGCTGGGCCGCATGACGGCAGCGGAGAAATCGGCCGTGCGGGAGCGCATCGCCAGCGGTGGGCCGCGCCTCGTCGTCGGAACGCACGCGCTGATCCAGGAGTCGGTCACGTTCCGCAGGCTGGGTCTTGCCGTCATCGACGAGCAGCACCGCTTCGGGGTCGAGCAGCGCGCCGCGCTCGTCGAGAAGGGTGACGCTCCCGACGTCTTGCTGCTGACCGCCACCCCGATTCCCCGATCCCTCGCCCTCACGCTGTATGGCGATCTCGACGTCACGCAGCTGCGCGAGCGGCCACCCGGCCGCGGCGCGGTCAAGACCGCTCTCCGCACCGACGCAGCGCGGTCGAAGATCTACACGTTCATCCGCAGCGAGTGCGCCGCGGGGCGGCAGGCCTACGTCATTTATCCCGTCATCGACGAATCAGAGCGCGCCGACCTGAAGGCCGCCACCACGATGGCCGAGAAGTTGGCGAAGACGTTCTCCGAGTTTCGCGTGGGCCTCGTGCACGGCCGGATGAAGGCCGATGAGCGCGATGTCACGATGCGCGCCTTTCGCGACAACACAGTCAACATTCTCGTCGCGACCAGCGTCATCGAAGTCGGGATCGACGTCGCGAATGCCACGGTGATGCTGATCGAGCATGCCGAGCGATTCGGATTGGCACAGCTGCACCAACTCCGCGGCCGAGTGGGGCGTGGACCGGCGGCCAGCCACTGCATTCTGCTGTCGGATTCCGCCGAGGCGGCGGCGCGGCTGCAGGCGTTCTGCGAAACGACGGACGGCTTCAAGATCGCCGAGCTGGACCTCCACGAGCGTGGCATGGGCGAGCTCGCCGGCGCTCGGCAGTCCGGCGGCGTGCCGTTACGCTATGCGAATCTCGAGACCGACTTGCCGCTGCTCGATGCCGCGCGCACCGCGGCCGCGGCGATGATCGCTACGGATCCCGCGCTCGAGCGGCGCGAGCACGCGGCGTACCGCGAGCGGATCGTGACGCGATATGAGCGAGGCTTCGAGCTGTTCCGGGTAGGGTGACCCAGGGCCGTGCCCCGGGTCACAACGGAAGGCGAACGCCCACCTGCAGTCGGTTCGCGGGGAACGGAATATTCTCCGGCCCTTGCCCCGGATGCAGGTCGATGATGAACAGCGCGGTCGTGGCGAGCAGGCCCGCCTGGGCGAACGCGCGCGAGCGTTGATACAGCGCCTCGGCGTCGCTCCGCACGTACCGGCCGTCCGATCCCAGCGCACACGCGTCCTGCGCCGAGCGGCAGATATCGAGCAGCGCATTCCACTCGCGGCGGGACCGGCCGTGCTCGCGCTCAGCGAAGAAGATCAGAGCCGCGACGCTCGCGGCGGTGAGCCATTTGCCCTTGTGCACGACGGCACGTTGGAACGAGGCTCGTTGGCCGTCTGCCGTCAGCCGTCTGCTGTCAGCGCAGAAAGCTGATGGCTGACGGCAGATGGCCTGCGCTCGTAGCGCCGGGACAGCACCGCTTACTAAAAAGCCGACGAACCAGATCGAGCGTCTCATCGGTAAGTGTGAATATTGCCCCTGCCCGCGATCTGAATATTGCCCCTGCCCGCGATCACCACCACTTGCCGGTCGCGCACGAGCGGTGGCTCCTCGATGGGGCCGGCGACTTGCGCCCGCCAGCGAATCGCCCCGCTCCTGGGATCGACGAGCAGCACTTCGCCGCTGACGCTGCCGACGAGGACGCCGGAGGCTAGAGGGGTCGGACCGGCCGTGGCGACGATGTCGAGCGTGTGACTCGTCGCGTTATCGGGGGCGTCCACCGGAATCATCCAGAGCCGGCCATCGCGCGCGAGTACGAACAGCGTATCGGCGACGAGCGCCGGCGCGCCGTACACGGCATCACCCGCGCTGCGGTCCCAGGCCACGCTCCATGATGCGAGATCGACCGCGACGATCCGGCCGTTCGTGGTGGCGAGAAAGACACGACGGCCATCGGTGGCGGGAGTCGCGAGCACCGCGCCGGGAAGCGACCGCTGCGCGCGCACTGCGCCCGTCTGGCGATCGAGTAAGAACAGGGTGTCGCTCGTCGTGGCGACGACGAGCCCGCTCGGCGTGACGACCGGACCCGCCCGCACCGCGCCGCTCAGCGGGCGGCGCCACTCTACCTTGCCGCGCTCCGGCTCGAGGCGCAGCACGAGGCCATCCTCCGTGCCGGCATAGATCCCTTCACCATCGAAGGCGAGCGGCGCCGTGACGCTGCCCGCCGGCGTGCGCCAGAGCTGCCGGCCGTCCCGCAAGCGGATCGCGTAGACGCGGCCCTGCGGCTGTGACTCCGTGGCGACGTACAGGCGGTCTTCGTCGAGGAGCGGGCCGGCACGGACGCTGCCGTCGAGGTGCGACCGCCAGAGCACGTCCCCGCTCGAGCGATCGACGAGCACGAGGTTGCGGTCGGCGGTCCCGACGGCGACCACCGACTCGCCCAACGCGGGACTGCCACGCACACCGCGTCCCATGCCCACATGCCAGAGCGGACGCGGATCGGGGTTCAACGTCTCGTGCGCCCCCGCGTCGTGGCGCTGGTTGCCGAGGTAGGCCGGCCAGCCCGATTCCTGCCGCGCGGGGCCTGTTTTCATGGCCGGTGCGCAGGCCGCGACGATCGCGTTGACACTGAAAAGACCCGCCACTAGTATGCCGCGCCTATGCCCGAACGTCATTGGATCGAAGAACTTCCGCAGCACGCCGGCGCGACCGTGGTGGTGCGCGGCTGGGTGGCGACGACTCGCTCGAGCGGGAAGATCGCGTTTGTCGTGGTGCGGGACGGGACGGGCTACCTGCAAGCCGTGATCTCCAAGAAAGATGTGGCGCCGGACGTCTGGGACGCGTTCGGGAAACTTACTCAGGAGACTTCGCTCGAGGTGACCGGGAGCGTGCGAGTGGATGCGCGCGCGCCGGGCGGCGTCGAGCTGCAGACCTCGGGCCTCGAGATCATCGGGCCGAGCCCCGACTTTCCGATCACGCCGAAGGAGCATGGGATCGCCTACCTGTTCGAGCACCGCCATCTGTGGCTGCGCTCCAAGCAACAGGTCGCGATCGCGCGCGTGCGCCACGAAGTCATCCAGGCGATTCGCGATTTTTTTCATCAACGCCACTTCACGCTCGTGGACACGCCCATTCTCACCGGCTCGATCGGCGAGCATGCGGGCACGCTGTTCTCCGTGGACTACTTCGATCTCGGGAAGGCGTATCTCGCGCAGACCGGCCAGCTGTACGTCGAGGCCGCCGCGGCGGCGCTCGGCAAGGTCTACTGCTTCGGTCCGACGTTCCGCGCCGAAAAGTCGAAGACGCGCCGGCACCTGACGGAGTTCTGGATGGTGGAACCCGAAGTCGCCTGGAACGACTCGGATGCCAACATGCGGCTGCAGGAGGATTTCGTTTCGTACATCGTGGGCCGCTGCTTGGAGCAACGGAAACAGGATCTCGCCGAGCTGGGCCGCGATCTCGCGCCGCTCGAGCGCGTGCAGCCGCCGTTCCACCGGATCTCGTATACCGACGCCGTCGCGAAGCTCAAGAGTCTCGGCACGGACATGGAGTGGGGCCGGGATCTGGGCGGGGACGACGAGACGACGCTCGCGAAGCAATACGACCGGCCGGTCTTCGTCTACAACTACCCGAAGGCCGTGAAGGCGTTCTACATGAAGGAGAATCCGGCCGATCCCCGCACCGTGCTCAATAACGACTGTCTCGCGCCCGAGGGCTACGGCGAGATCATCGGCGGCAGCCAGCGCGAGGACGATTACGACAAGCTCCTGGCCCGCATTCGTGCCGAGAAGCTGCCGGAAGAGGCGTACTCGTGGTATCTCGATCTCCGGAAGTACGGCACGTTCGTGCACGCCGGATTCGGGCTCGGCGTCGAGCGGACGGTGGCATGGATCTGCGGCATCCCGCACATCCGGGAGGCGATCGCATTTCCGCGGACCTTGTACCGGTTGTGGCCTTGACAGTTGAGGGACTCGTTTTTAGAGTTCCCCTCGCTTCAAGGGAGTCGCGTCCCGCAATGGCTGCTCGAGGTGTGGCCACGGTGACGCGATTTTTGTTTTTGAGGAGGCTAACAATGTTGGTTGCAGCGCACTCCAAGTCGATCAGCCCGACGGACGTCGGTACGGGGAGGCTCGCGTTTCGAGCCTGCCTACGTAGAGGTGTATTCGGCACGGGAGCACAGCGCTAAAGCACGCGATTCCTCGAGTTTTCGCGCTCGCCCCACCCCGTGCCGCTCACGTGGTGGGGCGAATTGTTTTTGGCCCGGTCCGGGCGGGAAATCCGCGAAGGACCGCGACTCCCGTAGCGGACGGAACGCTCGGCCGGGCC
>WNGP01002024.1_pt1 | contig 29778 bp, 28 predicted proteins | sample 5407671 | NCBI WGS metagenome assembly WNGP01 (sample SAMN13153381, study PRJNA577476) | soil metagenome | isolation source: 40 cm soil or saprolite under Garry oak tree replicate 2 | place: USA:California | collected 2016-06-15 | reverse complement strand
TCCACCGGGGCTCCCCGTAAACCAGCGCAGACTTCTTCCCGTGGCACGCCCCAGCGGTTTCCGTCCCAGCTGACGGTGTGATCCTCGGCCACCTTGCGGGCCACGCGCACACTCAGGATTTCTTCCAGGCGATGTTCTCGCCCCAGCCGCCGATGGGCATTGCGTGGATGGCGCGGTGCCACCGTGAATCGCTCTTCCCACTCGGGAAGAAAGCGCGTTTCCAAAAAGTGATTCGCCGCCTCGAGGGTAGCGATTCCCGCCAAACGCATTTCCTTCACCAGGCGGTCCTGCAGGGTCTCGAACAATCGCTCGATGCGCCCCTTCGCCTGGGGACTTTGCGCCGCGATCCATTCGATCCTCAGTTCGCTAAGTGCCCGTCCGAACTGCGAGCGGGCCCCTTCTGCTCCCCGGAGTTGTTCGGAGACCGCCGCAGGACCTGCCGTGCGAAAGATGCTGTTTTTATCGGTGTAATGGGCCAGCGGACGCCCGTAGCGCCGCAACCATCCCCCCAAGGTTCGCAAGTTCTCTTCCGTGGTGTCGTGTTCGGTGAAACGTGCCCACACGCGGCTGGTAGCGTCATCGATCAGCGCGATCAACTGACAAGCCGGGCCGCGCTCTTCCAGCCAACGGAACGGGGAGCTATCCTGCATCACCAACTCCCCAAAACTCGCTCTTCGTTCGCGCCACACGTGGATCTTTTTCACTCGCTGGGAGCGCGGGCGCCAGAAGGCCGCTTTGGTCATCCATTTCCGCAGCGTCTCGCGGCTCACCGGCAATCCTTCCTTCGCCAAGTGTTCGGCGGCCAGCGTGGGTCCAAAATCAGCATACCGCTGGCGAACCCGCGCCAGAATCTTCTGCTCGAAGCGAGTAGCGAACTTGCGGTTTGAGGGCCGCCCGCGTAATCCATGAATCACCGCCCGGTCTCCTTGCTCCCGCAAGCGCAGCAATAACCGGCGCACCTGACGGTCGGTTATCTTGATCCGCTGTGCAGCCGCGACCTGCGTTAAATGCCCTTGCTGTACGTCCTGCAACACGCGCAGTCGATCCCGTTCTCGTTGGCTCAAGGCGATTCGCTCCGTTTCCATGGGGCCCTCGGCCACCCATGAAACCGGACATTTCTACTTTGCACAAACCGGACATTCTCATTTTGCGGCGACAGTTAAGAACAGGTTGTAGTGCAGGCGTGGAGGGTGGTGTAGAATTCGCCCCCTCGGGCGGTTACTGTCCAACAGGCGACGAGGAAATGGTGGAGTCTACGGCCAATTGTTTACCCCCGCAAGCAACGGCATCCTAAGCCTGCGCGCGGACCTCTCCCTATGACAGAGTCACTTCGATTCCGAATGTATCCCAGGAAGCAGCTGGATATCCGATGGTTGGATCTTCTGTACGCGGCGTTCTATTGCGCTTTCCCCAGAAGTATTCGCGCTAAAGAAGCGGAACTCGAAGGAATGTTTGCGTCTCCTTTCCCGGTGCTTTCGGCGTTTACCGTGCGGACGGGATTCGATATGTGTCTGGGGGCGCTTGGGTTACCGGCGGGCAGTGAGATTCTGATGTCCGCGCTGACCATCAAAGAGATGGTTAATATCGCGAAGCATCACAGACTCGTTCCGATTCCGCTGGACATCGAAGGCGGGACACTGGCTCCTGAAATAGCGACGATCGAAGAGGCCATCACGGAACGCACGCGGGCCATTGTGATTGCGCACCTTTTTGGCACGCGCACGCCCATGCGCCCGGTGATCGAGCTGGCGAAAAAACACGGAATCCTGGTGATCGAGGACTGCGCGCAGGCGTTTACCGGACACGATTACACCGGGCATCCGGAGACGGATGTGGCGATGTTCAGCTTCGGTTCGATCAAGACGATGACGTCACTGGGAGGGGCTCTGCTGCGAGTAAGGGATGCGGAGCTTAGGCGGAAGATGCGCGTCGTCCAGAGGACGCATCCGACTCAGACGCGGAAGGAATTTGCCGGCACGCTTCTGACGCATGTGATCCTCAAACTGTTTACTCTGCCGTCGTTGTTCGGTTTGTTGTACCGCGGATGCGCGCTTTGGGAAACGGATTTTGAGGAGCTGATCGCTAAGGTGCGGGGATTGGATGAGGAAGATTGGCTGAAGGAAATCCACAAGCAATGCTCGTTCCCACTTTTGGCGCTGCTGGCACGCCGGCTGCGGACGTTCGACGCCGCCCGGCTGACTGAACGAATCCACGTGGGAAGGGAATTTGCGAAATCGCTGCCGCGCGAGATTTCCTATCCCGGAAATCGGGCGGCGTTCCACAGTTTTTGGGTGTTTCCGATTCTGGTGGAAGCGCGGGAACGATTCATGGCGGAACTTCACCAACGCGGATTCGACGGAACCACATCTGGATCAGCGCTCTCGGTGATCGATCCGCCAGCCGGGCGGGAGGCTTTGGAGCCTTCCAAGACGCAAGAGATTCATCGAAAATTACTATACCTGCCGGTGTATCCAAAGGTTCCCCCGCGGGGACGCCAGCGACTCAGCAAGGCGATTGCTGAGCTTTTCGACAAGTCCCCTCATCTGCGTTTGACCGACGCGCGACGAGTTTATGCGGCGGTTGCGCGCACCATTGAAACGCCGAGAAGCGTTGAGGACATTCGAAACGTTTTGCAACGCGCGCAACGAGAGAATTTACCAGTCTGCATGATGGGAACCGGTCACAACCTGGGCGGGCACGCCTTTGTGAATGGAGCGATGGTTCTCGACATGAGGCAGTTCAATCGGGTGTGCTCCGTAGACAGAGAACAGAAGCGCATAACGGTAGAAAGCGGAATTACTTGGGACAAGATCCAAGAGGCGGTGAATCCCGCGGGGCTGGCGCTGAAGGCCATGCAATCGGACAACATTTTCACCGTGGGAGGCTCGCTGGCGGCAAATGCTCACGGACGAGACACCCGGTTCTCGACCATTGTGGAAAGCGTGCTGGGCTTCCGGATCATGCTGGCGGACGGATCGGTAATGTCCGTTAGCCGGAACGAGAATCCGGCGATGTTCAGGAATGCCATCGGCGGATACGGATTGTTCGGAATCATTCTTGATGTGGATTTTGCGCTGGTGAACGATTGCGTCTATGAGCAGAGCTCCGCGGTCATTCCCTTGGCGGCGCTGGTCAAGAATTTCGAGAAAGAGGTCCGGGCGAATCCCGCTGTGGAGCTGTTTTTGGCGCGCCCCTCGATTTCACCGCATTGCTTTCTGAGCGATACGATCGTAACGATGTGGAGAAAAACGGACAGAATCCATAAAGGGGTGTTTCGGCTGGACCATGAGCGTAACGTAGCGCGCGACCGGTTTCTGTTTGGATTGTCGCGGCAATACAAATGGGGGAAGACGCTTCGGTGGCATGCGGAGAAATACCTCTCCCGCGACCCGCCAACCAAAACGCTGGTGTCGAGAAATAACGCCATGCGGCCACCGGTGTCAGCGGTGAAGATGTTCGAACATAATTCGGAAAAAGACACCGACGTGATACAAGAGTTCTTTGTTCCGATTCCGCGGTTTATGACTTTTATGGAAGGCCTGCGGGGCATCCTGCAAGAAGAGGAGACGAACCTCCTCGGCGTGACATTACGGTATGTGAAAGCCAACAACGAAACGGCTCTTTCCTATGCACCGAAAGAAAATGCACTCGCGGTGATAGTTTACTTCAACGAAGTATGTTCGGCCGATGGCCGAGTGAAGGCAAACGCACTGATCAATCGGCTGGTGCGCCTCGCTGTGAATTGCGGCGGAACGTTTTATCTGACGTATGCGCGGGAACTGGAGATGGATTGGCTGAGAAAGGCGTACAGTGAGATTGGCGCTTTTTTCCAAAGGAAGCATGCCGTTGATCCGGAGAATCGCTTTACCAGCAGATTTTTTGAGTTGCATGGGAGGCTGGCACTGGCGAAGAAGGCGGCAAGCGGAGAATAAGTGCGGTTGCGGCGTTGCGGCCTGAACGGCAGGATCCACCGCTTGGCTGACACAACAGGTCCCCTACCACGAACGGGCACTATCCCTCCGAGGCACACCTCTTCAAGAGTCATCGAAGTCGATGTATGTCTAGTTCGTCGACATTAGTTAGTTGATGGTGCGGTGGAGGACGGCGGCGATTTGGCGCATTTCACCGGCGAGGGCGATGAATTCCTCGGGGAGCAGGGATTGCATGCCGTCGGAGAGGGCTTTGTCAGGCTCATGATGAACCTCGATGAGCAGACCATCGGCTCCTACAGCGACAGCGGCGCGGGAGAGCGGCAAGACTTTGTGGCGCTTGCCGGTACCGTGGCTGGGATCGACAAAGATGGGAAGATGGCTACGCTTTTTTACGGCCGGAACGACGGCGAGGTCGAGGGTGTTGCGTGAAAAATCGGAGAAAGTGCGCACACCGCGCTCGCACAGCACAACGTTGTAATTGCCCTCGGAGAGCACGTACTCGGCGGCCATGAGGAACTCGTCGAGCGTGGCTGACATGCCGCGCTTGAGGAGGACGGGCTTTCTGGCGCGGCCGGCTCGTTTGAGTAGAGAAAAATTCTGCATGTTGCGCGCGCCGATCTGGATGACATCGGCGTACTCTTCGACGAGGTCGAGGCTTTCGCTGTCGATGGCTTCGGTGACGATACCGAAGCCGTGGGTGGCGCGAACTTCCGCGAGAATCTTGAGCCCTTCTTCGCCGAGGCCCTGGAAACTGTAGGGAGAAGTGCGGGGCTTGTAGGCGCCGCCGCGGAAAAGCCGCACTCCGGATTTTTTGAGGCGCTCGGCGATAGCCAGGCATTGCTCTTCGGTTTCAACGGCGCACGGGCCGGCAACGAGGGCAATGTGATCGCCGCCGACAATGACGTCGCCGGAGGGCGTGGGAATTCGCAGGATACTGTCTTCTTGCTTGGTGTCGCGGCTCACGAGTTTGTACGGCTTACTGACCGGGATACACTCGACGACCCCGGGTAGGGATTCGAGGATGCCGAGGTCGATGGCGCCCTTATTGCCGGTGATGCCAATGGCGGTGCGGAGGGACCCCGGCATGGGGTGAGCCTTCAAGCCGAGGCCTTCGATGTGCTTACAAACGGCGCGGATTTGCTCCTCGGTGGCGTGCGAATTCATGACGACAAGCATGGAGGGTTCCCCCGGCGCAGCTCGTGAACCCAGAGTTTACGGCAAGCCGGCAGGATGCAGCAAATGGATGCGGTCGTACTCGCGTTTAGGCGCGCTGGTGACCAAGGAATCCGCGCGCCAGTACGAAGAGGGCCAGACCGACGCTCGCAGCGATGAATGCTTGCCAGAAGTGAACTGCTGCAAAGGGCTCTTCCACAGAGCGCCAAGACTCGCCGATAGAGTGAACAGCCCGGCAAAATGCATGGAATGCCAGGCCTCCGAAGCAGAGCCGAAACTACGAGCCGACTGCCTCCTGGCAACCGCAGTGGTTGTCTGCCTTCCCCAAAGCCGCGAAGCCATCTCTACCGTGCGCGGCAGTTGGAATGGGTATCGGGGATATTCGAGCGATGTTGACGCGCACAGCCCGCAAGGCATCTAATGGGTCTGTTGTAATTCTGCGCCCCAGCCGGGAGGAAGAATTGCTCTCGGACCATGTCTTTACTATTTTCGACCGCACTCTCACGATAACCGGATACGAACAACTCGTCACCGGCGCAATTGTCTTGATTGCGCTAGGGGCTTGGGCCGTTCAGCGATTCCGCCGGAAACGAACTGTTGTCCTGCACAGGTCCGCCGTAAGCGACCAGCTTCTTCATGACTTGTCGCGCATCGCGGATGCCCTGGAGTTCATCGCCAATCGGCCGGCCGACCAAGTGATTGCCGCTGCGAACCGAAGGACAGAGGAGTCGCGCGGGAATCCGCTTTCCATCTTCGGGCACGAGAGACCGCAGGGATAGCTGAATTCCGGACTGGCAGTCTGGAGAGAAGGCTGATAGGGCGGGGTGTCTCTTCGTCCAAAGACCCGCCAGCAGAGAGGTGATTTGGCGCGTGTGCTAGAATAGTTGGTTTATGACGGAGCAAAAATTTTCCACCGGTGTGCCTGACCAGCCCATCCTCCAAGCAACTGAATTCGATCCCGAAGACGAGTACCGCCCCGAACCTGAGCCTGAACCTCAGCCGCCATCCTGGATGGATGGGCGTGTGCGCATCGGCATTCATACCTCCATCGCGGGAAGCTATTTGAATGCCCTGGAATCGGCTCGGAAACTGGGTTGCAACACACTGCAAATCTTCTCGGCCAGCCCCCGGATGTGGCAAGGCGGGTCGACGCGGATTTCGGACGTAGACGCCAAGGCCTTTCGGGCGCGCCGCGAAGAGCTGCGGCTCGGCCCATTGGTGATACATGCAAACTACCTGCTCAACCTCGCGTCGGCCGCGCGGATGCTGCAGACGCGGTCGATTCAGGCATTTCACGATGAGATCGTGCGCGCCATAGCGTTGAGAGCGGACTTTCTGATCGTGCACCCGGGGGCACGCGGTGAATCGACGACGGAGCAGGCGATTTCTACGATCGTGGAATCAGTGAAGCAGGCATCGAAGCACGCACCGATGGACGGGCTGCGAATACTGATCGAGAACACGGCGGGGATGGGAACGGCAGTCGGGGCGCGGCTGGAAGAACTCGGAGAGATTTTGGCGGGGTTGCGGAACTTGCCGGTGGGGGCGTGCCTGGATACGGCGCACCTCTTTGCCGCGGGATACGATATCAAGAGCCCGGGCGGGCTGGCTTCGACGATCGGACAGATTGACGGCGCGATTGGTCTGGAGAACGTGCCGGTGATGCACGTGAATGATTCGAAGATTTCGCTGGGCGGGCGCGTGGACCGGCACGCGCACATCGGAAAAGGAAAGATTGGAGCGGAGGCGTTTGCGAGAATTTTACGGCATCCGCGATTCGGCGCGGCGGCGCCGGAAGGTTTGCCGGGACGGGCGTTTGTGGCAGAGACACCGATCGATGATCCTGGCGATGACCGGCGGAACGTGGCGATGTTGTGGGAGCTGGCGGGATTGAAGGGCCAGGAGCCGGAAGCGGAGAAAGGATTCTCCATGCTGACCGCGGCACTGCAAAAAAGGATTTCGCTACACAGAAAAACAGAGAAGAAGAGAAACGCTAAGCGAGAGACGCTCCGATCGGGTCGGGGCAGGCGCCGGACGTCAAGACGCTCAGAGAAGAAACCGCGGACGAAGAAGGGCGGGGCAAGGAAGGGTTCGGCAAAGAAAAAAAGGGGATAAGCCAGCGTGGCGGAGCAGAACATACCGGGCACGGGGTCGGGATACGATCCGCACAAAATCGAGGAAAAGTGGCAGAAGCGCTGGGCAGAGGCGCGCGTATTCGAGTCGGAGGCGGACGCGGCGAAGCCCAAGTATTACGTTCTGGAGATGCTGCCGTATCCTTCCGGTACGCTGCACATGGGCCACATGCGCAACTATGCGATAGGGGACGTCGTGGCGCGTGTGAAGAGGATGCGCGGATTCAACGTGATGCATCCGATGGGCTGGGACGCCTTCGGCCTGCCGGCGGAAAACGCGGCGATCAAGAACAACACCCACCCGCGCGAGTGGACCAACAAGAACATTGCGGAATTTCAGCGCGTGCTGCGGCGCTTTGGGTTCAGTTACGACTGGCGGCGGGAGATCTCCACCTGCGAACCGGAATATTACCGCTGGAACCAGTGGTTCTTCCTACGCATGCTGGACCGCGGGCTGGCCTACCGGAAAAAGAGCCGCGTGAATTGGTGCCCTAAGTGTTGCACGGTGCTGGCAAACGAGCAGGTGGTGAATGGCGGTTACTGCTGGCGGCACGAAGATACGCTGGTGGAATCACGCGAGATCGAGCAGTGGTTCCTGAGGACCACCGCGTATGCGGAGCAGTTGCTGGATGATTTGAAGCAACTAGAGGGCGGATGGCCTGAGCGCGTCATCCTGATGCAGCGGAATTGGATCGGGAAGTCGCAGGGCGCGAAGGTGAAGTTCGCGGTGGCGAACGTGGCGGGCGCGGAACCGATCGAAATTTTTACCACACGCATGGACACGATATATGGCGCGACTGCGGTGATCCTTGCGCCGGCGCATCCGCTGCTGCCGAAGCTGCTGAATGAATCACCCGCGGGCGCGGAAGCACACTCTAAGCTGGCCAAAATGCGTCAGACATCAGTGAAGACCGAGGAGTTGGCGACGATGGAGAAGGAAGGCTTCTTCACCGGACGATACGCCACCAACCCCTTTAGTGGCGAAAAGATTCCGATCTGGGTGGGCAATTTCATCCTCATGGAATATGGGACGGGAGCCATCATGGCGGTTCCGGCGCACGATCAGCGGGACTTGGAGTTCTGCCGGAAATACGGGTTGCCGGTGCGCGTGGTGGTGCAGCCGCTCGAAGGCGAAGAGCTAGTTGAAGAAAAGCTGACGGCGGCGTTCGACGAGCACCAGCAAGGGAAACTTGTCAATTCGGGACCGTACAACGGACTTTCGCCGGAAGCGGCGATCGCAAAGATGACAACGTTCGCAGAACAAAAAGGAATCGGGCGCGCCGAGACCATTTTCCGGTTGAAGGACTGGGGCATTTCGCGGCAACGGTACTGGGGCACGCCGATCCCGGTCATCCATTGTTCGAAGGATGGCATGGTTCCAGTGCCGGACATGGATTTGCCGGTGCTGCTACCGCCGAACCCCAAACTGACGGGCATGGGCGAATCGCCGCTGGCAGCCACGCCGGAGTTCGTGAATACGACTTGTCCAAAATGCGGCGGCCCGGCGCGGCGCGAGACGGACACCATGGATACGTTTGTGGACTCGTCCTGGTATTTCTACCGCTACTGCGATCCGCACAACGACCAAGCGCCTTATGATGCGGCCATGGCCGACTACTGGTTTCCGATTGACCAGTACATCGGGGGAATCACGCACGCCATCCTGCACCTGCTCTATTCGCGATTTTGGTGCAAAGTGATGCGCGACCTTGGGCTCATCAAACATAACGAGCCAGCGGCGCGGCTCTTTACTCAAGGCATGGTTCAAAAGGGCGGCGTGGCCATGTCAAAGTCGAAGGGCAATGTGGTCGGCGCGGAAGACATGGCTCAAAAATATGGGGCGGACACGGGTCGTCTCTATACACTGTTCGCGGCTCCGCCAGAAAAAGACCTGGAGTGGAGCGAGGAGAGCATCGAAGGATCCTGGCGGTTTCTAAACCGCGTGTATCGGCTGGTGGACCGGCACGCGGAGGGCGTTCGCGGAGTGAAGGGCGGAAGCATCGATGCCGCCACGGCAAAGGAGAAGACCCTGCTGCGCAAGGTTCACCAGACACTGCGGCGCGTGACGCAGGACTTCGAGACTCGCTGGCACTTCAATTCCGCGATTGCGCTGATCATGGAGCTTACCAATGAGATTTATTTGCAAGAACCGCTGGAAAAAGACGTGCGACCGGAAGTTCGCAGAGAAGTGCTGGAACTACTGACGCTGATGCTGGCGCCGATGACCCCACACCTGGCGGAAGAGCTCTGGGAAATGCTCGGACATATAGACGGATTATGGAAGGCGGCCTGGCCGGCATTTGATGAGGTGTTGACGCGGGAGGAGGAAGTCGAAATCCCGGTGCAAGTTTGCGGACGGCTGAGGGGCAAAGTGAAGGTAGCGGCGGGGAGCGGAGAAGAAGAGGTCGTAAAACTGGCGCAAGCGGATGCCCTGATTGCGCAGCATCTCGCCGGCAAACGCCCCGTGAAAATCATTTTCGTGCCGGACAAACTATTGAATCTCGTCGTGGCATGAGGGGATGGCATGATGGAGAACGCAGCAAAACAGGCGGCGGAGCAAGCGCAAGAGCAGGGAGGCAGGATGAAAGCGGAACTCGGCGGGGTGGTGGTTCTGGATTTCGGTGGGCAGTACACCCAGCTGATTGCGCGCCGCATCCGTGAACAGCAGGTGTTTTCCGCCGTTCTACGATGCACTTCTTCGATCGAAGAAATCCGCAAGCTTGAGCCTGCAGGAATCATATTATCGGGGGGGCCGAGCTCGGTTTATGACCCTGAAGCACCCAAGTGCGATCCGCAGGTGTTGGCACTCAGCATCCCGGTGCTGGGAATTTGTTACGGGATGCAGTGGATCACCCGCACGCTCGGCGGCACGGTAGAGAAGGCGGAGCGGCGCGAATATGGCCGCGCGCAATTGAGGATTGACGATTCGAAAGCGAATGGTGCGTCCGACCTGTTTACGGGGGTTGCCGCCTCGCTGCGCGTGTGGAACAGCCACGGCGACCACGTTCGAACGCTTCCGGAAGGATTTCGAACCATCGGGCGAACCGAGAATGCCATCGCCGCCGTGGAAAATTCGGCGAGGAAGATCTACGCCGTTGAGTTTCACCCGGAAGTGAAGCACACCGAGCAAGGAACGGAGCTATTGAGAAACTTTTTGTTTCGGGTGTGTAAAGCAGAACCGAAGTGGAGCGGGGCAGCTTTTATCGACGAGAGCACCGCGGCGATCCGCGAGAAGGTGGGAAACAAGTGGGCCATCTGCGGGCTCAGCGGCGGCGTGGATTCCACGGTCGCGGCCGTGCTCGTCAACCGGGCGATGGGCACCCGCTTGACGAACATCTTCGTGAATACCGGGATGCTGAGGAAGAACGAGTTTGAGCAGACCCTGGAGATGTTACGCGACCGGCTGAAACTCCAGGTCATCGGCGTGGACGCTTCTGAGCGCTTTCTCGCTCGATTGAAAGGGGTTACCGACCCCGAGGAAAAACGCAAGCGTATCGGCAGGGAGTTCATCGCCGTCTTTGCTGAGGAGGCGCAAAAGCTCCAAGCGGGGAAGGCCCACGGGGAGATCGGATACCTGGTACAGGGAACGCTCTATCCCGACGTAATCGAGTCGGTTTCCGTAAAGGGGCCTTCGGCGACGATCAAAACGCACCACAACGTCGGCGGATTGCCCGAAAAGATGCCTTTTGCGTTGGTCGAGCCGCTAAGGGACCTTTTTAAGGACGAGGTTCGCCGGATTGGCAAGGAGCTGGGCCTGCCGGAAGAGATTCTGGTGAAACACCCGTTTCCGGGGCCGGGGCTGGCGGTCCGTCTGCTCGGGGAGATTACCCGTCCACATCTGGTAACGCTGCAGGAGGCCGACGCGATCGTGGTGGAGGAAATTCGCCGCGCCGGACTGTATGACAAAGTGTGGCAAGCATTTGCGGTTCTGCTCCCCGTGCGGAGCGTGGGGGTCATGGGCGATGGGCGAACCTATGGGCTAACCGTGGCCGTGAGGGTGGTGGAGTCCGACGACGCCATGACGGCGGACTGGGTCCGGCTGCCCGGGGAAGTGCTGGAACGTATCTCTACCCGCATCGTCAACGAAGTAACCGGTGTGACAAGAATAGTTTACGATATCAGCTCTAAACCGCCCAGCACGATCGAGTGGGAATAGTTCTCCCTGGGAGGCCTGGCAATGACCAGAGGGAGCGGACTTAAGCCGCGGAAGGAAGCGTTGCTGAAAATCTGCGGCCCGGAAAGAAAAGAGGCCGCCCAGCGGGAGTGCGCGGCCTTTCCTGTAAGGTGTGCTGATGTAGAACGGCGACGATCGGAGAAGTCGGATCGCAGGACTAGCGGTTGGCCATTTTCTGGGCCATGTACAGAATGAGTTTGCGATCCCCTTCTTCCACTTTGCTCAGCAAGCGGCGAAGCTTGTTGAGAAAACGTGCATCTTTGCCGACGCTGCCCCAGGCGATGTCATCGGACGACTTGCGCTTGGGGAGATTCGGCAACTGTGGCGGTTCCTCGCCGTCATAAAAGAGTTGATAGAGTGGGCACTCGAGAGCGCGAGCGAGTTTTTCCAACGTTTCGATGGCCGGGACAGTATGACCATTCTCTACGCGGGAAATATAACAACGAAGCAGACCCGTTCGTTTTTCGATGTCGCCCTGGGAGAGTTTCTTTTCTTCGCGGAGTGCGCGAAGGCGGTCACCGATAATCATGCCGGCATTATTCCATGTAGGTAAGATGGGAAGCAAGTACAAAGTTGCCGCTGCGGAAGTGAAACATTTGATGCAGGTTTGCGCAAACTGGAGATAGTCGCCGTAACCAAATGCCTATGGCGCGCGTCCCAAAAGTGGAGCCCTTTGATCTGACCCCCGCGGTAGGGACTGCGCAGGGGCGTGCTTCCCGACCTGCCGGCGCGACGGACGACCGCGAACTGGTTCGCCGGGCGCAGAGAGCAGATCAAGAGGCGTTTGAGGAATTGGTGCGGCGTCATCAGCACCGAGTATTTGCCGTGGCAGGAGGGATCCTGCGAAGGCGCGAGGATGTGGAAGATATCGCCCAGCAGGTTTTTGTCAAGGCGTATTTCTCGCTGAAGCGATTTGATCAACGAGCGGCATTCAGCACCTGGCTATATAAGATCACCGTGAATGAGTGCTGGGACTTGTTGAGAAAGAAGAAAGTTCGACCCCTGTTGTACGAGTCCGATTTGAGCGAAGAACAGGCCAGACAGGTCATCACGTCAGGGGAAAAAGAGAACCCCGGGCCTGATATCCGGGAGAAGATCGAAGCGCGGGAGCGCGTGGAGCGCCTGTTAGAAGGATTGGACGAACGGGACCGGCTGATGCTGATCCTCAAAGAAGTGGAGGGATTCTCCATCGAGGAGATCGCGGCAGTTCTGAATCTGAATGGTAATACGGTGAAGGTGCGGTTATTTCGGGCCCGGCGCCGGGTGGCGAGCCAGGCGAAAAAGCGCGGAGATGCAGTATGAAGGCAAGGGCAGCGAGGAGGCGGGATGTGGAACCTGCTGAAGAAAAGTTATGAAGAGTGCAGGAAGTTGCAGGATTTGCTGGAGGAATCCGCAGCGGGTCGTCCTCAAGCCGTACCTGTCGAAGAGTTGAGCCAGGCCTGGCCTGCGGCGCAGCGCGCCCACGTCGCCCTGTGCAGGAGTTGCCGAGAGGCGGCGCAGGATGTTTTCGCGACCCGGGAAATCTTCAAGGGCGCGGCCTGTTCCTCACCGGTGGCTAGGCCATGGTTTGCGACCCGCGTTATGGCCGCCATCGCCGCGCGTGAGAGGGAATTATCGGAAATGGCAAGTACGTGGCTGGCAGTGCCGAGGTTTGCTTCACGGCTGGCCGTGGCTTCAGGAGCGCTTTTGCTCGTGGCCAGTACGTGGTTGTATGAAAGGCCTTTTACGACGCCGGCGAACCAGCCAGCCGCTGCGGCGAACCAGGAATATCTTTTTGAAGCGCCGCAAGCACCCATGAATCAGGATGATGTTCTCATTAGCCTGGCGGAGCAGAAGCAATGAACGGTACGTCTGCCACCCGCAAGGCAGCCCTATGGGTCGGCGTTGTTTTCCTGCTCGGGGCGGCGCTCGGAGGGATGCTTGGGTATGTTTTTGCCCACCGTGTGATTGCCGCCGCTCCACCGCAGATGACGGAAGCGGAAAAGCGGGCGCAGAAGATGCAGCGCTTAACCCAGGAATTGAATCTCAGCCCCGACCAGCAGAAGCAGCTTGACGCGATTATGACCAGCGTGCAAGCCCAGTACAAGGCCATTCACCAGTCAACGGATCCGCAGATCAACGAAGCTAGACTTAAGGGTCGCGAACAGATTCGGGCGATTCTTACGCCGGAGCAGAAGCCGAAGTTCGAAGAGTTCTTGAAGCGCTTAGACGAAGAAAGAAAGAGAAACGCGCAGCAGTAATTCGCTACGCTCCCGTAGTTCAATCACACTTTGACGATTAGCTTTCCGGTATTGCCGCCCGTGAAGAGCATATTGATGGCGTCGGACGCCTTCTCCAGTCCTTCCACGATAGTCTCTCGGTCCTTGAGCTTGCCGAACATTTTCCACTGACCCAACTGCTTCGCGGCTTCCATGAAGCGGGAGGCATAATCGAGAATAATGAAACCCTGAACGCGGAGGCGCTTGACCACCACAGTGGCGAAGCTGGCCATGCCGGGATCTTCCTTGGTGTATCCGGAGATGAGTCCGCAGACAACGACGCGGCCAAAGAGATTCATGCGGCCGAGCACCGCTTGCATGATCTCTCCTCCAACGTTTTCAAAATCGATGTCGATGCCGTTGGGCGTAGCCGCGGCTAGTTTTTCTTTCCAGTCCGGATGCTTGTAGTTGATAGCGGTGTCGAAGCCGAGATCCTTCGTGATCCAGGCGCATTTTTCGTCGGTGCCAGCGATGCCAATGACGCGGCAACCGTGAATCTTTCCAATTTGACCGACGATGCTGCCGGTAGCGCCAGCGGCGGCGGAAACGACGAGCGTTTCACCTTTTTTTGGCTGGGCGATTTCCATCCCGAAAAACGCAGTTAGGCCGTTGATGCCGAGCACTCCGAGAAATGCGGTGTCCGAAACGAAAGGGATCTTGGGGACTTTCTGAAATGAACGCTTATCTGAAGAATCGACGATCACGTAATCCTGCAGACCAGTGAGACCCATGACGCGGTCGCCCTTTTGATAGTCCGCGTGGCGCGACTCGATGATTTCGGCAAGACCAAAGGCGCGCATGACTTCACCAATCGCCACCGCGGGCAGGTACGTATCCGCAGCCATCCAGACACGCATGGTTGGATCCATGGAGAGATATTTGACCCGGGCGAGTGCTTGGCCATCGCTTAGCGGCGCCACCGGGTCTTCGACTGGCTGAAGATCACCGGGAGCGAGGAGTCCTTTCGGACGATTCTGAAGGCGAAGTTGGCGATTGATCGTGGGCATTGCCATCTCATTGAGTTTTGCGGGCTTAACACTTTTCCATCGGCACGGATCTTGCCTGATAAGGACTCAGGTTCCGTTGCGATTGTTGTGTGCAGGCTTACCTGCAGCCTGCACCCAACATGGCACAAGAAGAAGGGAAAATAAAGGCAGGGCTATGCATTGAGGGGATACCATACGTCACCAGAATACCCAGATGCGGTCCCGCGGCGATTTCAAGAATCACTTCAGCGGGCCCAGCTTGATTTTACTAACAGTGGCAAATCGTGGATCCAGTCAGTCTGTTTGATTCCAGACGGATAGATTACGTGCGCCAGATTGTCTTTAGTGTAGGCGAGCGCAAATGCCGAGTGCTCGTAACTAGGATCGCCGTTGGCGATCGGCACATTCGCTGCTGTCTGGGCGGCTTGGATCGCGGTTTCGTCGCCGGTGAGTCCTATGATGTGCTTATCAAAGTGATCGAGCCACGTGCGCAAGAATCGCGGATTGTCACGCTTGGGATCGGTAGTCACGAAGACTACCTTCACCCGGTCCGCAACAACAGCAGGCAGCGTCCGAAGGGCAGAGGCGACAACGGCCATGTGCATCGGACAGACATCGGGACAATGCGTATATCCAAAAACGAGGATGGTGACGTAACCCTGAGTCTCTGACCAAAAATCAAACGGGGTCCCAGAAGTATCCATCAGAGTAAACTTGGGCTTCGGCATTGGTGGGGTTACCACTCCGCCACGGTATGTGGTTTCGAGATGACCCCCACCAGGTGCCTTTGCCTCAGGTGTTTGAATCTGGGCCGATAACTGGGCAGCCCCTCCCAGCCACACTGCCAATGTGACAACGTACAGGCGCAACGGTCTCCACTTCATCTAATTCCTCCACTCGCATGCAACATCTCTATGGAACAACGTTCACCCAACCGATCATTCCTATTTCGTCGTGGAGTTCGCAGATCCACCTGTACTTACCGACAGCGTTAAAGGTCACGTTGAAGCGGACTAAGGTTGGACTGACCTGCGCGAGGGGCGCCGATGTTCCCGGTGTTCCCGACAATGGACTGATACCGTTTGCACGATCCTGCGCTCCCGCAATGAGAAGACCTGAGTTGATCTCGTCTTTGGAGTTCGCGTCGCGGTTAGTTTCGTCTGCCGGATCGAACCCTGCATTCAACACCGCGTACCTCGTGCCGTCTGCAGCCGTTCCCTTCAATCCCGAGGTGTCGACGAATGCCCCGGGTCCGCCACCGACTGGGCAGTCCGCGTCGTCAGTCGGGCACCCGAAGGTGATCGTGTGCGGCTCGGCGGGATCGATGTTCGCAAATTCCACCGTCTGCCCAACATGAACTCGGAGCGGGGCGCTCTTCGTGATTACGTTTCCTAGCGCATCCACAAACCGGAACATCGAGCCGTACTGCCATCCGCCTCCGGTGGAAACTATCTTACCGACCGTATACACGCGGGAGTTCGCCCCATACACAAACAGGCCAGGGGGAATCAGGTTTCCTGCGATGTTCGCGATCTGTGCAACCGTTTGGGCATCATACGCGAGCTGCGTGTAGGGAAGCACGGCAGACGGGTCGAGCACGTGTACCGTTCCATTCATGCTCGAATGGATCAGGCAGGTGAACTTGAAGTTACCCTGGGCCGGGAACCTGACGGTGTAGGTAGTCCCATAGCCCTGTAAGGAACCCCCGGACGCGGCCGCGCCGCTGTGCACGCATTGCAAGCCCAACGTGCCTGACGGGTCATAGGCGGATGGATTGGGTGACATCGCGCTCCCGTACGCCGTACAGCCGATGGCGTTAGACGGACGCTGTTGCGCTGCCGGATATGGCAGCACGCCCACAGTCGCTGGCTGCGGCTCATACAGGAAACTTACAGTGTGAGCTTCGTCTGTTGCGAGCTTCCAGGTGACGGTGTCGTTCTCATGTATCCAAATCTCGTTAGGGACAAAGGCCATGACCTGCCTGGCTTGACAGCCAGTGGCAAGTTTCTGGTCGGCGTCGCCGCCGGCCAAACAGTCGGGGAATTGGGCGCCGGCTCGGACTTGCCATTGGCCCAAGGCCCAACAGGCACCAGCGCACAGTAGACTTAAACTGCATAGATCCTCGAAATTTCATTGCTCCCCCTCGTGTCAAGATTTGTTTTCCCTCGAAATTGCATGGCCCAACATCGCGTTCGTCTGGTGAAAGACATGCTCTTAAATTAAACCGAATTCGCCGCAAGCAAGCCGGCAGCGACGCTTACGCCTAACGCCAGTAGAATGAATGCGGGTCTTTTCATTTTGCTGTCTCAGATGAGTCGGCCCGTGCGAATAGAGCCTCGGGCAGGCAAACTTGGCACGCTGCCCTTGAACACACCCCCATCCTCTCGGATTCCTGTACTTTTTTTACATTGTGTTAATGCAGTCCGAACACACGCCCGTGCCTGACGTTCGTCAGGAGTAGGACAAGAGCGGGTAAACAGCTTCGGTGGATCGATCAAGCACGCGTGGCGACCAGGAGGTGTATCGACCAGCGTTCAATCCATGTTTCAGGTTATGCACGCGCACTCTGACAGACAGGAAACTAGCTTCGTTGCTGTGGCACAAGGAACGGGAGACCTTACAATCTCTTTACATCTTCAGCCAAAATCGTCACTACTCGGGCCACTTCCGGCGGGTTTGGCAGTTCCAGACCGAGACGCTGGAGCCGGATAACCTGGTGATCGGTCGGCGACTGATGCAGCGGTTGCGAATCGTCACCCCAGTTCGTGTCCCATGCTGCGTGTTTCGCCCAGGCGTAGCCGGCCCAGAATTCGGAGGTTTCCACCCAGCGTTGAGGACTGGACCCGGTTCCGGCGGTAGCGTACCGCCCAACGCGTGGCCGCCCTCACAGGAAACCACGTCGATCTTTCAACCAAGCAAGACAGGTGTTCGCCTGATTCGAGGACCACCACGAAATACGGTGAACTCGGCTTTGTGCTTGACGTGTCCAGTTTCCCTGGATCCACGTGAGGAGTCTGCCAGCTTGTGTTCACGACAAGATGAAACGTGCCTTTAAGCTTTCATGGAAATGGACACTACCGGGCAAGCAGGCTCCAGCGCGAGAATTCACGGAGCACCAAATGGGCCACCGATGAAATGTGGTCGGAAGGTTCAGGGCGGTTTCGCTGTGGGCTGCTCGCGCAAGCCACTTCGGGCTACGCCCTTCGCGCCTTGCGCGAGCAAATCACATCGTCAGAAGAAGCACCAAACTATTATTTGGGAAGCGCAAAACTGGACACGATGAGAACCATACCTCAGAACGGAATATCCTCGTCGGAGATTTCCGGGGCGCCGCCGGAAGAAGCGCCACCTCCGCTGTAAGAATCGTCAGCAGGCGCGGCGTGGCTTTCGAAGTCATCGCCCCCACCAGCGCGGGCACCAGCACCTCCGCTAGCCCCAGCTCCGGCCGCGGCAGCGCCTTCGGCGCGGCCACCCAGCATGCGGAAGTTGCTGGCGACAATTTCAAAGCTGGTCCGTTTCTGGCCTTCTTTGTCCTGCCATTCGCGGGACTGGATGCGGCCTTCGATGAAGATCAGCGAGCCCTTCTTAAGATACTGCTGCGCAATTTCAGCCTGTTTGCCCCACACGACGATCTTGTGCCACTCGGTCCGCTTCTGGCGCTCGCCGTTTTTGTCTTTGTAAGACTCATCCGTGGCAACGGAGAAATTTGCGACGGCCTGGCCGCCGCCGGTGTAGCGGGTTTCGGGATCGCGGCCCAGACGGCCGACGAGAATGACTTTATTGACGGACATGAACGAATTCCCCCTCCGGCAGCGAAGATAACATGCGAGCAAGGAAAAGGGAAATAAAGGCGAAGACAAAAATCGAACCGCGCAAACGATAGCGGTCAAGAGCGAAAGGCAAACCGAATTGACAATAAACCGGAGCCAGCCTAAGGTTCCCCCTTCGTCTTGCTGAATGGGAGGATTTACCGTGGACAGAAAGAAAACCACTTGGTTGACGGCGCTGGCCGCCGCTCTTGCATTGGTGGGCGCGGCCAAGAACAGCGCCAGAGCGGAACACTCCCCAACCGGGACCGGCCCTTTCGAAGGCCATGGAGATGTTGGCAAAGTTCTTCACGCGGGGTCCGTGGAATACGACGCTGCGAAGCGCAGCTACACCATTGCTGGCAGTGGCGAGAATATGTGGTTTGCCAGCGATGCTTTCCAATTCGTGTGGAAGAAAGTGTCCGGCGATGCGACGCTGACGGCGGACATCTCTTTTCTCGGCAAGGGCGTGAATGAGCATCGCAAAGCGGTGCTCATGATCCGCCAAAGCCTTGACGCGGATTCGCCTTACGTCGACGCGGCGTTGCACGGCAGCGGTCTGACCTCGCTGCAATATCGCGAGGAGAAGGGCGCGGCCACCCACGAAATACAGACCAACATTTCCGCGCCTGCGCGGCTGCGGATTGAAAAACGCGGCGCGTACTTCTCCCTGTGGCTGGCGGACAAAAAAGGTGAATTTTATCTGGCGAGCGGATCCACGAGGATCACTTTGAAAGCGCCGTTTTACGTGGGGATAGGCGTGTGCAGCCACGATAAAGACGTGGTGGAAACAGCGGTGTTCTCGAATGTAGATTTGAAGACAGCACAGCCTGCGGCCGCCGCAGCGTCGACGCTCTACAGTACGCTCGAAATCATTACCGTGGCCTCCACGGACCGGCGCGCCATTTACGTTGCAGCTGAGCGGTTTGAGGCGCCCAACTGGATGCCGGATGGCACGAGCCTGCTCTTCAACAGGAACGGGCACATCGAAAAGATTCCCGTGGCGGGCGGGACCCCGCAGACCATCGACACAGGATTCGCGACACGTTGCAACAACGACCATGGCATTTCGCCGGACGGCACACAACTGGCCATCAGCGACCAGTCGCAGGAGGAGCATCGCTCCCTGGTGTATGTCGTGCCGATCGGGGGCGGCGCCCCCCGGCGCATCACTCAAAAATCTCCTTCGTACTGGCATGGGTGGTCTCCGGACGGGAAAACGCTGGCGTTCGTGGGCCAGCGGAACGGCGATTTCGATATCTATGCGATTCTCGCTTCCGGAGGCGAGGAGACGCAACTGACGACCGCCAAGGGACTGGACGATGGGCCGGAATACACGCCCGACGGCAAATACATTTACTTCAACTCTGAACGCACCGGGCACATGCAGATTTGGCGGATGCGGCCCGATGGAAGCGAGCAGGAGCAGGTAATCTTTGGCGCATACAACGATTGGTTCCCCCACATCTCGCCCGATGGGCAGCAGCTGGTGTTCCTGACGTATGACGCAAACGTGACCGGCCATCCGGAGAACAAAGATGTGCTGCTGCGTTTGATGTCTCTGAAAGACAAGAAGATTACCGTGCTGGCGAAATTGTTCGGCGGGCAGGGAACGATGAACGTGCCCTCGTGGTCGCCGGATAGCCGCCAGTTCGCGTTTGTCAGCTATCAATTGTGGCCGAAAGAGAATACAGAGAAGTAGTGCCGATGTGCTTGCGCATGGAATTTGTTTTGTCGCCACATTCTTTGCTGTCGGCAGAAGGGACTGCGGGGGCAGCGCACCCCGTAGCACTTTGGGAACGTGGACCAGAGTCGGCGTTGTGCACGTGAAATCTGCGGTCTACCCTGGGTAGGCAATCATCTGTGGCAATTGGCCAGGTGTCCCGGTGCAGGGGAATGGGATGGCGGCACAGGCCGGTTCACGGAGAACAGGATTGGTCATGTCGGAACCCTTCCGTCCTTATGAAAAACTGGTGGAAATTATGGTCTCCGGGAAAAAGTTTCAGGTCCCCGAGCGGAATTCGCTTCTAAGGTGCTTCCAGTTCATCAGTCCCGAAACGGTTCCGTACGGGCGCTTTTGCTGGAATCAGGATTGCCAGTATTGCCGCGTGACGTGTCAACTGCCGGATGAGGACGAACCGCACGAGATGCTGAGCTGCAAGTTCATCGTCATGCCCGGGATGGAAATCACAGAAATGAGCCAGGAACTGAAGTGGTGCCTGGGTTCGAAGCTGCCGTCGGACACGCCTGTTTCGTCGTAAGTTTCTAGACTCAAGTCCCGCGGAAACCGATCCATTTGCACTCTTTTCCTCTTTGCACTACATTCAGATTGAGGCCAGGCGCCGGGCTAGAGCGTAACCCTTACCTGCCCTTGCCATAACACTGATGACTAACTCAATCGCTTTGCGATGTGACGGATGCGGACAGACCGCGTCGAGCGAGCATATTGCACGCCGACTCCAGCGACTCGAATGGACAACACGGTACCGGCCGGTGCATATCAACACGCTGGTGCTGGGCGCTTTCTCGCCGCAAGAGGAAAGCGATTTTCTGTATGCCCCCAGCGGAGAGTTCCACGGGGAAGCGGCGCTCTTGCTGGATGCGCTAGGGATCTCTGCGGTGGGAAAAGCAGCCGACGTTGTGCAGGCGGAGTTTCAACGGGCGGGATTTTTTCTAACCCACGTTCTGGAATGCCCGCTGGGGAAGCACGCCGGTCGAGGGATCGAGTCTGCCGCGTTGCTGGCAGAGCGCGTCCAGCCGATGGCTAGAAGGATTCGCCGATCTCTGAAACCGAAGCGAGTGGTGCTGATCTCTCAGGCGCTGGGGCCGATTCTGGATAAACTTTTGGCGTTGGAACTGGGTTGCCCGGTGGTCTTGGAGCTCGTCGAGTTCGACAGTTCCGCGTTGGGGAAGTCGGTTGCACGGTTAAGAGACGCGCTCGCAGGCCCCCCGGGAGACTGACCTATGGGGCAGGGGCGCAAGCTGGCCGTTAGCAGGAAAACAAATGGCACTCGGAGCAGGGTAGACGACCCTTTTAAGTGTGATAGAATCATACCGTGCGCTGGATTGATGGCGTGGCAGGAGTACTACCGTGAAGAAGCAGGTAAAGTTTGGTGTGGGAATCGGTGTCATTGTAGCTTCGATGGGATTTCTGGCGTGGCTGGGGTACGGAGAAAGCAAGACGTACTATCACACCATCGCCGAACTTCCAACGCTGTCGGGTGCCGCGAAGGGTCAACGCATGCGCGTCGGCGGCACCGTCGCACCCGGAAGCATTCACCGCCTCAGCGGCCGGATTGATTTTGTGTTGGAAGGCGAAGGTAAGACGCTTCCGGTCAGTTACATTGGCAGCGACCCACTGCCGGATACTTTTGTAGACAAATCCCAAGCCCTGGTAGAGGGCCACCCCAGTCCGGACGGCCGATTTGTCGCTGAGGTTGTTCAAGCTAAATGCGCTTCCAAGTATGAGGCCGCACCGGGGGGTAGCGGTGGTGCGGCAGCAAGTTCACCCCAGCGCAGCAGCATGTAGCGGACCCGGAATCGCCGGGGGAGAAGCGGGGTCGCCATGGATGTATTCGGTTCCTTTGCACTCGTCTTAGCATTTGTGTGCGCGGTGTATGCGTTTGGCGGGGGTATCGCGGCAATTTTCACGCGGCATCCGCTGCTAATCAAGAGCACCCGGCAGGCCGGCATGGCCACCTGCGGCCTAATTTTCGTCGCAACATTCAGCCTCGAATACCTGTTCTTCAGCGACAATTTTTCCAACGCCTACGTCGTGGCACATAGCAATCGCGACCTGTCGACATTTTATAAGATCGCGGCGCTGTGGTCCGGGCAGGAAGGTTCGCTGCTGTTCTGGAGCTTCCTCCTGGCCGTTTATGTATTGTCAGTATTGGTCACCTACCGGAACAAGAATGGCGAGTTGATGCCCTACGTCGGCGTAGTAATGGCCGGCGTGCAGATTTTCTTCCTCACGCTGAATAACTTTGTTGCCAGCCCGTTCAAAGCGCTGGCGTCGCCGGGAGCAGATGGGGTGCTGAATTACGTCGCGCGGGCCGACGGCAGCGGATTGAATCCGCTGCTGCAATACCCGGAGATGGTGATCCATCCGCCCAACCTGTATTCGGGGTATACGGGCTTCACCATTCCGTTCGCCTTTGCGCTGGGCGCGCTGCTGGCCCGGTACCCGGGCGAGAAGTGGATTCATCTGACGCGCAAGTGGACCATGATTGCGTGGATGTTTCAGTCCATGGGAATTTTGCTCGGTGCCCACTGGGCCTACGCGGTGCTCGGCTGGGGCGGTTACTGGGGCTGGGATCCGGTTGAGAACGCCTCCTTCTTACCGTGGCTGACGGGCACGGCCTTCCTGCACTCCGTGATGATGCAGGAGAAGCGCGGCATGATGAAGGTCTGGAATGTGTGGCTGGTGTTCTCTACATTCCTGCTCTGTATCCTGGGGACATTTCTGACACGCAGTGGCATCGTCAGCTCGGTCCATGCCTTCGCGCAGTCCAGCATCGGCAGCTGGTTCGTGGGCTTTCTCCTACTTATTATAACGGTGTGCTTCGGGGCCTATTTGAAGAATCGCGACTACCTGAAGAGCGAGAATCAACTTGATGCGATCGTTTCGCGCGAATCGAGCTTCCTATTTAACAATCTGATTCTTCTGGTGTCCTGCATCGCAATCCTTTCCGGGACGCTCTTCCCGGTTTTTTCCGAGTGGATCACCGGCAACCGCATCAGCGTGGGTGCCCCGTTCTTTAACAAGGTGAACATTCCCATCGGGTTGCTGCTCCTGTTTTTGACCGGCGTGGGACCGCTGCTGGCGTGGCGGAAGACCTCGACGGAGAGCCTAAAGCGGAATTTTGGCTGGCCGCTGGCAATCGGGTTGGTCGCAGGCGCGATTGCCCTGGTGTTTGGGTTCCGCGAGATCTACTCCTGGGTGTGCCTGATTCTATGCGTATTTGTGGCTTCCACAGTGGGCTTGGAATTCTACCGTGGTGCGAAGGTGATTCGCGCGCGCGCCGGTGCTTCGTTTTTGGCATCGGCGGTGGACCTCACGCTGCGCAATACGCGGCGTTATGGCGGTTATATCGTTCATGTAGGGATGGTGTTCGTCTTCATCGGGCTGGCTGGTGCGGCGTTTAACCGCGACATACAAAAGGACATGCAGGTTGGCCAGACCATGCAGATCGGAGGTTACACTTTGCTTCTGCAGGGCTTCGACAGTAAGCCGGAGAAGAATTACACCGCGCTACGGATGAACGTCGAAGTGCTGCGTGACAAAAAGCCGCTGATGATGCTTTATCCGGAGAAGCGGCGCTTCTCATCGAATGAGCAAAACGGCACGATGGTGGCGATCTACTCCACGCTGAAGGAAGATTTGTACGTGGTCTATGCAGGAGATAGCCCGGAGACAAACATGCCCGTGCTACATGCCTATCTGAATCCTCTGGTGAAGTGGATCTGGCTCGGAGGAGCTGTGGTGGTGTTTGGAACACTGGTGGCGATGTTGCCGAACCGCCGCGCCGTGCTGGTGCTCGCGGGCGCCCCGCAGCCAGCGGCACAACCATTAGCGCATGGACTTACTCCGTCGGTTACATTGCGAGAGGGCCATGACTAAGAAAGCGCGTCCCGTTGCCGCGATAACCATGCTGGTGATGTTCGCAGTTGTGCCGCTGCTGATCACGCCCGCCGGGGCACAGCAACTCTCCGATCGCGCGAAACAGGTGGGCGGCAAGTTCATGTGCATGTGCAACTGCAACCAGGTGCTTACGGGATGCAATCACATGGAGTGCAGCACGATGTCGGCCATGCTGAAGGAATTGGAGCAGAGCGTGTCGCGTGGCGATTCCGAGGATGCCATCACGCAAATGTTCGTGCAGGAATTCGGGACGAAAGTGTACGCGGAACCGCCCAAGTCAGGTTTCAGTCTCGTCGCCTGGGTATTGCCGAGTGTTTATCTGTTCGTTGGCACGGGACTGGTCGTTTTCGTGATATCCAGGTGGCGAAAGCGCCCCGCCGCGCCCGCGGGAGCCGCCCCGGGCATTTCAGCCGAGTTGTTGGAGCGCGCTAGAGCGCAGGCGTCACGCGAGACTCAGGATTAAATGATGGTGCCCGCGCTTTACCCACTTGCGATATTCCTGATTGCCTCCGGGGATTGGGCGGTGCTGGGTGCATGCTTGGCGTTGGCCATTGCCACCGTGCTTTTTATATTTTACATTCAGCCGGATGCCTCCGATCTTGCCCCGCACCGGACCCGGCTCGATCAACTGCTGGAGCGCCGCGACACGATTTACGACAATCTGCGCGATCTGCGGTTTGAGTATCGTTCCGGAAAATACTCGGAAGGTGACTTCGAAGCGATGAAGACAGGCCTTGAGAATGAAGCGGCGCTGGTGCTCGCGGAGATCGATCAGGTGACGGATGCGCAGGTGCGGCGGCCGCGCGGAACGCGCTCGGCTGACGGGAGCGCGCAATGAGGCGCCCTTACTCCGCGCGCTTGGCATTGCTCGGCGCACTGGTGCTGGCTCCACTGGCGATAGCCGAGGCCGGGACGGTTCGCGGCACGGTGATGAATGGCACAACTGGCAAAGCAGCGGCGGGAATTGAGCTCATCCTCATCCAGCTTCAGGGGGGGATGCAGGAAGTCGCCCATTCCAAGAGCGGCGCGCAAGGGGAATTCACGTTTGAGCATCCCGGGCTCGGTGCGCAGCCCATGCTTGTCCGCGCGGTGTATCACGGCGTTAATTTCAATCATGCGGTGCCACCCGGCACAGCCACCGCGCAGGTGGATATTTATGAGCCTTCCAAGGACGCGAAGACGATCAACGTAGCTTCACACGTGGTGATCTTTCAGCCGAACGGTGCGACGCTGACTGTCGGCGAAGAATACCAAATAGAGAACAAGTCTCAGCCGCCGGTGGCTTATTTCCGGAGCGACGGCAGTTTTAATTTCGCATTGCCGGAAAAGGGCCAGCTCCAACAAGTAGCCGCTGCCGGGCCAGCGGGCATGCCGGTCGTGCAACTTCCCATCGACAAGAAGAATAATCATTACTCGATTGCCTTCGCGTTTCGGCCTGGTGACAACTCGGTGCGGTATTCCTACACGCTGCCGTACGAGGGAAACGCGGCGACGGTAAAGATTGCGACGATTTATCCGGGCGGCCGGTTGCTGGTTGTTGCGCCACCCAGTGTGCAGATTAGCGGGGATGGCTTGGCTCCGGGGGGACAAGAACAGGGCATGAGTCTCTACGGCCGTCAGGATGTTCCGGCAGGTACGCTGGTGGCCGTGAGCGTATCTGGCACGGCGCCCGCGCCGGAGGCAAATGCCGGGGCGGAGCAAGGTCAGCAGCAGGGCCGGGACGCACAGCAGGGCGGCGGCGAAGCGACCGGCGCTGGGATCCAACAGGTTCCCGGACGCCTGGACGTTTTGAAATGGCCATTAATCGCTGGATTTCTTTGCGTTTTTGCGTTGGTTGCGATTTTGCTTGCACGCAAGCCGGTTGTGGCGGTAGCTGTGCCGGCCCCGGTGGAGCAGGACGTTGCTGCAGCAAAGCAGAAGAAACCCAAATCGAAGGCCCCCTCTGCGCCGAGTGCGCCAGCGGTTCCAACAAACGGGGCCGCAAGTCTTAAGGAACTCGATGTCGCCATCGGCACCAGCCTTGATGGTCTGAAGGAGCGCCTGTTCCGGCTCGAGCTGCGCCGACAAGCAGGCACCATCTCCGAAGAAGAATATGCACTAGAACGCGCTAGCACGGAAAAAGTGTTGCGCGATCTCGTGCGAGGCTAACCCTTGAAGACTAGGAGTGATCTGCCGATCTCCGAGGTCGCCCGGTGACGCCGTCGGTTTTTTCTCCTACAGGAATTCGCTTCGAAAACATTGACAAACGGTACGGCGGGCTTTACGCGCTGCGTCGGGTTTCTCTGGAAATCTCAGGGGGTGAGTGCGTGGTATTCGCCGGGCGGAACGGCTCCGGCAAGACGACGCTTTTGCGAATTGCGGCGTGCCTCGTGAGTCCCTCGTCAGGCCGCGTGAGCTTCCTCGACAGTGGGAAAGAGAGAGACGGGGCGCTGCCGCGGACCGGTTTCGTGGCCCACGCCACGATGGTCTATGACGAACTTACGGCGGAAGAGAATCTTCTGCTCTTCGCGCGCTTACAGGGAATCGCCGAGCCTGCCGCGCGCGCCGAGGCGCTGCTCCGGGAGGTGGGCCTGCTGGAGCGCCGGAGCTCCCTGGTGCGCACGTTTTCTCGCGGAATGCGCCAACGCGTCGCCATTGCGCGCGCGCTTCTAAACCAACCCGCGGTGGTTCTCCTCGACGAGCCGACGACGGGGCTTGATCCGCAAGGGGCGCACTGGTTTGCCGAGACGCTGCGTCACTTGAGAGATTCGGGCCGCACCATCGTGATGAGCCTGCACGGCGAGTCGGAAGTCTCCACGCTGGCCACGCGGGCGATCCAGCTGGATGCGGGAGCAGTGGTTGCCGACACGCGAACCGGTGCGAATTTTCGATCTGTCCTGGCCTTTGCGAACGCGTGAATGGCGCTGCTCTCCAATGCGGCGGTTCTGCTTGGCAAGGAACTTCGCACGGAGTTCCGTTCGCGCGAACTTCTCACGACTACTACCGTTTTTGTTCTGATCGTCATAGTGCTCTTCAGCTTTTCCTTCGATCCGACTTCGGAGGAATCGCGACGGTTCGGCGCGGGTCTCCTCTGGCTGGCGTTTCTCTTCGCTGCGTCTTTGATGTTGCAGTCGTGCTTTCTCCGCGAACAAAACAGCGACACGCTCAGTGCGTTACGTCTTTCGGTCTCCGATCCTTTTGCTATCTTTCTAGCGAAGCTCACTGCTAACACCCTGTTTCTTCTCCTTACGGAACTCTTGCTGCTGCCGGTCTTCGCGGTGATGTACAACGTACCGGTCTTGCCCACGCTTCACTGGCTCGTGCTGGTGTTTTTTCTGGGAAGTCTAGGTGTCTCGATTGCAGGCACCGCTCTTTCGGCCATCTCTGCACAAGCCCGAATGCGTGAACTCCTTTTACCACTGCTTCTGCTCCCGCTCCTGACACCCATACTGGTGGCCAGCACGGAAGTAACGGCAGCCCTATTCGACCGCTCACCCTACGTTCAATGGAAAGGAGTTGGCTTCCTGGCGGTTTTCGATCTGGCTTTTTTGACGATCCTGTGGCTTCTGGGCGAATATCTTGTGGAGGAGTAACCCTCATGAAGAAGAGTGTTCTATCTGCAATGGTTGTGCTTCTGCTTCTCGGGGTGGCCGCCTATGCAGCGTTCTTTGTGGCCCCGACGGATGCGAAACAAGGCGTGATCTACCGGATATTGTACCTGCACGTGGCAAGCGCATGGACCGGCCTTACTTCATTCTTTATCTGCTTCATTGCGAACTCCCTGTACGTTTTGCGCCGCCAGCCACGATGGGACTGGCTGGGTGTTTCGGCCGGTGAAACTGGTTTGGTGTTCACTACCGTGGTGCTCTTGACCGGCCCCATCTGGGCGCATCCTGTTTGGGGAATCTGGTGGACTTGGGACGCGCGGCTCACATCGACTTTTGTATTGTGGCTGCTCTATGTCTCATATCTGCTCCTGCGGACGCTGGTCGAAGAGCCCGATAGGCGGGCACTCCTTAGTGCGCTCTTTGGCATATTCGCATTCATCGATGTGCCTCTGGTCTTCGGTTCGATTCGCTGGTGGCGCACCCAGCACCCACAGCCAATTATTATGGGCGCGCCTGGCGCCGGGCTTGACCCCACGATGTACAGAGTGCTTTTCTTCACTTGGCTTGCCATGCTCGGTTTGATGACACTACTCCTGCGCCAGCGCTATCGGCTGGAGGCCATGCGAGGCGATCTCGAGATTATTCAACGTGAATTGGAGGCAGCATGAAAAATCTCAATAGTGTTTTCGCGGCCTATATGATTGGCTGGACCGTTTTCTTCGTCTATTACATCAGCATTGCACGTCGCACCTCTGTCCTACGCGAGGACATCGAGCGCCTGAAAAATTCATTGAACCGGGGCAAGTAGCTTGGCAGGGAAGAAAAGAGTCGGAATCGTGATGTTTCAGCTCGGCGGGCCGAATTCGCTGGAGGCCGTCGAGCCGTTTCTGCTGAACCTGTTTCTGGACCCGGACATCATTCCGCTAGGACCTTTCGGGCTGCTCCGCCGCCCGATTGCCAAGCTCATTTCTTCGCGCCGGTCGATCCCGGTCGCTGGCCGCTACGCCCAAATCGGCCGGCGCTCGCCGATCGAGACGCTCACCGAACGGCAGCGCTTGCGCCTGGTCGAAGCGGTCTCGCCTTACCTTGATCCGGTGGCCGTGGTGGCGATGCGTTACTGGCATCCGTTCACGACCGAGGCCGTGGATACGTTGCGCAAGTCTGGGCCACTTGATGAAATCGTTTTGTTGCCGCTTTATCCGCATTATTCGTACGCGACAACACTGAGCAGCTTGAAGGAATGGCGCCGGGTCGCCGATCAAGCAAAGTGGGGACAGTCTGCGGCGGGCCCACCGGAACGCACGGTCAACAATTTTCACAACCATCCGCTGTATATTCAGGCGCTGGTTCAACGCATCGGATCCGTATTGCGGCAATTCCCGGACAGTTCGCGCATTCACTTGGTGTTCAGCGCGCACGGCCTGCCGATGAGCTTGGTCGAAAAGGGCGATCCTTATCCGAAACAGATTGAACAGACCGTGCGCCTGGCTTGTGAGTTGGGTGCAAAGCAGTACCCGGGCTGGCCCCGGACGCACTTGCTGTGCTACCAGAGCCGCGTGGGCCCCGCCAAGTGGCTGCAACCGCCGCTTACCGGGACGATCGAGCGGCTTGGCCACGAAGGCGTGAAAGAGATGCTCGTCGTTCCCATTTCGTTCGTCACCGAGCACATCGAAACGCTCCACGAAATCAACATCGAGGCCCGCGAGCAAGCGGACAAGCTAGGCATCCAGACGTTCCGCATGATGCCCGCAGTGGGCGATTCGCCCCTATTTATCGCCGCGTTGAAGGACCTCGTGTTGCACGCCGTGGGAATTGAGGCAGGGTTGCCGTCCATCCTGCGAGCACCTGCAGCGGGTCAGGAGACCGGCCCGATTTCATCCAACGTTTGAACTCGACGTTTTTGTGGGATACGGACTGCTGATCGATTTTTCTCCCGGGCGCAATATTCTCGTCTGGGGTATAATCCGCCGCTGGTACAAGGGCAATGTCATCCACTTACAATCCAGGTGTGCACAGATTCTCCGTTTTTGCGGTGTGCTGGACCATCCTTCTTTTCGTTGCCGGTGCGCTCGTTACTTCGAAAGAT
>WNGP01000516.1_pt1 | contig 29829 bp, 30 predicted proteins | sample 5407671 | NCBI WGS metagenome assembly WNGP01 (sample SAMN13153381, study PRJNA577476) | soil metagenome | isolation source: 40 cm soil or saprolite under Garry oak tree replicate 2 | place: USA:California | collected 2016-06-15 | reverse complement strand
GCGATTTCCTCTGCCCACGCCGCCCTGGCCCAGACGTTTTTTTGCATTGCCGTGGTAATAGCCCTGTTCACTGGTCGGCAGTGGATAGAAGAGCAACCGCGAATCGAGTTTGATACGCGGAGGCCCGCTCTGTTCACGCTCACTTTGCTCTCGATTTTCGTTCTGTACGTGCAGCTTGTGCTGGGGGCTATTTTCCGCCACCATGGGATGAGTTGGTGGCCGCATGTGGTGAATGCCGTAGTCGTATCTTTCGTTCTCACCTGGACCGCCATTCGTGCCCTTTCGCTCTACGCCCACATCGAGGCAGTGCGGCGACCCGCCATGCTCATGCTTTCGCTTCTGATCGCGCAGTTGTGCCTTGGCTTTGCAGCATTTCTAACACGAGTAGCATGGGGTAAGGATGCAGCGCAGCCTGAGCTGCCCATGGTAGTCTCAACGGTGGCCCATGTTGCTGTGGGTGCGTTGTTGCTGGCAACAGCGGTAGTCTTGGCGATTCAGGTTTGGAGACACGTGCCCGTAGCGTTTGAAGAAAGAGTACCGCAGGCCCATCAGGATCCTTCTGCCGCATGAGCATCGCGACCCAACCTCTGGCCCTCCCGTGCGGTCCCCTCACCCTTGTCCGCGACTATGCCGAACTCACTAAGCTACGCGTAACCACGCTGGTCGTGATGACGGCATGGTGCAGCTACTACTTTGGGGCAATCCGCGCCGGCGTTTCTTCCCTTTCGTGGGGCCTTTTTCACACGCTGCTCGGCGTTGGCCTGGTGGCGGGCGGCACGGCCGCCTTGAATGAAGTAATGGAATCCGACGTCGATCGGCACATGCGCCGGACTGCTGGACGTCCGCTTCCCACTGGACGAATGAGCACGCATCGCGCTCTGGTGTCGGGTGTCGCAATGGCCCTTGGCGGCGCGCTTTATTTGTCGTTGGCGCTTAATCCGCTCACCGGCTGGCTTTCTGTAGCCACAGCGGTCGTCTATCGCGGGGCATATACACCGCTGAAAAAAATCCACCCCATCTGTACGTTTGTGGGAGCCTTTCCAGGGGCGATGCCAGGCGTTTTGGGATGGACCGCGGCCCGCGGACGGTTGGAATGGGGCGCGCTGGCCATGTTCGCCATCGTTTTCTTTTGGCAGTTTCCGCATTTCTTTTCTATTGCCTGGCTCTATCGCGAAGACTATGCGGCGGGCAAGATCCGCATGTTGCCGGTGGTCGAAGTGGACGGCCGATCCACGGCGCGGCAAATCATTTTCTACTCCGTGGCACTCATCCCGGTGACTCTGGTGCCGACTTTTCTCGGGATGGCAGGAACGTTCTACGCCGGCTGCGCTGTGCTTCTGGGCCTGGCAATGCTTTATTTTGGAGTGCGTCTCGCCCACTTAAAGGCGCCAATCACGGCCGCAATTTCGAAGCAGAGAGCTCGCCGCCTGCTGCAAGCGACGGTATTCTACTTGCCTATCTTATTTCTGGCGATGATGCTCAACAGCATCTCGTCGTAAACTGGTTATAGGCTGATCCTATAAAATCACCCGTGACGTCGAAATCTTCCGCATACGCCGATCCTGGAGTCGAAAGCTCTTCCGCTCCCGACGCCGTCATCTCCCTTCAGCACGTGGTGCATCGCTACGAGAACCGTACCGCGCTCAATGGCGTTTCGTTTGATGTCCGCCCGGCAGAGCTTTTCGGATTGCTCGGTCCCAACGGCAGCGGCAAGACTACGCTGTTCCGTATTCTTTCCACCTTAATGGTTCCCACGGCAGGCCGGGCGGTAGTCATGGGCTGCGATGCTTCCGAAGACGCTGCCAGGCTGCGGCGGCAGATCGGGGTGGTCTTCCAGGCCCAGAGCGTTGACCCTAAGCTCACGGCATACGAGAATTTGTGGCACCAGGGACACCTTTACGGCCTCCGCGGACCCAGTCTGAATACGCGTATCTCGGAGATGCTCACGCGAGTAGGTTTGGCCGATCGCGCCAAGGAACGGGTAGAAACCTTCTCTGGCGGAATGCAGCGTCGCATCGAACTCGCCAAAGGACTGTTGCACCGCCCCGGTGTCTTGCTCTTGGATGAGCCGACCACCGGATTAGATCCCGGAGCCCGCCGTGACCTGTGGCAGTATTTGCAAATGCTGCGCGACGAAGAGCATGTGTCCGTCCTAGTGACTACACACCTGATGGAGGAAGCCGAGCGCTGCGATCGTCTGGCCATAATGAACGAAGGAAATCTCGTCGCGCTGGGCACTCCCGCGGAACTAAAAAGTGAAATCGGTGGCGACGTGGTGCTGCTGGAGGCGGCACACGATGCCGCAAGGTTGGCGGATGACATCCGGGCGCGCTTTGATGTGCACACCACCGTGATCGATAATCAGGTCCGCATTGAGCGCCCAGGAGGACACCGCTTCGTAACCGATGTCGTTGAAGCCTTCCCGGGAGGGATTCAGGCGATATCGGTGAGCAAGCCGGCGCTGGAGGACGTTTTCATCCGCCGCACCGGCCACAAGTTTTGGAGCGAAAACGGCGACGCTCCACAACCTTCGTAGCGCCGCCATCTTGCGGCTTTCCCGGGGGCACGTAGCCTTCGGCTCGGCAGGCGTTCTGGCCCGTCGGACGGTTGTCGGGACGCACGCGCTGCAACAGGAGGTAGCTTGCTTTCCATGATGCTCGTTCTTTCTCTCGTACTCGGCATACTCCCGCTACTGGGGGTAATATGGATATTGCTCAGCGGCATGATCCGCGTGTGGCCCCCCGCTGCCACCGTGGACGGTCTCTTCATGAGCCTGATCCTGCTAGCGCTCTCACTTTGTTTCTTGCTGAATGCTTACTGGGAGATGCGCGACCACGGCTTGCTGGGCAAGAAGCCAGCGCCGGCAAAGTCTTCGGCACCGAAGGCAACTTGAACTCAATGGCCACACACACCACCGCGCTTTCGCGACCCGTCGAGCCCGTTTCCGTCGGCCTGGCACTGCCTGCCTTCACCTTATGGTGGCGCGAAATCGTGCGCTTTTACCGGCAGAAGGCTCGTGTGGTGGGTGTGCTGGCCTCGCCTCTGGTGTTCTGGCTCGTTATTGGTTCAGGATTTGGAACCTCCTTCCGCTCCGGCAGCGGGCCTGGCCAGCAACACTATCTCGATTATTTTTATCCCGGCGCGCTCATCATGATTGTGCTCTTCACCTCCATCTTCACCATGATGTCGGTGATCGACGACCGGAAAGAAGGCTTCCTGCTCTCGGTGTTGGTAGCCCCGGTACCGCGCTCGGCGATCGTGTTGGGAAAGGTCCTGGGCGGCACAACCCTCGCAACCGTTCAGGGAATGATTTTCTTGATCTTCGCCCCTTTCGCGGGAGTGCACCTCTCACCGTTTCAAGTTGTCCTGGTCGCGATAGTGGTGTTCCTGGTTTCTTTTGCGCTGACGGCCCTGGGCTTTTCGATCGCCTGGCCCATGGACTCTACGCAGGCCTTTCACGGCATTGTCAACTTGTTTCTGATACCTCTGTGGCTGTTATCTGGCGCGCTGTTTCCGCTGGCGGGTGCTTCAGGTTGGATCCGCGTCCTCATGCAATTGAATCCACTGACCTATGGCGTGGAGGCGTTGCGCGCACTACTCTACCCTGAGGCTCCTCTTACATTTCCGCTTTCATCGGCAACGGCGACCTTGCTGCTGTTTTCCCTGGTCATGTTCGCACTGGCGTTACTGATGGCCAATCGTCGCACTACGAGGCCGGCCGCGTGATCGCTCGGCAGTACGTCTTCTTTCCTGCCCTCGACGGCACGCTAAACGGCGCCAGCGGCGCGCTTGATCTTGTATGCCAATCGTGAAATTGAAAATTGACGTAGCCGGAACCGTGGGCGATCAAGCCTGGCATCAGATCAAGCAGTTCGATCAGCTTCAGAGCGCCGACTTTGGCCCACAGTTCGGCAGTGGAGGCCGCTGCAACCACCCGCCTGACGCTCCTCACGCAAAAGGCGAATGGATCGGCGCCGAAATCCGGCTGTTGACGCCACTTTTGGCCCAGTATGCGATTTCGCATTATTTGGAGCAGGAACGCGTGCTCGATGCCGACGTGGAAGAGTGACGCTCTCGCGGGTCCTTGGTGGTTTTCTGTTATATGCTCACGTTGATGTCCGAAGCAGTGTCCATCGCCGCACCTTCTCCAACCCTCGAGTCGGTTTCACAGCCCTCCTCATCGCGCGAGAAGCGGCGCTTTTTGCTGGCCGCATTCTTCTCGGCCATCGTTTCTGGAGTCGGGCAAATCTTTCTTGGGCAGCGGCGTAAAGGCAATATTTTGTTGATCCTGTTTTCTGCCTTACTTTTTGGCTTTTGGCCCGTGCGTCTGCTCCGGTTTTATCGCGGACTCATTACGCACTTTTCAGCTTGGATCAGTCTGTACATCTATGCCGTGTGCGGTTCCCCTGGCACGATATTTAACTCCTCAAAACAGGCCCTCCAAATGGTGGCTGCTAGCGATCCTTCCGTTTACCTTCCTGACTCTCAGCCCCGTGGGAATGGTGAGGGGCAGCACGAGCCATACGTCCAACACGTGGGACCGCAACGGCCTGACGGGATGAACGACCTCGGACCTGTTGCCATTCCGAGTGGCAAATGCTTTGTGATGGGTGACAGCCGCGACATCAGTTTGGACAGCCGATCACCCGGATTCGGACTCGTTGAGAATGGCTCGATTGTGGGCAAGCCATGGTATGTCTTTGGGTCGGATCGCGTGGGGGGGAGCATCCGATGACCGTCGAGGAGGGGAGCGTGGGTGCTCAAGACCTGGCGATCGAGCCGCGCCGCCGTATGTCCACCACGCAGCGGCTTCTGTTGTTTTCGACGGCCTGGCTCATCTGCCTGATGCCGTTCTTGTTCTGGTGGAGCACATGGTTCGGCCGTCCTCTTTCTGACCGCCAGCTCAACGAATATCTCGAGGACAGCAAGCATCCCCGCCACATTCAGCATGCTCTGGTGCAGTTAGGCGAGCGCATGGCCAAGCAGAACAAGACGCGGCAGGACGCCGCAGCAAAACAGTGGTATCCCGAACTCGTGCGCCTGGCCGCCGACCCCATCGAAGAGGTGCGCAACACTGATGCCTGGGTTATGGGTCAGGACAGTTCCGGTGCCGGTTTCCACGAAGCACTCCTGAAGATGCTCACTGATCCATCGCCTATGGTCCGTGGCAACGCCGCGTTATCGCTAGTGCGCTTCGGCGATTCGACCGGCCGGGCACAGATTCTTGCTTTACTCCAACCCGCACACATCGCCGCTCCAACGGCAGGCCGAATCGTGGACACAGACAAGATAGGCACGGCAATTCATCAAGGTGGACTGATCGCCAAGCTCGCAGTTGATCAATCAGGCCAGCCAAAGCAGTCTGTAGATATCCGCTCGCCTATTCCCGGGAGAATTCGTTCGGTCGCGCCGACCGCCGCGAACGTGGCTGCCGGTGCTGAAGTGGCAGTAGTGGATCCTGCGACCGAGCAGGTCTGGGAAGCGCTACGAGCACTCTACCTCATAGGCCAGCCCGACGATATTCCCGCCCTTCTTCCCTACGAGCGCGAGCTCCCAGGTATCCCAGTCCACGTCCGCCAGCAGGCGCTGGAAACCGAGAAGGCGATTCGCGCCAGAGAAAAGTAATTTGAGTTGTTTGAAACGGACTTCGGGTGGATTGGCTAAGAGCTAATAGCTAAAAGCTGCTTTTCAAATCGCCATCACTCCAACTTCTTTCTCCACTTCGGCGGTATCGATCATCACAATCGCATCCCACGGACAGCCGTCCAGGAAGCATCCATCCGGCCCCTTGCTGATGCATTTCTTGCAGCCGATGCAGAGGATGGGATCGACTGCGATTCGGCCGAACGGCGTACAGTCCTCGTCCGGCACCCAGAACATGCAATCTTCCACCGGACAGTACTCCACGCACGCCGGCGACCCGGCGCAGCCGGTGCAGCACTCGGTGATGACCGCCAGTTCCTTCGGTTTTTTCTTGCGTGGGGTGGCGAGGCCTTTAGACTTCGGCTCAAACTTCAGCTCGTCGGGAACCATTCCGACGGCCCTGGTGGCTCCGGGTTGGGCAGGCATCGCAGTGATTATACCGCGAACCGCCCAATTTGCTGCCTGGCCTTTTCGACAGTGTTCCAGCCTCAGCGGCCCTGCTCCGCGCCCTCTGCGATAAGCTTTCTCTTCCCACGACGGGAATACCCGGTCATTCCGCACAGCTTCCTCCGCCCGCCTTCTGGTATATTGCTTCCACCGGACCGAGCAAATGTTCTCCCGGCCGCTGGCGAGGCCTTCCCGGTTGCGCCTCTGGCAAAGCCCATCACATCAAGGAGCACTCCCATGGCAGCAAAAAGCGTCAACAAAGTAATTCTCATCGGCAACCTGGGCAAAGATCCCGAAGTCAAGTACACCCCCAGCGGCACGCCCGTGGCCAAGATTACGCTCGCCACCAACGAGCGTTTCAAAGACAAGAGCGGCGAGTGGCAGGATCGCACCGAGTGGCACAACGTCGTGCTCTGGCAGCGTCTGGCAGAGATCGCCGGAGAATATCTGAAGAAGGGCGGCAAGGTCTACATCGAAGGCCGCCTGCAAACCCGCTCCTGGGACGACAAGACCAGCGGACAGAAGAAATACATGACCGAAGTCGTAGCCAACGACCTCGTCCTGCTAGGCGGACGCGGCGAAGGCAGCGGCGGTGACGATGCCGGCGGCCGGTCGCGCGGCGCAGCAGCAGGTGGCGGCAACAACTTTGACCAGCGTACTCCCGAAGCCGAGCCTGCCGCCGCAGGCCCGATCACGGATGAAGACATTCCTTTCTAGAAAGGGCAGGCAACAGCAACCGGTCTCGATATCGGCGTCGGCGACTCGCCTCAATTCGTGGATCGCACCGTCCGCTGCGTCAAGAGGCGCTTCGCTGCTCGGCTCCCGCGAATCGCCCCTCAATCCGATATACTAGACCTGCAATGCCGGTCTTGAAGAACATCGCGGCCATCGCCAAGGGCATGAGCATCACCTTCATGGAGATGTTTCAGCCCACTACGGTGGAAAATTATCCCGATGGAAAAGGTCCGCTCCGAGGCGCGCGCATGGAAGCCCGATTCCGCGGAGCCCACGTTTTGCAACGCGATGAAAACGGCCTGGAAAAATGTGTAGCCTGCTTCCTTTGTGCCGCCGCCTGCCCTTCGAATTGTATCTACATCGAAGCCGCCGAAAACACCGCCGAACATCGCGTCAGTGGCGCCGAACGCTATGCGAAGGTCTACAACATCGATTACAATCGATGTATCTTTTGCGGGTATTGTGTGGAGGCTTGCCCTACGGATGCGATTACACATGGACACGGCTTTGAGTTGGCGACCTTTAGCGCCAGCAATTTGATTTACCGTAAGGAGCAAATGCTGGCCCCCCGGCCAGCACACATGGGCGCGAACGCAGTATTCAATCAGGCCGACGTGGACGGTGGGGCTCCAGCGGAGATGGTACCGGGGAGTTAAAAGTTCCTGCGCAGTTCGAAGCTTTGATACGCCGGTCCTCGAGGCCGGCGTTTGTGCATCGTGTAACCTTCTTCCCCGCAGATTCACGCCACCGAACGCGAATCGGAAGCGACGAGCAACCAAGGGGAACCGCTCAAAGCACCAAGGGTCAGGGCAGACACGGTGACAGCAGAAAGCATGGATCCGGAGCGAAGCGCTAAAGGCCCGGAGCTAAAAGCTGCAGTATGACCGATTTCCTACAAACCGTGAAAGAGCGCGTAGTGGTTTACGACGGCGCGATGGGAACCAACATCCAGTTCCGCAACCCTGGTGTGGACGATTTCTGGGGCAAGGACGGGTGCAACGAACTGCTAGTGCTGAGCCGGCCGGACATTATCAAGGATATACACGCGTCGTTCTTCAAAGTCGGTTGTGACGTGGTGGAGACGAATACATCGACGCGCGTAGTCTTGGCCGAGTACGAGTTACAAGACAAGACTGCGGAGTTGAACATTGCCGCTGCGCGCCTCGCGAAGGAAGTGGCGCAACAGTTCTCTACCCCGGGTCGCCCTCGCTTTGTGGCGGGCTCGATGGGTCCGACTACCAAGCTGCCCTCTTTGGGACACATCACATTCGACAACATGGCGGCGGCATATGAAGAACAAGCTGCGGCCTTGATTGACGGTGGCGTGGACGTGTTGTTGGTTGAGACCTCGCAGGATTTGCTTCAAGCCAAAGCTGCTCTCGTGGGGGTGTTCGATGCGATGCAGAAAGCGGGCAAGCGACTGCCAGTCACAGGTCAAGTAACACTTGAAGCTACGGGCACGATGCTGTTGGGGACGGAAATCGGCGCGGCCTTGACCGCGCTGGAGCCGTTTGATGTGGATGTAATCGGACTAAACTGCGCCACTGGGCCGGTGGAGATGAATGATGCAGTCGTTTCCTGGGGGCGAACTCGAGCAAACAGGTGTCAGTGCTGCCGAATGCCGGACTCCCGCAGAACGACGGCGGGCGCGCTGTATACAAACTCACGCCTCAGGAACTGGCGACCTATCACAAATATTTTGTGCAGGATTACGGAGTTCGAATTGTCGGCGGATGTTGCGGGACCACTCCCGAGCATTTGAAGGCCGTCGTCGAAGAAGTCTCAGGCGTGGAACCGGCGCGGCGCGAGGTCAAGCGGTCGGCGGCGGCATACAGCGCATACACGTCGGTTCCTCTCGATCTCGATCCTAAGCCTCTCATCGTAGCTGAGGAAATGAACACCACCACCCGCGTTGAGCACTTCCGCAATCTGGTGCGGGCAAAGAATACGACGACATTCTGGCGCTGGCCAAGAGGTTGGTGAATGAAGGCTCGCACATGCTGGATTTGTGCTGCGCCATCGTGGGCGAAGACGAGAAGGGTTACATCACTTCGATCCTGGAAAAGATTGCGACACGCGTGCCCGCGCCGGTGCTGGTGGATTCGACCGAAGCTGACGTTGTGGAAGAGGCGTTGAAGCGCATTCCGGGCAGGGCAATCATCAATTCCATCAATCTGGAGGATGGCGAGAAGCGGACTTCAAAAGTGTTGCCCATGGCCAAGCGTTACGGCGCTGCCGTGATTGCCCTGACTATCGACGAAGATGGCATGGCGCTCACAGCAGAGAAGAAGACAGCGATCGCGAATCGGATTTTTGATCTGGCCACGAAGAAATACGGGCTTGATCCGACAGATTTGATCTTCGATGCGCTGACTTTGCCGATTTCGACTGGGCAGGAAGAGTACCGTACAGCCGGCATGGAGACATTGAAGGCGGTCGAGCAGATCAAGAAAGAACTGCCGGGAGTGAAGACCATCCTGGGAGTCAGCAATATTTCATTTGGACTCGATGCTTATCCCCGGCGAGTGTTGAATTCCGTTTTCATGCATGAGGCGGTTGATCATGGACTCGACATGGCCATCGTGAATTACACGAAAATTTATCCGCTGTACAAGATTCCGCAGGAAGAAGTGAACCTGGCGCGAAAGCTAATTCAGCGCGACGCCAACTCGGATGGAGACCCACGCCAGAAATACATGGCGCATTTTGCCGGCATGAAAGGCAAGCCTGCGGCTTCGACCACGGCACATGTGGATACGCTATCGGTAGAAGACAAGTTGAAGTTTGCCATCATCAATGGCGAGAAGTCCGTTGGTACGGGCGCGCGGAAAAAGTCTCTGGAACAATTGCTGGAAGATGCGCTGGTCGAGTATTCGCCACTGGAGCTGATCAATACGGTGCTTCTGGACGGGATGCGGACGGTTGGCGACTTGTTTGGCGCGCGCAAGATGCAGTTGCCTTCGGTGCTGGATTCCGCGGGTGTTATGAAGCAGGCGGTGGCTTACCTCGAGCCCAAGATGGAGAAGAAAGCCGGGTCGCAGAAGGCACCATTGTCCTGGCGACCGTGAAAGGCGATGTCCACGACATTGGAAAAAATCTGGTCGACATTATTTTGTCGAACAACGGATACAAAGTGGTCAATCTCGGAATCAAGCAGCCTGGGGACACGATTATCCGGGCGGCTCAGGAGCATCAGGCGGATGCGATCGGACTGAGTGGCCTCTTAGTCAAGTCGACGTTGGAGATGAAGTACGTGATCCAGGACTTGCAGCGGCAGAAGCTGGAGTTTCCCGTAATCTGCGGCGGCGCCGCTTTGACGCGGAAGTACGTTGAAGATGACTTGCGACGGGAATATTCGAATGCTGTCTTCTACGCCGATGATGCATTTGCCGGGCTACACATAATGGAAGACCTGGCGACGGAAAATGGAGCGCGGGAGACGCGCCTGACCGAAGGCCGCACGGTGAAGGAATACGCGAAGGCCGCGGCCGTGGATGAGGAGACTGGGCCGATCTTTGCGGAGCGCAGTCCGGTGGTGGGGGACGCTCCGAACACTCCAGCGCCCCCGTTCTGGGGAGTGCGGGTTCGGAAGGATTACGATTTGCGGGAAGTCTTCAAGTACATCAATGAGACGGCGCTCTTCAAGAATCAATGGCAGTTGAAAACCGCTTCGCAATCGGACTATGTGCGCCTGGTGGAGGAGAAATTCCGCCCGATCAAAAAACAGTTGGAAGAGGAAGTGATTGCCTCGGGGTGGTTTGAGCCCAAAGTCGTGTGGGGATATTTCCCGGCTCAGAGTGACGGGAATGATGTGGTGGTGTATGACCCTGACGACCAGCCGAAGGCGACTGTCCCCACACAGTCAAAAGGGCTACTAAGATTCACGTTTCCCCGCCAGCGCGAGGGGCGACGGTTGTGCGTATCGGATTTCTTTGCCCCGAAGTCATCGGGAAAGATGGATGTAATTGGATTGTCTCTGGTGACGATTGGGGCGCGGGCGTCGGTCGAAACTCAACGCCTGTTCGAGGGTGGTGAGTATACCCGCTATCTATATGTCCACGGACTCAGCGTGGAGACGGCAGAGGCTTTGGCCGAGCTGCATCATAAAAAAATGCGGGAGGAATTGGGAATTGCCAACGAAGATTCGGCGGAGATTCGCGATTTGTTTCATCAGAAGTATCGCGGCTCACGATATTCGTTTGGGTATCCAGCCTGTCCGAACCTGGAGGACCAGACCAAGCTGTTTGCTCTGCTTAAGCCGGAAGAGAATGTCGGGGTGCGTTTGACTTCCGGATTTTTGCTGGAGCCGGAGCAAAGCACTTCGGCTATTGTCGTGCATCATCCCGGGGCGAAATATTTCGTGGTCTGAGGCGTACGACCCGCCTTCGAGATAGCACACGCGAGACTCGACCACGGGTTCCGCATTATTACAAATCTTTTACTTCCGTCCGACAAACTTGCGTAGGCAACTGGAATATAACCAGCAGGTCACCCTGCGGACCAGCTTATCGGAATTCCCCGACAGTAGGAAATACCCGTGAAACCCTACCTACTGGTCCTCTTCCTGCTATTGTTGGTAACCGGCGCATTCGCGGCAAGCGCGCAACCGGCGCAGCTGGTTGCTTTGGCGTGCTTTGGCGTCGCGCAATTCCAAAATTGTCCAAGCGGCGGCCGCCCCGACAACGTCATCCGGGCGTCGGACGGCAACTTTTACGGCGTAAGCGAAGTGACCCAGGAAGGAGAGTCGAATCCGCAGGGGGGTCTGTCTTCAAAGTCACGCCCAGCGGGCAGTTCACTCTGCTGCACACTTTTCCTGCCGGCACGAACAACAACTATCCCAGCGGCAACCCGCCCGGGTTTTTGGCGGAAGGTTCCGACGGAAATTTGTATGGCACTAAGCTTGACGGTGGAAGCCACAACGGCGGAGTGCTGTTCCGCATCAGCAAGACGGGCACGGGCTTTAAAATCGTGCATCAGTTCTGCTCCGCCGCCAACTGTGCGGACGGCCAGAACCCAGTCGGGCTGATCGCCATTTCGGACGGCAATCTGTACGGGGGCAGCTTCGTCTGGGGGTGCCTTCCGTTGCGGCAGCATTGGTGGCTGCGGTGCGATTTTCAAGTACCACGTCGCCACCGGCTCGTATTCCGCTATACATTCCCTCAACTACGTCACCGATGGAGCATTTTCCTCGGGATTCATTCAAGCCAAGGATGGAAACTTCTACGGTGTCGTCGCCGGAGCCTTTTACAGGGTCACGACGACGGGTCAGTACTCCCTGGTCTTGACCTTGCCCCAACTCCACTTCCTCGAAATCCCTGTAACGCAGGGAGTGAACGGCAATCTTTACGGGATTTTCCGCGTCTATGGCCAAGCTGGCGCGCACCTGTTTTCCGTCGGTGTGGACGGCAGCAATTTCCAGAAGATTGCCGATCTGCCGTCCTCGGCGGTGAGCAATACGCGATTTGTCTCCGCCAGCGACGGCAATTTGTGGGGGGTTTCGGGTAACGTGGTGCAGATCTCGCCGGGCACTGGCGCAGTGTTGCAGACGTTCTTCTTCAACGGTAAGAATGGGAGCTGCCCCTGGTCGTTGACACAGGCCAAACATGGCACTTTCGCGAGAACCGCCGCTGGAGGTAGAACAGTCTCGAAGGGAACGCCCGATGGCGTCTTCACACTGAATGCAAGCCTTCCTCCGCCGAGCCGGTGACAGGCAAGCACCGGTTTGGGTTCGTACGATTAGCATGCGCGGCGCACGGTTTCAACCAGGTGTAGGGCGTGCAAGGAAAGCAGGCGAGGCGTCCCTTAATTTTCTGACAACCAACCAAATTACGCCTGAAGGCGTCTTCCCATATATGATCCGGAAACTGAAAGCAGGGGGATATCGGCTCTACTCTCGCAAGAAGGATGCCCAGACGGGGAAGCGGAAGAACCTAGGCACTTTTTCCTCTCGGGCTGCGGCGGAGAAGCATGAGCGGGCGGTGCAGTATTTCAAGCGGGCGTGAGTGGCTAAAGCCGCGGTTTATTCTGCGGCACTTACGGCGTTGCCTGAAAGACTCTGTACAGACACCTCGCTCTCCAGACCGTATTTTGCGGCTACTGACTCTGTCCGGGCAGCCCACTCCACAGAGATCTGGTGCTCTAGAACGTGGTTTGGAAGCGTACGGAATAGCTCCTCGGTGGGGCGATGGCATTGCCCGAGAACAGGCCGGCGAAGTCGATTACGTTGAGGCGGTTGTTCAGGTTTTCGATGTTGGCAGCGAGGCGCAGGGACCGCGTGTCCTTTTTCCAAAGCTCGATGCCGGTTGATACGTCGAGTGACAGTGACGGTTTGACGCGATCGTGGGCGAAGTTGACGCGATTAACAACGGCCTGTCCGTATTGGACGACGGCGTTAGCGATTGCGTTCGGTTGGGCGGTGTCAAATTGCACAGGCAGTCCGGAACCGTACTGGCCTCCGAAGGCGATCCACACGCGGTTGACCAGTTGATAGCGGACGCGAGCGTGCAGCGTGTGACGCTGGTCTTGCGAATCCCATAGGCGGCCGTTGGTGTTGGTCAGGGCGTTGGTCGCATCGCTGCCCAGGAAGAGGCCTCCGGTAACGGGAAGGTAGACGCTGCCGACCTGGTAGGAGTAGCTGACGAATCCAGAGAAACGGTGTACCGGAGAGAGAGTGAGCTTGGCTTCGGCGCCGTAGACGTAGGCCTTGCGAAAAGCGATGGGGAAGCTGACGGCGGTGTTGAGGAGTTGATCGTCATCGGCAAAATTGTTGAAGTAGCGACGGAAATAGTTGACATCTAGCTTGAGCTTGTCCCCGAAGGCCTTGGTCGCGCCCACTTCGTAATAGTTGCCATGCGAAGGCTCAACCGCCAATCGCAAAACATTGGGATTGAGCGTGACCACTTCTGGTGAACTCGCAAGAAGAATATTTTCGAACGCGGGCGTCTGAAAGACCCGATCATACGATAGATGCACAATCAGTCCGGCCTCCGGGAAATAGCGTGCGACTCCGAGGCGTGGGCTGAGGGCGTTTTGATTGGCTAAAAGTTGGTAGTGGTCCCAGCGAAGACCCAGGCTGGCGGTCCAGTTGCCGACGTGAATGAGGTCCTGTACGAAAGCGGACTGCTCGAGGTCGATGCGCCTGCTGCGGCTCGAACGAACGCCGGGGAAGGCGAATGTAATCGGCGTGGCGGGATCAAACTGCGCTTGATCGGTGATGACGTCGCTGAAGTTCTCTCTGAGCTGAGTGAAATCGACTTCGAAACCAGCTTTGAATTCGTGGCGGCCGCGATGATAGGCGGCGCTTCCCTTCAGATACTCTTCGTGGAATCCGCGGTCTTGAAAAGCGATGATGGGCGTGGACTGGGGATTGGACTTGAGGCGGTCGGTATCGTCGCGCATCATGAAATGAAGATCGGCGAGCAACTTCGAAGAAAAGACGTGTTGGTAGGAGAGGATGCCCAGAGTTTCGAAGTTCTCGCGATGTTGCAGCTGGCGAGCCCGGTATTGAAGTTGCTCGTCCGGTACGAGGAATTTTGCAAATTCGCGTCGCAGGATGACGCCGACACGGTCGTGGTTGGTCAGTTCGCGTTCGTAGCGCACGGCGAAATCGGCGGTGGTAGCCGTGTTGGTGTAGTTCTGGATAACCGGTGGATTCAGGTAGCGATCGGTCACGGCGCCGTCGGCGCTGAGGGCCGCGGTATTTTTTCCCATCCAAATTGCGCGAGTAGATAGGCATTTGCGGTTCCGAAACTGCCTGCAGTGAGGACAGCTTGGCCGTGCAAGCCGGGACGCGAATCTTTGCTGGTATCGACTTCGACGACGCCTCCCATTTTGCGTCCGTACTCAGCAGGAATGCCGGCGGTGTAGACGGTCAGCGAGCCGACGTCATCGGCCTCAATCTCGGGACCGGAAGCAGGAGAGCGATTGTCGGTCAGCGGCACTCCATCGATCACGAATTGGGTTTGATATTCGGAGCCTCGGGGATGCAGCACCGCGCTGCCTTCATAAACCCATCCGGGCTGGGAGCTGACCAGGTCCGGAAGAGAGCGGCCGGGGAGCGAAGAAGTGCGGTCGGCGATGGCTTGAGAATCGATGCGGTTGATCGTGCCGGTGCGATCGGGATCCAGCATGGTGGATTCGGCCGTGACCTGGATGGCGGTGCTCATGGCGGCGATGCCGAGCTTGACAATGTACTCGATAGGAACAGCGGAGCGGACTTCTATGAGCCCAGAGAAGGTTGAAAATCCTTCGTGCTCGACCTGAATATGGTAGAGCCCGAACGGAATGTTGCGGGCGGTGAGGCCTCCGGACGCGTCGGTGGAATAGTTACGGTGGAATTGAGTGGCGTCGCTGGAAAGTTCGACGGAGCTTTTGACGCCCAGGCTGTCAGCGTCGGTGACTTTGAGGCAGAGCTCTCCACTGTTGCTCTGCGCCAGGAGCGGAACAGGACATAGGAAAAGAATCAGCAGGGACTTAAGAAATACTCTCACGGGATGTCGATTGTTCCGGGGAGCTTTATGTTAACAGTTTTGGGCAGGCATCTCGACTACCAAAGGACACGGGTGGGTTTTCGCCTTGGAGGACTTGCGGCTTAGGGGTTACATAATTTTTACAAACTCCAGACTTCGTTGTGACAATTCGATTGCGCAGTTTGCGGCATCTTGGATGGAACCGATAGGCGGGCAGACCGGATCGGCGGCAGCATTCGGCGGAAAGAACTTTTGTGAAGGGTCTTCACGCCCTCCGTAACCGGGAGGGAATGGGGGAAACGGGCGCTCACACCGCAGGGGGTGCGAACGTCCGTTTCGTTTTGAAACTGAAGTCGTCTGCTTCCATTGGCGCAATTAGTTGGGAAATTCCCAGCCTTCTTCTCTCATCTTCTTGTTAGTCCAGTGCTGGAGATCCTCGAATAGTAGGGGCTCGATGACCGCGAAACGAAGGCCAACGCGGCCTCCATCTCCGGCCCAGACTAGGCGGCCTTTGGCCTGGAAGATGGTTTCGCTTTCCGGCAGCAGAAAACTTACGTCGACGAGACCGGAGAATCGCATGGGATCAGGGAGACCGTCGAGTCCCATGCCGCCGGTACTGAGATTGACCCCTTGAACGTGGGCCTCTTCACCCTGAGAGTTTCGGATGGTAACGGACAGTTGCACGCGAGCCCGGAAGAATTTTTGCTGCTCGAAGCTGATGACTCCGAGGGAAGAGGTGTCTCCCATAGGGCTGCTGATGTTGTACTCCTTCAACTTGCGGCTGAGAGTGCGACGAGAAATGCCAAGTTGTTCAGCCGCTAACGCGCGATGGCCTCCAGTGCGCTCCAGGGCGCGGATGATCATCTGCTCTTCCATGCTGTCGAGGTTCCCGACGGGCATGGCGGTGGCGTGGCGAACGATTGCGGTCTCGCCGCGGAGTTCGGCTGTGATCTTCGAAGCATGGATTTCCGGCCCGGAGCTATCCATTGAGACCCTTCCGACCAGGTTGCGGAGTTCGCGAATGTTTCCGGGCCATGGGTGTGACAGGAGAAACGATGCGACTTCCGGCGCGAAGACCTTCTCTGGAGCCTTGAGGCGCAGGAAGTGTTCGGCGAGGGCGACGATGTCTTCAGGACGTTCACGCAGAGGTGGCACGCGAAGTTGGAACTGACTGAGACGATGGTAGAGATCTTTGCGGAAGCGGCCTTCTTTGATCGCGGCTTCGAGGTCCTGATTCGTAGCGGCGACGATGCGGACGTCGACTTTAATTTTCCGATGACCGCCGACGCGGTAAAAAGGCTGCCCGTCTAGCACGCGCAGCAGCTTGACCTGGGTTTGCAATTGCAAGTCGCCAATCTCATCGAGGAACAGCGTGCCTTTGTCAGCCAGCTCGAACAGGCCAGCCTTGGAGGAATCGGCGCCGCTGAAGGCACCTTTCTCGTAGCCAAACAATTCGCTCTCGACCAGGTTCTCGGGAAGGGCGGCGCAGTTGATGTCGACCCAGGCGCGACCGCGGCGGTGTGAGGATTCGTGAATCGTGCGGGCGATGAGTTCCTTGCCAGTTCCCGTTTCTCCCGTGACCAGCACGGTTTCGGTATGACCGGCTACACGGTCCACCAGTCCCATGAACTTTTGCATGATCGGACTGGCCAGAACGAACTGGGCGCCGTCGATTTCCCGGCAGATGAGAGGCGGTGCGACTGATCTGGCTTCCTGCGTCTGTAACGTCATTGTTCCCAGCGGCAGGTGCGATTCAACCCGGGTGGCAGCGGAAAGCATAATCAAGCCGACCGGTGCGGAGCTGGCGCCGCGAAGGAGCTTGATCGAGATCTCGAGGGAAGCATTCTGGCCAGATTTGGAGGATCGAATGTCAGTCGCAATCTGCCCACGATAGCTGCCCTTCTCGATCGCTGCTGTCAGGATGGCCTTCTGTAGCTTTTCCTGCTGTTTAGCGTCCGACGAAAAGATGCTGACCAGCCTCTTGCCCATGAGTTCATCGTGCGCGAGGCCATAGAGTTCGAGCGCGGCGTGGCTCGAGCCGGTGATATTTCCCAGCAGATCGCTGGAGATCACTGCAAGTCGATCAAATACCTCGGCGTTAGCTGGCGCAGGGCCACACTGCTCGCTTCGAGCGTTTTGATCGACGCGGTCCGGGGACTGGGAGTGCGAATTGCGATTCGAAGTCGGCATTCTGAGGTGTTTGGGGATGATCTTGACACACAGGGACGAATTGGAGGCCAGTACTCGAGATTTTCAGTGTAACCAAAGTAATCGGTTACCTGACGTTGCTTTGGTGTGAATGGCCGCAGGCCACCACTTCGCCCTTGCCGTGCCAATCTGGCGGAAACCTTGAACACGATCACCTTATCCGATTACCTCAGTAACCTTCTGAACGCCCAGCAACCACAATAGGATTCGGTAGTGAAGGGCCGGCTTCGGAGAAGTGTGCCGCAAGGGCAATCCCGAGGCCGGAAAGTGCCTTGCTGTTCGGGAGGATTTGCAGTCCGCGGCAAGGAGAGTTGGAAAATTCTAAGAAGCAGTGTGTCGAGACCGTGATGGCAGCGGGCTCAGTGCTTAGGGCGATGAACCGATCAGCTGACGAAATGTCCGTGCAAACCAAAGTGTTTGTCGGTATCACGGCTTCGCTGGGAGCCTTTGTGCTGGGCTTCGCTCTCTGGCATTGGCAATCGGCTGATTTAGCGCGCTTCGTGTGCTACGTGGTGGTAGCGGTTCTGGCGTCAGGGTTGAAGGTGCAGTTGCCCGGCATCGACGGCACTATGTCGGTAAATTTTCTGTTCATCCTGCTAGGGGTGATGGAGCTCACCCTACCGGAAACATTGTTGATCGGATGCTTGGCCAGCCTTGTGCAGAGTGTGTGGCAGGCGAGGAACCGGCTGGATCCGATCAAAGTAATTTTCAACGTCCTGGGCATGATGGCGAATGCCAGCGCGCTTTCTTACTACAGCTATCACCAGCTCGAAGCAAAGTTCGGACCCAACCGGCCGTTGCTGCTCATGGCGGCGGCACTGGTTTTCTTCTTAGCGAATACGTTGCCTATTTCGCTGGTAATTGCTCTGACTGAAGGCAAGTCGAGTCGCAAGGTCTGGGCGGAATGCTACTTCTGGTCGTTCCCGTATTACCTGGTAGGAGCCGCGGCGGTAGGACTGGTGGGATTGGTCAACCGGCAGGCGGGGTGGCAGACTTCACTGCTGGTATTGCCGTTGATCTATTGGGTGTACCGCTCCTACCGTCTTTATCTGGGACGACTTGAGGCGGAGAAGGACCGCGTGGAGGTGGAAAAGCGCCACGTGGAAGAGATTGCCTCGCTGAACATGCGGACGATCGAGGCCCTTGCGCTCGCCATCGAGGCCAAAGACCACACCACACACCAACATCTTCAACGCGTGCGCGTCTATGCCTTAGAAATTGGCAAGGAACTCGGACTCTCCGAATCGGAAACGGAGGCGTTGCGCGCAGCTGCATTGCTGCATGACATTGGAAAGCTGGCCGTACCCGAGCACATTATTAATAAGCCAGGACGGCTGACGCAGGCCGAGTTCGAGAAGATGAAAGTGCACCCGATGGTTGGGGCAGAGATTCTGGAGCGAGTGGCATTCCCGTATCCGGTTGCTCCAATCGTGCGATCGCACCATGAACGGTGGGACGGCACGGGATACCCCGCGGGGCTCAAGGGAGAAGAGATTCCGATTGGAGCACGAATTCTGGCGGTGGTGGACTGCCTCGACGCACTGGCTTCAGACCGGCAGTACCGTCCAGCGATGGCACTGGGCGCTGCCATGGCCAAGGTCAGTGAAGAAGCCGGTTCCTGGTTCGATCCGAAAGTAGTGGAAATTCTAGAACGCCGTTACATCGAGCTGGAACACATGGCGCAATCGGTCGAACTGACCGGCATGCCGCTGGGATTGCGCCCCGAAGTTCATGTGGAACGAGGGCTGGAACCGGCGGCAGGATTCGAAAAATGGGGGGAGGCCGCCAATCCGCAGACTGAGACAGACTTCCTGACCTCGATCGCGTCCGCTCGGCAAGAGGCGCAGACGATGTTCGAACTCAGCCAGGACTTGGGGAACTCTCTGAGCCTGAGCGAAACCTTGTCGGTGCTGTCGATGCGATTGAGAAGAATGATTCCGTACGATTCAATCGTGGTCTTTGTGAACCGGAATGGATGGCTCCTGCCAGAACTGGTGAGCGGGGAAAACTTCCGCCTGTTGTCGTCGATGAAGATTCGGGTAGGGGAGGGATTATGCGGCTGGGTAGCGGAAAACTGCAAACCGATAGTCAACGGCAATCCTCAGGTGGAAGCAGGCTACGTGGTGGATCCGGAAAAATACACGACGCTGCGATCTGCGCTGGCGGTTCCACTCGAAGGACTGAATGGCGTTGTAGGAGTTCTCGCCATGTATCACGCTGGCACGGACGCATTCACCGCAGACCATTTGAGAATTCTGCTGGCCGTAGTTTCGAAGGTAGCGCTGTCGATCGAAAATGCGCTGAAGTACCAGCAGGCAGAGAGTTCCGCGACTACCGACTATCTGACCGGATTGCCGAATGCCCGGTCACTGTTTGTACATCTGGCGCAGGAAGTGGCGCGTTGCCGGCGGATGAAGAACTCCCTCGCAGTCATGGTATGTGACATCGATGGGTTCAAGCAGATCAACGATTCTTTCGGGCACCTGGAAGGCGACAAACTTCTGCGGGGATTCAGCGCGAGGTTGAAAGAGGCCTGTCGCGGGTACGACTACGTGGCCCGCATGGGTGGAGATGAGTTTGTAGTGACGGCGCCGGGACTCTCCCCGCAGGCGGCGGCAGAAAAGGCAAACCGGTTAAACGAAGCAGCGATTGAAGCTGGAAGGCAAATCTGCGGACGAAACATTATCACTCTCAGCGTAGGAACGGCAGTTTGTCCGGATGACGGATTCGATGTAGAGCGTCTTTTGGCCGAGGCCGACCGCCGGATGTATTCCTTGAAACAAACTCACCACACGGAAGCGGCCTTGCGCGAAGCGAAAGCAGCCGGGGCGGCGGGAAACTAGGAGCGAGCCATGCTGGGATGGAGAATCACGCGGCACGCCGTGGCCATCCTGGCAACTATTCTTCTCGGAGGATTGCTTTCCGCAACTCTGGTCCGTCTTGCACCGGGCTTTGATGCTGATGAACAGCAGCTCGATCCTCGCCTCAGTGCGGAGAGTGTACGGACCCTGCGCGAAAGCCGAGCGCAAGAACACAGCATTTTCCGGTTCTATCTCCGATACATAAACGGTGCGATGCACGGTGAGCTTGGCATGTCGCACTCCCTCAGCCAACCCGTGGGCACTCTGCTGCGGGAGCGTGCGCCACTGACGCTGCGACTGGTGGCTCTCGGTCTCCTGCTGAGCTGGTCGGTGGCGATGGCAATGGCTCTGACCTCCGCCTGGCTACGGGTTTCCGCGCTTGATGCACTGAGCACCATTGTCACTGGGACATTTCTATGTATCCCGGCAGCTGTGCTGGCGCTGCTGTCGGTACTGTGGAATGTTCCAGGTTCGCTGGCGATTGCGTTGATCGTGTTGCCCAGGGTGTATCGATACTGGCGCAACTTGCTGGCGAAGGCGTATTCCCTGCCCCACATCACGACCGCCCGCGCAAAGGGTTTGGGTGAATTGCGAGTTCTGTTCTGGCATGTAATCCCAATGGCGGCACCGCAGTTGCTGGCGGTCGCCGGGGTGTCGGTGAGCGTTGCGCTGGGTGCGGCCATTCCGGTCGAAGCGCTTTGCGGGCTTGCGGGAGTGGGACAGCTGGCTTGGCAGGCGGCGTTGGCCCGCGATCTTCCGTTGCTGATGAACATCACGATTCTGGTGACGCTCGTAACCTTGCTGGCCCATTCGGGGGCCGATGTAATCGGACATATGCTGCGGAGCCAGGAAATATGAGCGTCTTCCGCAAGCTGGCGTGGGTTGCATTGCTACTGGTGGTGGGCGTGTCGATGGCCGCCAACTGGTTAGCGCCGGCGGGCTACGCCAAACAGTATCGGACACAACCGAACGCTCCGCCGACACGGCAGCATTGGCTGGGCACCGATGAGGTCGGAAGAGACCGCTTTGCGCGTCTGCTTTACGGAACCAGGATTTCGTTGCTGCTGGCGCCAGCGGCAGCTTTGATTTCGACCCTGATGGCGGCTCTGGTAGGCGGCCTTGCAGGATATCTCGGCGGGGGATGGGCTCGGATAGCGATGGCGGTGACGGATTTGTTTCTGTCGTTGCCCTGGCTGTTTTTGCTGATCACGGTGCGTGCGCTTATGCCGCTGAACGTGTCTCCGCTGGCCTCAGTGCTGGTAACGTTCTTGATGTTGGGCATGCTGGGATGGACGAGCGCAGCGCGCGTATTGTGCGCGACTTCAGCGTCGTTGCGGGGGTCGGGCTTCTTGCTGCAGGCTCGGGCTTCAGGAATTCGGGGGGTCCGCTTGTTCGGTGTGCACGTGCTGCCGAACTTGACGCCCGTACTCTACGCTCAGTTTTGGATTTCGATTCCGGTCTTCATCCTTAGCGAGGCGAACCTCGGAATATTGGGGCTGGGAGTGGCTGAGCCGATGCCTTCATGGGGAAGCCTGCTGAAAGAACTGGAAGGGCTAGTTTCCATAGGCGAAGAGCCGTGGAAGTTTGCACCCTTGATCCTGCTGGTGCTGGTGGTGACTTCGTTTCAGCTGGTGCTTTCGAATCGCGAAGAGATGGCGGCATGATCGGTCGCCCAAGAAAGTTGGACGTGATGGCGCAGATACCGGGGAAGATGGTGCTAGCGGCGACAGCCTGCCTGTTCGTTTTGCTGGGCACGGCGGGGGCGCAGGGTGGGGGCGAACTGCGCTTCTGCTTGCGGACCGAGCCCAAGACGTTTGATCCGCTGAAAGTGGAAGATGATGCGGCAGTCTCGATCCGTTACTTGACCGGCGGCGTGCTGTTGCGGATGAACCGGCAAACTCAAGCACTGGAACCGGAACTGGCGCACTCATGGAAGGTTTCGAAAGATGGCCGGCAGATCACCTTCAAGCTTCGCAGCGGGCTTTCTTTTTCCGATGGTACGCCATTCTCGGCGGAAGATGTGGCTTACACCGTGCAGCAACTGATGGATCCCGCGCTGCATTCGCCCACGGGAGATGCATTCCGCTCGGGACCGGGGACCGTGGCAACGAAAATCATTTCTTCGACTCAGATTGCCATCACCTTTCCCGCGCCAGTCGCGGGGCTAGACCGCCTGTTTGACCAGGTTCCGATGATGTCGGCTCATTCTCCCAAGAAAGAAATGGCGGTGCTAGGACCGTTCATGGTGGCCGATTACAAACCGGGCGCAACCGTGTTGCTGAAGCGCAATCCGAATTATTGGAAGACGGACGCGCAAGGGCGCAAGCTGCCGTATCTCGATTCCATCCGTCTGGACATTCAGCCAAATCGGGATGTCGAGATGCTGCGATTCAGGCGCGGCGAACTGGATCTGATTAATTCGCTGGACAGCGAATACTTCGACAAGCTGGCGTCGACTTCGCCGCAGTTGGTGCACGATGCCGGGCCTTCGCTGGACAGTGAGCAGATGTGGTTTAACCAAGTGAGCAAGGCGCCTATCCCGGCATATAAGAAGAATTGGTTCCGGTCACTGGGTTTCCGGCGGGCAATATCCGAGGCAATTAACCGCGACGACCTGAGTCGGATAGTTTTTCGTGGTCACGCACAACCGGCCGTAGGACCAATTTCACCCGCCAACAAATTCTGGTTCGACAGCAAGCTACATGCTCAGGCCTACAGTTCTGATGCAGCTCTGAAACTCCTGCAGACTGAGGGATTCCGGCTCGAAAACGGGACGTTGAAAGATCGCGAAGGAAATCCTGTGGTGTTCTCGATTGTTACCAATTCGGGCAACAAGTACCGGGAGCGGATGGCGGTTTTGATCCAGGAAGACCTGCGGAAGATTGGCATGCAGGTGAACGTGGTTACACTCGACTTCCCTTCCCTTATCGAACGTATCGCGCAGAACTTTGATTACGAAGCAGCGATGTTGGGATTGACCAACGTGGATCTGGATCCCAATGAACAGATGAATGTCTGGTTGAGCTCGGCGGAGAACCATCAATGGAATCCGCAGCAAAAAGCTCCGGAAACTGCATGGGAGGCCGAGATTGACCGCCTGATGCGGGCACAAGCAGCGTCTGCCGATGCGAAGAAGCGGAAGGAGAGTTTCGATACCGTCCAAGAGATCGTGGTCGAGCAGGCGCCATTCATCTATCTGATCAACAAGAATGCGCTTTCGGCAATTTCGACCGCGGTGCAGGACGCGAGCCCGGTGATCTTGCATCCCCAGACCTTTTGGAATGCGGAGCGGCTAACGGTTCGTGCAGCGAAGTAGGCGATTTCTTCGCCCCTGCTTCACACGGATATGAAACCAGACATCACCGCGATTTCTAACTTTTATGAGTAATTTCTGCAAAGAGATTCTCGTCAGTGCGCGGTTCTCGGTACGCTATGGGGAAAAGCCGCCGGTATTGCGGCAGGCAGAACTGGAAATCCGGCAGGGCGAGGTATTGGGGCTCGTAGGACAAAGCGGCTCCGGCAAGAGCACACTTGCTATGTCAATGCTGGGATTGCTTGATTCCAAGCGCGCAACCACGGAAGGCACGATCAAGTTTCAAGGCTGCGACCTGCTGCAACTCCGAGAGCGTGAGTGGCGCGCGACGCGCGGGCGCAGGATATCGCTGGTGCTGCAAAGTCCGCTTTCGTCGCTGAATCCAGCGCTAAGAATCCGAAGGCAATTGAAAGAAGCGTGGCGCGCGCATGCCAAGGGCAGCAACGTGGAGTGCGATCAGAAGATTGCCGCGGCCCTCGGGAGCGTCAGCTTACCCTCGAATGATGAATTCCTACGCAAGTATCCCTCGCAAATGAGTGTAGGCCAGGCACAGCGTGTGCTGATTGCCATGGCGGTGATGCACCGCCCTGCTCTTCTGATTGCGGACGAAGCCACTAGCGCGCTCGACGTGATCACCCAGTCCGAGATCCTGGCATTGTTTGCTCAGCTCAACCGCGAAATCGGGATGGCGATTCTTTACATCTCGCACGACTTGCCGTCGGTGGCGGGAATTTGCCATCGCATTGCCATTCTTCACGAGGGCGAAATCGTGGAGTGTGGAACCAGAGAACAGATTTTTGCCAGTCCGCAGCACGAGTACACCCGCCGATTGATGGCGGCACTCCCACAAATGCCACTGAGCTGCGCCATCCTTAAGAAGGATGCCGCAGCCGGCGCATTCTAGTTTCCGACAGCCTCCAGTCCAATTTTCTTGACACTCTCGACCCGCTCTTCACCGGGCTAATCGTACCCATCGCGCCACGAGTAACTGATGCGCGAAGCTGAAGTAACTCACAAAACTTTCTCCGCGACAAACTGTCTCACGCCCTCAGCCCGGGGACAGACTGGCCCAAAACGACGATCCCCAAAGGACATAATCCCCTATGAATGCAATGACTTACCGAACTGTGATTGGCACGACCCGTGCACAGTGGTAGGTGGGTCGGAGCACGACTTTCCGACCAAGAGAGAGCCATATGCAACAGACAAAACAGACACGAAGATCACGAAAGCCAATGGGTCGCTGGGCGCGTCACAGCGCTGCGTGGGGAAAGCGTTTCGGCGTCCTGGTTCTAGTGCTGCTCGCGGCGTCATGGAGCGCGGCGCAGTCCTCGAAGTTGTCGCGGGATCTCCAATCGCTGCCTTCCAGTGCGACCGTCACCGTGCTAGTGCAGTACTACAACCCACCGGCGTCCACGGATCTGAACGCTGCCAAGGGCTTGGGAGCCAGTAATGGCAAAGGTCTTGGACTGGTGAAGGGATATCGCTGGACGATGTCTCAAGGACAGCTCTCGAATTTAATCAGCAAAGATTCCAACATCAAGTACATCTCGCTGGACCGCCCATTACAGGGTGCGATGAACAACGCAGTGCCCGCCGTGGGAGCCGATATTGCACACAACCTGGGATATGACGGCACAGGAGTCGGCGTTGCCGTTATCGACAGCGGAGTGAACTCCGTTTGGGACCTGACCCAAGCCGGTAACAACAAGGCTAGCCGAATTGTCTACAGTCAGAATTTCGATCCTTCCGCCAATACTACAAACGACTTGTATGGGCACGGCACGCATGTTGCCGGCATCATCGCTGGCAACGGCGGAAGTTCCACCTGCGGAAATTGCGACGTGACCTTCCGCGGCATCGCGCCGAATGCCAACATCGTCAACCTGCGGGCTCTCGACCAGAATGGTTCGGCCACCGACAGCACCGTTATAGCAGCCATTCAGCAGGCCATCACGCTGAAGAGCCTGTACAACATCCGGGTCATCAATCTTTCTCTCGGACGCGGCATTTTTGAGAGCTATACCCTCGACCCTTTATGCCAGGCTGCCGAACAGGCCTGGAAGGCCGGCATCGTCGTAGTGGTCGCCGCTGGTAACTATGGCAGAGACAATTCCAACAATAACAACGGCTACGGAACGATCACCGCGCCCGGCAACGACCCCTATGTGATCACTGTCGGCGCGATGAAAACCATGGGGACACCGTCGCGCGCCGATGATCTCATTGCCACGTATAGTTCGAAGGGCCCAACCGTGCTAGACCATGTGGCCAAGCCTGACCTGGTAGCGCCCGGCAACCTGATCATCTCGGATCTGGCGTCAACCACCGATACACTCTACAGTCAATATCCCGCGAACCTAGTCGCAGTCGCCGAGTACACTACTTCAAACAGCGGCAACAGTTCGTCCAGTTACTACCGGCTGAGCGGTACCAGCATGGCTGCGCCAATGGTGAGCGGAGCGGCCGCGCTGCTGTTGCAGCAGAATCCGGCTCTGACGCCCGATCAGGTGAAGGCGCGGCTGATGAAAACTGCGTACAAGACATTTCCCACCTACAGCTCCTACACAGACCCATCGACGGGAATCACCTACACCAGCCAATACGACATGTTCACCGTCGGTGCCGGCTACCTCGACACAGCGGCAGCATTGGGCAGTACAGACCTTGCCCCCGCGACGTCTGGCAGCGCCTTGTCCCCCACCGCAGTCTACGACTCCACCAGCGGAACCGTTTATCTGGTCAACGGAAGCTCAGTGGTTTGGGGAACCTCAGTCGTTTGGGGTACTTCAGTGGTATGGGGCACCTCTGTGATCTGGGGCACAAACACTTCTGGCCAGTCGGTCCTATGGGGCAGCTCCGTGGTGTGGGGCAGCAGTACGACAAGCGGCTTCAGTGTCGTCTGGGGAACCAGCGTTGTTTGGGGAACCAAGACCAACTCTAACGCCCTGGCGATCGCCATCGGCGGTGACAAGTAGAGTGCTGGTCCAGCGCACGTGTGAAGTGCACGCAATATAGACGGTGAGGCTTATGGAGCAGACAAGAAAGGAAACGAAAGCCAGCGTGGTCCGGGGAGCGTCGACGCTGAATAGCAATAGCGCTTTCTCCGATGTAGGTGACGATGAGCAGTAGCCGTGTCAATTAATTGATCACGGAAGAAGGACATTATGAATCGCAATGCACGGCTAACGCAAATCTTCGTCGGATCAATGGTGCTGGCAGCATTAGCAAGCGCGACCTATGCCGGACTACAGAGCCATACCCTTCGTCTGGTCCAGGCCGCAGCGCTACTGGGGTTAGCAGCAGCCACCTCGAGGATGAAAGTCAAGCTTCCGGGCATCACTGGAAACATGTCAGTCAATCTACCGTTCATATTGATTGCAGTGACCAGCCTCAGCTCGGTGGAAGCAACCGCGATCGCATGCCTCTCGACCGTCTTGCAGAGCCTGCCCAAAGCAGGCAACAAATTCAAGCCTGAGCAGATGCTATTCAATATCAGCATGATGGGATTCGCGGCGAGTGTAGCTGGCCTGTTGTGGCATGCGAGTTCGCAGATCCGGGCTGCGTGGGCATCTGAACCGGTATTGCTTGCGCTGACCACAGCAGTCTTCTTCGCAGGACAGACGGCTCCGGTAGCGACGATTATTACTCTGACCGAAAGTACTCCGATGCGGCAAACTGGATTCAGGCGAACCTGGCTCAGAATTGCGCAGCTTTCGTTCCCCTACTACGTGGTCAGCGCCGGAGTCGCTGCAATCATGGCCAGCGTGAGCGATACCATGGGATGGCTAACAGCCCTCGCCGTCTTCCCAGTGATGTACGCCATCCATCGTTCCTACCGCCTATACTTTGCCAATGCCGCGGAAGCTCCCCGTCTGGCGTCCCTGAGCAGGGTTGCAAGAGCGGGAGCGTAGAAGTAAGCGCATCCGCGCTGGAAAAGTCAAGGAACCGGGCCTCGTGTCTGATCATGGACGCTGCCCTTTCGCTTGTGCGCAACTTGGCTCCCGACTGTCTCCTCGCAATTCACGTTTCCCGAACAGTCGAGTTCCGATCGACGTTCTCTCGAAAGGTTTCATCCCCATCGGCGTCATCCCGAACGGATTCGCCTCATCCTGAGCACAGCCGTTTTTCCGGCGGAGCGCGAGCCTGGCCCGTCTTGCCGAAGCCCCGAGCGCAGTCGAAGGAGAGCGGAAGGGGATCTCGCGCGCACCGTCGCGAATCCAACTGCACCACCCACATTCTTACTGCGCAGGAGAAATCAACGATGCCATTCCGGTTTTCACCCGGCGTGCCCCATGCTAACCTTATTTTGCACGGCCCCGTAGCTCAAATGGATAGAGCACCGGTTTCCTAAACCGGCTATTCCGGTTCAATTCCGGACGGGGCCTCCATCAACGGGCAGCCTGAGCGTGAGCCATAGCGCTCCAGTGCACACCGACCCGTGTCATCCTGAGCGAAGCGAAGGACGCTCTCCGGTGAGTACCCCACCGTCGCAAAGAATGCGAACAATGAGACACTCAGGCTCAAGTGTCCGCCGTCCTTAACCGAGCAGAAGCAGCTTTACTCAGACGGCGGGACGCCGGCGGTTCCAGTCGGCAATGACGCAGGTGGACACGGCGTACGGCTCGCGGCTGATCCCGACGCTCCTGGATTCGTCTGTGACGTCCCCGAAGAGTTGCCGGCCGAGTTGGTCGAACCCGAAGAATTTGGCAAACTTGAATTCGTTGAACCTGAATTCGTCGTAGTCGGCTCCGCCCCGGGGTTTGCGGTGGCGGGATTAGAGCCTGGGTTTGAAGTCGCTGGATTCGCCGAACCCGCCGTTCCCGGCGCGTTTCCCGGGAGCGTGCCGCACGGAGACCCGCTGGGCGTAGTTCCAGGACTGTTCGTCGTATTCGGGTTCACCGTCGAAGGCGACGTGCTGGTACCAGGCGTGGCTGGTGCCGGAGAATTCGATCCCGGCATGCTTCCCGGAGAAGTCGCGTTCGGCGACGATCCATTCGGGCCGCTTTGCGGAGACGTTTACGGAGTTGTCTGTGGTGTCGCAGGTTGTGCCGACGGAGTCGCGTTCGCAGCCGGTGGTGTCGCGGTCTGGGCCGGCGGCGTGGTCCGGGCTGGTGGAGTCGCCGTGCCCGGCGAACTTTGGGCCATCGTCCAACTCGCACAGCAACAGAGTACGAATAACAACCTAATCATCTTTGCGGACATAAATTTGGTCTCCAAAACTGATTCGCTCGTCTTGCGGTCGGGATTTTTCCGGTCGAGCGGAAATGTTGCGAGATCAGGTTGCGCAAGATATGTTGCGCAAGATTCAGTCTGAAATAACCCAGAGATGAAAGGTATCGGGAGGATGCCGTAGAACTAAAGCCGAGCTTATGTATGCGGGAATTTACCGTGTGCTGCGAAAGAGACAGTCAGTAAAATACGGTCTCACGCATCCCAAGAAGTGACTGAGTCAGAGATCATTTTCTGTACTGCGTGGGCTGCGGACCTTTTTCCAGCGTCACCCGGTCCCAGATGGCGCCTTCGCGAGTGTAGCTTGCAAGTTCAAAATCTTGCGTGAGCTCGAGGGCGTCGACCGGACAGGCGTCTTCGCACAGCCCGCAAAACATGCAGCGGCTCAGGTCGTAGGTGAAGTTGGTGAGCTCCTTGCGGCGGGTCTGTTCGTTGCGCGCACTCGAGACCACGATCAAATTCTCCGGGCAGGCCAGCGCACACAGATCGCAGGCAATGCACATCGTCTCGTTCGTGTCCGGGTTCACGTTGAGCCGAGGCGCGCCGCGATAGCGCTCTGCTACCTGCGGCCGCTCCATCGGATATTGCTCGGTGTAGATCTCTTTCGGATCCTGGTAACGGAACGTGACCTTGAGTCCCTGGATCAGATCGACCAGAAAAACCTTGCGCAGAAGGCTCGGAATGCCCATACCGGGCAGCATATCACTTGCCAGTCGCCAACTGCCACTCGCCGCTTGTCCGGGCGCGACGTGGAAGTGAGGATTGAGCAGTTTCTTTTTTTGTGGCTTTGTCTTAAAGTATATATTACTTTAAGATCATTGCCTATATCATTCCCTGGAGCTCCTCATGCCCGACTCGCTGCCCGAACTGCTCGACAGCCGTAGCCATCTGCTGCGGGAACTCTCTCAACTCGGCGACTTTC
>WNGP01000548.1_pt1 | contig 29841 bp, 22 predicted proteins | sample 5407671 | NCBI WGS metagenome assembly WNGP01 (sample SAMN13153381, study PRJNA577476) | soil metagenome | isolation source: 40 cm soil or saprolite under Garry oak tree replicate 2 | place: USA:California | collected 2016-06-15 | reverse complement strand
AATCGAGCCCCTTGAGCAGGGTCTTCACCTCGCGCTTGCCGCCGCGGTCGACGACCGCATAGACGTCCTTCAACTGGCGAGTGCCCACGAACACCGTGCCTTTGCTGCCGAGCGCCATGGAGCGCGCTCCGGGGAGGCCTTCGGCCCAGACTTCGACCTTGAAGCCGTCTGGGACCTTGAGCTTGTCCACCGGGACTTGCTTCGCGGACTTGCCGGTGACCTCGATCGCGAAGGGGTGCAGGGGCGATTTCTCCTGCTCGGCGCCGCGGCCTTGCTGCCAGGAGGGCGGGGCGGCGGGCGCCTGCGCCTGCACCGCATTGGCGGTCAGCGCACAGACGAGCGCGGAAATGAGGGAGATGAACGGTCGGAACGGTGCGGGCAACATGGAATATCCTCCTTTTCCCGGGTGTTGTGGTCTTCGAGGGGGCGCCGCGGTGCAATCGACGGGGCGGAATGGCATCATAGCTACGCTCGATCCCGGGCGCAACAACATGGCACACCGAAGAAAAGCCTCGTGCTCAGCCGCCCTGCTCGCGCTCGGCGCGGGCCCCCTTTACGGACAGACGGGACCCGAGCAAGGCGCCTCGGCGGTTCCTGTGCCATCAATCGTGGTCACCGCGACGCGCTCGGAGCGCAACAGTTTCGATCTGCCGGTCTCGATCGACCGGATCGACGCCGATGCGATCTCCCAGGATTTGCAGATCTCTTCGCGCGGGTTCGGCGCGCACGCACAGTTCGGAGTGCGCGGCGTGCGCCTCTACGCGGACGGGATCCCCGCGACTTCTCCCGACGGCCAGGGGCAGACCTCCAACTTCGATCTCGGCGCGGCCGAGAGGATCGAAGTGATGCGGGGACCCTTCTCGACCCTCTACGGAAATGCCTCGGGCGGGGTCATCCAGATATTCACCGAGAACGGTCCGCCCGAGCCCACGCTCACGCAGAGCGGCGCGGCCGGGAGCTATGGAACCAGCCGCTCCGCTCTCAAGTTCGGCGGCCAGTCGGGCGTGGTCAACTACATCGGCGGCGCCTCCCACTTCGAGACGACCGGCTACCGCGACCACAGCGCGGCCGAGAAAGACCTCGGCAACGCCAAGCTCAAGTTCGCGCTCGGCGACGATACGCGCCTCGCCTTCATTCTGAACGCGGTGAGGCAGCCGGCGCAGGACCCGGCGGGGCTCAACCGCGCGCAGGTGGACCAGAATCCGCGCCAGGTCAATGCCACAGTGACTCAGTTCAATGCTCGCAAGGACGTCGTGCAGAACCAGTTGGGCACGACCGTCGAGCACCGGCTGTCCGCGTCGGACAGCCTGCGTTTTGCCGCTTACGGCGGCAACCGGCAGGTCGAGCAGTTTCTCGCCTTCAACGGCGCGGGCGCGCTCGCTTCGGGCGGCGTTGTCAACCTCGACCGCTCCTACTATGGGCTCGACCTGCGCTGGTCGCGCGCGACGGAACTCGCGGGCACGCCCTTTGCGTTTACCGTCGGGACCGACTACGACAGCCAGAAAGAGCGGCGCAGGGGATACACCAACAACGACGGCACGGCCGGCCCTTTACAGCGCGACGAGGACGACACCGTGAGGAGCGCCGCCCTTTACGCGCAGGGCGACTGGAAGTTTGCGTCGCGCTGGAGTCTCTTCGCCGGCCTGAGGCATACCGAGGTTTCGTTCTACTCGAGCGACTACTTTATCGTTCCGGGCGCGACTCCCAATCCCGACGACAGCGGCAGCATCAAATTCAAGAACACGAGCCCTGCTGCCGGCCTAGTCTACTCGGTCTCCCCCACGCTCAATCTCTATGGCAACGTGGGCAAAGGCTTCGAGACACCGACCTTTGCGGAGCTCGCGTACCGTCCCGGCGGCGCGACGGGCTTGAATTTTGCCCTGCAGCCGAGCACGAGCGTCAACACGGAGCTCGGCGCCAAGGCGTTTCTCCCGGGCGGCCAGCGGCTTACTTTTGCGGTATTCCATATCGATACGAAGAACGAGATCGTGGTCGATACCGCGTCAGGCGGACGCAACACCTTCAAGAACGCAAGCCGCACTACGCGCAACGGTGCAGAACTGTCCTGGAGCGCAAGAGCGCTCGACACGCTCGATCTTCTCGCCGCGTTGAGCTACGTGGACGCGCGTTACCGGGATGATTTCAGCAGCGGTACGCCTGCGGTTGCGGTGAGCGCAGGCAACTCCCTGCCCGGCGTTCCGCGGCGTACCTTCTACAGCGAAGCACGCTGGGCGCCGCTCGACCACGGTTTCAGCACGGCGCTCGAGCTGCGCTACGGCGGCCGCGTCTATACGACCGACGCAAACACCGCGTCGGCCGATCCCTACACGGTCGTGAACTGGCGGATAGTCTTCGAGCAGCGCGCGAGCGACTGGCGCATCAACGAGTTTCTTCGCGTCGAGAATCTTTTCGACAAAAACTACATCGGATCGGTAATCGTCGGCGACGCCCTCCGGCCCTTCGAGCCCGCGCCGCCACGCAACTTCATCGTCGGGATCAACGGCGTCACCAGGTTCTGACGGCGCGATGCCGGTCGATCCAATACGCCCAGGGACCGAAGATCGCCAAGGCGACGATTCCCAGGATCGCCACCGCGTTTTCGCTGGGCGGCGGCGGAGACCAGGGTCCCGGAATGTAAAGGACGGTGAGCAAGGCTATGAACGCCCACCATGCGACGGTTCCGATGCGATCCTTGGCTTTGGTGGACTGCAGGTAGAGCGCGATCCCGGCCGCGAACATCAGGCCCTCGACTGCGAAGGTCGCGGGCACGGACTGCCACAAACCCAGGCCGAGGCGTTCGCCGCCGCCGGGATAGAGCGGCAGGTCGGGCCGGTGAGTAACGCAATCCAGCACCCAGTGGCTGGCGACGGCGATTCCAACCCACACCGCTCCGGCGCGATCGCCCGTTGCCGTCTGATAGACGATAGCGAAGAGCACGGCCCAGACCCCGGTCATCAGCAGGCTGTGCGACCACGGGTAATACACGAAATCGAAGGGATTGATCGCGGTGAATCCCGGCACGATGCGAAAGCGCTCGACACCGAGCAGCACCAGCACCGGCCACACGACGTCGAGGAACGCCGCGGCGATGACCAGGGTGCCGAGCGATGCTCTGGGCGCGACTTTTTTCGTCGCGAAGGCTACGGCGAAGTGGCCGATGAACACTTTACCCTCCCCGGCCGAGATCAGGCGCTCTCGTACAGGCGCGTGAGCACGAACTCGCGATGTCCGAGCGCCTCCGCTGCGGTGAGCCGGCCGTTCGCGGTGCGGAACATCATCTCGAGGAGCTTGTCGCCCGCCTGGTCCATGTTGATCTCACGGCGCGTGATGCCGGACACGTCGACGTCGATGTGCTCGGGCATAAGGCGCACCGTGCGCGGATTGGCGCACAGCTTGATCACGGGCAGGATCGGATTGCCGATCACGTTCCCCTGCCCCGTCGGGAAGAAGTGCACCGCGTAGCCGCTTGCCGCGCACAGGGTCACCATCTCGGCCGCGGCGGAGGAGGAATCCATGAACCACAATCCCGGGCCGCTCGGGGCCTCGGCCTTGTCGAGAACGCCGTCCACCATGCATTTCTTGCCGATCTTCTGGATGTTGCCGAGCGCCTTCTCCTCGATGGTGGTGAGGCCGCCGGCGATGTTGCCCTTGGTCGGCTGCGAATCCACGAGGTCGCTCGTCTTGTGGCGGTTGACCACTTCCTGGTAGCGGTTGAACATGAACATGAACTTGTCGCGCACCTCGGGCGTGCGGCAACGGGCGGCCACGAGCTGCTCGCCGCCGGTAAGCTCGGTCGTCTCGCCGAAAACAAGCGTCACGCCGTGCGCGTAGAGCTTGTCGAAGGCGTTTCCCACGCAGGGATTCGCGCCGATCCCGGAAGTGGTGTCCGATTCGCCGCACTTGGTCGATACCCACAGATCCTTGAGCGGCCGCTCCTCGCGGCGCAGCTCTGAAGCCCATTGCATGTAATCCTTCGCCGCCTTGGAGGCGCTGCGGATCGTTTCCATATCGCCGTGGCCTTCTATACCGAAGAAGGACACCGGTTTCCCCGTCGCGGCGATGCCGTCGGCGACGCGCTTCGCCCAGCCGTCCTCGATGCCGATCACCACGACTGCGGCGACGTTGGGATTGGATCCGGTGCCGATCAAGGTCTTGAAATGCAGCTCGAGATCCGCGCCGAACTGCAGCCGCCCATAGGGGTGGGGAATCGCGAGCGTTGCCTTGATGTTGTTCGCCACCGCTTCGCACGCGGCGTTGGAGAGATCGTCGACCGGCAGGACCAGGACGTGGTTTCGCACGCCGACGCGGCCGTTGTCGCGCTTGTATCCCTGGAATGTGGCTTTATTCAGATCCATAGCTTTGCGACCGTTGGAATGGCTCTCACCAGCGCTTGGTCTTGATATTGTGCACGTGAGCGTGCTCGCCCACCTTGATGGGCGCAATGGTGCGGCCGATGTCCACGCCGTATTTGATCACCGTGTCGCCGTTCTTGAGTTCGCGGATCGCGAGCTTGTGCCCGATGGGAACGTCGCTCTGCGCGCGGACCTTGATCTCCTTGTCCTGGTCCATGATCCACCCGGTCAGTTCCTGCCCTGCCTTCATGCCCTCGACGACGACCACTCCGACGGAGTCGTTTTCATCGTGCACAACGAAATGGATCATGAGGTCCGTCAGCGACAGAGCAGGTTGCCCGCAGTCGGATCGACCGGCCGGGTGCAATCCTGGATGTTGATCTTGCGCGCCGGATCGGGTTCGGGCGCCCGGACCGATGTCTTGCCGTCCGGGCCGAGCTGGTAGTAGCGCAGGCCGTCGGCAAGCATCACCCCGACGATGATCGCGTTGCCGAGCGGCGAGCCACTAGCCACGCTCACCTGGGAGGTCGTGGTGCTGCCCTGACCGGAGGCGCGTTCCTGGGCCGAATACCGGAGCGTGCAGCCCGCCAGAGCAACCGCGACGATGATGCAACCCGCCAAAATCCCGCGCATAAGTTGAAAATTAGCACGCGCCGAACCGTTTCGCCATATTCGCGGCGCCCGCTTTGCTAGAATTGCTCCTGAAGCGGAGGCTGCGCCATGAACAAACCCGTTGAATCGCTGCCGGCGGACAGGCTCGAATACCTCAAGCGCCGCACCGACAAGTACTTCAGCAAATCACGGCAAATCGTCGAGAAGTTCGGCGACCGGACCGTCACCTACGGCGTGTTCCTGCGCCGCGGCGTGATCTGCGCCGTCAACCCCGCCATCGACGTCCTGCGCAGCTACTACTCCGCGAAGGCCGAGCCGCTCAGGATCACGCGCCTGTACGAGGAAGGGGCTTTCGTTCCCGACCAAAAGGCGCTGTTCACGTACACCGGTTCGTTCGCGGCCCTGGTCGAGCTCGAGACGCTCATCCTGCAGCGCGTCGGCGTCGCCTGCGTCTCGGCGTACAACGCCTACAAGATGGCGATGAACCTGAAGAAAGTCGCGTTCATCGACATGCACGCGCGGCACTCGCCGGGCGACGACCTGTCGCTGCTCGCGGCTTACGGCGCGTCGGTCGGAAGCCGGATGGCGAAGCTCGGCGGCGCGATCGGCTTCATCGGTTCGTCGCAGGATCTTAGCGCGCATTTCTACGGCCAGGACAAAGGCATCGGTACCATGCCGCACGGCATCATCGGCTACGCCGGCTCGACCCTGCGCGCCGCGCAGATGTATGTCGAGACCCATCCCCAGGACAATCTCACGGTGCTGATCGATTACTACGGCCGCGAGTATTCCGACGCCCTCGACATCTGCCGCTGGTGGTACAACGAATACCTGCCGCGGGACGAGACGGGCGCGCGAGCGCTCGCTCTGCGCATCGACACGCACGGCGAGCGCTACGCCGAAGGCCTCGACTACGAAAAATCGACCGAGGTCGTGGTCGCCTGGCTGCACGTGCCGAACGAGTACGAGGCGGTGCGCTACGTGATGGGCGAAGAGGCGTTCGACGCCGACAGCCTGAACATCGTCAAGGACCGGGTGCGCAAAGTGCTGTTCGGCACCGGCGTCTCCGTCGCCGCGGTCATCCAGCTGCGCCAGACGCTCGACGCGAACGGCTTCAATGCCTGCAAGATCGTGGGCTCATCGGGATTCAACCTGTTCAAGTGCAAGATATTCGCCAACAGCAGGGCGCCGCTCGACGTGGTCGGCACGGGCTCCTTCATCCCGGAGAACTTCAACGACACTTTCGCCACGGCGGACATCTTCATGTACGACGGCAAGCCGGGGATCAAGCTCGGCCGGGAGAAGCTGTTCCAGGGACTGAAGCCGTAGCTCTATGCTGTTTCCGACCACGCTGGTAGGGAGTTACCCGCAGCCGGAGTGGCTGATCGACCGCAACAAGCTCGCCGGGCGCTTTCCGCCGCGCGTGCGCGCGAAGGAGCTGTGGCGCATACCCGATGCGCTTCTCGCCGAGGCGCAGCAAGACGCGACGCTGCTCGCGATCCTCGCCCAGGAGGAAGCGGGCCTGGACATTATCACCGACGGCGAGATCCGCCGCGAGAGCTACTCCAACCGTTTCGCCACCGCCCTCGAAGGGGTGGACATCGACAATCCGGGCACGGCGCTGGACCGCTCGGGACACCCCAACCCGGTGCCGCGTATCGTCGGAAAGATTCGCAGGAAGCACGCGGTCGAAGTGGACGATTTGCGCTTCCTGCGCGCGCACACGGACAAAATGGTGAAGATGACCGTGCCCGGTCCTTTCACCATGAGCCAGCAGGCGCAGAACGATTACTACAAGTCGGAAGAAGAAGCGGCGACGGATTACGCGGTCGCGGTGAACGAGGAAATCCGCGATCTGTTCGCCGCCGGTGCCGACATCGTGCAAATCGACGAGCCCTACATGCAGGCGCGGCCGGAGAAGGCCCGCCAATTCGGACTGAAAGCGCTCAACCGCGCCCTCGAAGGCGTCGCCGGAACCACCGCGGTGCATATCTGCTTCGGTTACGCCGCAGTGATCCACAGCCGGCCGAGCGGCTACTCTTTCTTGGGCGAGCTCTCCGGGTGCAGCTGCAAGCAGGTTTCGATCGAGACGGCGCAGTCGAATCTCGACTGCTCGGTGCTGAAGACCCTGCCCGGCAAAACGATCATCCTCGGCGTGATCGACTTGAACGACATGACGGTGGAGACGCCGGGGAAAATCGCCGCGCGCATTCGCCGCGCCCTGCCTTTCGTCGCATCGGAAAACATCGTCGTCGCGCCCGACTGCGGCATGAAGTACCTGCCGCGCGAGGTGGCCTTCGGGAAAATGATGGCCATGGTCGAAGGCGCCAGGATCATGCGCGCCGAGCTCGGCGACTGACAGGAGGTTCCATGATTGCGGTCATCTTCGAAGTCATCCCTGCGCCGGGTAGGAGGCAGGAATACCTGGACCTTGCCGCTCAGTTACGTCCGGAGCTGGAGAAAATCGACGGATTCATTTCAGTGGAGCGCTTCGCCAGCCTGACGGACGAAACCAAGCTGCTGTCGCTGTCGTTCTGGCGCGACGAGGACGCAGTGCGGCGCTGGCGCAATCTTGAAACTCATCGCGCTGCCCAAGCACGCGGGCGCTCGGGCGTGTTCGCGGAGTACCGCCTGCGCGTCGCGGGCGTGATCCGGGACTACGGCATGAACGACCGGGCGGGAGCCCCACAGGACAGCCGTTCAGTGCACTTGGGCTGAAGGGCAGGCGCAGCTAGACCGCGCGCAGCCGCTTGAACCCCGCCTCGAGATCCGCGATCAGGTCGTCGACGCTCTCCAGCCCGGCGTGGATGCGGAAGCACGGTCCCTGGTGCGGCCACTCGGTGACGCTGCGCGCCTCGCGCGGGTCGAAGGGCACGGCGAGCGACTCGAATCCGCCCCATGATGCCCCGATGCCGTAGAGTTCCAGCCCGTCGATCAGCGCGCAGAGCGCGCGGTCGCTGATGCCTTCCTTGAGCACGACGCCGAACAAGCCGCACGCACCCGTGAAATCGCGCTTCCAGATCGCGTAGCCGGGATCGCCCGGCAGCCCCGGATGCAGCACGCGCTCGACCTCGGGCTGGCGCGCGGTCCACTCCGCGAGCGTGACGCCCGCCTGCCAGTGCTGCTTGAGCCGCACCGCCAGCGTGCGCAGGCCGCGCTGCGCGAGGTAAACGTCGTCCGGCGCGGCGGTCTGGCCGAGTTCGAACGTCGAGGTCTTCAGCCTCGGCCAGGCCTCCTTGTTGCAGGTGACGACGCCGAGCATCGCATCGGAGTGCCCGACGATGTACTTGGTCGCCGCTTGCACCGAGACGTCCACGCCGTGCGCGAACGGCTTGAAGAAAAGCGGCGTCCCCCAGGTGTTGTCCATGATCACCGTGATAGAGCGGCGGTGCGCGACCTCGGCGATCGCCGGCACGTCCTGCACTTCGAAGGTAAGGGAACCGGGCGATTCGAGATAGATCACGCGCGTCTCCGGCTGCAGGAGCGATTCGATCGCGCGCCCGGCGAGCGGGTCGAAGAAAGTGGTGGAAACGCCCAGACGCCGCAAGCTGCCCCTGGCGAAGTTGCGCGTCGGCCCGTAGACGCTGTCGGTCATCAGCACGTGGTCCCCGGCGGAGACGCACGCGAGCAGCGCCCCGGCGCAGGCAGCAAGCCCCGAGGGGTAGACGAGCGACCGATACCCGCCTTCGAGCGCCGCGATCGCCTCCTGCAGCGCCTCGGTGGTCGGCGTGCCGAAGCGGCCGTAGTAGGTCCCGGGAAGTTCCTGCAGCCAGTCCTTGCGCTTGCGCCGGTACTCCTCGACGCTCTGCGACAGGATGGTGGAGGCGTGGAACACCGGCGGGTTCACGGCGCCTTCGTGCCGCTCGGGGTGGAGTCCGGAATGGACTACGCGGGTCTCGTCGCGCATGGCGGTCGTTCCTTCTCGTAACTGAAACGAAGCGCCTATTTTGACAGCATCGGAGAAGCTTTCGAGCCTCCCGGTAAAATTGCGGCCTCTACAAACGGAACACTCCGTACCATGACCTCAAACGTTTCCCGCATCGCCAAAGCCGTGGTCCGGCTTGCCTGGCCGGTGCTCGTCGCGCAGCTGGCGGTGATCGCGAGCGGCGTGCTCGACACGGTGATGGCGGGCCGCTACAGCGCGGTGGACCTCGCCGCGGTCGGGATCGGGGCAAGCGTCTATTTCAGCGTCTTCATCGGATTGATGGGAGTGGTGCAGGCGCTCTCGCCGATAGCCGCGCAGCTCTTCGGCGGAAAGCAGCTCGAAAGAATCGGCGAGGAGACGCGTCAGACCGTCTGGCTCGCGCTCGGGCTCGGCGTGCTCGGCGTCTTGCTGCTCGCGTTTCCCGAGCCGTTCCTGCGGCTCTCGAGCGCGCCGCCGGAAGTCGAGGAGCGCACCCGGGCCTACCTTCAGGGCATCGCCTGGGCGCTGCCGGCGATGCTGCTCTTTCGCGTGTTTTTTGCGCTCACCACCGCGGTGTCCCGGCCCCGCGCGGTCATGGCGATCAACCTCATTTATTTCACCGCAAAAATTCCGCTCAACGCCCTGTTCATCTACGGGGCGCTCGGCGCGCCCGAGCTCGGCGGTCCAGGCTGCGCGGTCGCAACCGCGATCGCGAGCTGGCTGATCTTCGCGCTCGCCTGGATCTATTGCGCAAAGGACTCCTTCTACGCGCCGTTTGGCATCTTTGGCCGGTGGTCCTGGCCCCACTTGCCCACCCTCTGGAGCCATCTGAAACTCGGCGTACCCATCGGGCTCGCGTTCTTCGTCGAGGTCACTTCGTTCACTTTCATGGCACTGTTCCTCGCGCGGCTGGGCGCGGCCACTTCGGCCGGACATCAGATTGCCTCCAACGTCACCGCGGTCGTCTACATGTTCGGGCTCGCGATCGGAAACGCAACGGCGGTGCTCACCGCACAGGCGATCGGCGCGGGCGATCCGCGCGAGGCGCGGCATACGGGACTGACCGGCATCGGGATCATGTTCGCCATTTCCGCCTGCGCCGGCGTGGCGATCTTCTCTACCGCGCATCAGCTCGTGTCCCTGTACACCCGCGACCCGGCCGTACAGGCGATCGCGGTTCCGCTCCTGGCCTACATCGCCTTTTTCCAGCTGTTTGACACCTCGCAGGTGGTGATCGTCAACGCTTTGCGCGGCTACAAGATCGCCTTCATTCCGATGCTCGTCTATACCGTGGCGCTCTGGGGGATCGGATTGGGCGGAGGTTACGCACTGGGACTCGAGCGGATCGAAGCGGCGACTGCGCTCGGGCTGGCGACACCCATGGGTGCCGCGGGATTCTGGCTTGCGGGCGTGACAAGCCTCGTCGTCGCGGCAGTGATCCTGTTCGCCTACTTCATGCGCGTGAGCCGCCGGCACGAGTACGCCGCTGCCTGACTCTCGGCGTTGCCCGCAGAAGGCACCGGCGAAAGCTCAGTGCGACGCTCCCGTCGGCTTGCTCGACTGCGGCAGCGCGCCCGCTTGAGACGCGCCTGCCGGCTTGCTCGGTTGCGGCTGCGCACCCGCTTGCGACGCCCCCGCCAGCTTGCTCGGCTGCGGCTGCGCGCCCGTTTGGGACGACCCTGCCGGCTTGCTTGGCTGCGGTTGCGTTCCCGTCTGCGATGTCCATGCGGGCTTGCTTGGCAGCGGCTGCGCACCCGCTTGGGCCAGCGCGGGGGTCGCGCTGGGGCTACGTCCCGGATCGGCTGCACGCGCGACGCCCGGGCCCTTCGTCTCGGGGAGCGCCGCGATGTCGCCGGAGAGCTCGCCGCCTTCATCGATCGCGATTTTCCCGTAGCGGACCTTGCCCGACACTTTTCCCGTAGCGCGAATGACCAATTTCTTTCGCGCGGTCAGCTCGCCCTCGAAGCGCCCGCGGATTTCGGCGACGTCGATCCCGGCCTTGCCCACGAATACGCCGTGCTCGGCGATCTGGATGACGCGGCTGTCCATCGAGGCCTCTACGCGACCCTCGACCACCAGCGTGTCGCAGTCGGTGATCTCGGCGCCTTTCAGCTTGATGTCCGGACCGACGATCAGCTTGCTCACGCCTTCACCGCCGGATCTGGAAGGTTCCGGATCACCGCGCAAGTCGGCCTTCGGCGCTTCGATCCCGAAGGCTTCCGGATTTGCGGATTCGCCGCCGGCCTCGCTCAAAGCTTCCTGCAGCCGGCTGTACTGCGACTGCAAGCGCGTGGACTGCGGCATATCTCTCCTGCGAAAATTGTCCAGCATGGCTGCTCCTTTTTGCTTGCCCGTCAGTGACCGATCATTCACGTGAAAATCCGCGACCCAAGATATATTGCCTTAGCAATGCGCATGCCAGACGCAAGTCGCTTGCAAAATCATGCAATTGCCGCAAGCGGGGCACGACTGATAACAGTCTGTCGTCGCTTTCGAGCGACGCGACTTCGAACGCGGTTCCTAAGCGGCTGTTTACAATGGAAGCGACGCGTCGTGCAAAAGCGACGGTCGTTACCGGGCATTGTCCTATCGGGGTCCGCTCTCAGCGGCCCTTGAACTTCGGTTTGCGCTTCTCGTTGAAGGCGCGTAGGCCTTCCCTGCGGTCTTCGGTTCCGACGAGCCGGTTGTAGGCCTCGACTTCGAGCCTCATGGCCGAAGGGAGATCCATCTGCAGGCCGTGGCGGATCGCATGCTTCGCCTGCCGCACGGACAGCGGTGCATGAGAGGCAATACGCTCTGCCACCTCGAGCGTGTCCTCAAGCACTTTTCCCGCCTCGCAAAGTCTGTTGACAATGCCCCAGGCGAGGGCTTCCTCGGCCGAGAAAGGGCGCGCCGCGAGGATCAGCTCTTTCGCGCGCCGTTCGCCGGCCGCGCGCGGCAGCGTTTGCGTACCGCCTCCGCCCGGCATGATGCCGAGCGATACTTCAGTGAGCGCGAACTTTGCCGTACTCGACGCGTAGGCAAAATCGCAATGCAGAACGAGCTCCAGACCCCCCGCGTAAGCGGCGCCGTTGACCGCGGCGATCACCGGAAGCGGGCACTCGTGCACCAGACCGAACATGCGCTCGAAAATCTCATGCTGATCGAGCCATTGTTTCTCGGTGAACGAGCTTCGCTCCTTGAGATCGGCTCCCGCGCAGAAAGCCTTCTCGCCTGCGCCGGTGAGCACCACGCAGCGATGCCGCTGCTCGGCGAGCCGAAGGAAAACGTCACAGAGCTCGAGCGCGGCCTGGGTGTTGAAGGCGTTGGCGACCTCGGGGCGGTCGAGGGTCACCAGGAGAACCGCTTCCGGCCGTTCCTGCACCCGCAGCGTGGCGTACTTTTCCATTGTGGCAAGTTCCGGACCGTTCCGCGCCGCATTAAAGCCCGAGCAGCCGCCGGGCGTTCGTTTCGACGATATCGCGCTTCACCCCGGCTTCAAGCGCCGGATGATCGGTGACGATTTCCACCGGCCGTTCGTACGCGATGGGAAAGCAGTAGTCGCTGCCCATCAGGATTCGGTCGGCGCCGATCACCTTGACCAGATATTCGAGCACATGGTCGGAATACCCGACCGTGTCATAGTAGAAGCGGCGCAGGTACTCGACCGGCGAGTGCTTGACGTGCTTCAGGTCGGCGCGCTTTTCCCAGCCGCGGTTGAGGCGCCCCACGAGCCACGGAAAAGCGCCGCCTGCGTGGGGAAGGCAGACGACGAGCTTGGGAAACCGGTCGAGCACGCCCCCGAAGATGAGGTGCGCAGCGGCGATCGCCGACTCGAAAGGGTTGCCGAGCAGGTTGCTGAGGTAGTAGGCGCCCAGACGCTGGTGCCCGATCACCTCGACCGGATGCAGGAAAAGCGGCAGGCCGCTCGCCTCGATGCGTTCGTATACAGGCAGGAACGCCGCATCCGACAGGTCCTCCCCGCGGATCTGGGTGGCGATATAGAAGCCGCGCACGCCCGGCAGCTTCGCGGCGCGCTCCACCTCCTTCACCGCCGGCGCGGGCTCGTGCATCGGCAGCGTCGCGAGCCCCACGAGCCGCTTCGGATGCCGCTCGTGCGCCCGAGCGAGTGCGTCGTTGTAGGTTTCGCTGACGCGCTGAGCCAGCTCCCCATCGGCCCAGTACACCATCGGCTGCGACAGCGACAGAGCGTGGACCTCCACGCCCTGTTCGCCCATCGCTGCGAGCCGGGCGTCCAGGTCGACGAATTTGGGGCCGACCGGCCCGGTCATGAGATGGCCGTGCTTGAACTGCGGTCCCTTGCCCTCGACCATCCTGTATTCGAAGCCGTGGGCGGGGCCGTGCTTCGCGATCAGATCGAGGAAACTCTGCGGAAAATAATGCGCGTGAACGTCGACTGGTGCGAAGTGGCCCATCGCGGCTCCTTTTTCCTGGAATTCTACCTTGGCGAGTACCACCCCATTTATAATTCGGCGACAGTCGAGGGACATCGAAGCGATGGAGGAGCGGGTCAGCTTTGTATCGGACGGGGTGAAACTTGCGGGTGTCCTTCGTCTCCCCGAGCCGCGCGGCTCGGGCGCTCGGCGCGCCGCCTTTCTCGTCCTGCACGGTTTCGGCAGCAACAAGGACGGCGGCGGCGGGACGACCGTCGCCAAGATGCTCACCGGGCTGGGCTACGCGGCGCTGCGCTTCGACTTCCGCGGCTGCGGCGAGAGCGAAGGCGAGCGCGGGCGCGTCATCTGCAAGGAGCAGGTCAGAGACACGAGGAACGCGCTGTCATTCCTCGCCGCGCGCCCGGATATCGACCCCGAGCGTATCGGCGTGGTCGGCCAGAGTTTCGGCGCGGCGGTCGCTGTATACGCGGCGGGAGTCGACCGGAGGGTCGCCGCCTGCATTTCCTCAGGGGGCTGGGGCGACGGCGCGAAGAAGTTCCGCAAGCAGCACGCCTCGCCCCGGGCCTGGAAGAAGTTCACCGCCATGATGAAGGAGGGAAGGCGACGCAAGCGCGCCGGCAAGCCGATGACGGTGCCGCGCTACGACATCGTTCCCATCCCGCCGCGCCTGCGCGGCAACCTCGCGCCGGGCTCGATCATGGAGTTTCCGTTCGAGGTGGTGGAAACCATGCACGCGTTCAACGCAAACGAGGTCGTCGGGAGGATCGCGCCGCGGCCGCTGCTGCTGCTGCATTCGGCGAACGACTCCGTGACGCCGACCGAGCAGTCGGTCGAGCTTTTCGAGCGCGCCGGAAAGCCGACCGATCTCCACCTCATCGCCGACGTCGACCATTTCATGTTCTCGGAAAGGAACACGCTGGTGGCCGACCTCGTGCGCAATTGGCTAACCAAATACTTTCCCGCGGGTCTGATCCCGGAATGAGCAAGACGCAATTGCGCGCCGGCCAGGCGGCGCCGACCGCCCCGGCCGAGGGGCTCAAGCGCTTCGCGACGGACGTCTTCGCGCGTGCCGGCATGCCCCGGGCCGATGCGGCGGTCGTCGCCGATGTCCTCGTCTGGGCGAATCTCCGGGGCGTGGACACGCACGGGGTTATGAGAATCCCGCGCTATGTCGATCTGATCGAAACCGGCGACATGAACCCGAGGCCCGAAATCGTGATCCGAACCGAGACGCCCGCCTCGGTCCTGATCGAAGCCGATCGCGCGGCGGGGCCGATCGCGATGATGCGGGGAACGGCCGAGGCCGTGCGCAAGGCACGGGACGCGGGCGTGGGGCTCGCGCTGGTCCGGGCAACCACGCACACCGCGGCGCTCGGTTATTACACGCTCGCCGCCGCGCGCGAGGGCATGGCCGCGATTGCGCTTGCGGCATCCTGGCCCAATGTCGTCTATCACGGCACGCGTGCAGCGGGCGTGTCCACCAGCCCGATCTCGATCGCGGTCCCGGGAGCAGAGCCCTTGGTGCTCGACATGGCCACGAGCGTCGTTTCGATGGGAAAGCTGAACCAGGCGAAGAGAACGGGCGAGCCGATACCCGCTGGCTGGGCCCTCGACAAGGACGGCAAGCCGACGACCGATCCCCAGGCCGCGCAGATTCCGTTGCCGATGGCCGGCCCCAAAGGCTCGGGCCTGTCTCTCATGATCGAATGCATCACGAGCCTCGTCGCGGCCAACCCCCTGCTCGCCGAGTCCCTGGAAGGCACCCCCGAAGGGTGCCGGCACCGCCAGAACGGCTTCGTCATGGCGATCGACCTGGCGCAGTTCGGCGATCCTCTAAACTTCCGGAGCGAAGTCGAGCGTTTGGTGAAAGCGCTGAAATCCCTGCCTGTCGATCCGGATGCAGGGGAAATTCTCATGCCCGGCGAGCGCGGCCGCCGGACATTCGAGCGTCGCAGCAGTGAGGGCATCCCGATTCCGCACGCGACTTACGACGAGCTCCAGGCGCTGGCGAACGGCCTCGGCGTGGCGATGTTCCCGTCGTCGTCGCGTTGATATACTTCCTGCACTGAAGGCGCCCGCCTATGGCGAAGAAATCCAAAATCGGCTCGACGCCCGAACCGCAGCGCCGCGATGCGGGCACTGCGTCGAAGCGCGCCTATCCCGACCTGCACGAGCACCTGGAGGCGCTCGAGCGCGCGGGGCTGCTGATCACAGTCGATCGGCCGATCAACAAAGACACCGAGATGCATCCGCTGGTGCGCTGGCAATTCCGCGGCGGCATCGAGGAGCCGGACAGAAAAGCGTTCCTGTTCACCCAGGTGACCGACGGCAAGCGGCGCAAATACGATATCCCGGTCGTGGTCGGCGCGCTCGCCGCGAGCCGCGAGATCTACCGCATCGGCATGGGCTGCGCCCTCGACGGAATCAACGAGACCTGGAACCGCGCGATGGCGAAGCCGATCCCGCCGCGGGTCGTCGAGGACGCTCCCTGTCATGAGGTCGTGATCCAGGGCGGCGATCTCGACAAGCCGGGCATGGGTCTCGACGGCCTCCCCATTCCCATCTCGACGCCGGGCTGGGACATCGCGCCGTTCACGACGCTTTCGCAGTACATCACCAAGGACCCGGACACCGGCGTTCAGAACATGGGCATCTACCGCGGGCAGGTGAAGGCGCCGCGGCGGCTCGGGATGAATCCGTCGCTCGAGCTGCGGCCCGGAATCTACACCCACTGGGAGAAAATGAAGGCGCGCGGCGAGAAGCTCCCCGCCGCAGTGATCCTGGGTGCGCCGCCGTGCGTGGCGTTTGCCTCGGCGCAGAAAGTGCCCGAATCGCTCGACGAGCTGCACGTGGCCGGAGGGCTCGTCGGCGCACCGATCAACGTCGTAAAGGCGAAGACCGTCGACCTGCTCGTGCCTGCCGAAGCGGAGATCGTCGTCGAAGGCTATATCGACACCGAGTATCTCGAGCCTGAAGCGCCGTTCGGAGAGTCGCACGGGCACGTCAACCTCCAGGAGTACAACGCCTTCATGGAGGTGACCTGCATCACCCGGCGCAAGAACGCGATCCTCACCTCGATCATCTCGCAGGTGACCCCGAGCGAGTCGAGCCTGATCAAGCGCGTCGCGCTCGAGCCGCTCTATACCCATCACCTGCGCAATACGCTCGGCATCCAGGGCGTGAAGCGCGTCTCGATGCACGAGCCGCTCACCAATCTGCGCAAGGTGGTGGTGCTCATCATGGACCGCAAGGCGCCGAGGACGGAGATCTGGCGCGCGCTCTACGGCGCCGCTGCGTGGAACCGCGCGGCGGGCAAGTACGTCGTTGCCGTGAACGAAGACATCGACCCGGACAACGCGGACGCACTGCTCTGGGCCATGTCCTACCGCGCGAATCCGGCGCTCGACCTTCAGATTCTTCACCACCGCGACCAGGGGCACGGACCGAGGAGCAAACGCAACGACGGCGAAGACGCTTCGGTTCTGATCGATGCGACGATGAAAGAGGATTTCCCGCCGATCTCGCTGCCCAAGCGCGAGTACATGGAGCGCGCGAAGGCAATCTGGGAGGAGCTGGGCCTGCCCAAGCTCAAACCCGAATCGCCGTGGTTCGGCTACTCGCTCGGCGAATGGCCGGACGAGCTGGAGCGCGCGGCGGAGCTTGCGGTGAAAGGGGATTATTTCGAGACTGGGAAACTGCTCGCGAAGCGCCGCCGCAAGGACGTGCGCATGAATACCGAGGTTCGCGATTTGCAGGAGCCGCAAAAGAAATCCTGATCGGCGAATATCGACCCGGGCAGGTCGCAGCGGATGCTGTTACGCGCGCTCCGTTTCGCAAAAAAAAAGCCGCGCCGACTTCTCATCGGCGCGGGTTATTGGTATCGCCCTTGTTATAGCGACCGCAGGAAGTTGAGAAGATCCTGCTTCTGGCCTTCCAACAGGACGTTGTAGAGGCTTATCACGAGGTTCGCTTCAGAGGCCGTGCCGAAAAAAACATTTCCGCTCTGATGCGCCTCGATCGCCTCGATGAGGTTCGAGGTCCGTCCGTCGTGCAGGAAGAATACCCGCTTCCCCAACCCCCAGAGCGGGGCGCTGCGAAACTCCCTCGGCCCCGCTCGGCCCTGACTCACGCCATCGGCCAGGCCTATCCCCATGTCGTGGACCAACAAGTCGGAGTAGAGATTCACGGTTTGATTGCCAAGCGCGGCGACAGTCGAATTGCCCGTGTAGAGGGTAGGCGTATGGCAAAGCGCGCACCCGATTTGGCTGAACAGAGTTTTGCCTCTTGCGACGGACGCTGCCCCTCCGGGCGCATCGGGAGAAGGCGCCGGCGGTGCGAGGAAACGCATGAAGAAGGTGAACTTCTCGATCGCGCTGATTGTCTCCTGAGGCGTCGCGCCGGTGGTGTTGGTAACGGTGTTCGGGCCCGTCGTAAACTGGCAGGTCGGTGTTTCATCCCGTTCGGTCTGAAACAGCTCGTTCGTGATCCCCATCTCCACGTTGTACGCCTCGCCCGAGAACAAGAGCAGCGACTTGTTCTGGGCCTTCCACCCGAACCGCGTGATCGTGCCGTCATTGCCGTTCTTGTTGACTCGGCCCGAGATCCCGAACAGCCTCTTTGTAGACGCGTTCGCCACCCGGTTCGCGACGATCGCCGAATCCGGAATCTCTTCGATCAGTCCCGCACCGAATGTCGGCGTCGGAATCCGGAAGATGACGTTGCGGTTCGCAAGCTCCTGCTCGAAAGCCGGCTGCCCGAGCATGCAGCCCGGCGCGTCGTCCCGTCCGGTGATGGTGAACAGAGCGTGGACACCACCGTCAGGCGTCCCGTCGGGGTTCCTCACGAACCTCGCCTCGCGCACCGGCCCGTTCGCCGTGATGAACGACGGAACGGCGTTGGTCGCATTCATCTTGTTCGCAAAGGCCACCTGCGGATTCACGAACGGGCTCGTCCCACCGACTTCGGGCTGCAGATGACACCCGCTACAACTGTCCAGGTTCATCCGCGGGCCGAGGCCCTCGTTGGTGCCATCTGCCTCTGCGAAATCTCCTAGGCCGGCCTCGAAAAATTTCATCTCGGAATCGCTCAACCCCGCGATTGGGCCGCCAGCGCCTGAGGGTCCGACACGCACGCCAGGATCGATGGCCAGAAAACCGACCGAGGAGGCAATCTCAATTTGGAAAAACAGGAAGCAAACGCCTGCTGACGCCAAAACCAACGGAACGACAAACTTGGTTTTCATAGCCGCATCTCCTTCAACCAGCAATATGGGTCCCCACCGAGTAAGCTCGGCGCCCAGCGGTTGAAAGATTTATGCTTCTTGGGTGCTGCGGATTATTATTTTGAGGGAACTACCGCCGCGGACTGCTTGCCACTTCGGCAAGCACAGAAAACGCCCGCAACCCGACCAGAATACCGACGAAAATTCTTTGAAACAAGCACTGACTCTCCGCAAATGCCCAAAATTGCCGGTCGGAGAATGAGAGATACGACGGCGAGGACGCTTCGGTGCTGATCGACGCGACGATGAAGGAGGATTTTCCCCCGATCTCGCTGCCCAAGCGCGAATACATGGAGCGCGCGAAGAAGATCTGGGAAGAACTGGGCCTGCCGAAGCTCAAGCCCGAGTCGCCGTGGTTCGGCTACTCGCTCGGCGAATGGCCGGACGAGCTCGAGCGCGCGGCGGAGCTTGCCGTGAACGGCGATTACTTCGAGACGGGCGAGCTGCTCGCCAAGCGCAGGCGCAAGGACGTGCGGATGAATACCGAGGTTCGCGATTTGCAGGAGCCCGGGGGGGGAACTGATTTGCGCGGACGCCGCGCCGGGACGAACTGGGTGGTTCGACGTGATCCCTGCGACGTGTGTGCACCCCTTCTATCATCGAACCCCAAAACAGGCTCTGGTTTTTTCTTGATCTAGCAATTTTGCAAAATCACGAGAGTATTTTTTATAAAACTCACGCCTTGCCTTTTCAGCTTTGGAGGGTTCCATCATGTCAAAACTGTTAGATAGCGCATAACACGTTTTGTCGATTAGAAATCTTTTGTTGTCTAATATAAAAATAATTTCACTCAGATTTCTTTCAAAAACACCTAGAAAATGTTGACTGATTTCTTCAAGGGTATGCGCGGTGGCAGTTTCGCCGGTTACAAAAATCAAGAATAGGTACGCTTCCAAATTGTTGATGGTCGGCCTATTTAGAACAGATTCCTGAGTTCGATGAACAATACTAGACCATGCCTGGTAGTCTCCCAGCTGCTGTTTTGCATCGATTTGTTTGTCTGGGACGGCCAACAGGTAATCTAGGACAATCTTTGCATCTTGATCTGAAAATCGGCTATCCGATGCGATAGCGCACTCACTCGACAAGAAAACACCAAACACAACGAGAGCGATCTTGATCACGAAAGTACATCCTCACGGTTCACCGGATTTGTTCCTTCGAATCTCCATCGACATACCTATCAAGCGAAGGGGACTTGAGATATGTCCACACCACTACACGATTTAATGGCCAACCTGACCACGTGTGAGGACCCTATCGCCGTTTCCTCTCGAACGCGTTTGGAACGTCAGCAATACGAGGATCGTTGGCATTGTGAAACGCGATTGTCACCGTCTTAGCGATTATGTACAGATACTTTGGCAACACAGCGATCTTCTTCAAAAGGCTGCCGTGTTGCCACGTCAGATGAATCAACGCTCGCTCCGCGATAAGATAGCCGTGGGCCGCACCTTGCTTGTAGTGACTGATCGCCATATCGACGTCTCTCGGTTTTCCGAGGCCTTGATGATAGATGTACCCGATCCAGCCGTGCGCTCTTGAACATCCGTGGTTTGCTGCATGTTCGTAGTATTGCAAGGCGCCATGAAAGTCTCGTTGAACAAAATGCACACTGCCAATACCGAACATGGCATCTCCGTCTCCCGTTTCTGCGGCCTTTGAAAACCAATTCAGAGCCTTATTCATATTGTCTAATCGGTAATAAGCCCAGCCCAGAAATCTTTGGCACTCGAGTAAACCCGAACATGGTTGGCTCTCGCAGAGCTCGATAGCTTTCTCCGTTTCGCCAAGGCTGATGAATTTCTGTGCTGTCACCCAGCACTCAGAAGCCTTCATATTAGGCGCTATAGTCGTCAGGCGGAGGCAATAACCAGCGGCACGCCGGACAAAGGAGAATTGGTATTGGGGGCCTGAAGCAACCCGGGATTCCAGGAGTGGGACCGGGAACAGGTCGTGGTGTAGGAATGGTTGGTGACGGACGTGGCAGTTCTGGAGTCTTCACTGGGCTCTTTGCAGGATCCGGTAGCTGATTGCCTGGAACTTTCCCTGGCTCAACTGGTGAAGATGGAGCAGTTGGTGGTTGGTCGACAGGATTATCCGGCCCGATACCAGTAGAACTTGCCAAACCTATCGCAACACCTATGGCCCGAAATAAATTTCCCCAGAATCCCTCTCCGCTCGGATCAATTTGCCCCGTTGGATTCCTTCCACATAGGCAGTTGATTTCTTGCATCCCAAGTGTAGATGGTGGTACCGCTCACGGGCCCTAACTTCGACACGAGGTTACCGTTGTCGTTTTGGAAAGTCGATTCGTCGCTCCGAGCGTAAGCGAAAACGTGTCGATCCTGTTAGGAATCTTTGCTGACAAGGCTAACCATGCCCGTCCAAACACGGGCTTGTCGTAAGCGTTTCTTGCGATTCAGCAGGCCTCCTAGAGCGAACCCCAAGAGAGCACCACCTATGACTCCAGTAGAATTTCGTCGCAAATGCATTTCGGTGCGAAGAAGGTCAATTTTGACATCGATCATTCGGTTCACGGCCACGTAGGCATCGCTCTGATGTGCGGCGTCCGAAATAGCAACGCTCCTTTTGTGGATTTCATCTGCCTTGATGTCCCCATAGGCAAACACGCCGATCATAACTACACCCACGACAGTCATCACTAGATAGGCAAAAAAGAGTCGCTTAGTATCCCTTTCGTATTCGCCGATCAACTGGCAGGCCTCTTCGATGACGCTACTTTTGCTCGGTTCCATTGGAGCCTCCTAACAGGTCGTTGGGGAATATCTCGCGACGCAACTTTTTTCCCGGTTCGAAATGCGCGGTGGCGTCAAGGCGAGGGGTGCGTCGAGGTTTTAGGTATTCGCTCATGGCTGAATCATCGTCATGGGACTCACAGTGGACGCACTTATCCTGTCGGGATCTTCAATCGAGCCATTCTAAGCAGATTGTAGGCCGCGCCCACCATGTAGGCGGCGAGCTGCGTCTTCACCCGTCCGACGCAGCGGCCCTTTCTGGGTCCTCTACCGTTTTCATCCAGCCGAAGACTTCTTCGCTTGCGCTTTTTGCTGACTGACGGCATAACCGTCATGCTGCGTGGTGTGCGCATCCAGGCTCGGTGTGTCGCGGCTCTCGATCCGAGCGATATGGGGCGCGATGCTGCGTCCTCTGAGCATCGCGACGAAATCCTTGGTGTGATAGCCACCGGAACAGCATGTTGTAAGTCCAGCATCTCGCAGAACAACCGCTCCGAGCGAACCGAGTACAGCGCGATGGGCAGACTCGCCTTGAGCAAGCGCTCCGGAGCAATCGAGGGGCGGCCCTCTGCAGCCTACATCGCCCCAAAGGCCGCATTCATTCAGTCCTTACTGAGGCTTGCACGCGGGTACTGGTTGCTTGGGCGGAAAAAGCTTGTCCAATTGATCCTGTTCCTTCTCTTTCTTCTCTCTGATCGGATCGACAAAATTCTGCGCTTGTTGCACCTCTTCGACAATACCCCAAACAAGTACTCCGACACCAATCACCATTACGGGAACCCCTACCACTGGGAGACCAGCTTCGGTGACTAACCAACCAAAAGCTATCGTTATCTCGCCTGCTGTAATCATTGTATTTAGACCCGACGGGTCCGTGTACCTCAGTGGATTCCCGCGGACATACGCATAGAAATTCGTCCCCGCCAATGACCCAATGGGATCCTCGCTGATGAATCGTTTCAGCACCGGATCGTAGTATCTGGCCCGGTAGAAATACATCCCCGTCGTGTCGTTCTCTCTGGCGGTGTACTGAATCGGGTTGCCCTCGCCATCACCCAAGGTGGTGGTCTCCCCGTAGGGCGAGTACGCATAGTAAGCCTGGATCGATTGGTCGTCCTTCGCCATCGCAAGGACTGATCCCAGCGCATCGGTCAAGTAGGTACGACTGCCCGCCGATGTGTAGCGGGCCACGACGTCGTCGATGGTTAGCGTTGTGAGCAGCGTCGCGTCGATGCTCCCCGCCGTGACTTCTCCAATCGCCTGCATGCCGTCATACACATACCCCAGCGCCTGCCCATTGACTGTCCTACTGATGCGCCGGCCGAATGCGTCGTAAGCGAAAACGGCGACCATACCCGGCGCGCTGATTCCAGTCAGTCGGTTGCGGCTATCCCAGGTGTAGGTGGTCACATTGGCAGGGTTCGCTTGCTCGGTCTTGCTCGCTAGGTTGCCGTTGTCGTCATAGGCGAGCACAAATGCTTGGCCCGATGCCGCTAGGGTCAGGCCCGTCAGACGATTAGCGGCATCGTAGTTTGCGGTGATCGGAGTCTCCTGAACGCTTGCACCGCCATTCGCCTTAGAGACGCGCTGTCCTTTGGCATCATAGGTGTAGGTGATCGAGTCGATCAAGCTGGTGTCGGGTTTGCGGTACTCGATCAGCGTCACGCGATCCGCATCGTCGTAAGTAAAGCTCTGGAGGATGCCATCCGGCAAGGTCTTCCCGATCAGCCGGTTCGCGTTGTCCCAAGCATAGGTGGTGACCTGGTTGCGATAAGCGATCGTGATCGGCCGGTCGGCATGGTCGTACATATAGGTGGTCGGATCGCCACCGTTCAGCGTGCGCCTGACAACCCGGTCCAGGGTGTCGTACTCGTAGGCGAGCTCGTTGCGGCCCACCGCGCTGTCGGTCGTCTCCCGGATGATGCGGCCGAGGTTGTCATAGACGTAGGTGATAATGCTCGATCCCTCGCGAATCTCTGCGAGCCGGCCCACGGTGTCGTAGATGCGGGTTTGCGTCGCATCCGGGAAATTGACGCGCACGATACGCCCCACCGAATCGTACTCGAATGTGGTGACTTGCCCCTTGCGATCGGTGACCTGGGTGAGGCGCCCCGCCGCGTCGTACTGGTAACCCGTGCTTCTGTTGAGAGCGTCGGTGCGGGCGGTCAGTCGATCGCCTGAGTCGTATTGATAACTCTCGACCGCGTTGTTCCTCGGGTCGATCACCGAGGCAAGCCGTCCCGCTGGGTCGTACGTCAAGCGCGTATCGTGTGCGAGCGGATCGGTGACCTTGGTGACCGCGCTCACGCCGTTGTACTGAACGGTCGCAGTAAACCCCAGCGCATCGGTTGCACTGGTTGTACGCCCTACTCCATCGGTACCCAAGCGCCTCTCGTTCCCCAAGGGGTCGGTCACCGAAACGAGATCGCCCGCCGTGTTGTAGCCGAACGTGCTCGTGCGATTGCCCGGTACCGTTACCGATGCCAATTGCCCTTGGGGGGTATATCCATAAGTGGTAGCGTTGCCTAGGGGATCGGTTGTGACTGTTCGCCTGCCAATATTGACGTCGTAGGAGAATTGCCTCACCACCGGTGTGCCGTCGGGCAGGAAGCGGATGAAGTTGGTGACCTGGTTCCACTTGCCGTCGTAACCGTAATTGGTGATCCGGCCAGAAGGATCGATCATTTGCACGAGGTTGCCATTGGTGTCGTACTGCATGGCCCAGACTCGCCCGAGCGCATCGGTGGTCTGGATCGGGTGATTGCCGGCGTCGTATTTGTACCGAGTCTGCTGCCCTTGCGTGTCCACAAGGCTAAGCGCGACGCCCCGTGCACTGAAGCTCTGGGTGTATTGGCCTCCGTCCGGCCTTGTCACGGTGGTCGCGATCACGCGTCCTCCATGGATGCGCCAACCCGCCTGGAAGTTGTCCCAGGAGTCGACCTCGGGACAACCGATCTGGCACCTCGCTCCCGGGCTGGACGTGTGCGTGACACACGCACCGGTGAGCTTGTAGGCGAACCTGAATTCACGCCCGTCATAGCCAGTCTGGCGCAGTACCCGGCGGCCGGCACCGTAGAAGTTCGTGGTCGGATTCGGCCGCCCAGGATAGGCGATCGTCTTGATGCGCTCGCCCATCGTCGGCTGCGGGCTGCACGCAGGATCCGTCGGAATTTCATTATCGTCCACGTACGTGTAGCTCGTCGCCTTGCCGTCGGCATCGGTCACGGTAGCCAGCCGGTTTGTCGGCGTGTAGATAAAATGCATGGTCCGGTTGGCGGTATCCTTGAGGTCGGAGACAAACCCGTTCGTCCCATAGCTCATGATGACGTTGCGCTCGGCTGACCCGATCGAGACCATGCGACCGTTGCTTTGGCGCGTGATCGTAAGCTCGTTCCCCGCGGCGTCCACCATCTCGGTCACAAACGTCGGCGGACCGCCCCGGATCTTGCCGGTAATCCCGGCGAAGGGCAGGAAGCGCCATCTGCCACCATGCTTGAACTTCAGCTCCCACTGGTTGAGCGTGGCGTCGATCTGGCGGATCGTCGCCCCGTCAAAACGCGGATCGTCGACGCTCTTGTAAGTGCCAGAGCCGTCGTTGACGAAGTTTACGAAGACCGAACCGGGCAGAATGATGCGCTTCTGCGGGCCATCGAACGGCAGGAACGCGATGTCGTAATCCGATACCCAGCCGAAGCCGAAGCTCCCGACGGTGCCTGCGCGACCGTTGAACGCATCCACCGGGTTGTAGTTCAAGCCCGTATCGATCGGCGTCAGGCCGCGGCAACGCAAGCCCCCTGTCGAATGCAGCGCCTGCCCCGTGACGAGATTCACCGGGTTTGCCGCGTTCGGACACGGCGGAGGAGGCGGCGGAGGATTGGGGTCCGGATCCGGATCCGGCGGCGGAGGCGGCCCAGGGTCCGGCGGATTGGGCGGCGGCGGACACGCCAGCGACATCAATCCGCACACGCCGCAGAAGCGCGGTATGCCCACGCCCGCATTGCTCGCGACGGTCCTGCCGTCGTCCGATACGGTGCCCAGGCCCGCGAGTTTCCACTCCCCTGTCCCCCCCATTGGGCTGCCGTCGAAATACCAGATCTCGGCCTGATCGCCCGGCTCGAACTCACCGACGTTCGGCAGCGTCACCGGGATCGGCGCAGAAGGAATCCCGCCCATCGGCGTGCCGAAGTAGAGCTGGTAAGCCTCGCGCATCGGGAAGGGCGGCGAGGACACCGGGAGCTTGTCCGGCATGATTCTCTCTACCGCGATGCGAGATTTCACGACCCCGTCGTAGCCGGTGATCGTCACCCCCGCGGGCAGCGTTATCGCGAGCCCCGGGAAGCGCGCATCGGTGATGACCTGGTCCTGCGCCGCGTTCGCGATCGTGACGAACTTGTCCGCGGTGGGCGGCGGGCTGATCGTCCAGTCGGGCAGGAGGTTGATCTGGTTCGCGGCAAGCGTCGCGAGGTACGGCCAGATCGGGTAGAGCGGGTTGGCCGGCGTTGCATCCATCTTCAAGGACACTTGCCCGGCGGGCAGGCCCAGCAACAGGAAATTCCCCGCCGCGTCGCTCACCGTCTGCGGTTGCGACGCGATGTCGGCCCTGACGATGATGCCGGCGATGCCCTGGTTGTCCGGCGTGACGAACCGTCCCTTCACGCCGGTGACACCGGTCGCCGCCTGCACGATCACATTGACGCTCGCGCTCCTCGAGAAAACCTGTCCTCCCTCTTTCGCATCTGCGCGGATCGTCACGGCGTAGTTGCCCGGCGCTGCGGTGGCGCCTGCGCCGAAGGTGGCGGTGCCGGTTTGAAACGCCGAGAGGGTCGCAGCCGGAGCAAAACTCACCGTGATCCCCGTAGGCAAGCCCACGGCCGAAAGCGTCACCAGACCGGTGAAGGGCTTGGTGCCCGTGGAGGAGAGCTGCAGTTGCACCGCCCCCGAAGCGCCCTGCGGCACGGTGATGCTCGCCGGACTCGCCACCAGTTGATAATCCTGCTCGCGGGTTACGGTGAACGGCGGGCTCGCCGCGGTGCCGCGCGCGTTGGTGACCGTGATGGGGCCGGACTCGGCGAGCGGCGGCACTCTCACCGTCAGCTGCGTCGCAGTCGCGCTCTGAACCGTAGCGGGCACCGTGGTGTTGTTGATGCCGCGGAACAGGACCTGGTTGTTCGCAAGCACCGGATCGAACCCTGTTCCCGCGAGAGTCACGACGCTCTCGACCGCACCGCTCGCGGGCGTGACGGCGTCGATCCGAAGCGCCGGCTGAATATTGAAAGTGATCGAGCCGGGCAGCCGCTCGAACGCCGCGGCGGTGACTGTCACGTCTCCCGCGGTACTCGCTGTCAGGGTAAACGTGGCGCTCGTTCCGCTCGCAGCGATGCTCACCGCAGTCGGAAACGTAGCGCTGCCCGAGCCGCTCTGCGTGAGCGTGACTGCGAGCCCTCCGGCGGGTGCCGGATCGCTCGAAGTGACCGTGACGGTGGTGCTGTTGCCGACGATGAGCGTGGTCGTGGGCGCGGTGAGCACGAGTCCCACCGGCTGCTTCACGGTGAGAACCGTGCTCGTCGAAATCGTAAGGTTCTGACCCGTCGCGCTCGCGACGAAGCTGAAACTCGCGCCCATCGTGGAGCTTCCCGCAGCCAGCGCGTTCGCCAGACCCGTCGCGTTAATGGTCGCGACGTTCGTGTTGCTCGAGGTCCAAGTCACGCGCGCGGTGAAATCCTGGCTCGTCCCGTCGGTCATGGTCCCGCTCGCGGTGAACTGCAGCGTCTCACCGGTGTAGATCGTAGGTGTCTGCGGCGAAAGCGTCAGCGCCGTGAGCTCCGCCGGGGTCACGGTGACCGTCGCCGTGGCCGAGCCGCCGTTCAAGCTCGCGGTGATCGTAGCCTGGCCGACCGCGTTGGCTGCGACCGGGAAATCGGCGAACAAGCCTCCCGCCGGGATGTTGACCGAGGGCGGCACCGAGGCGATGCTCGGATCGCTCGAAACCAGGGTCACCGTCGTTGCGGCGCTCGGCGCGCGCGAGACCGTCACCCGCAGCGTCCCCGGCGTGCCCTTGGGCAGCGTGAGCGTCGCGGGCGTGATGCCGGTCACGACCGGCGGCGGCGGAGTGACCTGCACCAAGGTCGCTGCGCTCGTGCCATTCACCGAAGCGGTGATGTTCGCCGTCCCGGTGGCCAGAGCGTTCACCGGGATAGTCGTGGAGATCGCTCCCGCCGCGATGGTCGCGCTCGCGGCGACGTGCGCCACTGCGGGCGCATCGTTCGCAAGCGAGATGACCGTGTCGGTCTCCTGCGCGACGTTGATGGTGACCGTCAGGCTCCCGGTCGCGCCCTCTTGAAGCGGCAAGGGATTGGGCAAGAGCGCGACGATCGCGGCGGCTTGAGGCGAAACGTGAACGCTCGAGGTTTTGGACGTCCCGTTCGCCGATGCCGTGATGACCGCGTTGCCTACGGCAAGGCCGGTCGCGGTGAACACCGCGCTCGTCTGTCCTTGAGCAACCGTCACCGAAGCCGGAATCTGCAGCACCGCCGGGTTATCGACCGAAAGCGCAATTGGGGTGTTCGTTGTCTGCGCCGCGTTGATCCTGACCGTGAAGCTGCTCGTCGCCCCCACGTTCATGGTGAAGCTCGCGGGCTCCAGCGCGGTGACCGCAACGGGCGGCGCCACCACATTGACGATCGCCGAAGCCGTGGTGCCGTTGAGCGACGCGGTGATGCCCGCCTGGCCGAGCGCGAGCGTGCCGACCACGACCGGGGCGGTGATCTGCCCCGCGAGCACCGTGACCTGTGTCGGGATCGACACGACGCCGGCGGGTGTCGCGGAAAGCGGCACGAGCGTGTCGGTGCTCTGCGCGGCGGAGATCGTGAGCATAAGCGTGGTGCTGGCGCCCAAGGCCACCGTCGAGGTCGCGGGAACGAGGGAGACGACGGTCGGCGCTACCGGGCTCACGCTGATCTGGCTCGAGGCCGAGGAGCCGTTCAGGCTGGCGGTGATCTGCGCCGTTCCCGGCGAGACGCCGGCAACCGGCACCGCTGCGCTGACCTGCCCAGCGAGCACGCTCACCGAGGAAGCCACGGAGGCGATGTTCGCATTGCTGCTGGCGAGCAAGACCTGCGTATTCGCGGTCTGCGCCGCCGAGATCGTCACGGTCAGGGTGCCGCTCGCGCCCTGCGTCACGGTGAGCGACTGCGGCGCGAGGCTCGTCACCGTGGGCGGCGCGGGCGTCACCTGCACCGTGGCGCTCGCGGTGGTGCCGTTCAGGCTTGCCGTAACGGTGGCGTTGCCAGGTGTAACTCCTGAAACGGGGACCGTGACGGACGTCTGGCCGGCGCCGAACGCCACCGATGCCGGAACGGTGGCGACGCCCGTGTTGGCGCTCGCAACTGCAAGCACACCAGACGCAATCGGCGCGGGCGCGAGCGCCGCCGTGAGGTTGCCCGAGGCGCCCGCGGTGATCGCGAGCGGATTGGGCGTGAGGCTCGTGGGCACAGTGAGTATGCGCGTACCGAGGATGCTCAGCGTGAACAGGCCGCCCGAGGGTTCCACAATCTGAACGGCCAGGACGTTGTTGCCGCCGCTCAAAGTGACCGTTCGATCGAGCGACGGCGCGGGGCCGCTGAAATCGCTGGCGCCGATCACCTGCACCCCATTCAGCGTCACGGTGGCCGAGGTCACGCGATGCGCGCCGCTCGCGTCGCCGTTTTGGATATGCAGATTGAACGGCGCGGCGACGCTGCTCGGAACGCTGAAGGTGTCAGTAACGGTGACCACTTTGCCGCTGCGCTGATAGAGCTTCGGACCGAAGACCAGCGTGTCCGGCGTTTGCGAAAGCGCGCCCGCCGCTTGCCCGAACAGCAGGACGAGCGCCGCGACCCGCCACAGCGCGGATCGGTTCATCTTCGCTATCGCTGAACGCATGGTTGTTCTTCCTTCTCCCTCGTGTTCACTTGTCATCCGTTACGCCGCGCGTCATCCTCCCAACGCCGCGATCCTCAGCGCCTCGGCAGGCGCGTCGTACTCCTTGCCCGAGACGGTGATGAGCTTCACCTTCGACGGGCCGCCCAGCGTCGCCACCAGCGTCACCTTCTCGACGCGTTCGTTCCCGGCGAAATTGCGCAGCAGATCGCCGAGCGCAGCCACGATCGTGAAGGTCGTCTGCGCGGAGAGGACGCTCGGGCCGATCGGCAAAGTGATCTGGACGCTCGCCGTTGCGCTCGCGGTGCTGCCGACGAGCGCCGGGCTGATGACGGAACTCCTGCTGCCAAAAGCTGGCGTGAGCGTGAGTTGCACCGTATTGCCCACCGGGACGCCCGTCGTCGTAAACACCACCGTCACCGGGTTCGGCGTGCTGGCCGCCAACGTAATATCGGCGTTGCCGGTCGGCGCAACTGGAGCGCTTACGCCAGCCACGCTGGAGATCGTCAGCGTCGGCGTGCCTGCGACAAACACGGGGCCGGGAGCTGTTCCTGCCACGGGAGCGCTGGCCGACGGGGTCGTGACCGCGCTCGTCGGGCGAGTGAATGACTCCGACTCGAAC
>WNGP01000515.1_pt1 | contig 29853 bp, 28 predicted proteins | sample 5407671 | NCBI WGS metagenome assembly WNGP01 (sample SAMN13153381, study PRJNA577476) | soil metagenome | isolation source: 40 cm soil or saprolite under Garry oak tree replicate 2 | place: USA:California | collected 2016-06-15 | reverse complement strand
CTGGTGTAGATGAAGTATCCGGCTACCACCAGCACGAGCACCAGCGTGGTCCCGACGATGACTCTGGCCCGGAGCACGGCGGGATTGTGCGGCACAGCATCAGACGCTACCGCTAAGCTCGCGCACCATGAACGAGTCTCTGCCTGCCGGGGGGGCGACCCCCCAAGACCCCCCCGCTCCTGGGGGGACCCATCCCCCCAGACCCCCCTTGGGGGGGACCTCCGGTCCCCCCGGAGTGCTGCCCGAGGTGATCGACGAGTTGTGGGAGCGGCGTGCCGAGCTGTCGCCGGCCGACACGCAGGCGCGTTCGGCTGTGGTCGGCGCCGTGGACGCGGTGGACGCCGGCCTGGCCAGGGTGGCGTACGTCGATCCGGCGACCGACGAGGTGGTGGTGGACGAGCGGGCCAAGCGGGCCATCCTGCTGGCGTTCCGGGTGCTCCCGATGGCCAGGTCCCAGGTGGGCGACTTCAGGTACGACGACCGGGTCCCGCTGAAGACCCGGCTGGACGGCGTCCGCGTGCTGCCGGGCGCGATCGCGCGGTGGGGCTCCTACATCGCGCCGGGGACGGTGCTGATGCCCTCGTTCGTCAACATCGGGGCCTATGTGGACGAGGGCACGATGGTTGACACCTGGGCCACGGTCGGGTCGGGGGCGCAGATCGGCAAGAACGTCCACCTCTCCGGCGGGGTGGGGATCGGCGGCGTGCTCGAGCCGCCGAACGCGGTGCCGGTCGTGGTCGAGGACGAGGCGATGATCGGGTCTAGGTGCATGGTCGTCGGGGGCGCCCGGGTGCGCCGCGGCGCCACCCTCGGGGCGGGTGCCATCCTCACCCCTACGACGCACGTCATCGACGTGGAGACCGGTGCCGAACTGCCGCTCGGCGAGGCGCCGGCCTGGTCGGTATGCGTGGGCGGGACCCGGCCGCGGAAGTTCCCTGGCGGCGAGTTCGGCCTGCCGTGCCTGCTGGTGCTCAAGCGACTGCCCGAAGGCTCCCGGCACGACAAGTCGGCCCTGAACGCCATCCTCCGCGACCACGGCGTCGACGCCTGACCCAGACCGCCCCGGACCTCAGCACTGGCCGGGTATGACTACCGTTAGTACACGATGAGCGTTAATTCAGAACCGCACCGGCGGGTCCGTCGCCAGGGACCCGCCACGCTGCGTGGCAAGCAGATACCGGCGACCACGACCGATCAGCGGCTGCTCGACAGGCGGGGGCCATCCGACTGGGTGCACACCGACCCGTGGCGGGTGCTGCGGATCCAGGCTGAGTTCGTCGAGGGGTTCGGCCTGCTGGCCGAACTCGGTCCCGCGGTCTCGATCTTCGGATCGGCGCGGACCGCGCGGGGCAGCGCCGAGTACGAGACCGCCGAGCGCATCGCCTCCGGCCTGGTCAGGGCGGGTTACGCGGTGATCACCGGCGGCGGCCCTGGGATCATGGAGGCGTCCAACAAGGGCGCCGTCGAGGCCGGCGGCGTCTCCGTGGGCCTGGGCATCGAGCTGCCCAGGGAAATGGGGCTGAACGACTACGTCGAGGTCGGCCTGGAGTTCCGCTACTTCTTCGTCAGGAAGACTTGCTTCATCAAGTACTCGCAGGCGTTCGTGGTGCTGCCCGGCGGGTTCGGCACCATGGACGAGCTGTTCGAGGCGCTGACCCTGGTCGCCACCGGCAAGATCACCAAGTTCCCGATCGTCCTGGTCGGCCGGGAGTACTGGTCCGGATTGCTCTCCTGGCTGCAGCACACGATGCTCGCCCAGGCCAACATCGGGCCGACCGAGCTTTCGCTGATCAGCCTGGCTGACGACCCCGACGAGGTGGTCGGGATCGTCCGCGAGGCCCACAACGGCCACGGCCTGGGCGACTAGGACGATTCCCGCCGAGTCACCACACGGAAGCGACATCGCGGACGGAGCATGGCACGATTCGTATGTGCCCGTTGTATTCCTGATCACCATCGCCGCCGTCCTCGTCGGCATCTTCCTCGCCGCGACCGGACGGGGCGGCGAACTGGCCTATGAGCACGCCGATCACGCTCCGCTCGATCTTGGCCCAGTCTCCGCCGCGGATATCGCGCTACTGCGCCCGCCGACCGCCCTGTGGGGCTACAACATGCAGGTAACCGACGCGGCCCTAGATCACATCGCCCGCGCGATGCGCGAGCGCGACGTCACGATCGCCTACCTGCAGGAGCAGCTGGCGAGCCACGAACGCAACGGCTCTTACGCCGAACCGAAGGGCGCGCACGCCCGGCAGGGCTCGGACGCCCTACTGACGTCGGGCCTTGCGCCCTTCCCCGGGATGAGCGGCACCATCGAGGCCACCGGCGCCCCGGATCTTCCCGAGGCCCCGCAGGTTCCCGAAACCTCAGAATTCCCCCTGGCGTCAGAGATCCCAATGGCCTCAGAGATCCCAATGGCCTCAGAGGCTTCCGAAACTCTGGAGTCCCCGGAACCGCTTCAGCCCGCGGAACCGCTTCAGCCCGCGGAAGCGCCTCAGCCCGCGGAATCCCTGGAGAATCCTGAACCTCCCGAGGCCCCGGACACGCTCGAGCCCCTGGAATCTCCCGAACCTCCAATGGCCGCGGAGCCTCCCGCAGCCACCCAGCCCTCTGAGGCCCCCCGGCCGCCTGAGGCCCCCCGGCCGCCTCAGACCCCGCTAGTCCTCAAGGCCTCGGGGCCCAAGCCTCCCCCGCCACCCGAACCCCACGAGGCAACCCAGCCCACCCAGACCCTCCAGGATCACGAAGAAGCCCACGAGGTGACCCAGCCCTCCGCGACCCTGCCCCCGGACGAAACGCAAGGCCCGCAGGGTGCCTTCGACACGCACGGCTGGTGGGCCGAGCAGGAGCAAGCCGCCCGCGAGGAGCGGGCGCGGCGCAGAGCCGCCGAAGACAAGGAAGCCGCCAGAGACAAGGAAGCCGCCGGAGACAAGGAAGCCGCCGAAGACCCGGGAGCTACCCGAGACAAGGGAGCCGCCGGTGGCCAGGACGGCGACTCCCTGGCTGCGGTCGAGGAGCAGGGCTGGTGACCGAACAGGCGCCGGAGCGGGGCCCGGCCGAGGGGCCTGACGGAAAGCTGCGCTGCCCGTGGGGGCTGAGCGCCCCCGAGTATCTCGCCTATCACGACGAGGAGTGGGGCCGTCCGGTGCGCGGCGACACGGCGATCTTCGAGCGGCTCTGCCTGGAGGGCTTCCAGTCCGGGCTGTCCTGGCTGACCATCTTGCGCAAGCGGGAGAACTTCCGCGCCGCCTTCGCCGGGTTCGATGCCCAGGCCGTCGCGGCCTTCGGGGAGCAGGACGTGGCCCGGCTGCTGGCCGACCCGGGCATTGTCAGGAACCGGGCGAAGATCCACGCGGTGATCGGCAACGCGCGGGCCGCGCTCGACCTGTCCGACGGCCTGACCGCGCTGGTCTGGAAGTATGCGGGCGAGCCCGGCCGGGCGCCGCGGACGCTGGCCGAAGTGCCCGCGGCCACGCCGGCCTCCAAGGCGCTCAGCGCCGAACTCAGGCGGCATGGCTTCACGTTCACCGGCCCGGTGACCGCCTACGCGACCATGCAGGCCTGCGGTATCGTCAACGACCACCTGGCCGCCTGTTTCTGCCGGGATCGCTAGCCGCTGCGGCGGGCCCGCTCGGGGTCGCCCGTCAGCCGACGGCGGCGGCCATCCGGTCCACGATGTCGGCCAGCAGGGCACTGCTGGTGCCGATCGTCACCCGGACGAAGCCGTCGCCCGGCGGGCCGAAGTCGAGCCCGCGGCCGAGGGCTACCCGGCCGCGGTCCAGGAACGCCTGGGCCGGCTCCGGGCCCAGGCCCAGCCGGGCGCAGTCGACCCAGGCCAGGTAGCTCGCCTCGGGCGGCGTGTAGCCGGCCTCGGGCAGGCGCTCGCTGAGCAGCCGGCCGAACTCCGTCCGGGCATGGTCCAGCTGCCCGAGCAGCGCGTCCAGCCAGTCGCCGGCCGAGCTCCACGCGGCCAGCGAGGCCAGCACGCCGAACAGGCCGGCCCCGTACTGGCACGACGCGGGCAGCCGGGCCAGCAGGCGCTGCCCGGCGGCCGAGCCGGCCACCGCGACCGCGCCCTTGAGGCCGGCCACGTTGAACGCCTTGGACGCCGAGGCCAGCGTCACGCCCTGCTCAGCCGCCGCGCCGCCGAGTGAGACGAACGGCGTGTGCCGGGCGCCGGGCAGGGTGAGCGAGGCGTGGATCTCGTCGGCTAGCACGATGACGCCGTACGCGTGCGCCAGCGACGCGATCCGGCCGAGGTCGTCCGCGCTGAACACCCGCCCGGTCGGGTTGTGCGGGTTGCAGAGCAGGTAGCCGGCCGCGCATGCGGCGAACGCCGCCTCCAGCCCGGCGAAGTCGAGTTCCCAGCGGCCGTCCGCCCGGACCAGCGGCACCTCCACCACCCGCCGGCGGCCGCCGGCGATGTGGGCGAAGAACGGCGGGTACACCGGCGTGTTGATGACCACGCCGTCGCCGGGCTCGGTGGCGAGCTGGAGGATGGCGTCGACGCCGGCCATCACGTCGGGCACCAGGTGGACCCGGCCGGGGTCGACCGCCCAGCCGTGCCTGGCCGCGGCGAACGCGGCGAACGTCTCGCCGAGGCCGGCCGGGGTGGCGTACCCGCAGTCGCTGAGGTCGACGGCCGCGCGCAACGCCGCGAGCACCGGTTCGGCGAGGTCGTAGTCCATCTCCGCGATGAACGCGGGCAGCACGTCAGGCGGGTGGAGCCGCCACTTCTCGCTGCGCCGGCGCCGCAGCCGGTCCAGGTCGAGGTCCTCGAATCCGTTGCGCATGGGCACGAGCCTACGCAGGGCGGCCGAGGACCTGCCGACCGTGACCGGCCGCTGAGCCCGCATAATAGGCCGAACGGACCTACCCGGAGGTCACCCGGAAGGCCCCACGCAGAAAGCAGGGAGCCATGAGCGGCGACGTGATCGTGACGGTCACGCTGAACGCCGCGCTGCACGTGGCCTACACCGCGGACGATGAGGCCGCCGAGGGCATCATCCCCGTCTCCCGGCCCGGCTACCGGGCCGGCGGCCGCGGCGTGACGGTGGCCAGGGTGCTGCGGGCCTTCGGGCACGATGTGCTCGCCGCGGGGCTGGCGGGCGGCGCGTCCGGCGAGCTGATCAGGGAGGACCTGGCCAAGTCGGGGGTGCCGACGGCGTTCACGCTGATCCGCGGCGAGTCCCGGCGCTTCTTCCGGTTCGCCGGTCCTGCCGCGGGGGGGCTCGGGGGGGTCGTCCCCCCCGGAGTCAGCAGAGCCCCGGGAGGGCTCGAGGGCGGGCTAGTGATGCGGTTCGGCGAACCGGCGCCGTACATCACCACCGAGGAACTCGGCCGGTTCGCCGCGGACTACCGGCGGCTGATGGCGGGCGCCGCGGCCGTGGTGCTCTGCGGCAGCCTGCCCGACGGCCTGCCCGCGGATACCTACGGATCGCTGGTGACCTACGCCGCCGAGGCGGGAGTGCCGGTGATTCTCGACGCGGGCGGCGAGGAGCTGAAGCATGCCGTCGGCCACGGTCCCGACCTGGTGGTCGCCGAATCGAGTTCGGCCGAGCCCGGTTTCGCCGCCGCTCTGGTCCGGCTCGGCGCGGGCGCGGCAGCCGTGGCGGCCAGCGGCATGGTCCGCGCGGTGAGCGCGGCCGGCGAGTGGACGGCGCGCGTCGAGGACGCGGACGAGGACGCGGACACGGCCTGCCCGCCGGCCCGCGGCGCGCTGGTGGCGGGCCTGGTGCCCGGCCAGCTGCTCGGCTGGTCCTGGCCGGACCGGCTCAGGCACGCCCTGGCCCTGGCCGCGGGCGGCGCCGGGGCCTGGACCAGGGCGCCCGGCGGCCAGGAAGACCGCGATCACGTCGATCTAGCCGCCTACGAGCGGCTGCTCGACGCGGTGCGGGTCGAGCCGCCCGCGCGGTAACGGCCGGATTCCGGGCCCGGCCGCGCCCCGACAGCCGTTACTTCGTAGAGTCACCTTATGATCACTCAGGGTGTGCTATGGTCTGGTGGTTCTCCCCGGCCAGGTGAGTTCCCGGATAGCGGCCGATTCCATCACCACATCGAAATGGAGTGCTTCGTGTACAACTGGCGAATTTTGCTCGGGGGTGCCGCCTCGGCGGCCATCTTGACGGTAGGCGTCGCCGCGCCCGCGTTCGCGCAATCGCAGGCCGGCACATCGGCCTCGTCGAGCGAGGTCACCCAGGACGGCAACGGATCGGGTCCCAGCTGGGTCCCCTGCGGCCTGCCCCTTTACTATTACTTTGTCGCGATCCCGCTGGGAGCCCAACCCCTCGTCGATTGGTGCGGCATGCACCCGGCGACCGGCGACGACGAGTCGCAGGCCACCGGCCCGATGCAGGCCGCAGGCCCGGCCAGCGACCTCAGCAGCGTGACCAGCGCCCTGCCTGACCTCAACTCGGTCTCCGGCTCCGTCCCCGACCTCGGCACGGCCACCAGCGCGGTTCCCGGCCTGGGCAACGTGACCAGCTCGCTGCCGGCGGTCGGCTCGCTGCCGGCGGTCGGCTCGCTGCCGGCGGTCGGCTCGCTGCCGGCGGTGGGCTCGGTCACCGGCACGCTGTCGGGCCTGGGCGGCTGACCGCCCGCAGCACCTGGGCACCCGACCGCGAAGGACCCCGTCCCGGACGGGGTCCTTCGCTTATCCTGCTCGACATGAACGCCGACGATCCCAGAGAGCCCGATGTCGCCAGGCTTTTCGCGCCGGTCGCCGTCGAGGAGACCTTCGCCGGGGTGCTGACCGAGGCCCGCCAGGTCCTAGGCCAGCTGGAGGACCCGGTGGACGCCGAGCTCTGGGGATCCGACCTGATCGGCGCCCTGGCCGCGTCGGCCGCGGGCCAGGCCTCGCTGATGGACACCCTCACCGGGTCGCTGGTGCCCGCCGCCGAGGCGGCGGCCACCCCGGAAGCCCTGGCCCTGCTGCGCGTCTTCACCGCGATCGGATCGCCGGGCCTGCGCGCGGCCGCCGGGCAGGCGGCCGCGCGGCTCCGCGCCCGTGACGTGGCTGACCCGCCGTGGGCTGGCCAGGTCGGCGCCCCGCAGGTCGGTGACTGCTGGCACTACGCCGACGTCGGCGGCCGCCAGGAGTCGCTGACCATGACCTTCGCCTACGGTGACAAGCAGCACGCCGTCTGCGTGCTGATCGACCACGGCCGCGGCGGCAAGATCGGCGACACCTGGGTCGCCAAGGGCACCGAGCTGCGCGCCGATACCGAGCGGGAGGCGGGCCGCGACCCGCTGGTGGTGTTCGAGATGATCGACGCCGCCGGGGCCAGGCTCCGCCTGGCCCGCGCGATCAGCGCGGGTGAGTGTCCCGCGCAGCCCGATCAGGTCGATGACGTGGTGGCGCACCGCGCCCTGCTGCGCGCCCGCCTCGACCTGCTCACCGCCCTTTAGCGGAGGAAGTCGCGGACCAGCGGCACGATGAGGTCGGCCCGCCGCAGGACGTCCATGTGCGTGGCGCCGGGCAGCACCGCGAGCTGCGCGCCGGGGATCAGCCCCTGCATCTCGACCGCGTGCTCCAGGCGGATGAAATCGTGGTCGCCGAAGACGAGCAGCGTGGGCGCGCCGATGCGGCCGAGTTCACCGGCGGTCCAGCCCTTGAGGTTCCCCGCGGCCTGCGAGGTCTTGGCTGCGAACGCGTCGAAGTGCCCGGGGTCGGGCGCCAGCCGGTCGTAGGCCTCGCGCATCTGGCGGAAGTCCTCCGCGGTGGGCATCCGGGTCGAGGTGGCGTGCTGGGCCGGGTCCGAGATCTCGGCGTGAAACCCGTCGGGGGCGTAGCTGACCGAGGCCAGGATGATCCGGCCGACCCGGTCCGGGTGGTCCAGCGCCAGCTGGAGCGCCACCCCGCCGCCGAGGCTGAAGCCGAGCACGTCGGCCTGGCCGATGCCCAGGTGGTCGAGCAGGGCGGCGACGTCACCGGCCAGGTAACGCAGGTCGATGTCCCGGTCGATGTCGGCGGTGCGCCCGTGTCCTTGCAGCTCGGTGGCGATCACCTGGCGGTCGGCGGCCAGCTCGGGCCGCAGGCCGCCGAACGACAGGTCGATGGTCATCAGCCCGCCGTGCAGCAGCACCAGCGGCCGGCCCGTGCCGTGCACCTCGTAGTACATGCGCAGCCCGTTGACCGGCGCGTATCCAGTGGTTCCCTGGCTCATGGCGACATCCTCCCGTGATTGACTCGCAGCATAGACGGCCGGCGCCTGCCAGACTCATCGGTAAACCAGTTCGACGATGGAGGGCAAGTGCCGGGGGTGTTGCGGGTCTCGTCGCGGAACGCTCGTTTCCAGCAGTGGGAGTCGCTGCTCAGCAACCGCGGCAAGCGCCAGCGGACCCGGGAGTTCGTGGTCCAGGGAGTGCGGCCGATCACGCTGGCGGCCGAATTCGGCTGGCGCTTCCGCGCGCTGCTCTACGACGCCGAGCGCCCGCTGTCGAGCTGGGCCCGGGCCATGCTGCGCGACGTGCCCGCCGTCCAGGTGGCGATGTCGCCCGGCCTGCTGGCCGAGCTGGGCGAGAAGGCCGCGGACAGCCCGGAGCTGGTCGCGGTGGTCGAGATGCCGGATGACGATCTTGACCGGATCGCGGCCGGCCGGATAGCAGGGGAGCGCTTCCTCGGCCTCGTGCTCGACCGTCCGGCCAGCCCGGGCAACATCGGCAGCATCATCCGGTCGGCGGACGCCTTCGGCGCGGACGGGATCATCGTGGCCGGCCATGCGGCCGACATCTACGACCCCAAGGCCGTCCGGGCCAGCACCGGCTCGCTCTTCGCGCGGCCCGTGGTCCGCTGTCCCTCGCACCGTGAGGTGGCCGCCTGGGTGGCGGTTCAGCGCGCCCGGGGCTGCCCGGTGGTGCTGGTCGGCACCGACGAGCATGGCGACCTGGACGTGTTCGACGCCGATTTCACCCAGCCCACCCTGCTGCTGATTGGCAACGAGACGGTCGGCCTGAGCAGCGCCTGGCGGGACCTGTGCGACCGCACTGTCAGGATCCCCATGACCGGCGCCGCCAGCTCCCTCAACGCCGCGAACGCCGCGACCATCGTCCTGTACGAGATCGCCCGCCAGCGCCTCCTGGCCAGCAGGCGCCGTTAACCGGCGGCGCTCATCCGGTGAGCGCCAGCGCCGCTCCGCCCGCGTCGAGCAGGCGGTGCGGGCCGGCCGGGCCGGGCAGCGTGGCCCGGTCGCCGCGGACCCGGGCGCACGGTCCCTGCGGCCCGGCCAGCGTCAGGCCGTCGGCGTCGATGGCGATGAGGTCGCCGTCGTGACGCAACAGCACCGGCCCGTCGCGTTCGGCCGAGATGGCGACGCGGCCCGCCCGCAGGCCGTCGAGCACGTCACCCGGCTCGTCCCCGGCGCACTCGACCCAGGTGGTCGGGCGCCCAGGCGGGGCGTCGGAGCCCGGCTGGTGCCAGTCGCTGCCGCCGACCGGGATCGCCGCCGGGTCCCAGGCCAGCCACCAGGACAGCGGAAGGGTCCACCTCAGGTCGAGCCAGCTCCAGTGCCAGACTTCGATCAGCGGCGGGCGGCGGCGCATCGGGCGGGTCCAGCTCACCGGCCCGGCGAACGGGTGGTTGACCGACAGCAGGCCGCCCGCCGCCTCGGTCGCGTCCAGCCAGGCATCCGGCTCTTCGCGGAAGTCGATCCAGCCCACATCGCCGAGCGCCCCGGCGTGTCCGCCGTCGGTCGTCACCTCCTGACCGGGCAGCAGGGTGATCCCGTACCGCCGGGCCGCGGCGGCCAGTTCGGCGTGGTGACTGAACGTGTTGTGATCGGTGACGGCCAGAAAGTCGAGCCCGCGCCCGGCCGCGAGCGCGGCCAGCTCCTGGACGGTCAGCACGCCGTCCGAGTGCACGGTGTGCGTGTGCAGGTCACCGGCCAGCCAGCGGCGGCCCGCCCGGGCCGGCAGGACCCGGCGCGACGGCCGGTCCCTGGGAGCCGGCGGCGCAGGCTGGGGGGCCGGCCCCAGCGCCATGCCGCCCGGCGTGGTCTCGGCCGTCAGCCGGTAGCGCACGCCGTCCGGCGGAACCCGGTGCACGCCGATCATCACCTGCCACGTCCCGGCCTCCAGTTCCCCGGGCAGGTAGCCGGGCGTGGCCGCGGCGCGGGTTATGACGAAGGACTCGCGGGCGCCGCCGGACCAGCCGCGGAACCCGCGCGGGCCAAGACAGCCCAGGTCGAGCACGGCTCCGTCGGCGCGGTCGTAGTCGAACTCCACCCGCAGCCCGGCCGTCCCCGGCGGCACCTCCACCGGCAGGTAATGCCAGGGGGACGCGAAGCGGTCCTCGAGCGTCCACTGTCCGGTGAGCCGCGCACAGTTCGCCATGTCAGCCATCTGACCAGATCAGGTCGCCCTGGCCAACATCGGCACTGTTGACATTGGCCCCGGCGGCGTCAGCTCGTAGCCGCGTAACCGCCATCGATGACGATCGTCTCGCCCGTGACGAACGGGTTGGAGGTGATCAGCGAGAAGATGGTCTCGGCCACGTCCTCCACGGTGACGTTGCGCTGCATCGGCGTCCACCTGGCGCGCCGCTCCATCAGCCGCTCGTAGTTGTCGCCCAGCGTCCGCTGCATCCATTCGCCCGCGATCCAGCCCGGCGCGACGGCGTTGACCCGGACGTCGGGCGCCAGCACCCGGGACAGCGTGCGAGTGAGGCTGACCACGGCCGCCTTGCTGGCCGCGTAGGCGAGCGGCTGGGGTCCGGGCCGGAGCCCGACGATCGAGGCCACGTTCACCACGCTGCCGTGCGCGGCCCGCAGCGGGGGCGCGCAGGCCCGCGTGACCTGGAACAGTCCGCGGACGTTGACCGCGAACACCCGATCCCATTCGGCCAGGTCGACGCCGTCCAGGTCGTCGGGCGGCGTCTGGCTGGTCATGCCCGCGCTGTTCACCAGCGCGTCCAGCCGGCCGTAAACCTCGCTCATCGTCGCGGCCAGTGAGGTCGCCGCGTCGTCGTCGCTGATGTCGGCGCGCAGCGCGAGGTGACGTCCGCCCAGGCTCTCCAGTTCGGCCAGGGTTTTCCTGGCGGCGTCCTCGGATCGGCTGTAGTTGATCGCGACGTCGTACCCGGCCCGGGCCAGCCGCAGCGCGGCGGCCCGGCCGATCCCGCTCGCCGACCCGGTGACCAGCGCCGCCGGCCTGTCCTGTGCCATGTACGCTCCTGCGGCGTCAGGGCGCGGTGGTCAGCTGGTCGGTGCCGCAGTACTTGCACTTGGACGCGGCGGCCGGGAGATCGCTGGAAAGGCACGCCGGGCAGGTCTTCACCGGGGGCGGGTCGCCGAACACTATTTGCCCGAGCCTGGACTGGGTCAGCTTGTACGGCACGACGATGAGGAAGTAGACCACGGCCATGAAGATGACGAAGTAGATGACCGTGGAAATGAACGCGCCGAAATCCACGATCGTTCTCGGATTGCCGGAGCGGATTTCCACGCCCAGGCCGACCTTGCCGCCCGTGAAGCTCTGGACGAGCGGGTTGATGATGTCACTTGTGAATGCGGTGATAAGTGCGCTGAACGCGAGGGCTACGACGAGCCCGACCGCGACGACGATAATGTCACCGCGCATAAGAAAATTCTTGAAGCCCCTCATATTCCTTCTCCGGTTCGTGAAACTGCCTGGCCGGGTCGCGGTGCCTGGCCGCCGCCGCCGTATGCCCCTGCCGGTACCCCTATGCAATTGCACCTGCGACTGCGTTTACGGACATGCCATACGATTCCGGTTCGGGGTTGGCGATGCAAGTGTTTCCGCCGAGTCGCGCGTGACTTGACCTGCGGGTCAGCGGGGCAGCGCGGGTGCGGGCCCGGCCGGATCGGCGCCGGAGGCGAGCAGCCAGTCGGCCCCCGCGAGACGGATGGAACGGGCGTAGTCCCGCTGCGCGGCGCCGCCGGGCTCCCGGGCGCCGGGGACGGACGGCCGCCGGGACAGCGGGACCAGCCGGGCGCTGACGAACTCACCCGGGCCCGGGCGGGGCAGGCCAAGCGCCGAGGCGAGCACCTGGTCCCCGGCGTAGTCCCCGAAGATCACGATGCCCTCGGCGCGCAGCTGGTCGCGCGCCCCGCCGCCGTCGCGAACCCGCTTCATGTAGTCGTCCTGCATGGCGACCGTGGCCACCACGGTGCGGCTGACCCGCATCCGCTGCGCGCGCCGGAACAGCTCGTTCACCCGCTGCTGGCCCGAAGGCAGCGCGAAGATCGCCGCCACGTCCCGTTCGGGCAGCCTGATCAGCGCGTTCTCCTGCAGCGGGGCTCGGGAGTGCAGCCAGCGCACCGCCGCCCGGCCGTGGTCGTTCAGCGCGCGCTTGCCGTCCCGGTTGGCGGCCGGGCGCAGGTTCTCCCCGGCCGCCCGGAGCAGCCCGGCCGACCAGGTGCCGTCCTCGTCGCTGGCCTGGACCAGCAGCATCAGCTTCCCGTCCGCCTCGGGCGGGATCATCCAGCCGCCGAGGCGGTGCGAGAACTTGCAGTCCACGTCCGCGCCCGCGATCGTGTAGTCCAGCGTCGTGCCGTCGGCCAGCCGCAGCTCCCGGGCCAGCGCGATCTCGACCAGCGTCCCGGCGTGCGTCTTCTCGGTCTTATGGAGTTGCTCCCAGCGGTAGCGCCCGGTGTGCTGGCCGTCGAGCAGCATGTCCAGCGCGCCGCGGATGGCGGCGGCCGTCCGCGAGCCGTCGCGGTCGAGCCCGCGCAGCTCCGCGGCCACCGCGGCCAGTTCCCCATCGTCGCCAGACCGGCCGTCACCGACCCGGGCCCGGTCATCCCGGGCGTCCGCCGCGGGGAACTCCAGGCCGGGCAGCGTGGCCTGCCCGTCGGCGGCCTCGCCGGGCGACGGCATGCCGGGCAGGGCGAGCTGGCCCGGGATGGGTTCGAGATCGCCGGGAACCGGAAGGCGGCCGGGCTCGGCGGACGGCGGCGGGCCCGGGTTCACGCAGGCGACTGTAGCTGAGCGGGATCGTCGGCGCAGCTACCGGCGGTGCGCGGCGACGGCACGGCGGCCGTGCGGAGCACCTCCATCAAAAGGTTCACCGTGGGCGGGTCGGGCGGGTCGCCGTACCGTACCGCGAACACGTACCGGTGGGCGCCGGGCAGCGGCAGGGCCCTGATCCCGGGATGCCGCGCGGCGCGCAGGCAGAGCGCCGGCAGGGTGGAGACCCCGAGGTCGGCGGCCACCAGCGCCTGGACGGCGACGTAGTCGTCGGTGGTGAACGCGATCTTCGGGGTGAACCCGGCGAGCGCGCACTGCCTGAGCAGGTTGGCCCGGCAGCGGTCGCAGCCCGCGATCCAGCGGTGCCGGGCGTAGTCGGCCAGGTTGGCCGACGGTTCGGCGCTGGCCTGCGCCGAGGTCACCAGGTGCACCTGCTCGTCCAGGAGGAGCCGTTCGCGCAGGCCCTCGATGCGGTCGATGCCGCCGTCGTCACCGGGCCGGCTCGCGCCGCCGGACGCGGCTTCCTGGCCTGGAGCACCTGGAGCACCTGGAGCGCCCGGAACGGGCGAGCCGTCCGCGCCGTCCGCGTCCGGGGAGTACCGGAACACCAGCGCCACGTCGACGTATCCGGCCCGCAGCATGCGCAGCGCCTCCGGCGGTTCCGCCTCGGTCAGCCGCAGGTCGACCTTGGGCTGGTGCTCACGCAGCATCGCCGCGGCGGCCGGGACGATGGTGCCAAGCGCGGACGGGAACGCCGCCAGCCGGAGCCGCCCGGCGCGCAGCCCGGTGTAAGCGGCCAGCTCGTTCTCCGCCGCGTCCAGCCTGCCGATCACCTCGGCGGCCCGTTCGGCGAGCAGCCGCCCCGCGTCGGTGAGCCTGATGCCGCGGCCAGCCCGCTGGATCAGCTTCGTCCCGGTCTCGGCTTCCAGCCGGGACAGGTGGTGGCTCACCGAAGGCTGCGCGTAGTTGAGAGCCCGCGCCGCGGCGGTGACCGAACCATACCGGGCCACGGCGACCAGCACGCGCAGCCTGGTTACGTCGAGCATGCACCGACTATAGATCCTGCCGATCGGTCCGCCCAGAGTGCTAGGCCAGGACTATCAAGGTTAAGTAGTCCCAGGCCAGCGTCGCGCCCCTTTGGCTCGCTAGCGGTCCTCGAGCAGCGGCGCGTCCGGCTGGCGGGGCCGCTCGCCCGCCAGCTCCCGGCGCCGCCAGGCGATGCCGGACAGCGCCTCGAGGACCACCCGGTTGGCCAGGAACGCGGTCACCTCGGCGTGGTCGTACGGCGGCGCGACCTCCACCACGTCGATCCCGGCCAGCGGCACCGACATGGCGATCCGTCGCACCGCGTCGAGCAGCTGGCGGGCGGTGAGCCCGCCCGGTTCCGGCGTGCCGGTGCCCGGCGCCATGCCGGGGTCCACCACGTCGATGTCCACCGACAGGAAGACGCCTTCGCATTCGTCGACGGCGATGGCGAGCGCCTCGGTCAGGCATTCGCCGAGCCCGCGGCTGACCACCTCGCTCATCTCGAACGAGCGCATCCGCTGTTCGGCCATCCAGGCCAGCACCGGCGGCTCCGGCCAGTACCCGCGCAACCCGATCTGCAGGAACCTGTCGCCGCGCACCGCGCCCGACTCGATCAGCCGCCGCATCGGCGTGCCGTGTCCGTACAGCGACCCGAACTGGCTGTCCCCGGTGTCGGCGTGCGCGTCGAAGTGGATCAGCGACACCCGGCCCCAGCCCGTGTGCCTGGCCACCCCGGTGGCGTCGGGCAGGGTGACGGTGTGGTCGCCGCCCAGGATCACCGGTATCGCGTCGGCCGTCGCCACGGCGTGCACGGCGTCTTCCAGCCGTTGCAGCGACTTCTCGGTCTCGCCCGGCGGCATGACCACGTCGCCGGCGTCGGCGACGCGCAGTTCCGTCAGCGGGTCCACGCCGAGCGCGAGGTGCGGTCGGGACGCGTCGTGCGGCAGGTAGTCGGTGGCCCGGATCGCCTGCGGGCCGAACCTGGCCCCCGATCGGTACGACGTGCCGCTGTCGAAGGGCGCGCCGAGGAAGACCACGTCGAGGCCGTCCAGCGCGTCGAGTTCGGCCCGCGGCACCCCGAGGAAGGTGACGTCCGGGCCGTACAGCCCGCGCACCATCGTCTCAGCATCCTCAGCATCGCCCGCCATGCCGTTCCTCCTGCAGTAGACGCGAACCGGCCGCTGCCTCGCACCATACCGGGCGGGCAGCGGCCGATCCTTCCCGCAGTGAACTACGGCCGGATCGGTTTGCGGAGTTTACGCCGATCGCGTCAACCAGGACGGCAGGCTCCGCGTCTCACTTAGTGAGGCTCGGCGAAAGCGGGACGCCGAGCCTCGTTTGCTGCCCGGAGCCAGGCCGCCGGTCCCTCAGCCGGTCAGGTGCGTATACACGACGATGTTGTCGAGATATTGGCGGGTCGCGGTGTCGAACGGCCCCCCGCAGGTGATCAGGCGCAGCTCGGGATAACGCGTGTTGCCGTAGATCTCACCCGCGGGGAACGTCGCCTTGGCGACCTCCTGCACCCCGTCGACCGAGAAGGTGGCGGTCTTGCCGTCCGCGCGTACCACCTCGACCAGTTCACCGCGGGTCAGGTCCTTGATGGCGTAGAACGCCGAGCTGCCGGTGACCGAATCCACGTGCCCCAGGATGATCGACGTGCCGTCCTGGCCGGGCGTGACGCTCCGGTCATACCAGCCCGCCAGGTTGTGGTTGGCCAGCGGCGGCACCTGGATCGAGCCGTCGGCGGCCCGGCCGAGGCGCATGACGGGCGCGTCCACCCGCAGCGAGGGGATGATGATCCGCAGCGGTGCCGACGGCCTCAGCGCCGCCGCGATGTCAGCCGCCGTCCTGGGGGGCACCGTCCGCACCGAGGACGGGACCGTGGTGGCGCCTCCCGTCAGGGTGCGGGCGGACCCGGATACGGCCCGGAAGACGGCGAACGCCCCGGCGACGGCCAGCACCAAGCCGGCCAGCGCCGTCGCCGCGCGGGCGCCACGCCGCATCGGGCGGCGTGCAGGGCGGCGCCCGCGCGGGTCCGGGCGTCCCCGCGGGTCCGGGGCCTGGCGGCCCGCAGGCCGACCACCATGACGTGCCGGTCCGAGCAGAAGGCTCTCCTGGATACGCCCTCCGCGTCGCGGGGATGTCATATCCGTTCCTCAGCCGTTCAAGCCGCGCCTGCGCCGGAGCGTGTAGAGGGTGATGGCCAGGCCGGCCAGTACCGCGGCCGCGCCGGTCACCGCGAGCGGCAGGTCGCTGCCAGGATGCAGGCTCCCGCCGCTGCCCGTGTTCGGCGCCCCGGGAGCGGCGGCGGGAGCAGAAGCGGACGCGACGCCTGCGGCACTCGCGGCCGCCTGCACCGTGACCTGGGTGGTGGTCGTGGTGACCGTGGCGGCCGTGCAGGCGACGGCGACAGTGACGGCCGTCTGTTCGCGTAGCCGCGCCGCGAACCTGCGCGGCGCGAAGATACGGGCCATGCCCGCCGTTTCCGGCATCCACGGCCCGGTCAGCCGGAACATCCCGTTTCCCGTGTCCGCCAGCCCGGTCATCGGGACGCTTCCCGCATCCGCTCCGTCCCGGCTCCCCAGGCCGGCCACACCAGACACGGACATCGGCGAGGCGCTGACGGGAAACGCGGAGCCGAGCGCGCTCGCGGGCGCGGAGAGCATCACCATGTCCTGCCTGCCGACGGTGGCCGGTCCCGTCGCGGTCAGCCTCATGGGAACCCGGCTGACGGTCGTGGTGGACGTGCCGACGGTTACCGTGCACGTGTAGGCCTGCCCGGGGGCGCTGGTCGCGGCCCCGGCCGCCGTGATGACCTGGACGGTGGTCGCCGACGTGGTGGTGCAGGTGAGCGGGGCCTGCTGGGCTTGCGAGGCCGAGCCTACCGGGGTCAGCGTGAGGGCCGGCGGGAGCTGCACGGCGGCCGGGTCCTGGCCCGCCTGGCTGGCGGTACCGGTGGCGGTCATGGCAGGCAGCCGCGTCATGCTGCCCGCGGCGGTGCCCAGGTAACCGCTCCGCCCGGACAGCATCACGGCGGTGCCGGACATCCCGTTGGCCTGGGCGGTGCCGGCGATGTCGAGGTAATCGAGCTGGGGCAGCGCCGATGCCGCGGCGGCTGGCACCTGAACGGGCTGGGTGACGAGTGTCACGGTCACGGTGAGCCCGGTGCGGTCGGCGGATAGCGCCGCGGGGATGTTCAGTGGCGCCAGCCCCTGGCCGTAGGCGGCCAGGCTGCACGAGTAGTCGGCGGGGATGGCTACGGGTGGGCTGGCTGCGCCGACCGTGGCGGTGAGGCTGAACAGCCCCGCGCCCGCGAGCGCGAGCAGGCTTGCCGCCCGCGCTGCCGAACCTTTCACGGTCCCTTGGTGGTACACGTTTTCGATCCTCCTGGTGTGCGATGACCCGCTCCGAGGACCCGCTCCAGGCGCCTTTACGTGTGACTCCAGGTGCCGAGCCTAGGCGCGGGCAGGCGCGGCCGGGCCGCCGTTTCGTGAATCGTCACAACTCCCGGCATCGCGGGCGGTAGTGCCATGATGGGTATCCGTGAGCCTGGTCACGACGAAACGAATGCACCGCGCGGCCGGCGTCGCGGTGGCCCTCGCGGTAGCGCTGCCGGTAATGCTGGCCGCCGTGGCGTGCACCGGAGGATCCGGGCCCGGTTCCGCCCGTCCTAGCGCTCCTACCTCGGCGCCGTCCGCCACAGGGAGGGCCGCGCCGCCGTTCCCGGTGGCGGAGAACACGCGGCCGGGCACGTCCGCGTGGCGGATAACCGACCTCCGGGCGGCCGACGCGATCGACGGGTACGCCGACCAGCAGAGCGTCCTGCCCGGCCAGGACTTCCGCCTGTACGTGTCGACCACGGCGAGTTCCTTCCGGGTGGACGCGTTCCGGTTCGGCTGGTATTCCGGCCACCTGGCGCGCCTGGTCTGGGCGTCGGCCCAGGTCCGCGGCCGGCGGCAGACGGCGGTGCGCATCGCGGCGGGCACCCACATGGTGACCGCCCCGTGGCAGCCGTCGCTGACGATCAGCACCGCGAACTGGCCGCCCGGCTCCTACCTGCTGCGCCTGGACGCGTCCAGCGGCGCCGGACGGTACGTGCCGATCACGGTCCGGTCGGCGAGCACGGCGGGGGCGGTGGTCATCCTCAACGACAACACCACCTGGCAGGCGTACAACGCCTGGGGCGGCTACAGCCTGTACCAGGGCCCGGACGGGCTGCCGTCCGACCGCGGCTACGCGGTGAGCTTCGACCGCCCCTACGACCAGAACGGCGCGGGCCGGTTCCTCTTCTTCGACGAGTCCGCCATCGCGCTGGCCGAACGCACCGGGATCCCGCTCGCCTACGAGACCGACGTCGACCTCGACCAGCACCCGGGCCTCCTGGGCGGCGCCCGCGCGGTCATCACCCTCGGCCACGACGAGTATTACTCGCCCGCGATGCGGTCGGCCCTGCTGACCGCCCGGAACGCCGGGACCAACCTGGCCTTCCTCGGCGCGAACGCCATCTACCGGCACATCAGGTTCGCCGCCGGGGACCGCGTCATCATCTGCTACAAGGCCGCCGCCATCGACCCGCTGGCGGGCAAGGACAACGCGCAGACCACCCAGCAGTGGCGGGACCCGCCCGACCCGCGGCCGGAGAGCGTCATCACCGGGGTGTTCTACGAGTGCAACCCGGTGAGCGCGCCCTGGGTCGTCTACGACCCGTCGAGCTGGATCTTCGCCGGCACCGGCGCCTACCGGGGCGAGCGCTTCGCCGGCATGGTGGGGCCCGAGTACGACCGGCTCAACCCGGCTGTCCCGTTCCCCCGGCCGCTGCAGGTGCTCGCGCATTCCCCGCTGACCTGCGACGGCTTCTCCACCTTCGCCGATTCGGTGTATTACACGGTCGCGAGCGGAGCCGGGGTGTTCGCGTCGGGTACGATGCGCTGGGTGTGCGCGATGCGCGGCCCGTCCTGCGGGCATGGCCTGACCCGGGCCGCCGAGCGGTTCGTCGACCGGGCCACGCAGAACCTGCTCCGGGCCTTCGCCGCGGGTCCCGCCGGGCGCCGGGATCCGGCGCGGGACAATCTGGCCCAGGCGAAGCCGCCGCGCATCCCGGCCCTGTACGACGGCGTCGACTGACCCCGATGGACGACATCGACGCGCGCATCGTGGCCTTCCTGATCAGGGACGCCCGGGCCAGCTACGCGCTCATCGGCGGTGAGGTCGGCCTGTCCGCGCCGGCGGTCAAGCGGCGGGTGGACCGGCTCCGGGCCGCGGGCGCCATCACCGGCTTCTCCGCCCGGGTGAACCCGGCCGCGATGGGCTGGACGACCGAGGGGTACGTGGAGCTGTACTGCGGCGGGCGCACCTCGCCCGAGGAGATCGGCATGGCGGTCCGGCGGTATCCCGAGGTCGTGGACGCGTGCACGGTCACCGGGGAGGCGGACGCCCTGGTGCACATCAGGGCCGCGGACGTCAGGCACTTCGAGGACGTGATGGAGCGCATCCGCGCCGAGTCGTTCGTGGTCAGGACCAAGAGCGTGATCGTGCTCTCCCGGCTGGTCGACCGGGCCGACGCAGTGGCTCCGTTGCGCTGAATCGAACCTCTGGACGGCGGCTGACCAGCTAAAGTCGTGAACATGTCGGAGTTTGAGCAAGATCCGAGTGCCAATACCGGCCGGTTCCGGGCCTTCGTCGAGCGCGGCGGCGACGAGGACGTCTCGCAGCCGCGGCGCTCGCCGGTGTCTCCCGCCGTGCTGATCGCCGGGGCCGTGGTGGTCATCGCGATCATCGTCGTCATCGTGGCCCTGGCTTAGGAACGACAGAGCTTAAGAAGATGACGGTCACCGCTACGTCGCGGGTCGCGACGGATCGCGGCGAGCGCTACCGCAAGCAGCTCGCCAGCCATTTCGGGAACAAGGTCGAGGTCGTCGAGGAGCCGTCGGGCACGGTGCTCAAGTGGGGATTCGGCGGCATCACGACGCTGACGGTCGAGGCCGACGCCCTGGTCCTGCGGGCCGACGCCGAGGACGCCGAAACGCTCGACCGGGTCAAGGACGTGACCGCCCGCCACCTGGAGCGCTTCGGCGAGAAGGACGGCCTGGTCGTTATCTGGCAGTAACCTCGTGTCCCGCGATCGTGTCCCGCGCTCGCGGGCCGGCCAGATCAGCAGCAGGGCGCCGACGACGGCAACGGGCACGGCCGGGAGGATGGCCGTGGCCGGGCGGACGCCTCCCTGCGCCACGGAGATGACCAGGGCGGTCACGAAGGCCAGGTATCCCGCGATGATCGCGGCCCCGGGGACACGGCCCAGGCCGCGGCCACGGTAGGCGAGCGCGAGCGCGAGTACGGTCAGGCCCGCGTACCACGCGGCCACCAGCGTGCCCTGGCCGGAGCGCGGTCCGAGCCCGGCCACGCTCGCCGGGACGAGCAGCCCCGCCACGACGTTGATCGCGTTGCTGTTCAGCGCGGTGCTGAGCACCGCGGCGGCGCGGCCCCGCCTGGCCAGGTACACCGCGGTCACCGCGTTCGGCAGGCTGGTCACCACCGCCAGCACCAGGCCGCCGGTGACGATGTCGGCGACCGCGTACCGGCGCCCCAGGGCGGTGGCCGTCACCTCCATGATCGTGCTCGCCCCCACGACGGCGATCAGCGCCCCGGCCGCCGCGATCGCATCGCGCCAGGTGCCCCGCGGGGGCCTGATCGCCTCGGCCAGCTCGGTCTCTTCCTCGTGGACTGCCGCGACCAGCCAGCGCGTCCACCGGGCGGGCAGCCGCAGGCTCTCCACCCGGGCCTGGCTCATCCCGAGCACCACCACGTAGGGCACCAGCACCGCCGCGGTCAGCGTCAGTCCGGCCGCGGGTGCCACCGCCGTCACCGTCAGCAGGGTCGCGGCGGCCACCCACACCCCCGGTACCCCGCCCAGCAGCACCACCCGGCGGTGGAAGGCGATCCGCCCGGCGGCCAGTGCGGCCAGTCCAAGCAGCGCCGCCAGGTTGAAGACGTTCGACCCGATCACCACCCCCGCTCCCACGCTGGCCTGGCCCCGCGCCAGCGCGGTCACCGCGGAGGTGATCTCCGGGGCGTCGGCGGCCAGCGCCGCCACCAGCCCCAGCCACGCCTCGGAGAACCCGGCCCGCTCGCCGAGCCGCTCCAGCCGCGAGACCAGCAGCCAGCTCGCGGCCAGGCTCACCGCCACCCCGGCGGCAAACAGCAGCATTCCCGGCATTCAGGGCCTGTCCGGTCTCGACCGAAACGAACGTGCCGACCAGACTTCCCGGCTCACCTGACTACCAGGATAGACTCAAGCCATCCGGCCGCCAAGCGAGCGCTAGTCCGCGGGGGCCCACGCGTCTGCCCCCTGACGTAGCCGTTAGATGACGATTTGGCTTATTGGGGGTCAGGGCGGTGAGCGGCGGGTGGCAAGATGACTGCCATGAGAAACGTCGCGGTCGTGGCTAGCGCGGGTGATGCGCGTGTTCGCTGACCTGCCGGTGGCTGTGGTGACTGGCGGCAACCGCGGCGTGGGCCGTGAGGTGTGCCGGCAGCTGGCCCTGCTCGGCTTCGCGGTGGTGCTCGGCTCCCGTGACCTGCGCAAGGGGGAGCTGGCCGCGAAGGAGCTCGATCCTGAGGGAAGCCGGATCGTCGCCTGCCAGCTCGAGGTGGACAACTCCATCAGCGTTGCCTCGATGGCCGAGTGGGTGAAGGAGCGGTTCGGCCGTACCGACGTGATCGTCAACAACGCGTCGACCATGTACGACCGGTGGGCCACCGCGAGCAACGCCGATCTGGGCACGGTCGCGGAGGCGATCGACGTCAACCTGTTCGGCCCCTGGCGGGTGATTCACGCGCTGCTGCCGATGCTGCGCTCGAGCACGCGGCCGAGGATCGTCAACGTGAGCAGCGAAGGCGGCTCGATCTCCGTGATGACCGGCGGCTCGCCCGCGTACGGCGTCTCCAAGGCCGGGCTCAACGCGCTCACCCGGGTGCTCGCCGCGGAACTGGCCCGGGACGGCATTCTCGTCAACGCGGTCTGCCCGGGCTGGCCCGCCAGCGAGAGTCACCCGGAGGGCCGCTCGCTCCCCCAGGCCGCGGCCAGCGTCCTCTGGGCGGTTACCATTCCGAACGGCGGCCCCACCGGCACCCTCACCCGGGATGGCCAGCCCTTCCCCTGGTGAGCCTGGTTACCGTTCGGGACTGTGCTGTTCGGGACTGTGCTGTTCGAGACTGGGCTGGTAGCGGTAGCCCATGCCCGGTTCTGTGATCAGCCACTGCGGCCTGGCCGGGTCGGGCTCGAGCTTGCGGCGCAGCTGCGCCATGTACAGCCGCAGGTTGCCGGTCGCGTCGGCGTAGCCCGGTCCCCACACCTCGGTCAGCAGCTGGTTGCGGCTGAGCAGCTTGCCGGGGTTCCTGAGCAGCACCTCGAGCAGGTGCCATTCGGTCGGGGTGAGCCTGATGTCATCCGCCTGGGTGCCGCCGGCCGGCCCGTCGCCCGCCGGTACCGGGGCCTGCCGGATGACGCGCTTGGCGGCCAGGTCGACGACCAGGTGGCCGAGCTGGATCCTGGGCAGGTCCTCGGCGGTTCCGGTGCGCCGGACCGCGGCCCGCATGCGGGCAAGCAGTTCCTCGACCCCGAACGGCTTGGTGATGTAGTCATCGGCGCCCGCGTCGAGCGCCTCCACCTTGTCCACGCTATCGGCCCGGCCGGACAGCACGATGATGGGCGCCTTCGTCCAGCCGCGCAGGCCCTGGATCACCTCCACGCCGTCCAGATCGGGCAGGCCGAGGTCGAGGATCACCAGGTCCGGCGGATACCGTCCGGCCACCTCCAGCGCCGCGGCTCCGGTGGCCGCGACGTGCACCTCGTAGTCGCGCACCCTCAGGTTGATCCGCAGCGCCCGCAGGATCTGCGGTTCGTCGTCGACGACAAGCACTCTTTTTCCCGCTCGCTCGCCTCCGGGGGCGCCTTTAGGCACCGCCTTCCCTCCTCGCTCCTCCGTCGCTCGTCAGTCCAGGCGGTGCCGCGCCCCCTTTGGCTCGCTCGCTCCCGGTGGCCCGGCTCGCACTCGTAAGCCGGCTCCGTGACCGCTGGCACCGATATCGTCATGGTCAGCCCGCCGCCCGGTGTGTCATCGGCGGTGAGCGTTCCGCCCATCGCCTCGGTCAGCCCGCGCGACAGCGCCAGGCCGAGCCCTACTCCGGTGGTGTTGTCGGTGTCACCGAGCCGCTGGAACGGCACGAACATCCGGTCCCTGTCTGCCTCGGGGATGCCCGGACCACGATCGACCACGCGCAGCTCCACCCGGTCGCCCAGCGCGCTGGCGGTCAGCAGCGGCGGCTGGCCCGCCGGTGAGTAGCGCAACGCGTTCTCAGTCAGGTTCACGATGACGCGCTCGAGGATGGCCGGGTCGACGTTGATCTCGGGCAGCGATTCCGGAATATCGACCGTGATGCCCCGGGCCGCGGGGTCCAGGTTGTCCAGCGCGCGGGACACGATCTCCTCCAGGCCGGACGGGCGCGGGAACAGGGACAGCGCGCCGGCCTGCAGCCTGCTCATGTCCAGCAGGTTATCGACCAGGTGAGTCAGCCGGTCCAGCGACTCGTCCGCCGTGGCGAGCAGTTCGTCGTGGTCTTCGGCCGCCCAGTTCACTTCCGGCGACCGCAGGCTGGTCACGGCCGCCTTGGCGGACGCCAGCGGCGTGCGCAGGTCGTGGCTGACGGCGGCGAGCAGCGCGGTCCGCATCCGGTCGGCGGCCGCGATCGGCTTGGCCGCCTGGGCCTCGGCGGCCAGGCGCTGCTGGTCGAGCGCGACGGCGGCGTAGGAGGCGAACGCGCCGAGCACGCGCCGGTCCGCGGCCGGCAGCGGCCGGCCGCGCAGGGCCAGCGAGAGGGAATCGGCGACCGGCACCTCGACATCCGCCTCGTCCGGCCGGGTGACGGCGGGTTCACCGCGGCTGGCGACGACCTGCCAGCCGCCGGTCGTGCCCCGGATCCGGCCCGCGGAGGCGTCGGCGGACTGCTGGCCGTCGGGTGACACGCACTCGAGCAGCGTGACCGAATCCATGCCGAATGCTTCCCGGACCCGGTCGAGCAGCGCGCTGAGCCCCTGCTGGCCGCGCAGCACGCTGCCGGCCGTGGTGGCCAGCAGCTCCGCTTCCGCGTTGGCCCGCGCCGCCTGCGTAGTGCGCCGGGCCGCGATGTCGACCACCCGGCTGACCAGCAGCGCGACCACGACGAACACGCCGAGCGCGAGGGCGTTGTTCGCCTGCGCGATCGTCCACTGGTGAATGGGCGGGGTGAAGTAGTAGTTGAGCAGGAGGGAGCCGGCGATGGCGCCGAGCACGGCCGGGGCGAACCCGCCGACCAGGGCGACCAGGATCACCGCGACGAGGAACAGCAGTACGTCGCTGGTGAGGTTGAGGCCGTTCCGCAGGCTGGCCAGGACGACGGTCAGGGCCGGCGCCAGCACGGCGGCCAGCACATATCCGGCCAGCTTCCGGCGCGGCGCGATCGCGCCGCGGGCCCGCGGCAGGCCCCGGCCCCGGCCCATATGCCCGTGAGTGACGATGTGCACGTCGATGTCGCCGGACCCGCGGATGGTCCGGGAACCGATGCCGGGGCCGGTGAGCATCGCGGCCAGCCAGGACCGGCGGCTGGCGCCGAGCACGAGCTGGGTCGCGTTCTCCGCGCGGGCGAAGGTGAGTAGGGCTTCGGGGATGTCGTCGCCGACCACCTGGTGATAGGTGCCGCCCACCGATTCGACCAGCCGCCGCTGGCTGGCCAGGGCGGCCGGATCGGCGCCGGTCAGGCCGTCGGACTTGGTGACGTGCACGGCCAGCAGGTCGCCGCCCGCGGACCTGGCGGCGATCCGGGCGGCCCGCCTGATCAGCGTCTTTCCTTCCGGGCCGCCGGTGAGCGCGACGATCACCCGCTCCCTGGCCTCCCATGCGCCCTGGATCTTGTGCTCGATGCGGTAGCGCTGCAGGCCCTCGTCCACCTTGTCGGCCAGCCAGAGCAGGGCCAGCTCGCGCAGGGCGGCCAGGTTCCCTGAGCGGAAGTAGTTGGTCAGGGCCGCGTCGATCTTCTCCGGCGGGTAGATGTTCCCGTGCGCCATCCGGCGGCGCAGCGCCTCGGGCGTCATGTCGACCATCTCGACCTGGTCGGCCGCGCGGACGATCGCGTCGGGCACGGTTTCCCGCTGCGGCACGCCGGTGATCTTCTCGACCACGTCGTTGAGCGATTCCAGGTGCTGGATGTTGACGGCGGAGATCACGTCGATCCCGGCGTCGAGCAGCTCCTCGACGTCCTGCCAGCGCTTCTCGTTGCGCGAGCCGGGGACGTTGGTGTGGGCGAACTCGTCCACCAGGGCGATTTCCGGTCGGCGGGCGAGCACCGCGTCCAGGTCCATCTCCTCGAAGGTCGCGCCGCGGTACTCCAGCCTGGCCCGGGGGACGGTTTCCAGGCCGTCGAGCAGCGCGCTGGTCTGCGGGCGCCCATGTGCCTCGGCGAACCCCACCACGACATCGGTGCCGCGCTCGGCGCGCCGGTGCCCCTCGCCGAGCATGGCGTAGGTCTTGCCCACACCGGCCGCCGATCCCAGGTAAATCCGCAGATGGCCCCGTCCCGGCCGGGATCCGGGGGCGGCGGGCGCGGGGCGGCCGCGGGCGAACAGGCCCTGCGGGCGTGCCTGGGGCGCCCTGCTGGTGCCCTGCCGCCCGTCGTTGTCAGCCATTTACGGCCCGTGTCCTTCTTCGCGTACCTCGCCAGTCCCGGTTCGCCACCGCTGACTTCCATTGTGAAGCACGGCCATCAGGCCAGGAATTCCGCATGTCAGGGCGGTCAGACGGGCCCTAACGAGATTCATGCGCCGCGCATACGCGATCCATGCGCGACGCGCGGCTAACGGTTCGGTGACGCCTGGGCGGTGAAGAACGCGCTGGACGGGCGCTGCCACAGGGACACCACCGCGCCGCAGCCGATCAGCCAGCCGATCAGGGTCAGCACCTTGGCCGGGCCGAGGCCCGCCTGCGAGCTGGCGGCCACGCCGAGCACGCCGAGCGTGTCGAGGGCGAACAGCACCGTGCCGGTGACCCGGGCCCCGTTCTTCCCCCTCCGGCAGGCCCGCGCGATCCCGAGCCAGAGCGCGATTTCGGCGATGGACAGGAAAACGGTCAGGGTCACCGCTCCGGCCAGGCGGTGATCGCCGCCAGCGGTGACGATGGGATGGTTCCTGACGATGCTGGCCGAGATCGCGATGACGCCGATCGCCCAGACCAGCGCGTAGGCCGCCCCGGCGTACATCAGCCGGACCGCGGTGACCATGCTGGCGGGCAGCGGGGTGGCCAGGCCGCGCGATCCCGCCTGGTAGGGCCGCGGGTACCCGCCCGGGCCGCCGTTCGGCGGGTACCCGGCGCTGCCCGCGAGCCCCGCGCTGGCCGGGCCGCCGCCGGGCAGGTAGCCGCGCGGCGGGGGGTACGGCGGCGGGGACGGCTGCGCGCCGCCGTAGCCCTGGGACTGGGGATAACCCTGGGACTGGGGATAACCCTGAGGGCGCGGGTAGCCCTGCGAGCCGGGACTGGCTTGCACGCCCACGCTGCCCTGCGGCATCGCTTGTGATCCGGGCATCGCTTGTGATCCGGGCATCGCTTGTGATCCGGGGAACGCCTGGGAGCCAGGATTGGCCTGCGCGCCCCCCGGCCCGGGGTACGGCCAGCGCGGCCCGGGATCCGGCCGGGGCGGTTGCGGCTGCTGCGACGGAGGCTGCTGCGGTACGGGCCGGTTACGCCCCGGGTCGGACGGCGTGGTCGGCGGGTGCACGGGCGCGGCCCAGGAAAATCCCCCGGCCTCCGCGGGCCCGCTGCCGCCTCGCGTCTCCTCCTCCAGCCGGGCCTGGTACGCGCCGATCAGGCCGGCCACCGACGACGGCCAGAACGCCACCGCGGACGGCCCGGTCGCGTCCGGCCGGGAGGAGATCGCGCCGGAGAGCACCCGCAGCGTGGGACGGGCCGCCGGGTCCTTGGCCAGGCACGCGGCGATCACCTCACGGAACTGCGGCGGCACCCCGTCCAGGACCGGCTCGGCGTGTACCACGCGGTACAAGATGGCGGCCGCCGTCCCGGTGCCGAACGGTCCCATGCCCGCCGCCGCGTAGGCGACCACGCAGCCGAGCGCGAACACGTCGCTCGCGGGTCCGGCGCCCCGGCCCTCGGCCTGCTCGGGCGACATGAAACCCGGCGTGCCGAACACCACCCCGGCCGCCGTCAGCGAGGTCCCGTCGGCGGCGCGAGAGATGCCGAAGTCGATCACCCGCGGCCCGTCGGTGGCCAGCAGCACGTTGGCCGGCTTCAGGTCGCGGTGTACCACTCCGCAGGCGTGGATCGCCTGCAGCGCCTCGACCAGCCCGGCCAGCAGCGGCCGCAGCGCCGGCTCGGGCAGCGGCCCGTGCTCGGTAACGACCTGATCCAGGGAGGGACCAGGAACGAACGCCGTGGCCAGCCACGGCGGGCGCTCGTTCAGCCCGCTGGCCACGACCGGCGCGGTGTAAATCCCGCTGACGGCACGGGCCGCGGCGACCTCCTGGCCGAACCTGCGCAGGAACTCGGCGTCGCTGGCCAGGTCCGGGTGGACGACCTTGATGGCCACCGCCCGGCCTGCCGGGGAGAGCCCGAGGTAGACCCGGCCCATGCCGCCCGCGCCGAGCTGCGCGCGCAACCGGTACTCGCCGATCACGCGCGGATCGTCCGCGGCCAGTGCCTTCATCTGCGCTCCCCCTGGGGTAGTCCCGCGCTTCACATTTTGCGGCATACCCAGCGAACCGCGTACCGCCGATGAGCGGGAATGTTGTTAACCAGGGAAGAAAACCCGCGGAAGGCGTGGTCGACCGGTCACGGCTGGTAGCGATAACCCATCCCGGGTTCGGTCAGCAGATGACGGGGACGCGCCGGGTTGTCCTCCAGCTTGCGGCGCAGGCGAGCCATGTGAAAGCGGAGGTAATTGGTGCGCTGCTGGAACCCGGGACCCCAGACCGTGGTCAGGATCTGCGCCGACCCGACCAGCTGGCCGGGCCGGCGGAGCAGGATCTCCAGGATCCGCCATTCGGTCGGAGTGAGCCGGAGCGTCCCGCGCTCACCGCCGTCGCCCCCGCTCGCGTCCGCGCCTTCCTCGGCATCGGTGCGCCTGACCTGGTGCGCGGTGAGGTCGACCAGCCAGCGGCCGACGCGATCGGCCGGCCGTGGCCGGCTCTGGCCGGCCTCGCCTTCGTCGCGGCGCAGCACCGCGCGCAGCCTGGCCAGCAGCTCCGCCATGGCGAACGGCTTGGTCACGTAGTCATCGGCGCCGACGTCCAGCGCGCCGATCTTGTCACCGGGACTGGTCCGGCCGGACAGCACGATGATCGGCCCGCCGTACCACCGGCGCAGTTCGACGATCACCTCGGTGCCGTCGATGTCGGGTAGGCCGAGGTCGAGGATGATCGCATCCGGCGGGTGGCTCGCGGCCAGGGCCAGCGCCTCCCGGCCGGTGCCCGCGGTCACCACCTCGTACTGCCTGGCCCGCAGGTTGATCCGCAGCGCGCGGACCAGGTCGGCTTCGTCCTCGACAATGAGAATGCCGTTCGGGTACTGCGGGCCCTCAGACCCCGGCCGGGGATCTCCCGGCCGGGGCTCCGAGGCGAGCTCGGCCATCGGCGGCTCAGCTACCTGACTTCGCGGACAGCTGGTCGAGGGCGATGTTCAGGGTGAGCACGTTCACCCTCGGCTCGCCGAGGAAGCCGAGCGTCCGGCCCTGCGTGTACTTGGTGACCAGGTCGCGGACCTCGGACACTGGCAGGTGCCTGGCCGTGGCCACCCGGTCGACCTGGATGGCCGCGTTCTGCGGCGAGATGTCCGGGTCCAGGCCCGAGCCCGACGCGGTCACCGCGTCCGGCGGGATCTGCGACACGGAGACGTGGTCGAACGCCGCGATCGCCTTCTGCCGCTGCGTGATCAGCTGGATCAGGGCCGGGTTGGTCGGCCCGAGGTTGGAGGCTGCGGAGAACAGCGGGTTGCAGCCGTAGTCCGTCTTGGACGTGGCGTCGACCGCATTGGAGGGCCTTGGCTGGAAGTACTGCGGCAGCGGGTTGCCCTTGGCGTCCGTGAACTCCTGGCAGAGCAGACTCGATCCCACGACGCGGCCGTTGTAGCTCGCCAGCGAGCCGTTGGCCTGCTTGTGGAAGGCCACCTGGGAGACGCCGACCATGACGAACGGGTAGATGAGCCCGCAGAGCACGGTGAACACCAGCAGGGTACGGAACGCCGCGAGGTGCTGCCTGACGATGACGGGAAGGCGATTCATTGCTTGATCACCCGAATCCGGGAATGTTGAAGATGATGAGGTCGATGATCTTGATCCCGATGAACGGGATGATCAGCCCGCCGACGCCGTAGATCCACAGGTTCCTGCGGAGCAGCGACTGCGCGGAGGCCGGCCGGTACCGCACGCCGCGCAGCGCCAGCGGGATCAGCGCGACGATGATCAGCGCGTTGAAGATGATCGCCGAGGTGATCGCCGACTGCGGACTGTGCAGGTGCAGGATGTTGAGCTTGCTCAGCTGGGGGAAGGCGACCGAGAACATGGCCGGCAGCATCGCGAAGTACTTCGCGACGTCGTTGGCGATGGAAAAGGTCGTCAGCGCGCCCCGGGTGATCAGCAACTGCTTGCCGATCTCCACGATCTCGATGAGCTTGGTCGGGTTGGAGTCCAGGTCCACCATGTTCCCGGCCTCCTTGGCGGCCGAGGTGCCAGTGTTCATGGCCACGCCGACGTCGGCCTGGGCCAGCGCGGGCGCGTCGTTGGTGCCGTCGCCGGTCATCGCGACCAGCTTGCCGCCCTCCTGCTCCTTGGAGATCAGCGCCATCTTGTCTTCCGGCGTGGCCTCGGCCA
>WNGP01001597.1_pt1 | contig 29885 bp, 33 predicted proteins | sample 5407671 | NCBI WGS metagenome assembly WNGP01 (sample SAMN13153381, study PRJNA577476) | soil metagenome | isolation source: 40 cm soil or saprolite under Garry oak tree replicate 2 | place: USA:California | collected 2016-06-15 | reverse complement strand
ACGTCGTTCACCGTCAGGACACGCGCCATGATGACCACCCACCGCAACCGTTGTTAGCTGCGATGATGCGCTCACCTGCGCTGACACGCCACACCGAACCATACAGCTCGGCGGTCAGAGGCGGAGCCTCACTGGTACTTCAGGCCATCCTGGCGTAGTCCCGGACTCCAGTCATGACCGGGGGGATACTAAGACCGTGCCGCCCCGGCTTTGCACTCGCCTGGCCATAGTGGATGACCAGCAGATGGTCTTGTCCGCCCTGCACGCCTGGATCGGGCAAGCTGACGCGAGCATTCAGGTCGTCATCACGGTGCCAAGCTGGGCGGAACTCATCAGCCACTCTGCGTTCCCGGTCGACGTCGTGCTCCTTGATCTCGACCTAGGCGATGACATGCCTGCTTCGGTCAAGATCTCTACCCTCCGGCAGGCAGGCGTCGCCGTCATCATGATCTCCAACCTCGCCGACCCTGCGCGGATCAAGGCCTGCCTCGCGGCCGGGGCCGTGGGGTACCTGCCCAAGGCCGAGCCCGCCGAGGAGATCCTCCAAGCCGTCAGCGCTGCAGGTCGGGGGGAGGCCTATATGAGCCCCTCGCTGGCTACGCTCTTGGTCGAGGACCAGGAAGCACACGCCGGGTCCGCTCCCGCGCTTAGTCCGCAGGAACTGCGCGCACTGACCCTCTACGCCTCGGGCCTGCCCATGAAGAGCGTCGCCCGGCGGATAGGCGTGACTCCCCACACCGCCAAGAGTTACATCGACCGCGTGCGCGACAAGTACGCCGATGTCGGCCGCGAGGCCCGCACCAAGCTTGAACTTCATCTCCGGGCTGTGGAGGACGGGTTGCTGGTCGAGGAGTAACGAACGGTTCCGCCATGGGGCCGTGATTTCCCTGCCCCCAAATAGGGGCCTGACGCTAAGCCGCCTCCGCTTGAGAACATCGTCTCGGAGAACCCGAGGCCAATAGCAGTTCCCGTACACTCTCTGCTGGCAATGGCCTTCCAGGCGCGGACAGATCCGTGCGGAAAATAGCTGTGGAACCTGCGCCGTCCAGCGAGGGGGCTGGACGGCGCAGCAGAGGGACGAACCGAAGTACCTTCCACGTTCACTGAATCGTTCAGGAGCCAGCATGCCCAAGTGGTCAAAGTCAAGGCGGTTCCGGAATAGTGCGGTCGTTATTCTGATCCTCCTTTCCATAGCGGCAGCAATAGTCCGGGTGATCTTGTTCTCGCAAGGAGTTCTATATGGAGAATCCGCGGCGAAGATGGCCAGCCTCGCCGTCGCAGCGATCGTCGTGACGACAGGAGCGATCATCATGAAGATCAGCCAATCCGGTCGGGCGGGGGCCGCTAAGCGGGAGGAGAGCACGGGCTCCATGGTCTCGTCGATCTCCGCCCTGCTTGGTCTCGCGCTGGCTGCGTACACCGCAGCCGAGTTGGTCGCACCTAACACACCCGTGGCCGCCGGCGCTCCGGCCTGCCCTGGAGCGCCGGTATACGGCGCCGCGTTTTTGGCACAGACCACCGATCTGGGCGCGAATGCCCGCAGTGGCCCAGGCCGGCAGTATGTGCAGGTGAACCGTTACGCCGCTAACTGCACCCTTGGGTTTGATGGCTACTGCATCGGGTCTGTCGAGCTCGACAGCAGGCTTAAGACCCCAGACGATAGATGGTTGATCGTTCATGGCAGACCCGGCGAAGTAATCTCTTCCGCAGTAGTTCTGGATCAGAGCCCGTTGCAGAACTTGGGCCAGACCCCGGCGCTTGCCTGCAAAGGTCTGGGCGGCCTTCCTCAACCAGGATCAGTACAGAACCTTGCGTACAACAAGAATGACGCAACGCTCAGCACGAGAGCTCCTGGGGCCGCCTCAGTCGGGTACGCAGTAGCAGCGCCCGCCGACGCAACGCCCACTTACCTCTCAATAGGCCTTGGCGCCAGTCCGCCCGCCTTTAAGGTCTCATGGAACCTGCGCATGGCGCTGAATCAAATCCCCGGCGGTCCGGGCAAAATAGCTATATGGGTCGGGGCGGCCGTGTGCCTCGCTGACACGGTGCCCGTGGCCACCTCATTTCGCGCTCTCCGCCTCACCATCCGCAACGGAGTTGTGACAGGCCAGGTACCCGCAGTCGGTATGCCATCAGCGATACAAGCGCATCTGGCACAGCTTGCGTGCAGCGGCAGCGGCTAATATCTCTGGGGTGCCTATCTAACCTCGTTCGAGGCGCCCGCCAGCCGCAAGCCGCCGGGCGCTTCGGCACCCAAGTTTTCGCGCCACCTGGCGGCAGCTTGACCGCCTGCATATTTATGCATCGCAGTCCTGCGCTGAGAATGCCCGCACATGCCGCGTAGGGGGGCGTGCTGCGGGGATGCCGGTTGACGACGGGGCGGGCGGGGGCCATGCTGGCGGCTGTGACCGGGACCGCTGATCATTGCGGCGCTACCGTGCGGCGTGGGACCGGTTGGCGGCGGAGTATGCGGAACCGGGCTTGCGCATATGGGCGGAGCCTGAGCCCGCGTGGGGGCATCTGGAATGTCGCCGAGGCGCGAGCTGGCGTGCTGCCTGCTGATCTGGAGGGCCGGGAATTCATCACCGCTGGGGTACTCGACCGCAGGGGGATCGCGGCCTGGTCGTTGCGGGAGGGCTACCCCAAGATGCCATCAGGAGCCGCGCTGCAAGAGCTTGTCGCCGAGCACCAGATCAGCCTCACCAGCGTGCACGCGTCGGTTTTCGATCTTCGCCGTCTCGCTGGAGCGCTCAGGCCCCAGCGGGTCGTGCCGATCCACTCTGATGCTGGCGGCCGCTTTTGCAGGTTCTTTCCAAGAGCAGGACGTCACGCTGACGGCGGCTGGTGGCAGGCCGGGTCCAGATGACCGTGCAACACGACCGCGGGCTGTTCAACTTGGGTGAGGCCGCCAAGGGGCTCGCGTCACAGGTCGGCGTCACCGAGCCGTGGAGTGGGAATGGCTCGGATCGCTTCGCGTACTTTGCTGATGAGCGGCGGTTTGTCATCGTGGCCGGCCCGCAGGAAGGCAGCTACGTCGACCTCGCCTTCGCGCAAGGGCTAGAGCAGCGCGGTAGCCGTCGGCTCGTACTGATCTTGCCGAGGAACCACGCATTCGCCACTTTGCAGCGTGCACCCTGGTTCAAGGCGGAAGCGCGGCCGGATGTGTACCTGCACGACGGCGTCACCGCGCGCGTGTGCGATCTTCCGGCGCAGGATGAGACCGTGAAACGCCTGGCCGCGAAGCACGAAGGATCACCCGGGGACGAGCTTCGCAAGGCTGCCACGCCCGTGCATCTCGGCGCGCGTTCCAGCGCCGTCTACGATCTGGTGGAGTGGGCGACCAAGGAGCCATTGCTGGACGCCAGTCACCGGCGCGGCGAGCGATCCTGGCACTGCATGGGCCAGAAGGTGCTATCGATCAAGGGCACGACGACCGGGCTTACCATCACTGCCGGCATCCACTACAGCAAACCGGGTGAGGCTCCGGTTCCGGTCACCGTCAGCAAAGGCGGGAGTCTCGGACCAGCGCAGTTGGCTGCCATCAAGAGACGGGTGGCAGAGGGGACCCGGGCGCGCCTTACCGGGTCGCCCCCGGTCCACCGGCCGGACGAGCACTGGCTGCAAGCCGTGATCCGGCGGAATCCGAGCCTGGTCGGCGTCGAGCAGCCAGCTCTGCGAGAACTCCCCGCATGGCGGCCGGGCGGCGACGGCGACGCCCGGTCGTGGGGTCGTGGTTACATCGACCTCCTCGGCGTAGACGGCCACGGTGACATACGCGTGGTCGAGACCAAGCTCGCCAGCAACACCGATGACCTCCTTATCTTTCAGGGTCTCGACTACTACATCTGGGCGCTGGCCTACCGGCGGGTCCTCATCGACCGGCTGGGCGCAGCAGACCGGGCAGCGTTCGAGATCCACTACGTCATCGGCGACACTGCCGACGGCAGGATTCACCGGTCCGGCTACCTTCCGGCACAAGCTCGCAACCTGGACTCCGCCGTCCGATGGCGGTTCCAGACCGTCCATAACTGGTTCGGCCATCCGGCTCAGCCAGAGCGTCCCAGCTCGAAGCTCTTCCCGGCCGGCGAATGGCCGTGAGCGAAAACCATCAGGTGCCGCAGCTGGCGGCACCATTCGGAGGTTCCTAGCCGGAGATGCCGTAGGCGATGCGATCCTGATGCAGGAGAACGACAGCGGAGGAGAGACGGCGCCAGAACTGGCCGTTCTGCTCCGCCCGGCCGCGGCGAACTCGTCATCGGCTGCCAGCGCATAGTCGGCAGGGAGGATGGGCGAGTTATGAGCTGCGTTACCACCGTTGCTGACCGCTGTGGCGGACGCCTGTCGTGGTGGCTGGCTGGCCGCGGAGGTCTCCTGGCTTGGCGCAGGTGGTCCCTCCTGGCTGGCGTGCTGTTTCTGCCGGGGGGCGTTGGCGTGCTGGCGAGCGCGGTGGGTCTGAGGAGATCCTGACTGTCTGGGGTGCTTGTTACCAGGAATGTGCTGTGTGGTTGACGGCGGGAGGTGGCCACGATGGCATCAGCGCGCGAGGGGACATGCGGGACCGGCCGGGCTGCGGGCAGGGATGATCTGGTGGCGTGGGCGGCGCGGTCAGGTGGCCCGCAGGCAACGGGTGGCGCGGTAGGCGGCGGGTTGCGGTTCGCGTTCTACGGGCGGGTGTCGACGGAGGACTGGCAGGACCCGGTGACGTCGCGGGCCCGGCAGTGCGCCCAGGCTGAGGCGCTGGTGCGGGGTCACGGGGTGATCGTGGCGGAGTTCTTCGATGTGGGGGAGAGCCGGACGGTGGCGTGGCCCAGGCGGCCGCGGGCCGCCGCGCTGGTCGCCGAGCTCGCTGCCCCCGGCCGGGGGTGGGACGCGGTCGTGATCGGGGAGTACGAGCGTGCCTTTTACGGCAGCCAGTACGGCGCGATGGCGCCGCTGTTCGAGCATTACGGGGTGCAGCTGTGGATGCCGGAGGCCGGCGGCCGGGTCGATTACGCGTCCGAGCATGACGAGAAGACGATGATGGTGCTGGGGCTGTCGTCCAAGCGGGAGATCACCAGGACCAGCATCCGGGTCCGGACCGCGATGGCCGCCCAGACCCGGGAGCAGGGCCGGTACCTGGGCGGGCGCCCGCCATACGGGTACCGGCTCGCTGATGCCGGGCCGCACCCGAACAAGGCGCACGCCGCGTGGGGCCGGCGGGCGCACCGGCTGGACCCCGACCCGGCGGCCGCGCCGGTGGTGCGGTGGATGTTCACCCAGCGGCTGGCCGGGCATTCGGCGGCACGAATCGCCCGCGCGCTGAACGAGGCCGGGGTGCCATGCCCGTCCGCGGCCGACCCCGCCAGGAACCCGCACCGCACCGCAGCCGGATGGACGCTCGACACGGTCACCACGATCTTCACCAACCCCCGGTATACGGGCCGGCAGGTGTGGAACCGGCAGCGTACCGACACCGAGCTGGCCGACCCGGGAAACGTCACCCTGGGCCATAGGAGCGTGCAACGGTGGAACCTGCCCGGCGGGTGGGTCATCTCCGACCGGCCCGCGCATCCGGCGCTGGTCAGCGAAACTGACTTCATCGCCGCCCAGGACGTCAGCGTCGCGCGCGGCCCGGTCCCGCAGGACGAGCCGGTGCTGCGCCGGTACCTGCTGGCCGGGCTGCTGGCGTGCGGCGTGTGCGGGCGGCGGATGGAGTCAGCCTGGTCCAACGGCAAGGCGGCGTACCGGTGCCGGCACGGCCGCACCAGCGCGATGGCACCGAACCCGTCCCGGCCGAAGAACACCTACGTCCGCGAGGACAAGCTCCTGCCGCACCTGCCCGTCCTGTACCTGCTGCTCACCAGCGGCGCTGTGCGTGCCCGGCGCCGCACCCGCGCCGGTGTCGATGTCAAGGGGACGGTGAGCCCGGGCGAGGTGCTCGGGTACCTGCGCGAGCGCCAGATCACCCTTACCTGGAACCCGGCCGCCGCAACCCTGCAGGCGCGCGCCACTGAGACTGCCAAGACCGTCACCTTGAAGGCAAGCTAACCGGAGGCCCAGAAAGCCCTCACACAGGAAGGAAGAGAAAGCTCGGAACGCCGATTGCCCGGCGCTGGCGGCAGCCTGCGCGGGTAACGATCCGGTGTGCCCGGAAACGGGCAGATATAGGGAATTACTGTGTCCGAGGGGACTTGAACACCCATTCGAGTGGTACATCACCGAAACGGTGATCTATCACCAGTCCAAGCTAACACGACAAGGGCCGCCCGGGACGGCATTCCGCAGGCGAATAGCGCGGCGTCGCCCGGGCAGCATGACCAGTCCGAGCGCCTGACCTGCGGAAACGATGACTGCGGTCAGCCGGAATCGAGCTGCAGGCCGGGGCCGGACGGCGGCATCCGCACCGCGGCGCTCCATCATCTGGCAGGCTGGTGACAGCCTCCCGCTGCTGCCCGGAAGTTCCCGCACCGCAGCCGCAGCCCCCGCGAACCAGCCCAGATGACCTTGCCGCCGAGTTGAACCCCATAAAACCGAGTTGAACCCCATAAGGCAGCTGAGGCGGCTAGCCGCGCCAGAACAGATCAGACGGGCCTTCCGAGCTCGGGCCAGAGCTCGCCGGCACGGCAGCTGGCAAAGGCAGGGCTGTCACGCCGCCCGCGATCCGCTGTGCCCATGACGCTCCGCTACCGCCGCGGGCCGAGCTTGCGCACGCGTAGCCGCCGTTCGGCATCGCGCCAGCGGCGACGCTGCCGATCGTGGCGTGGTCCAGATGAATCGCTCGGCGTTCGGTATCCGGCCTTACAGGTCGGGCCGACTGCAGCGGCGCTCCCTGGCGTTGTTGGGTTCGCCCGACGAGGCTACAACCGATCGATCCGAGTTGTCCGGCCGGGGTAGGCTGTCCCCTCGTGGACCCGATCGACCGTTTGGATTGGCTCACGCGTGCCTACCGCGTGGGTCAGATCATCCGAACTGCTGCATTGTTGGGTATCTGCGACGTGCTCGCTCCGGAACCGATGGCCGCTGAGCAGGTCGCCGCACGTTCCGGCGCGCCCGACGGCTGCGCGTGGCGTCTGGTGGAGCCGCGCAGATGAGGAGTTCGGCGGCCCGTCAGGGCATCCGGAAACGCCGCGGGTCGAGCGAACCCGTACACCTTGGGACAAGCTCGAGCCCGGGCGGGGTGTATTCGGGTCCCGGCAGACGAGGTCGTTTCTGGCATCGACGCGCGGCGTGCGCATACCGGGATTTCTGGGCGACGCTGCCAATCAGCGAGTGGCGCGGGTCGCCGAAATCGGGCGCTGGGTGGCGGGATTGGGCTTGCGTCATTCTGTTCGGCTCGGATCGGCTTGCTATGAAACCCCTTGTCGGACCACGCGTCATTCAGCGATCGAGCGCGAACGGACTTGCGGAACGTGCTACTGCGGCCTCGTCGGCACGAGCTTTGCCTCGGCGGCTCGATGACATCTAGGCAGGCCACCACGGTCGCGATGAGTTCACGGCGTCCGCGGCGTCAGTAGTTCTATGCCGTACGCAGACGTCAACGGGTTGCACCTCTACTACCAGGAGCAGGGCGACGGGCCGCCGCTGGTGCTCCTCCACGGCGGTCTGATGACCATCGAGCTGAACTTCGGCGTCGCCTTGCCGGCGCTCGCCGAGCACCGTCGGGTGATCGCCGTCGAGCTCCAGGGTCACGGTCGTACCGCCGACGTCGACCGTCCCCCGACCTTCCCTGATTTCGCTGCCGACGTGGTTGCCCTGCTCGACCACCTGGGGATCGAGCGGGCCGACGTGGCCGGCTTCAGTATCGGCGGGCTCACGGGCTACCAGCTGGTGATCTCGTACCCGGACCGCGTCCGGCGGGCTGTCCTGGCCTCGGCCGACCACCGCAACGATCGTGGCGGCGAGGCAGACCCGGCCCGGCTGCCGACGCCGGATGACTTCCAGGCGATGCGCGACGCCTACGTTGCGACGGCGCCCGATCCGGGCGCATTCGACGCCGTCGCTGAGAGGACGAGTGGACTGGTGCAGTCGTTCACGGGCTGGACCGACGACCAGCTACGAGACGTTCGGCTCCCGGTGCTGATCCTGGTCGGCGACACCGACTTCATCCACGTCGAGAACGCCGCCGAGGCGATGCGGCTCCTGCCGCAGGGCCAGCTTGCCGTGCTGCCGGGCACCACGCACATGGATCTCACCCGCAGCACTCTGCTGGCGCCTGTCATCGAGGCGTTCCTCGCTTGACACAATACCGGGCGGATCGCAACCTACGGCGTCAGGACGGCGAGCAATGAAGCGGGCGGCGGAGTTGTTCGCCATCGACGAGTGGGGCTCGGACTCGCGCTTCGTCGAGAAGGCGTGGACGAGCCGCAGCGAGCCGGAGCCGACATTCATGTCGATCGCGGTCAGCCGCTGGCACATCGTCGTCACCACCCGGCGCGACGTCACGCAGCTCACCGTCCGCGGCCCCGAGACGACGGCGACGGTCACCCCGATCCCCGCCGATGCCGAGTTCTTCGGAATCGTGTTCCGTCTCGGGACGTTCATGCCGGCCATGCCGCTTGCGGGCCTGGTCGACCGGGCGGTGACGCTGCCCGCCGCGACGCCCAGCTCGGTCTGGTTCGAGGGGTCTCGCTGGGAGATCCCGACGCCCGCGAACGCCGACGTGTTCGTCAATCGTCTGGTCCGCAAAGGTCTGATCCTGCGTGACCCGGTCGTCGCCGAGTCGCTTCAAGGCGATGTCGACGGCCAGTCCAAACGGACCCTTCAGCGCCGCGTGGCCCGAGCAACGGGCCTCACCCGCAGCATGATCACGCAGATCGCCCGAGCCGAGAAGGCCGTCGAGGCGCTCGGTAAGGGTCTGTCGCCTCAAGACGCGGCCCTCCTGCTTGGCTACGCCGACCAGGCCCACCTCACCCGGACACTGAGGCGATTCATCGGGCAGACCCCCGCCCAAGTCAACCGGGGCAGCCATTGGTCGATCGACACCCCTGTTGACCCTCGCTCGTCTGGCGATCCGTAGTTGTCGTTTTCGTTCAAGACACCGATTCGGTTCGTCGGTAGCCTGCCAGCCATGAAGACCGCATAAGTTTCGGCGATACGGGTCGCCCACGCCCTCCGTGGCGCTCGAATCGGGGCTGGCCGATGAGGAATCTCCGCCATGCGGGTCTACGGCAAGGTAACGGGCTTTGATCAAGACCACACAGGAGGCCGAGTGTCTGCATCAGTGCTCTACATGTCGATGTCCCTCGACGGGTACATCGCGGGTGCGAACGATGGACCGGACATCCCCGGCGGCGACGGTTTCATGCGGCTGCACGAGTGGCTCGCCACCACGGACGGGGAGTCCGACCGACCGACCGGACCCGCGGGGGATCTGCTCGACGAGATGGAGGCGACCGGTGCGGTGCTGGTGGGCCTGCGTACCGCGGAGCAGGTCGATCATTACAAAGGTGATCATCACGGCGTGCCGATCTTCGTGCTCAGCCACCGGCCGGCGCCTCCCTCGGTGGCCAACTACCCGTTGGTGACGTATGTGACCGATGGGATCGAGAACGCGATGGCGCAGGCGAAGGCGGCGGCCGTGGACCGGGACGTGCTGGTGCACGGCGCGTACACGGCACAGCGGGCGCTGGAGGCCGGGGTGCTGGACGAGGTGCAGATCCACCAGATCCCGGTGCTGTTTGGCGGAGGCCGCCGACTGTTCGAGGTGCTGCCGTCGCGTGTCGAGCTGGAGATCATCCGGGTAATCGACACGCCGGAGGCCACACACATCCGCTACCGCGTCCGTCGCTGAGCCTGGGTGGTAGAACCGAATGAATGCGTCATCCGATCTCCCGGCCTCAAGGTGCAGACCGACCTGCTCTTCGCCTGCGACGCCGTGCTGAGGGGCGGGCGCACCTACCCGGTCTTCGCCGCGGCGTGGATAGCCCGGTCCGGCGACCCCTACAGCGACCGGATCAATAGCATGACCAAAATACGTCGTATCCAGCACGCTGCGCGACCCGGAGTGGAACAACACCACGGTGATCAGCGGCGACCCGATCGCCGCGATCCGCCGCCTGAAGGAGCAGCCCGGCCAGGACATCGTCCAGTATGGGTTCGGCCAGCTGTCCTACGCCCTGCTCGAACATGGGCTGCTCGACGAACTGCGGCTCTGGGTCCACCCGCTGTTCGTCAGCCAGGCCACCCCCTGCCGGCCTGCTGTTCCGGCCGTCCGCCACCGCCCAGGTCGAGCTCACCGGCACGCTCGCGCTGACCCGGCGGGTTGCCGATGAGAAATGCCGCCCGCCATGCCGGGCCTACAGCACGTTGAAACCAACCTGGATCGAGACCACAGGAGGCCGAAAGTGCCTGCATCAGTGCTCTACATGTCGATGTCACTCGACGGGTACATTGCGGGCCCGAACGACGAACCGGGCAACCCCGGCGGCGACAACTTCGGCCGGCTGCACGAGTGGTACGGCGACTCCCAGCCGTCCGGGGCCGGGCCATCCAAGGCGTCCGCGGAGTTCCTCGACGAGATGAACGCGGCCGGTGCGGTGCTGGCGGGCCGGCGGACCGTGGAGCAGGTCGACCACTGGGGCGGTGACGTTCACGGTGTCCCGATCTTCGTGCCCAGCCACCGGCCGCCCGGCCCGTCTGTCGCGAACTACCCGCTGGTGACGTACGTGACCGACGGGATCGAAAGCGCGATGGCGCAGGGCAAGAGCGCGGCGGGGGACCGGAACGTGTCGGTGCTTGGTGCGTATACCGCGCAGCGCGCTATCGAGGCCGGCGTGCTGGATGAGCTGCAGGTCCACCAGGTCCCGGTGCTGTTCGGCGGAGGCCGCCGGCTGTTCGAGGTGCTGCCGTCGCGTGTCGAGCTGGAGATCATCCGGGTGATCGACACGCCGGAGGCCACACACATCCGCTACCGCGTCCGTCGCTGACCCGGGCGGCTCGCCATCCACTCACCCCGATCCACGCGGGCCATGAACAACGATCTCGTCTGCTCCTCCCCGCGGGCGGCACCCGTCGCTCTCTGCTCGGCAACCGATCAACGCTTACGCGGTGTGCGACGGCGACCCAGAATCGTGGAACCCCTAGCCCGAAGTTCCCCCCGGTGGCGAACCGATATAGGCGCTGAACAGGTGAAACAGCCTCAGCTCATGACTACGTAGACATGTAATTTCGGTGATCAGGACTCTACCACCTGGTCAAACGCCTCGACCAATCGGCTTGGGTCGTGCCGGACCCGGTCGTCGGCTCGGACGCGCGACCCCGTGATGGCGGGCGACTGGTACCCGACCGGAAATGCTCCAGACTCCGGTCTCAGCGGCCGGATCCCTCAGCGCAGAACGCCGGGGTCGCCAGTCATCCGGGTCGCCTGTCATCCGGGCCGCCCGTCGCCCGCGCCGGATTCGGCAGGGAGGATGTGGATAAGTGCTATTTGGGAAGAGATGGAGCTTCTTACCCCTCACTGTGCGCGGCTGACCTGCAGGCAGTCTGTAAGTCGGTGCGCCGTCTGCTCTGGGCTTTAGCGCCAGCCCTCTGCGGGACTAAAGGCGGGTGTGGTTGCGCGCTAGATGTCCCGCCAGGGCGTCCAGGGCGGCATTGACGGCGCTCTGGGCCGAGCGGATGAGGCGTATGGTTTCCTTTCGCCACCATGGGGAAGCGAGCTTGCCGGTAGCTGGACCGTATTCGGCGCGGACGGCGGTCTCCGTCTTTCCGAGGTAGTAAGAGATCTCATGCCAGCTGCGGCCCCGCTGGAGCGCTACGGCAACCCGGCGGGTTACCTCATCCTGGCTTACATGTTCGTACAGTGTCCGGCCGAGCATGCCGAGATCGCTTACGTCTTCGCCAGAAGGCAGCTGGTCCGGTGGCGTATCTTCTAGCCACGCCAGGTAGTCATCCAGGCTCTGTTCCGGTTGTGGTTTCACGTCTCCCATGTCACCCGCCACCCTGGTGTTGCCCGGTCCATCTGCTGCTTGAACTTGTCCCGCAGAAGGTCGGCATGGACGATTGTCTCCCGTTCCGTGCCGTAGTCGGCGACAACGATCTCCAGCAACGATCCGCCTCCGCGGCAGGCGAGCAGGCGGTGCCCGGTTGCATATCCGGGCTGAGCTGGGAACGTGTAGATCCGCATGTACCAGGCTGCCCGTATGTCACTGTCGCTGATGGGCCTGCCGTCAGGATGATTGTGCGGGGTCCTGTTCGGGCTGATCGGAGGCATGCCAAGACCGCGCGGCAGCTGACCACGCGGTCGTCTCTTACGAGGCACGTCTCCATAACTCCAGTGTCACACGGCCGCTTGAGTGGGGCGACCCTCGGCAGAGGGTAGTGCACGGAGACTCACGGCGGGCCTGGAAACGTGCCGTCGGCACCGAAGCCGACATTTGAGCCCTGCGTGCGGATGCATCTGGCGGGAACGCTGTCAGGTTTGCTGACCTGTCCAGCTGCTCGCTCAGTCGGTATCTCTGCGGATCCTCCCTGGTCACTGAAGGCCATGAGGATCGCCCTCTGGGCACGCGCAATGCCGCCGATCGGCGCGCTGGCCAGCGGATGGCAACGCCGTCCAGATGACGCCAGGCGGCTGGTCAGCCCTATTCGGCAGGGAGGCACTCCGGCGCGAAATACTCTTTATCGCGCTGTGTAGTCAGCATCGTCGTCCGGGATGAGGCGCGGGGTGCCGCTGCCCGGTGTGGGTGAAGCATCACCTGTCGCGGTGATGCCCGTGGCGCCGTCACCGCCGCCTGCGCTGCAGGCCGGCCTAGGCGCAAGCGCGAGGGGCGGCGGCTCGTGCAGCGCCGCGGGCAGTCCTCGTGCATCCAGAGTCATGCTCATGCCCGACTCAAGACAGCCGGATAACCGGCCGGCGGAATACACGGAATGCCTATATGTAAAAATAGTACGAATAGGCATACTTTCTTGGCCTGCTTAACGCTAGGAGGCGGAAGGTATTTCCCTATTCGCCAGGCAACGACGCGCAATTCTCGGAATTATGGCCGTTGTATTAAATTTCGCTGCCAGGAAGGGGCACGGGCAATGGCCGGTGATGGCGGGCTGCTCGGATGGGCTGAGCGGTCCACGCGCCGCCGGGCGTGCATAGTGGCCGAAGGGCCAGTTCCGGGCCGGTTGCGGTTCGTGTTCTATGGGCGGGTGTCGACTGAGGACTGGCAGGATCCGGTGACGTCCCGGGCGAGGCAGCGTGAGCAGGCTGAGGCACTGGTGCGGGGGCACGGGGTGATCGTGGCGGAGTTCTTCGATGTGGGGGAGTCCCGGACGATGGCGTGGGCGCGCCGCCCGCAGTCCGCCGCGCTGGTCGCCCAACTCGCGGATCCGGGGCGGGGGTGGGACGCGGTCGTGATCGGGGAGTACGAGCGGGCGTTCTACGGCAGCCAGTACGCCGCGATGGCGCCGCTGTTCGAGCACTACGGCGTCCAGCTGTGGATGCCCGAGACAGGCGGACGGGTCGACTACGCCTCTGAACATGACGAGAAGACGATGACCGTGCTCGGCCTGTCGTCGAAGCGGGAAATCACCCGGACCAGCATCCGGGTCCGCACTGCGATGGCGGTGCAGACCAGGGAGCAGGGCCGGTACTTGGGCGGCCGTCCACCGTACGGGTACCGGCTCGCCGACGCGGGGCCGCATCCGAACAAAGCCCACGCCGCGTGGGGACGGCGGGCACACCGCCTCGACCCCGACCCGGCGACCGCGCCGGTGGTGCGGTGGATCTTCGCGCAGCGACTGGCTGGGCATTCAGTGGCGCGGATCGCCCGGGCGCTGAACGAGGCCAGGGTACCGTGCCCGTCCGCCGCCGACCCCGGCAGGAACACGCACCGGGCAGGAGCCGGGTGGACGCTCGGCACGGTCACCACCATCTTGCAGAACCCGCGGTACACGGGCCGCCAGGTGTGGAACCGGCAGCGGACCGACACCGAACTCGCCGACGCGTCCAACGACCCTCGGGCAAAAGCGTGCAGCGGTGGAACCTGCCCGACGGGTGGGTCATCTCCAACCGGCAGGCGCACCCAGCGCTGGTCAGCGAGGATGATTTCATCGCCGCGCAGGACATCAACGTGGCCCGCGGCCCGGTCCCGCAGCGCGAGCCGGTGCTGCGCCGGTACCTGCTGGCCGGGCTGCTGGCGTGCGGGGTGTGCGGGCGGCGGATGGAATCAGCCTGGACTAACGGCAAGCCCGCGTACCGGTGCCGGCACGGACGTACCAGCGCGATGGCGCCGGACCCGGCCCGGCCGAAGAACACCTATGTCCGCGAGGACAAGCTGCTGCCGCGCCTGCCCGCCCTGCACCTGCTGCTCACCAGCCCGGCCGTACGGGCCAGGCGCCGCACCCGAGCTGGCGCCGATGTCAGGAGCACCGTGAGCGCGGGCGAGGTGATCAGGTACCTGCGCCAGCACGAGATTGCCCTCACCTGGGACCCGGCCGCAGCTTCGCTGCAGGCGCGCGCAACTAAGACTGCCAAGACCGTCACCGTGGGAACACGCTAACCCGGCTTCAAAGCCCTGATCAGGAAGGAAGAAAGCTCGGAACGCCGATCGCCCGGCGCTGGCGGTAGCATGCGCGCGGGTGACGATCCGGCATGCCCAGAGGCGGGCGGATATGGGGAAATACTGTGTCCGAGGGGGGACTTGAACTCCCGCCGGACGGGGGGCATCGGGGTGCATCGGCATACACGGAAACACGTCCTGACCAGGCCGTAAGGGCTCTGGGCCGCCGGGCTGGCGACATCCGCATACACCCGGATACACCGGCACCAGTGTCAGCGGGAGTGTCACGGCGGCGGCTAGACCAATGACCGCCAGCCCGGACTACGACGCCTCCCTGTCCGCGATCCGCGAGCACGCCGAGGACATCGGTGCCTGGCTCGGGATCTGGGAGCACCGCAAGGAGCCCGACGCCCACGCCCGCCGCTGCGCCAACGACGCGGTGGATGCGATCGACGCGATGATGCGGGACCTGCACCACGTCCGGCAGCAGCTCATCAGTGAGATCAAGGACAGCGACGATGCCACGGCTGATGCCGTGCTCGCTAGGGATGCACCGGAGCCAGGCCGGTGAGCTGATACCGGCCGCTGCGCCGCCGCCGCCGGTAAGCACGGACAGAACACCCTCATCAGCCACCGGCTGGCGGGGGCGTTTTGCTATTACGTTGACCCCCAGATAGACTGTCAATAGACCCGCCAAATGGCGGACCACGGTCACAATTGAGGTGGAAGATGAACGAGACCGAGATGGCGGCGGCGCTGCGCAGGATCGCGGGCGGGCTGGCCGACCTGGCCGGGGCGCTGGAGGACAGCGGCGGCGATCAGGACAGCCGGAAGGCCGCCGCCCTGGCCCGCTTCGGCGTGGCACCCGAGGACGGCCTGACCCGTGCGCAGGCGTCGGCCGCGCTCCGTGAGAACGGGCTGTCGCCGCGCCTGTTCGGCTTCTGGGTCAGGACCGGCCTGGTCGCCCGCGAGGATGACCGGCGCTGGCTGACCGCTAAGGGCCAGGAGTGGGTGAGCCAGCACCAGGCAGCCGCGCCCGCGCCGGGCAAAGCCGCGTAAGCCTCCTGCCCGGAGCGCCCCGCTAGCCTCCGGGCTGGCGGGGCGCTCCGATGCCACTAGGTCAAGAGATGCTGTTCCAGTTGCTTCGCAATGCGGCTGCTGACTGCACCAGGCCGGATCGCTCAAGCTGGCCGAGCACGTCCTCGACAGTCTCAGGGCGTCCCTTGCGCGAGTTGGCGATCTGCTGGACGCAGCCCCATATGATTCGGTCGTTGATGTCGATCTGGTCGAGTACGAAGTCGTCCGGGTGCTTGGCCTCGATATTCCACGGTGCCAGGTCGGCCGCAGTGAAGTCCTTATCCGCAGTCACGATGACCTGCGCACCCGACTTGATGGCCGCCGCGAGTACGTGACGGTCGTCCGGATCCCGGAGATACAAGCCCTCGATAAGCGGCTCGTGGCCTCTGACGATGCAATCTGGAACCGCCTCGATCATCAACGCGCGCGTGCGCGCCAGCCTCTCGGGATCGATGCCCGGTCGGCTCTTCTGCACCGCCGCAATGGCCTCATCGAGGATACGATCCGTCCACTTCGCCTGGACCAGGCCACTCTGCGCTATTCGCACTAGCAGATCACGCTGCGTGTAGCCAACCAGGGCGTTGGCGTCGTAGACCACGATGAATGCCATGACTACAAGCCAAGTTCCTGACCGAGATCACTCAGCTCATCCGCTGCGGTGCGGGCACGCTGATCGGCGTGCCGTTTGTACTCCATCAGTGCCGCGAACGGGACCCGCCTGTGCCGACCGACCTTGCTGTATTCGATTTCTCCCGATTCCAGCAAGCCGATCAGGTAGGGCCGCGACACATTAAGCATGTCAGCGGCCTGCTGCGTGGTGAGCTGGGCCTCGGACGGTACCAGGAAAACGCCCTGGCCGTTCGCCAGCAGCCTCATAACCTGCGCGAGCATTATCGCGCCAGCCCTTGGGACCACCAGCACTTCACCGCCGTCAACCTCTACCTTGATCTCAAGCGGATCTTCGTCTGGGTTCCTGGCCAGGTAGTCCCCGATGCGGCGGGCGGTTCTGTCGGCTATTTCCGCGTCTACGGCCCCCGGATCGATCGAGCTGATAGATGCTGTGCCTGCCATCGCTGCACCTCCCTCTCCTGTGAGTATTACGCAGTATCCGCAACAAACGCAGTATCCGCAATCATCCCGCAGAAGCTTCTGGCAGAACTTCGGGCAGGGTAAGGCAGATTCCCGGAAGTATCCGTCGTTGACGGGCGTGCCGTTAAGGGCCTGAGCTGCGGCTACGCCAGCCGCTGACTGCCCCGTGCGGCCCGGCAGGCAAACTGGACCCGGAAAGCTTCTCAGCGCCCCGTCACCCCTCACCGGGTGACGGGGTGCTCGGCTGTTCGGCCACGAACGTCCCCATCGGGCTGGTCACCACCAGGGCCTCGGCCTTCAGCGCGTCCAGCGCCTTCCTCACGGTCGTCAGCGCCACCCCGTATTCCTGGGCCAGGTGAGTGATCGACGGCAGGCGGGCACCGGGCGGCAGGGTGCCGTCCTCAATTTGTGCCCGCAGGCGCGCGTATATCTGCCGCCAGGGGGCGACCGGACCTGGGGTGATGCCCATGCTCAGACGTTAGCCTGCGGCGTCCTGGTGGCTCTGAGGGCCGCACGGGGTAGCATGCGACCGCATGCGGCCGTAGGGTGGTGACGACACCAGCGCGCCCGGCCGGTGCCTGAACACCGAGCCGGGCGCTGACCGAGAGGATTGGTCTCGGCTATGGAGAAGCCAACCACAGACGACCAGCACAGCGCCTACTACAGCGCAATCCACCAGGCCGACGCCGACCTGGAAGAAGCCATCTCCCATGTCCGCGCCGAGGAAGACGCGCACCGCATCACCCCGGCCGAAGCCGCCGCCGAGCGCTGCGAGCTGCTGGAGCGCCACCTGGAGCTGTGCCAGCGAGCCCGGATTGCCCACCTCGGCGGCACGCCGTGACCGAGCCCATCGACCTAGCCTATCTCATTCACCACTACGGCGAGGCGTACGAGATCAACATGCGGCGCGGCCGGTACGAGGCCCGCCGCCTCGACGACGCGACTGTGCTCACTGCGGACAGCGCCGATGCCCTGCTCGATGAGATCCGCGCCGACTACGCCAGCCATCCGGTGAGCAGGCGGATAGCCGAGTCCGACCGCCCGGAGACACCCGGCTGCCAGTTCCTGCCCGAGGGCTAGTGGGGCGCGCCGCCGCGCTCTGGCCGTGCCAGCCGCACTCGACGGCGATCCAGACCCAGATCAGCCCTGGTTTTCACAACAAGCTCTCCCTGGAGCGCAACGATCTCGTTGTTTAGCTCAGTAACCCGCTCGAACCAGTCACTAGCACCGCTCGCCAGGCGGATGTAGTGACGCATCGACTCATGTTGCCGAAGGAGCGCCCGCGCGGTGTCACGCAATGGCGGCCCGGCGACGAGATCCAGTTGCGCCGTCTCGAAGCGCAGCTTGTCGTAAGCGCCTGAGCCGACCGCCCACCGCTCAGCAGCCCGGTCCCTGGCTCCGATGTCCTCGTGTTGCCGACCAGGATCGGCATTCACCGAAGTGATCCACTCCTGCCTGGCCAAAGTCGCGTCTTGCCAGACATTCAGGGCGTCGCCTGACAGCGTGATGATCTGGGCAACGATGGGCCGCTCCACGTCCCGCCGCCACTGTTCCAGGTGCCCACGGCTGTTCAGCCATGCACTGAGCCCGACGTTGACAAGTGACAGAGCCGCAGCCGTGAAGGCCGCCGCAGCAACGAGATCCACGCACGACAGTCTTGCGCTCACGCGCCCCTTCGCGGGCACTTTCTGTCGCGGGTACTGTCAGATGCCCGGCTGCCGGTTCCTGCCCGAGGGCTAGCAAACGCGCGGCGGCCGGGAACCCCGCCGCTAGGGGCCGCCACGCCCAAGCCCTGCCGACCCGCACCGACGGCCAGCGCGCCGAGCGCCAGGCAGGTCATCGTGCCCACACGCCAAAGCTTGCTGCTCGCCGCTGGCGCGATGGCGCAAGCGCCACCCTTGACTGTGATCTTCCCCCGGCAAGACCCCGGCAGCTATCAGGAGGACGGGAGCTGCCTCGAAGCGGGAATGGGTCCTAGGCTGACCGCGCCAAGCCCGTAGCATGACAACAGTCCAGCATCCCACTCCGGGAAACCCAGGGCACATCAGAGCCTCCGGAAAACGCCGGGGCGGTTCGGCTGCCATACTGACGGTTGTCAAGTGGACCGTTCCTTTGCTTCTAATCCTGGAGTTACCAGTGGTGGCCAGCCCTCTTGAAGACGTCCTCGACAAGCTTCGCGCGTCGGCCTCCGGCATGAGAGACCAAGGCGACAGGTTCGAGCGGATGATGATCCACTTCTTCAAGATCGACGTCGAGTGGGTGCAACGCTTCGATGACGCGTGGTTGTGGATGGACTGGCCAGGTCGTCCGGCTCATGGCGATCAAGGAATCGACCTTGTTGCCCATGAGCGAGAGTCCGGCGACCTGGTGGCCATCCAGTGCAAGTTCTTCGACCCAGCGGCCACTATTTACAAAGACCACATCGACTCGTTCTTGTCAGAATCGGGTAAGCATCCGTTCAAGGGCCGGATCGTGGTCACAACGACAGACCACTGGGGGAAGAATGCCGAGCTAGCGGTCGAGAATCAGCAGATTCCGGTGACGCGGTTGCGCTTCATGGACCTTGCCGAGTCCAGTATCGATTGGTCGCAGTTCGACCTTTCGACGCCGGAGGTCATGGAGCTGAAGGATAAGAAGCGGCTTCGCCCTCACCAGGTAGCCGCCTTGGAAGACGTTCGAGCAGGCCTCGCGACCTCTGACCGTGGCAAGCTCATCATGGCATGTGGCACTGGCAAGACCTTCACATCGCTGCGCATCGCCGAGGATCTTGTTCAGTCGGGTGGTCGCGTGCTGTTTCTAGTACCCTCAATCTCTCTGCTGTCACAGGCGCTCAGGGAATGGTCGATCGAGGCCAACCTGCCGTTGCGCACCTTCGCGGTTTGTTCTGACGTGAAAGTCGGTAAGAGGTCCGGCCCGAATGCTTCTGAGGACATCCCGGTCGTCGACCTTTCGCTGCCAGCGACGACGAATCCTGGGAAGCTCCATGCCAAGCTCGCCAATCAGGTGGCCGCAGCAGACAAGCTAACCGTTGTCTTTTCTACCTACCAGTCCATCGATGTTGTCGCTCAGGCTCAGAAGCAGGGCATCCCGGACTTTGACCTCATCATCTGCGATGAGGCACACCGCACTACCGGTGCCACCCTGGCAGGAGAAGATGAGTCTGCGTTCGTCCGCGTCCACGACAACACTTACCTGCGGGCCGCGAAGCGCCTCTATATGACCGCCACCCCGCGCATTTACGACGACTCATCCAAGGCCAAGGCTGGCCAAGCCAACGCTGTCCTTGCCTCGATGGACGACATCTCCCTCTTCGGACCTGAGTTCCATCGTCTCGGCTTTGGCGAAGCGGTGTCTAAAGGACTGCTGACGGACTATAAGGTCCTCGTCCTCGCTGTCGATGAGGAACAGGTCTCCCGGACCTTCCAGCGTCAACTCGCCGATGACAACTCCGAGCTGCGCCTTGATGACATCGCTAAGATCGTCGGCTGCTGGAACGGCCTCGCCAAACGCGGGCACACAGAGACAGACTTCGGTGATGACGACGCACCCATGAGCAGAGCCGTCGCTTTTGCCGGAACCATCGCCAACTCGAAGAAGTTCGCTGAGACTTTCCGTGGCGTGGTCTCCGACTTCATCGATGCCCACCAGCTCTCAGACGACGAGGACGACACCAGCGCGCCCCTGATGTGCGAAGCGGAGCACGTCGACGGCACCTTCAACGTGCTGGTACGCAACGAGAAACTGGACTGGCTCAAGGCCACTACTGACCCCGGCACCTGCCGGGTTCTGTCCAACGCCCGGTGCCTATCCGAGGGCGTGGATGTCCCCGCCCTGGACTCGGTCATGTTCCTCAACCCTCGCAAGAGTGTCGTCGATGTGGTCCAGTCTGTCGGCCGGGTCATGCGCAAATCGCCGGGGAAGCAGTACGGCTACATCATCCTGCCGGTGGGCATCCCGTCCGGGCTCACACCGGAGGAAGCGCTCAGCGACAACAAGAAGTACCAGGTCGTCTGGGAAGTCCTTCAGGCCCTGCGCGCCCACGACGAGCGCTTCAACGCAATGGTCAACAAGATCGACCTCAACCGCGATAGGGATAACCGGATCCAGATCATCGGCGTGGGCGGCCCAGGCAGTGACCTAGACGGATCCAGCACACCCCAACCACACGTCCAGGACGTCCTGCCCATGGGCTGGCTCGATGAGTGGCGTGAAGCCATCTATGCCAAGATCGTCACCAAGGTCGGCACCCGGCGCTACTGGGAAGATTGGGCCCACGACATTGCGACTATCGCCGAGCGGCACACCACCCGAATCCGCGCACTGCTCGCTGATCCAGCGCTTGGTCTAGACGAGCAGTTCGACCAGTTCCTCGCCGGGCTGCGCAAGAACCTCAACGACTCGATAGACCGCGACGACGCAATAGACATGCTCGCCCAGCACCTAATCACACGGCCAGTGTTTGATGCGCTGTTCGAAGGTTACTCCTTCACCGAACACAACCCCGTGTCCAGGGTTATGCAGTCCATGCTTGACGTCCTTGACGAACAGAACGTCGATAAGGAAGCCGCGACCCTGGAGGCGTTCTACGAGTCGGTCCGGCTCCGCGCAGAAGGCATCGACAATGCCGAGGGCAAGCAGAAGATCATCACCGAGCTATACGAGAAGTTCTTTAAGCTTGCCTTCCCCCGCGCCGCTGAATCACTCGGCATCGTCTACACCCCAGTCGAAATCGTCGACTTCATTATTCGAAGTGTCGAATACATGCTGAGGCAAGAGTTCGGAGTTTCCCTCTCCGATGCAGGTGTACACATTCTCGATCCGTTCACCGGCACGGGAACTTTTATCGTCCGACTCCTGCAATCTGGGTTCCTTCAGCCCCAGGACCTGCTGCGCAAATACACTCAGGAACTCCATGCCAATGAACTGCTACTCCTTGCTTACTACATTGCCGCCATCAACATCGAAGCGACTTACCACGGTCTAGCCATACAGGCTGATCCTGAGGCCGGTTACGTTCCCTTCGACGGAATCGTACTCGCCGACACCTTCCAGATGACTGAAGACGGCAGCTTCGATGATCAAGAAGCTTTCCCTGCGAACAGCGACCGTGCAGTCCGTCAACGTGGCCTCGACATCCGTGTCATCATCGCCAATCCACCCTACTCGGTCGGCCAAACCAGCGGCAATGACAATAATGCCAACTTGAAATACCCTACTCTGGATGTAGCCATCGCTAGCACCTACGCCGCCCGGTCAACCGCCGCGAACAAGAATTCCCTCTACAACTCCTACATCCGCGCCTTCCGCTGGGCCAGCGACCGCATTAAGGATCAGGGCATCATAGGTTTTGTTAGCAACGGCGGCTTCATTGACGGCAACAGCGCCGACGGCCTCCGTAAATCATTCGCCGACGAATTCACGTCCGTCTACATCTATAACCTGCGCGGGAACCAGCGCACTTCTGGTGAACTCTCTCGCCTGGAAGGTGGCAAGATTTTTGGTAGTGGAAGCCGCAACACAGTTGCCATAACCCTCCTAGTCAGAAACCCTGCGAAACCGGTACCTGCCGAACTTCACTACAGAGACATCGGCGATTACCTAAGCCGCGAGCGTAAACTTGATATTATCGCCCGCAGCGACATCGCCACCTTGGACTGGATTCAGCTCATTCCTAATGAGGCTGGGGACTGGATTAACCAGCGCGATGAGCGCTTTGCGGATTTTACGCCGATCGAGCCGACAGAAAACGCCAGGGGCATCTTTACCGTAGCGTCACCAGGGCTACAATCCAACAGGGATGCGTGGGTTTACCAATATTCTTCGGATCGGCTCCGTGAGAACATGGAACAAACTATCAACTTCTATAATAACGAGGTAGATCGATACCGCGAATATCTATCAGGCCAGACAGGAGCCGATGAGAATTTCGAAATTGAAAAGGTAGTCAGCAGCGACACCACGAGAATCAAGTGGTCCTCCAGCCTACTCGCCAAAGCGTCTCGCGGGCATCTTATCGGCTACGCGCCGAGCCGCATAAGAACAACCATGTACAGGCCGTTCTGCCGACAGCATCTCTACTTTGACGCTGATTTGAATCATCGCCCTGGAAGAATGCCTCTACTCTTTCCCACTGCGGAACTGGAAAATTTCGGCATCTATATAACTGGAGTCGGATCGGACAAGCTATTTTCGGTTCTCACGACGAGCCTGATTCCCGATCTTGCGTTCTGGGGCTCAAGTAACGGGCAGTTCTTTGCTCGATACGCTTACGTAACTGCAAACGTCATGTCAGAGGATCTGGCCAGTGAATCACCGATAGCATTCGAGCGAGTCGATAACATTACCGACTCCGCGCTCGACAGGTATCGCGAAACCTACGGTCCGGAAATCAAGAAAGATGACATCTTCTACTACGTTTATGGGCTTCTGCATTCGCCGGAGTATCGCGCCGAGTTCGGGGCTGATCTGAAGAAGATGCTGCCCAGGATTCCAATGGTCGCGTCCGTGGAGGATTTCCATGCCTTCGTCGCCGCTGGCCGGGACTTGGCGACACTGCACGTCGGCTACGAGAATGTTGCCCCGTATCCGCTGACGGTTCGCGGGGAATCGTCACCAGACCCCACCGATGCAGAGCCGTATGGCTACTATCGCGTAGAGAAGATGCGGTTCGGCGGTAGGGGATCGGCCACGGACCGCTCGGTCGTGATCTACAACTCGCGGATTACCATCTCCGGCATCCCTCAGGAAGCGCACGAATACCTGCTCGGGTCCAGGTCGCCTGTCGAGTGGGTGATGGAGCGCTACCAGGTCAAGACCGACAAGGCGTCGGGCATCGTCAACGACCCCAATGACTGGTCCCGCGAGGTCGGAAACCCGCGTTATATCCTTGATCTGATAGCCCGGATCGTGACCGTCAGCGTCGAAACTGTTCGGATCGTTCGCTCCCTGCCGCCGCTTGCTCTGCCTTAAGGAGCTTGGCGCATCGTACGCCGCGCGGTGGGGCCTAGTTTGACAGCGCGGCGTGTCCGGCATCGTCGGTGCCCTGGGTGAACAGCCGCAGGTTGCCCGCGCCGATCGCGGCGAACAGCGGCCCGGCCGGGTCCAGCACGATGGCCGTGCCCGAGATGAACGTCTGCGGCCAGAGTCCGAACCCGGCCGAGGTCGAGGTGTTGCCGAACCCGGCCGCGCCACCGGTCCCCGGCTCGCCAGCCACGATGGGGGTCGTGATCGTGCCAGCCGGGACCACCACGGTGGCCGTCAGCACGTACCTGTTCAGCGCCATCTCAGTTGCCGGTGGCGTAGGGGTCGAGGCCGCCCTGATCGTAGGCCAGCGCGTTGCCGGTCAGCGCGGTCAGGTTCGATAGCCCGATCGCGCTTTCGAGCGCGCCGCCCGCCGGTACGTCGATCACCTGGCCCGCCGTCAGGATGCTGCCGCCACCGTCCCAGTTGGTGGTGAGCTGAGCCGCCCCGTTCGCCGGGGTCACCGTGCGCAGCGTCATGAGGTCACCACCCTGGTCGCCAGGCCGCTCTGGATCAGCGCCCTGGCCTCGTCGGCGGGCAGCTCGACCACGGGCGTGGTGAAGTCGCCCAGGCTGGTCCGCTGCTGGTTCGCCAGCATCACCACGATCGTGTCCGGGTCCGCCGTCCTGCTCTTCGCCATGTGCCCTCCTAGTTCGCCAGCCAGCTCTTGTCCAGGATGTCCTGGTGCCCGCGCTCAGCCAGCGGGATCACCGCGCTCAGGTTGCCGCTGCCGCCGTAAGCCGTCTCCAGGGCCGAGCCCGCCGGGATGTCCCTGACCGAGCCGTGCCGGACCCGCAGCGGCGGGGTGCCCGGCTCGCCCCACTGGACCAGGGTGTCTGTGAGGACCCGGCGCGGGCTGCTGCTCATCTCAGCCCGGTGTCCAGCCGGTCGCCGTAGCCCCTGGGCGGCCGGTCGCCGTAGACCGCGCGGCGGTCGGCCACCAGCCTGGCTGCCTCCGCTGGCGGTACGTGCACGACGCCAGGCCCGTTGCCGCCGCTGGTCCTGATGCCGGTCGTGACGAACACCGCCACCGGCTGCTCGCTCACTTCAGGCCCATCTGCCGGGACAGCTCCGACACGTCCGGGTAGTCCGGCCGCTGCGGCAGCTCCCCGGCCAGGCCGTCAAGGCCGACCTCGGCGGCCATCGCAGAGTAGGCGTCACCCGCGTAGGGGTTACCGGTCAGCTCACCGAAGTCCGGCGGGGGAGCCAGGTGAGCCGTGTCCGCGTGCAGGCCCCACGACTCGTTCAGGGCGTGCGCGAACTCCAGCGTGTTGGCCGGGATCGGGTGGCTGTCGTCGCCGTCGCCGTAGGCAGCCGGGCTCGGGCCGAGGTCGTGCTCGCTGGCCCAGTTGGACAGCGCCATGGCGTAGGTGGACCTGGGCGGCTCGCTGGCCTGCCAGTCGGTGCCGGTGCCGTGGGCGCACTGGAGGTCGTGATACCTGCTGGAGCACCGGCCGAACGGGTCGGGGTCACCGCACAGGCCCTGCCCGGTGCTCATCGTCAGCTCGGTGCTCAGCTCGATAGCGTCCGTGCTCGGGCTGGCGAAGCTGGCCACCCTGGAGGTGTCGTAGATCCCGGCCGAGGCGCGGGTGATGGCGCGGGCCACGATGTCCTCGTCGTTCCTGGGCGGGCGCATCAGGTCCTCCAGGTCGGCGTCGGCGCGGGCAAGCTGGCGGGCCTGGTCTGCGGCCACCTGGTGCTGGAACGTCGCGTCGAAGTCGGCCAGGGCCTCGGTGTTCTGGTAGCCGTGGCTGAGGTCTTCCTCGGCCTGCACCTCATCCAGGACCTCCAGGAAGTCCTGAAGCTCGGCGTCGGTGAGGGTCATGTCAGTGGCAGCAGGCGGTCCGGGCTCACCGAGCCAGATGCTGTTGCTCAGGTCCACGACCATCTGCGGCGTGTTGGACAGGTCCGTGGGCTGCCAGCTACCCAGCGCCGGAATCCTCGGGTCCAGCGTGCCCAGCACGTGCTGGATCGCGGCGGGGTAGAACTTGCCGTCTGAGCGGGCGTAGTTCTCGACAATGCGGGCCGACACACCCAGATAGGGATTCTCGGACAGCACCCGATCGCCAGCCTCGGTGGGATTGAGGTACATCCACAGCCCGTCCGGCTCAGCGCGCATATCGGTAATGATTCCGCGGTGCCTTTCCGGGTCATTGGTGTGCTCATTCTTCGTGGTGGCCAATTGAAAGGACACCATGTCATAGGCGCGGTCGCGGAATGCGTCTTCCAGCCCTTGCAAATAGGAGGGCGTGAAATGCAAAGTGCGGCCCTGGTATTGCACGTCGCCTACGGGGAGCACCTTCTTGCGCCACTGCCTGTTGCCCAGTTCCACGGCGGGCGAGCCCCAGGAGTACGGGGTCAGGACCAGGGCGGTGTCGTCGTAGCTCATGAGGTGGCCTCCGTGGTCTCGGGCTCGGCGGTCTCCGCTACGGGCTCGGCGTCCGGCAGCGGCTTCGTGCGGCGGTGCGGCCTGGGCTGGGTGCCCGCCAGGGTCGCAGCTACCGCCTTCTCCACGGTGTCCAGCAACTGCCCCATCGCCTGCTCGGAGATGCCAGGGACGGCGGGGGCGCGCTTCACCAGCTCATCAGCGGTCCGGGCGGCGGTGCGGTAGTCCGCGCCCGCCGAGCGGGCCGCGCCGTGGACCAGGCTGCGCAGGGCCGCCTCGCCAGCGTCATACCCGAGGGCCTCGGCGTGGCGGCGGTCCTCGCGCTCGGCGGGGTCCGGGAGGAACAGCCTCTCGGCGTGGCCCTGGGTGACCTCGCCGGGACCGGCGCGGACCGGGCCGAGTTCCTCGGGCCAGCGCATCCCGGTGCTGTCGGCGGTGAACGCGGTGACCGCTCCCTGCGCTTCCGGGCAGTCCATCCAGTCAAGTGCCATACAACGGATGGTACGCCGAGGTCAAGTTTCACGTGAGACTTGAACCCCTGAGCCGGTCTGTGCGGCGTCGGCGGCGGGCTAGGTCCGATCACACCAGGCCGGTCCTGCGGTGGTCTGAGGCTCTGCGGTGGGGGCTCGGCCAGAGCGCTGCGGGCCGGACGGGAAACTACAGCCCTGTCATTCGCGCCGGGGGTTCTTCACCTGAGCCGCGATGGCCAGCAGCCACTCGCGGCGGCGCTTGCGGCGCTCGTAGGGAGTCATCCCGCCGTAGATCGCCGGGTCGGACAGGGGCAGGGCGAGGGACCACTGGGTGCAGTCGGCCAGGACCGGGCAGCCCCGGCACATCAGCCGGGCGGCCTCCTGCTCGGTGCGGTCCTCGCTGGACCACCAGGTGCGCTGGGAGGGGCGGACCGTGGTGCACAGGCCCTTGCTGAAGTCCGGCGCGGGCGGCAGGACCGGGACGGGCGGCGGCGGGTGATACGGGTCGGCGCTGGGCGGCGGGCTCTGGCCGAGATCCAGGCTGACCAGGTGAGCGCGGCGGGCGGCAGCCGCCTTCTCGCACTCGGGACGGCAGTAGACGAGGTTCGAGCTGGCCGGGGTGAACGGCTGGCGGCAGTAGCCGCACGGGCGGGTGATGACCTTCAGCACGGACAGCGAATCGACGGCGGCGGCCATGTCGCCCATCCGGGGGGTGGTCTTCAGCATGCGGAACGCGGCCTGGGGGCTGACGCCAGCCGCCCTGGCTACCTGGCGGTAGGTGGCGTCCGGCGGGAGCCGCGTGATCGCGTCACGGGTGCGGCTGGACACCAGCGGCATGGGCCTGCGCTCGCGCTGGCTGACCGGCACGTCGCCGATCTGGTACATCGAGACCAGGATGCGCCGGGTGGTCGCCACCGTGTCGGGGCTGACCTGGGCGGCCTGGGCGATCACGTAGTCAGAGCGGATGGGGTCCTTGCGCAGCTCGGCGGCGGCGCGCTGGCGGGCCTGGTGCGGCTTCCAGGGTGACCAGGGCCGCCCCGGCACGTGTATGACCGGGATCTGGCCGCCGGACTCCAGGCGCTTCCTGACCCGCTGGACGGTGACCCGGCCGCAGCCAGCCTCGGACGCGATGGCCAGGTTGCCGCGCGCAGGATCAGCCAGCAGCGCCTGCTCGGCGCGCTGCCCGGCACCGGGGTTGATACGGGAGGGCCTAGCCAGCCCGGCGGCCATCTGCGGGCCTCGGCCGGAAGATGCAGGACCTGTCGTGCTGCCACTCGCCGTCCTCGATGGCCAGCGTGCAGCCAGGGCAGGCCAGCTCGATCTCGTCAGGCGGCTCGGTGTAGCGGGGCGGGACGCGGGTGGCCGCCTCGGTGGCGGCTGGCGGGGCGTGGTGGTCATCAGGCTTGATGAGCACCCTGGATCGCAGCCTGTCTACCAGCCTGCTGCTCATGCCGCCATTGTGCACCTGGGCACGCCGCGCCTGGCGCACCGTCTGCGGCGTGCACCGGGCAGCCAGGGCGATGGCGCGGGTGCTGCGGTCCGGGTCGAGCGCAAGCTGCTCCAGGGCGCGCTGGGCGGCACCTGGGTTGCGGCCCGGCCAGGCGGCCCAGGCGTGCTGGCGCTGCCCCGAGGGCACGGGCGGTATGACGCCGCGCCGCTCCAGGGCGCGGCGCTGGCGCTGCACCGTCCTGGGCGTGCACCTGGCTTCGGCTGCGATCAGCGCGTCAGCGCGGGCGGGATCGCGGGCCAGCTCGGCTGCCGCGCGCAGGCCGGGTGACATGGCAGCATTGTGACGCTGAGCTGGGCAGATACGCACCTCTCGCGTGGCAGGTGGCGTGTCAGCGGCTGGTTCTGCGGGTATCTGTGCTGGTCAGCGGCCTGGCGGGAGGGGACTGGCGGTCCCATGCCAGCCGTCCTGCTGCGCTTTCCAGCGATCGGGCGGTGCGTCGGCACGGAACGGGCGGTTCAGCAAGTGACAGGCGGCCAGCAGGGTGCGGGCGGCCGACTCGATGAAGTCGGCCTCGGTCTCGAAGTCGGCGCGCGAGAGCCACGAAGCGATCTGGTTCGCTTCCCAGGCGAGGGCTTCCAGCCGGTCTACCGCCTGGACGCGCTCGTGGATGCTGATCCGCCTATCCATGGCTCTCCCTGGTCGCCAGCAGGACCAGGGCGGCCTGCTGGGCGTGGATGGCGTGCTGAGACGCCCGCAGCGCCAGCAGGAGCCCCCTGATCGTCTCCTGCTGCGCCCGGACCTGCTCGCGGAGGTCGAGCAGCTCAGAGCTGAGCTGCATGGTCCACGCCACGCTCGGGTCTACGTCCACCGGCCCGTCTCCTGCTCGACCTGCTCGATCAGGTCGCGCATCCTGGTGCGCAGGCCGTACTCCCAGCCGATCACCTGCGCCAGTCGGGCGGGGTCGGCGTTCATCCGGCGTGCCGTCTCCAGCAGCTCGATCCGGGCGGCAGCAGCCCGGCGGACCCACGGGGCCATACCGCCGTGGACCCTGCATACGGTCGCGCCCCGCACGCTCCAGGCGTTGCAGGGCAAGCCATCGGTCGTACGGTGCGCGGTGCACGGCACGTTCCACAGGACCCGGCCAGCCATGAGAACAGTTTCATAGGTCTGCGGCCAGATTGCCAGGCGGCGTGTGGCGGGGTCGCGCTGCCGATCACGTGCTGCGCCCAACCGCGCCCCACTGAGCCCTGACGACAATCTAGGAATCCTCTGACTTCCTCGGCCGGTGCCTCGCCTGGTCGTACCACCTGGCCCATTCCTCCGTTGAATATTCAGGACCGTCCGCCGGGGACTGGGACAGTCCCACACTATGTGTGGGCCTGTTGTCCCATGTCGGCTGACCCATCTGTCCCAACCCTTGTCCCACCTGGTCAGCGCCCGTTTGTCCCGTTGTCCCGGCCATTGTCCCAGGGGACAGCGCCGACTGGGCTGTCCCATCCTGATTTAGCATTCCTGGATTCTGGATTCCTGTTCCTGGAGCCTGGTTTGTCAACCCTGGTTGACCATCCTGGATGGTCTTGCGGTGCCTCACCGCCGCCGCCAGGTCCTCCGTCCGGCACGTGATGCCCGCCGCCCGGAGTGCCTTCCGGCATGCCTCGCGTGCCGCGCCCCTGGGCACGCGGAGCTGGTCGAGCTTTTCCGCCAGCGCCATCTGCGGCCCGGTCAGCGCCGTGCGGACCAGCAGGTGCCGCAGCGGCGGTCCCTGGTGCATCTGCACCCGGAACGGCTGCACGTGCCGCGCCCGGTCGAACTCCGGGTGCAGGCGCAGGATGTCGCCCGGCTCCCGTACCAGGTGCCAGGACACGTCCACGTCGGCCCCCTTGGCCGATGAGCCCCGCGCCCCCCTGGCCGGGTCCTTGCCCTCGTGG
>WNGP01002344.1_pt1 | contig 29909 bp, 29 predicted proteins | sample 5407671 | NCBI WGS metagenome assembly WNGP01 (sample SAMN13153381, study PRJNA577476) | soil metagenome | isolation source: 40 cm soil or saprolite under Garry oak tree replicate 2 | place: USA:California | collected 2016-06-15 | reverse complement strand
ACGCGATGCCGGACAAGGAGCAGAAGATCGTCTTCGTCCGGCTGCGCGAGCACGAGACGGGCATGAAGCACAACCTGGCGGTCATCAAGGAGAAGGCCGAACGGGCTGGCTGATGCGCACCGCCACCACCATCGAGGCCTCGGCGGGCCGGGAGGCCGTCGAGTTCGCCGTCGAGGCCGAGCGCCTCGGCCTGGGGCGTGATCCAGGTCGGCACCCGCTCGCCGGTCACGATCGCGCAGACCGCGATGACGCTGGCCCACCTGTCCGGCGGCCGCTTCCTGCTCGGCCTGGGGGTCTCCGGGCCCCAGGTGATGGAGGGGCTGCACGGCATCCCGTTCGGCCATCCGCTGGGCCGGATGCGGGAGACGGTGGAGATCGTCCGGCAGGTCTTCACCGGCGAGAGGGTCTCGTACGCCGGGAGCCACTACAGCCTCCCGTTGTCCGGGTCCCGCCCCATGCGGGTTAGCCTGCCGCCGGTGTCGGTGCCGGTGTACCTGGCCACGCTGTCGCCCAAGATGCTCGCGCTGACCGGCGAGATCGCCGACGGCTGGCTCGGCACCAGCTTCGTGCCCGAGCGCGCCGACGCCTATTTCGAGTACCTGGACGCGGGCCTGGCCCGGGCCGGGCGGACCCGGGCCGACCTGGACATCTGCCAGGGCGCCGAGATCAGCCTGGTGACCGAGGCCGAACTGGCCCACACCCTGGCCAGCCGGAAGAAGGAACTGGCCTTCTCCCTGGGCGGCATGGGCACGGCCACGGCCAACTTCTACAACGACGCCTACAGCCGCCAGGGCTGGGCCGAGGTCGCCGCCCGGGTCCGCGAGCGCTGGCAGGCCGGCGACCGGGACGGCGGCGCCGCCCTGGTCACCGACGAGATGGTGCTGGCCACCACGCTGATCGGCACCGAGGACATGGTGCGCGCCCGGCTGCGGGCCTGGCGCGAGGCCGGCGTGGACACGGTCCGCCTCTATCCGGCCGGCGACACCCTGGCCGCCCGCCTCGACACCCTTGGTCGCGGTATCGACCTGGTCCGGTCGCTCTAGCGCTCCTATCGCTCTAGCGCTCCTGGCCTCACGCCGGCCCATGGCCCGGAGAAATGCGCGTGCGCGCCCCGCCGGTATTTCATGCGCCTTTCCGGAGTCAGGCTTTCCGATGCTCGTGAGTGCTGCGGAGAACTTTTACTGCGTCTGGGGCTGATCGTCCTCATCTGACGATGGCCATGTAGATCTGAGCTTGACCTCGGGTCGGCCCTTGTTCCCGTTCACCGTCGGCGAGCAAGGCAGAATGGTCGGCAGCCGCTGAGGGCCAGGCGGGATCCTTCGGGACCTGCATCGCGGACGAGCGCACCGAAGTCGACACTGCCTCCTTCGCCCCGGCGGTGCCGGCGGTCGCGGCGCTGCTCGCCGCGGCTGGCCTGAGCCGCGGCGACATGCTCGCGATCATGCTGCCCAACTGGGTGGCCAGGTTTAAGGTACCGCGTGAGGTTTACATCGAGGTGGTACTGCCCAAGAACGCCATAGGAAAGCTGGCCAAACCGGTGCTTCGCGACCGCCTGCGAGCCTGACCGCGCCGGAGCCTGACGTACGGGCCTCACCGCGCATTTCGCCGGCGCGGCGAGGCAAGTTTCCCGAAGGGAAAGCAGACATGAGCGCCTTCTTCCAGTCCAGGACGGGCGCGGGCACGCGATCCAGCAGGCAGGCGGCGCTCTGGCGGCTAGCCGGCCCCTGGTGGATGTTCCTGCTCACCGGCATCGCGTGGCTGCTCATTTCGTTTGTCGTGCTCAGGTTCACCACTGCGTCGGTAGCGACGGTAGGCGTCTTGATCGGCGTGGTATTCCTGCTCGGATTCTTCAGCGAGTTCATGCTCGCGTCAGTCCGGACCAGCTGGCGCTGGGCGCACGTGCTGATGAGCATCCTCTACGTCGGGGGTGCCATCTGGGCGTTCGCCAGCCCGTTCGGTGCCTTCTGGGCACTGGCCTCGGTTGTCGGGCTGCTGCTGATCCTGCGCGGCAGCCTGGACCTCGTCACGTCCATCGCCACGAGAGATATCAACGGGGCCTGGTGGCTCGGCACCATCACGGGCGTCCTGGAAATCCTCGTCGGTTTCTGGGCGTCCGAGCAACTGGTCGCGGACCGGGCGGTGCTGGTGCTGATCTGGCTCGGGTTCCTGGCCCTGTTCCGCGGCATCTCCGAGATCGTGGTCGCTTTCGAGCTCCGTGGCGTGCAGCGCGGCTAGCCCCGCGCCTGACGGAATGACAAGATGGTGATCCAGGTCACCAGGCCGAGATGGTGTTGTCTGAGCCGGTAGCCCAGGATGACCTCGGTGGAATTCACGTCTACCTACTCGTTCCTCAGCAGGGCCCGGACCCGCGCCGCTCGGACGACGGACCCGCTTCATCACCGCTTCCGGGTCGGCCGTTCGGGAATATTGCTCTTTTCTTTCCGAACGGGCATGGGTTCGAGCATCAAGACCGCTGGGTAGGGTTCTCTATCACCCGTCTGTGCAGCTCGGTGGTGAGCTGATGGATCTCGCGGGTCAGCTGCGTGTTGGTTTTGAGCTCCAGTTCCTGCTCATTGAAGTCGTGATCCGCCTTGGCCTGCTGGAATGACGCCTGCCGGTTCTGGCCGATCATGACGAAGGTGGACAGGAAGATGGCTTCCAGCGACACGATCAGCGTCAGCGTCGGCCACGGGCTTTTCTCGATGAACAGCATCCAGGCCGCGAACAGCGCAATGTGCAGGTAGACGAAATTCATCGACCCCGCGAACCCGGTGATCCAGTCAGCGATCCGCAGCTGAATGTCCGCGGCCCGCCGCGCCTGTTCCTCGAGGACGACCGGGTGATGCTCGACTTTGATCGGCAGCGCCATTCGCCTGCCACCTCCTGTGGTTAGTTCATGGACCATCGGTACTCAGGTCAGGCAGCACCACGACCGAGCGGGGCCCGATACCAAGTGGACGCGAAAACGGGCGGCGTCGGCCAATATCTCCCCGCAATGGACATATAGACGCCAGCTTCCGCTTATCAGGCCGGGGTATCGAGGGCCCCTGACTCGCTGGCTGTCTTCAGGTTTAGCCCCGAGGCGGACGGGCCGGTCCCCGGACAGTGCTCAGGGGACCGGACCGGTCGTGTCCCTCGTGCTGTCTAGGTGGTCAGTCGGTGACGATGAGGTCGTCGCGGACCTTGAAGACGCCGTGGCCAGAGCCAGGTCGGTGATCGCTTGGCCTGCGACGCCGCACTCATCCCGGCCGCGTCCGCTCCGATGACGACTATTCGCTCGGTCATCGGATAACCGCGCGCCCCTGCCCGGGCCGCACCGTCACGCGCGTCGCCACCGGTCAGGCCGCCTCAGTAGTGGTGCGGATCTCGGTTCCCGCGCGGACCGCCATGGTGACCGGGGTCTTCTCTGCAATCTCGGCCAGCCTCGCGCGCTGGTCATCGTCGACGCCGTGCATGGTGATCAGCCGGTCGATCCATCTGGTGTTCCGGTCCTTGACGATGTAGGTCAGCGTGACGTCCACCCCGGCCAGCGGCCAGCTCTTGCGTTCGGCGTACATCCGCAGGGTGATCGCGGTGCAGGCGCCGAGCCCGGACAGCAGCAGACCGAACGGAGCCGGACCGGTGTCCGCACCGCCGTGGTCGACCGGCTCGTCGCCGCGCAGCGCATGGCCCCCGGCGTCGATGCGCACGCCGTACGGCTTTTCCTCACTTGTCACCGTGGCGGTGGCGACGGTGTACTGGTGGTCCTCGCTCATCAGGCCATCCTCTCGGATGCTTGCTTGTCACTGGCCGGAGGCTCCGGGTCGGCTGGCGGCTCACCGTCGGGGGGTCCCTGCCACGCGGTGGCCTGCCACAGTTCCCTGGCGATGACCTGAAGGGCGCCCGCGACCGTTGCAACGCCACCACCAGGGGGTTCAGGATCAGGGCGATAAACCCGGCGACCACTATCATCAGGATGACATCACGTAGCCGGTAGGCGAGTTTGCCCGCGAGGTAGGTGAGGGCCACCACGGCGACGGTAACCAGGATCGTGGCCAGCGGCACGCCGCGGGCGGCCGCGGCGGCCCGGAGCCGTACCCGCCGGCCGTGCGCGGTGGTCGCGGTGTCACCGGGCACCGGAGCCGGGCTGTCTTTCCCGGCGGATATGGCGGTCATACGATCCCTCAGCCTCCTAGGGACAAGGCAGCCAGGCCCATCTGCGCTAACTGACCAGCGTCAGCGGGCGCCCGCGTCGGCGGGAGGCCGATGGGGCGCCCGCGCTCCTATACCGGGGTCTCAGGCTGCTTTCTTCAGCACCGATAGCGGCTGGACGGACTTGCCCAGCTGGCGGACCTGGACGCCCGCCGCGATCTGCGAGAATCCGTAGATCATGCTGTACAGGCCGAACAGCAGCGCGAGGGTGACCGCGCCGACACCGGGGCGGGCGAGGAGCACGATCCCGAACGCGACGGACACCAGCCCGGCGATGATGAACATCGCGCGGGTGCCCGCGGTCTCCCCGCCGCCGAACCCGGCGAAGACCTCGGCGAAGCCGCCGACAAGCGCCCATACCCCCACCACTATGACCAGGACGTACGCGGTAGGCCCGGGCCAGACCAGGGCGATCACGCCGGCCGCCAGGTCGATCAGCCCGAGCAGCAGGCGACCGAACACCGGTCCGGCGTCACGGCTGCCGAAGGCCCGCGCGCCTTGCAGGCCCGCGTCCATGAACGCGTAGACCGCGAACAGGATGACCAGCGCGAGAATCGTGACGTTCGGCCACGCGATGGCGATGATCCCGACGATGATGGCGAGAATGCCGAGCAGGATCAATGAGGTGGATGTTGACTTGAACATGAAAGGGGATTCCTTTCGCTCGGCTCAGTCGCACCACGCCGTCTTGGAAGTCCGCGGTGCGGGTCAACACCAGGAGACGCGAAGGCTGCTGACGCCGACCAACATCTGCGGCCTATGGACACATAGCTGCGGGCTAGGCGTCGAACACATAGGTATCCGGGGCGGGATCGAGCGGCGGCAGGGTCGTGCCGCCGCGGGCTACGAGTCGTTCGCGCCCGGCTGGCCCGGCGACCCCGATACCGTCGAGGTCGCCCGGGCCAACCCGGACAGCATCGCCGATCACGGCATCGATGACGTCACCAATCACTACGGGGCCTTCATCGACCAGCTTCCGGCCCGGCCGATCCTGATCGGCCACTCCTTCGGCGGCATGATCGCCGAGAAGCTGCTCGGCCTGGATTACGGCGCGGCCGCCATCGGCATCGACGCCAACAAGCACCGCGCGGTCTCCCTCACCGCCGAGCAGTTCCCACTACAGCTTCGGCAACGCCGTCGGCGAGGGGGAGTCCAACGAGCTGTACGAGCGGTGGACGATCCCCGGCCCTAGATAGCGACAGCCCCGCGGGAGGTCAGTAATGGGCAAGATGATGGTATTGCGGGCGCATGCCCGCGGTGGCCCTTGGCCGGGGCACCGACCTGGTCAGGGCGGTCCCGCCGTCACCAGGAAATCCGCTGGTTCGTTGCTGACGTGCAGGTACGTGTTGAGCCCGGTGAGGCTCATCAGCCGCCTGACCATGGGCTGGCAGCCGGTGATGACCAGTTCATGGCCGTGCCGGGCCAGGATGTCATGGGCCCAGACCAGGACGGACAGGCCCGCGCAGTCGGTGAAGGCGAGCGCGGACAGATCCGCCACCAGGGTCCTCGGTCCGCGGTCCAGGGCATCGCTGATGGCCTGCCGCAGGTGGTCCGTGCCGCAGATGTCGAGCTCGCCTTCGAGCCGCACCAGTGACTGCTGGCCATGGTGTTCGGTGACGATAAGGAAAGGGATCATCTCTGGCGCTTTCGCTGGCCCGCCACCGGGTGACGGGGGGTCATGGCGGCGCACGCGGAAGGCCGGATCTGCAGGGAAGGGCAAAGGCCCGCCGTGAACGGGTGCTCACAGCCACAGTTCGCACATGCCACAGATCGTCACCTCCTGGGTGCGATCCGCGGACACACGGCGGAATCAAGGGAAATCTAACATACTTTTGCCCGATTCGACGCCGCAACGCCGGACTGGCCGGTCAGGTCGCCTCGGTCAGGTCGCGGGCCGGCGAGTAACGGTCGCGGACCTGCTCGGCGTCCGGGCCGGTGCTGCCGCCGAGCACCTCCGCGGCCACCTCGGCCACTCGCCGGCGTGAATCGCGCGCCCGCTTGCGGAGCATGTTGAACGCGGTCGTCGCCGTCAGCCCGTGGGCGCCCATCAGGTAACCGACCGCGCGCTCGATGACCACGCGGTAGTCCAGGGCGTACTGCAGCTGGTCGGCCACGGCGCCGCGGTCGTGCGCGGCCAGGGCGGCGGCCAGGATCTCCGCGATCAGGCCGCTGTAGCCGCGCAGGGCGCGGATGTCCGAATCGTCCCACTGCGCGGGCTGGTCGCGGTAGACGTTCAGCGTGCCGACCGGGCTGCCGCCGAGCAAGATCGGGACGCCCGCCACCGCCCGCACCTGGGCAGGCAGCTGTGCGTGCAGGTCCGGCCAGCGGTCGTCCGGGCGCAGGTCGTTGCTGACGATCTCCCGGGCGTAGACGTAGGAGTCGTAGCAGGGGCCCTGCCCGGCCGCCGCCTGGGCCTCCTCGAGCTGTCGCCCGTCTTCGTCCGAGGCGGCCACGTAGGCCAAGTGCCCGGCCTCGGTGATGAACATGATCCCGGCGCCGCCGTAGCCGAACACGTCATGCACCGCGTTGACCGTCCGCTTCAGGACGGCTACCACATCGGCGTCGAAGGCCGCCTGACGCAGCCGCTGCAGGCTGGATGCCAGCGCCTCCTCGTCGATGTGGACCATAGCTGGCAGGCTACCTGGTCAGCGCGCTGTCGGCGGCGCCCGCGTACAGTTCCGCGGCGCGCCAGCAGTACCAGGCCGCCACCGACCGGTAGGGCCGGAACGGGTCGCCGAGCGGCTGGAGCTCACGCGCGGTCGGCGTCGGGATCTGCCAGGCCAGCCCGTAACCGTGGCGGACGCCGAGGTCGCCGACCGGCCAGACGTCCAGGCGGCGCAGCTGGAAGAGCAGGAACATCTCCGCCGTCCAGGGCCCGATGCCGCGCACCGCCGACAGCCGCGTGATGATCTCGTCGTCGCTTTCCCTGGCCAGGCCGCGCGGGGACAGCACCACCGTCCCGTCGAGCACCTTGGCCGCCAGGTCGCGCAGCGAGGCCATCTTGTTCCTGGACAGCCCGGCTGCCCGCAGCGCCTCGTCGGACAGCGCGATCAGCGGCTCGGGCTGCACGTCGCCGCCGAGCGCGGCGATCAGCCGGCCGTGGATGGCGGCCGCCGCGCGGCCCGCCAGCTGCTGGTAGACGACGGCCCGGACCAGGGTGGCGAAGTGCGTCTCGGCCGGGCGGCTGAGCCGGGGCGGGCCGGTTTCTGCGAGCAGCCGGGCGATGACCGGGTCCCGGCCGGCCAGGATGCGGGCCGCCGCCGCGTGGGTCACCTTCCGGCTCGCGTCCGTCATCTGGTCCCTCCTCAGGTCCCTCTCACCTGACCCTAGTCCGGTAAGTCACGCTTTCGTGGACATGTCGTGGCTCGGCGCGCTGCGCCCCTATGATGTTGGCGCTGCGCGGCGGATCGCCGGAGGGCCTGGCGGACCGAGCCGCGCCGAAACGGGGTATCACGATGTTCCTGCGCGCCATAGCCGGTGCCGGAGCGGGTCTGTTCCTGGCCGGAATGCTGCTCGGGCCTGCGGCCCAGGCCGCCCCGACGGTCCAGCACACCGGGACGCAACTGGCGTCCGCGCTGCTGCCGGCCTCCTACTTCCCATCCGGCTACAAGGCCGAGAAGTTCGGCCACTTCAACTCCGGCCGTCGTCTCGAACATGGCCCGGCCAAGTATCACCTGGCCACCTTCGGCTGCAAGAAGTTCCTCCTCAACGGCCTCCCGCAGACCGGATTCGGCGAGACCGCCGACGCGGGCAATGTCATGAACAACCGGGGCCGGGCCTACCAGCAGGTTGTCTGGCAGTTCGCCAGCTCCGGCCAGGCGGCCTCGTTCTACCGGCAGCTCGACGCGTTCACCTGGAGGTGCCGGTCGGTCACCGCCACCTTGGGCCAGGACACGGCGAAGCTGACGACGCAATCCCTCAAGCAGACCCACCTCGGCCGCCACCCGGCGTTCCGTGCCGCGCAGACGGAGACCCTGACCGGTTTCCCCGCCACCATCAACGACACGACCGTCACCGTGGCCGGGACCGACGTCTACTTCATCGACGCGGCCGGGCAGAAGCCGCCGTCCAAGCCGGCCGTGCCCGCCGCCCTGCTACACCTGATCGCCCGCGTGCAGGCTCTCCGCTGACCCGCTCGCGGCCGCTCTAGGGGGCGGGTTCGTCGGGAATGTAGAACATCCGCAGCTGCATCGGCCGCGCCCCGGGCGGGACGTGTGCCCGTACTTGGCGAGCAGCGCGTAAACATCGAGGACAAGAACGCAACCCTCAAGCTCACACACCACTAGTTCCTTCGCCGCGGATGCTGGGCTCGGGTTGCCCCGGCACTGGCCCAGCGTGCCGCCTGCTGCAGGAGGATCGCGGTCGGCGGGTCCGGTGGGACGCCAAGCTGCCTCAGTGCCGAGCAAACCCGCCGGTGCGCCGCCGCGATCTGGGCGGGACGGCGGCCCCTGAGGGCGGCGGCGAGGGCGACGCGGTGGCCGCGGGTGTCGAAGGGCTCCAGCGACAGCGCACGCTCGGCCAGCGCGAAGGACGCCGCCGCGTCGTCGGCCACCAGGCGCAGTTCGCCCAGGGCCAGCAGGTGGCTGACGTGGTGCATGCGGACCTGGTCGACCTCACCCAGTACATCGGGGCTACGCACGTGGTACAGGTCTGGCAGCGGATCGCCGCGCCACAGCGCAACCGCGTCGGTGAGTAGGGCGGCCGTGCGGTCGATGTCACCGTCGGCCCGCGTCTGGCAGGCCCGCTTGTCCAGCACGTTAAGGGTCCACAGGTCCACGGAGAGAAACTCGGACGGAAGGAGCCGGATCGTGTCACCGTCGGTGCGCAGGTGGTAGCTCGCGTCACCGGCGGATCGACCGGGTTCGAGCAGCCTGCGAAGGTGGGTCAGCGTCACCCGCATGTTTCTGGCCGCCTTCGCCGGGTCCAATCCCGGCCAGAGCAGCTCGATCGCCTGATCGCGGGTCAGGATGGGGCGCAGGGCCAGTGCGCTGAGCAGTTGGCGCACCCGGGCCCGCCGTAGCTCCGGCGCGTCGACCGGCATACCGTCCCGCGCCAGCCGCATCGGTCCGATGACAGCGATCTGGGTCCGATGCGTGGGGGGCGCGGGCAGTGCCGCGAGGAGCTGGGCAGCTCCCGCCGCGAGCGGTCTGCGGGCCGACCGTGCCGTCTCGCGGAGCTGCCGGTGGACCGCCGGCCCGAGCGTGTCTGCCAGCCACCGGCCGAGCTCGTGCCCGTGGGGGTGACCCGCGGCCGCCAGACGAGCGGCCAGTTCGACCGACCACGGCAGCGGCAGGAAGCAAAGGGCGTACGCCGGGGCCAGCTCCCCGGCAGCGGTCAGGTCGCCCGCCCGCGCCTGAACCAGGGCGCGTGCGGTCGCCCGTGCCGCGAGGTGCGAGGGACCAAGGGCGACGCCGTCCCAGTGCGCGCGCAGCCGATCGCTCAAGACGTAACCAAGGGCCAGGAGCCGGCGCAGGTGCCGTTCGGCAAACCGGTCCTCGACGGGCCACCTGGCCATGTGGCGAGCGTAGGCCTGCCGCGCCGTTGACTCCGCGCCGCGCGCTACCGCAACCGCCGCCTGGGCGGCGCAGGCCAGCACGGCGTCGCGAGGATTGTCGTAGTCGGCGGGGTCTCCGCAGGGGAGCGATGGAAATGGGGCTTCTTCTCCGCACGAGGCCGCCATAACCGCCGCCAGCGCCGTGGCCACAAACCCTTCTCGCGCCGTCGTCGTGGCCGTGACCGCCTCCGGCGGCCGGACCCGGGCCCGCGCAGCGGTCCCTGAGCCGGCCAAAGCGTAGGCCACGACCACCCCAAGTCCCTGGCGACGCAGCCGGTTCAGGTCGGACGGGTCACCATCGAACCAGCGCGCCATGGCACCGGAGAGCCGGACAAGATCGTCTCCGGCATCGGCCAGCGCACGGTCGGCCAGCTCCGCCGCCTCCCGGCCACGTCCGCACATGTTCAGGCAGTGGAAGTGAAATCTCCACACGGACAGCGCGAGTGCCTGGGGTACCTCGTGTATCGGCGCCTGGGCGAACTCGGCTAGCGCGGCCTCCGGGTCGCCGGCCGCCTCGGCGCGGATCGCGGCGATGTTGCGGCGCAGCAGCGTCACAACGGGAGAAACGGGGCCGCCGAGCCGATCCCCCCACTCGGCCACCACGGCCAGCCGGGCGAGGTCGGCGCGGGAGTGCGCCGTGATCATTGCCTGCCCCAGCACGGCTGCGGCGCCGCGCTGGTCACGACGGTCGAGCATCCCCTGCCAGGACCGGTCGAGCATGGGGTCGATGCGCGGATCCATGAAGTCGCCGGCGTGCAAAACCGCGGCCCGCAGCAGCACGAACGCCGGGTTGTCCGCGACCGGTGGCGGGACCGCGCCGAGCCAGCTCTCCGCGATGGTGCGCGGCAGCGCCGATAGCGTCGTGTGCACGAGGTCGACGGCAAGATCGCCGAGCAGCCGCCAGTCCCCTGCCCGGCAGGCCAGCCGACCGGCGCGGGCCAGGTCGCCGCGGGCCGCGAGGACCGCGACGGCGCGTTCCCGCAGGGAGTGCTCGTCCTGCACCGTCATGATCCGCGGCACCGCATCCGCCCACAGGTCGTGCGCGCGATACCGGCCGTCGTCCAGCACCCCGACCAGAGGAACCTGCCGGGCGAGGTCATCGAGGGTGACGGGGCTGCCCGTGACCTCGGCGACCTCGCGGGCGGTACCAGTGCCGAGCGCGGCCAGCGCGGCCAGCGTCTGACGCTGCGAATCACTTACCCGGCCGAGCACCTCCTCGCGGGCATACTGCCACGGCGCGCCGGGCCCAGCCGCGAGAGCCAGCCGGACCATGGCGGGCCAACCATGAAGCGGTTCCGCGATCCGCGCGTCCCGTCCGAGCCGGCGAGCCAGCGCCCGCACTTCGACCTCGGTGAAAGCGAGGTCCTCGCCGCCGATTCTGATCACCTCGCCGGTGGCCTCACGCCGCGCGAGGGGAACGTCAGGTGCCTCGCGCCCGGACAGAACGAGATGGGCCGTCGCCGGCAACGTCCTCGCGGCCTCACGCAGGAGCGCCGCCCCCGGCGAGCCGGGCGGAATCTCGTGCACGTCGTCAAGCAGCAGGCACACCTCGAGTGGCGCTCGCCGGATCAAGGCGTCGACGACTTCCCGCGGTCCCGGAGCAGTTCGGCGGCCGGGCCCGCGGGCACATCCGTCGACGGACATGGCGTCGAGAAGGGCCTTGGCCAAGCAGACGGGATCTTCGTATGCCGCCTCACAGCTCACCCACACGTCAATCCCGCGCGGCGCGATCTGGTGAGCCCGTACCGCCTGGGCAAGAACGGTTGTCTTGCCGAAGCCTGGTCCCGCAACGAGCAACGTTACGGGCCGGTCCCAGCGACCCTCGAGCAGCCGGACGAGCCGCATGCGCGGTAGTTCGACGTCGAGGGCACGCGGCAGGCCGGCCGGCCGGGTCAGCAGCGTCAAGGCGGGCGACGGCTCCCCGGCGGTCCCACGGCGGGACGCCAGGGGCTCGGTCGCCGGATCTGGAGCGTTCATCGCGTTCATGACTAACGGAGCAGAATCCGCGCGCGCAGATACAGACACCGCCTGCGGCATCTGTCCAGGGAGATCGCTATCTGTATGGGTGGATCGCTGGGAGTCATGGTGGCTGCCCATAAGGGAATGCGTGGCCGCTGCGCCGTCGTCCGGTTAGCGTCCGGGCAACGCCCGGTCAGGAGCCTTGGAGTGAGGCCCGGCGTCCAGGGCGACCGCGCTTGACGTTCCTGACAAACGACGGGGGGAATCCAAGGTCATGACCATTAAACGACGGTGGTTCGCGAATGAGCGTGCCGTACGGCGCGGCCTTCCGGCCGAGCCACTGGTGAGCGCGGTGACGCCTGAGCCGGTGGATGTGCACGCCGTTCGCGAACACTTCGCGTTCCCGAGGCTGGGCCGGATCGTCACGAACAACGCAGCGAGCACGCAGCCGCCCAGCGAACTGCTCGCGCTCTACCAGTCCCTGGCGCCCGGATATGAAAACGTGCACCGGGGGCAGTCGAGCGCCTCACAGGCGATGACCGCTCTGTTCGAGGGCTCCTATGACACGATCGCGCGATTCATCGGCGCGCCCGGCCGAGCCAGCATCGCGCTGTATCGGAACACCACCGAGGCCCACAACGCGGTCATGTACGCACTGCTCAGCGAGTTCCGCGACGGCGACAACGTGGTGACCACGATGATGGAGCACAACTCGAACTACGTCCCCTGGTATGCGATGTGCCGCGAGATCCTGCCGAGGTTCGGACGGCGGGTCGACTACCGGCTGGCACGGTTCGATCCGGTCACCGGTGAGCTGGACCTTGATCACATGGCGTCCTTGATCGACGCGCGTACCAAGCTCGTGTGCTGCACTGGCGCCTCGAACTTCCTCGGCACAAGGAACCCGCTGCGGACCATCCGCGCGCTCGCAAACGCCAGCGGTTACCCGCAGCCCGATGGCGAGCGGCGTTCGCACTTGCTCATTGATGGCGCACAACTCGTGCCGGGGTCGTTCGTCGACGTTCAAGATCTTGACGTGGAATACCTGTCGTTTTCGTTTCATAAGATGCTGGCGCCGTTCGGGGTCGGCGTGCTGTACGCCAAGCAGCATCTGCTGGCGTCCTCGCTGCCGTTTCTCTACGGCGGAGACATGATCGCAGAAGGGCGCGTGTTCCCCGACAGGGTCGAGTACAACGCCCTGCCATGGAAGTACTCCGCCGGAACGCCCAATATCCTCGGTACGATCATCTCAGCGCAGGCCCTGCGCATCCTGCTCGACCTAGCGATGACACCTAGAAATTTCACCTACTTCCAGGCGGCCAAACCCATCGAACGCGGCGCTGTTCGTGCGGCCATGGATCGCGTGTCGGCTTGGAACTGCCGCTTGACCGCCAGGGCGCTTGAGGGCCTGCGCACCATCCCGGGAATCACCATCTACGGTCCGCGGGACCCGTCCCGCCGCACCTCGCTCGTGGCGTTCAACCTCGCCGGTCACGATCCGGTCGGCGTCGCGGAGGCTCTGAACATGGCCGGGGTGGAGTCGCGCGCCGGCTGCCACTGCGCGACGCTCGCCCATCACGCGTTCCGCCTGGACCCTCCCGCGAGCTGCCGCCTGAGCTTCTACCTCTACAACACACTCGACGACGTCGACCGCGCCGTGGACGCGGTGGCCACCGTCGCCACCCGCCGACACCCGCGCGTTTCTCCGCCCATTGTCCGGGCAGTGTCACGGTCAACCCCGAGCGGTGAGTGTCGATGAAGAGCAGGTTAGACACTCCGGGCCAGGAGCCGGCGCTTTGAAGGTCGGCCACAGGCCCATGTAGCGGCACGCTTCGGTCCATTCGTCGTTCTGCTCCATCAGCACGGCACCGACGAGGCGGATGATGATGGCCAGGTCGGGGAAGATGCCTACGACGTCGGTCCGGCGGCGCAGTTGTCTGTTCAGGCGCTCCTAGGGTTGGAACTCCAGACCTAGCGCCAGATCTCGCGCGGCACGGCGGTGAAGGCCTGCAGAGCTGCGGGCGTTCCCGCGGAAACGCCCCACGCAATTGAGACTGTCGCGTAACTGGTCCGCGCGTGCCCCGGACCCCGGCCTGCCCCGGCCCCGGCCTGTCCGTCACCGCCTTTTCCCGCATGCCCCGTGAGTCCCGCGCGCCCGGCCCCGGAACCTGAATCCGCCCGCCCGCCCGCGGCAGCAACCACGCCGATGTCACATCGGTGTTGCCATAGGTAGTCGCAGCGAAACAAGCCGTATGCTCCGAGCTGCCTCAGCAGCGCCGCCCCTCTGTGGGTCGACGGGTTATTCGCCGGCGCGTACTAGCCACCTCGATGTCACATCGGTGTGGCTCTTGGAGTCAGCGTCATGCAGCGAGTCCGCGGCTGCGGTGGCTGCGGTGGCTGCGGTGGCTGCGGTGGCGTTCCTGGCGCAGGCCGGCAGGCGACCAGGTCGCCGCTAGCGCAGATGACGCGCGACCACAAGAGGGCCCGGGCACCGGGCAGGCCCCGCTGGCCCCGGTGACGCCCATGCGGCCCGCGGCCAGGTCACAGCAGGCGCGCCCGCAAGGAAAGAAAAGCCTCGTCCCTGCCCGCAACACCGGAACCAGGGCCACCCGGATCACCAGCGCAACCCCGCCACAGCACACCAGCACCCACCGCAACCGCCCGGGAGCCGGCAGGACCGCGGCCGCAGACAGGCGGCAACGCCATGATCGGGTCCAGGCACGCACGCTAGAAAAAGACACGCGACAGCCTCAATTGCGCCACCCGTTTCCGCGGAAACCTCGTGCTGGGTAGCCACCAGGTGTCAGAGGGCGGCGACCGTATCTGCGGTGGCTTCACCGCTGCGGACGGCGCCTTCCATGTAGCCGTTCCACTGTGGCGCGCATTCGGCGCCGGCCCAGTGGATGCGCCCGATCGGTGCGCGCCACGCCTCGCCGTAGGACGTCCAGACTCCCGGTGCGAAGTGCGCGCCGTAGCAGCCGCGGGTGAATTCCTCGGCCATCCAGTCCCGCTCGATGTACTGCTCGGGGCGTGCCGCCGCCTGGCCGAAGTAGCGGACGAAGCAGCCGATTACTGCCTCCTGCCGTTCGGCCTGGCTGCGGCGCGCCCACGTGCGCGCCTGTTTGCCCTCCAGGAAACCCATCAGGACGCCGGGTGTACCGGACGGCGGCGAGTTGTCGAAGGTCACCTTCACCGGTCCGGCGTCCGAGACGGCCTGCCCGTTGAGCCCGTCCTTGCGCCAGAACGGTTCGGGGTAGATGGCGTACGTCTTGATGACCGAGCCGGCCGGCATCCGCTGGGTGAGCTGATCGCGCCAGGATGGCAGCGGTGGGTCGTACTCCAGCCGGCCAGCGAGTGCCGGGGGAAGCGTCACGACGGCCGCGTCCCCGTGGTATTCCGAGCCATCGCGGGCGATGACGCGGACCCCGTTGCCGTCGTGCTGGATCCGGCGCACCGGACGTCCCAGGATGACCCGCTCGCCCAGCGCGGCGGCCATCGCCTCGGCTACGCGGACCGATCCGCCGATCACCCGGTCCTGCTGTGCTCCCCGGTCGACCGCGATTAGCGTCTCCAGGTCGGCATTGGAATGCGCATAGAACAGCGCGTGCAGCAGCGACACGTCGCTCGCTTCGGCGGCCCACACGGCCTCGCAGGCGACGTGAAAGTAGGCGCGCCCCGCCTTGGTGCGCAGGTTGCGGCGGATCCAGCTCTCCCACGTCTGCCCGTCGAGCACCTCGGCGCCCGGGGTGAGCCACGGCCGCTGCAGATCGGTGCGCGCGGCGAGCCGGGTGAAGCGCATCAGGCCCTGGGCGAGGTCCGCGACGGCGAAGGGCGAGATGCGCGGGACGGCGCCCTTGTGCGGCTTCATCCTCGACTGCCTGCCCTGCAGGTCGAGCAGCAGCAGTCCCTCGTCGTTCCAGGTACGGAACGTGGCCAGCCCCAGCTCGCCGGCCAGCTCGTACATCCGGCTGTGCCCCTCGCCGAGCCACTGCCCGCCGAGCTCAAGCGGCGTGCCGTCATCCAGCACCAGGCCCTCGGTACGCCCGCCCACGCGCTCGCGGGCCTCCACCACGGTCACCTCGTGCCCGCGCGCGACGAGCCGCCGGGCGGCGGCCAGTCCCGCCAGTCCGGCACCGACGACGACAACGCTGCTCATCCGGCCTCCTCCATCCCGCCACGCTGCTTCATCCAGCGTTCCAGTCCGCCCAGCGCAACCAGGCCAGGCGTGTCACATTCTGCCCGCCGCGATCCGTCAGAGCAGTGACGATACAAACTCTGAAGGAGATAGACATGGCGAGGATCGCGGTTGCGGGGGCGACCGGACGGGTCGGGCGGCACGTCGTCGACGTGCTCAACGAGAACGGGCATGAAGTGGTGGCGATATCCCGCTCGAACGGCGTGGACGTGATCACCGGGGACGGTCTCGCGGCGGCACTGGACGGCGTGGAGAGCGTCATCGACACGGCCACCGGGCCGTCGCCTGAGCAGGCCGCGGCGACGGAATTCTTCACCACGGCGGCCGGGAACCTGCAGCAGGCGGGGTCACGGGCCGGAGTGCGGCGGATGGTGGTGGTGTCCATTATTGGCGCCGGTAAGTTCACCGCCGGCTACGGTGCCGCCAAGGTCGCGCACGAGCGGGCCGCGCTGGCCGGCCCGGTCCCGGCGCGGATCCTGCGGGCGGCGCAGTTCCACGAGTTCGTGGAGGTGCTGATGGCGTGGGGCCGGCAGGGTGACGTGTGCTACCTGCCCAGGATGCGCACCCAGCTGGTCGCGGCCAGGACCGTGGCCGAGGCGCTCGCCGCCCTGGCGATATCGCCGGAGGGGGCGCCGGTGGCCGAGATCGCCGGCCCGCGCGAGGAATACCTCGCGGACATGGCCGCACTGCTCGCCGCCCGGCGCGGCGAGAAGGTGAAGATCGAGGCGGTCAGCAACCCGGCGGACCCGGACGACGGGCTCAACTCCAGCGGCGCCCTGCTGCCAGGCCCGGACGCCACGCTGGCCGGCCCGACCTTCGCGGAATGGCTGGACGCCACGCTCTGACCGGGGCCTTCAGTCTGATCCGTACCAGCGGAGGGGCTGCCCGGTGACCTGTGCGATGAGGTCGAAGTCGCGGTCGTGGTGCAGCAGGGTTAGGCCGTGCAGTTCCGCGGTCGCGGCGACGACCAGGTCCACCGGGCCCGCGCTCCGGTGCTGTCCCTTGCTGGTCAGGCCGCCTTGCACGTCCCAGGCGCGGGAGAAGGCGCGGTCGTGCACCGGTACCCAGCCGAACAGGGACCGCAGGTCCTGGATGCCCTGCTCACGATCAGCCGGTGACCGCGCGCTGTAGAAAAACTCCAGTTCGGTGATCGGGCACACGGCGACCAGGCCCGCCGCGGCGGCCTGGTCCCAGCCGAAGGACTCCGCGCCCGGCAGCAGGAGCCTGGCCAACGCGCTGGTGTCGATCAGGAACCGCGCCGCGGTCACCGACGGTAGTTGCCCTTGTCGGCCAGCAGCGTCAGGTCAAAGGCGCCGTCCGCGGTCGCCTCGCGCAGCCGGGTCAGGGCCATCGCCCGGCGCCGGTTATCCAGCACCTCCCGCAGCGCCGTGTTGACCGTCTCCTTCTTCGTGCGAGTGCCAAGCGCCTGGGCCACCTCGGCGACCAGGTCATCGTCAAGGTCGATCACGGTCCTGCTCATCCGGCGACCTCCTGGATATCAGCCAATGCATAGATGATATCAGGATTGATGCATAGCGCACGGGTGATGACGCCGGCCACCTCGGTCACCCAGGCTCGATGACCTGATGGAACTCGACGGTCCTGGCGCGCAGCAGCGGCCGGATCCGGGCCACGGCGATGCCCTCGTAGTGCGGGCTGGCCATGTGGGCCTCGAAGGCCGCGCGGCTTTCGTAGCGCTCGTACAGGACGAACGAGTCCGGGTCCTCGACGCCGCGCAGCGCGACGAAGTCGCGGCAGCCCGGCTCGGCCCGGGTGGCCGCGGTGTGCCGGCTGAGCAGCGCGGCGACCTCGTCACCCTGCCCGGGCAGGGCCTGGTAGTGCACCACGATGGCGACCTCGGCGGCGCTCATCCGAGCGTGAAGGGGTCGCGGGTGCCGCCGGTGAGCTCGACCCAGATGGCCTTGGTCTGGGTGTACTCGTGCACCGCCTCGATGCCGTTCTCCCGGCCCAGGCCGGAGAGCCCGAACCCGCCGAACGGCACGTCCGGGCCGACCACCCGGTAGGCGTTGATCCACACGGTGCCGGTGCGCAGCGCGTGCGCCACCCGGTGCCCGCGGTGGATGTCCTTGGTCCACACCGCCCCGGCCAGGCCGTACCGGCTGTCGTTGGCCAGCGCGACGGCCTCCTCCTCGGTGTCGAACGGGATGACCGACAGCACCGGGCCGAACACCTCCTCGCACGCCACCGTCATCGTCGGCTTGACCCCGGTGAGCACCGTCGGCTGGACGAAGAAACCGCCCAGACCGGAGTCGGCGTGGCCCCCGGCCGCGACGGTCGCGCCCTCGCCGGCCGCCGACTCAAGGAACGACAGCACCTTGCGGTACTGCGGCTCGGTCGCCACCGGGCCCATCTCGGTCTCGGCCGCGCACGGGTCGCCGAGGCGGATCGACCGGGCCCGTTCGGCAATCTTCTCCACCAGCGTGTCGTGCACGGTCCGGCTGACCAGTAGCCGGGAGCCGGCCATGCAGGTCTGCCCGGTGGCGGCGAACACCCCGGCCAGCACCCCGTTGCAGGCCGCATCCAGGTCGGCGTCGTCGAAGACCAGGTGCGCGGACTTGCCGCCCAGCTCAAGCAGCACCCCGGTGATGTTCGCCGCGGCGGCCGCCGCCACCTGCGTGCCGACCGCGGTGGAGCCGGTGAACGCGATCTTGTCCACGTCCGGGTGGGCGGCTAGGGCCTGGCCGACCGCGGGCCCGAACCCGGTCACCACGTTGAACACCCCGGGCGGGAACCCGGCCTCGTCCATCAGCGCGGCCAGCTCGACCGCGGAGGCGGGGGAGTAGTCGCTCGGCTTGGCCACCATCGTGCAGCCCGCGGCCAGCGCCGGGGCCAGCTTCCAGCACAGCAGCAGCAGCGGAGAGTTCCACGGCACGATCGCCGCGACCACGCCGGCCGGCTCGCGGCGGGTGTAGACGAGGAAGTTCGGCTTGTCGCCGGGGATGGTGGTGCCCTCGAGCTTGTCGGCCAGACCGGAGAAGTAGTGGAACCACTGCGGGATGCTGCCCAGCTGCCCGCGCATCTCGCGCAGCAGCTTGCCGGTGTCCCGGGTCTCGACCTCGGCCAGCCGGTCCGCCTCCCGCGCGATCAGGTCCGCGAGCCGGCGCATCAGCGCGGCCCGGCCGAACCCGGTGAGCTGCCCCCACGGCCCGGCCAGCGCGCGCCGGGCGGCCGCGACCGCAAGATCGACGTCGGCGGCGTCGCCGTCCGCCGCGCTCGCCCACGGCGCGCCCACGTAGGGGTCGACAGTGTCGTACCGCTGCCCGGACGCCGCCTCAACCCGGCGCCCGTCGATGACGAGCTGGTACTGGGGCGTGCTGGTCATAGTCAAGATGTCCTCCTAGGTAGGAACTCAGCCAGGACAGAGTCGGTGTGCTCGCCCAGCGCCGGGACGGCGCCCATGGCCGCCTCGCGGCTGGGCACGGTGACCGGCGGGAGCAGCGCCCGCACCGGGCCGCCCGGGGTGGCCACCTCGCGCCACCGGGGGACCAGCTGCGGGTGCGCGGCGAATTCCGCCGGGGTGCGCAGCCGGGCGCTGGCGATGCCGGCCGCGTCCAGCCGCGCCACCACCTCGTCGGGCGCCATGGATCCGAGCGCGGCCTCGATGATCGCCGTCAGCTCCTCGTCGTGGGCCACCCGGTCCGGGTTGGTGGCGAACCTCTCGTCGGCGACCAGGTCCGGCCGGCCCAGCACCTGCTCGCACAGCACGGCCCACTCGCGCTCGTTCTGCAGGCCGAGGAACACCTGCCCGTCCAGGTAGGGACCGTACGGGGAGATGGACGCGTGCCGGGCGCCGGTGCGCCGGACGTCCTGCCCGCCGTAGACCGTGTAGTAGTACGGCTGGCTCATCCACTCGCCCAGCGCGTCCAGCAGGGATACCTCGAAGCTGGAGCCGCGGCCGGTGCGCTCCCGCTCGTACAACGCGGTCAGCACCCCGCTGTAGGCGTACATGCCGGCCGCGATGTCGGCCACCGAGATCCCCGCCTTGCACGGCGCCTCCGGGGTGCCGGTGACGGAAAGCAGCCCGGCCTCGCACTGCACCAGCAGGTCGTAGGCCTTCTTGCCGGCGTAGGGGCCATCGGGCCCGTAGCCGGAGACCGAGCAGTAGATCAGCCGGGGATGGCGGGCAAGCAGCGGCCCGGCGCCCAGGCCCAGCCGTTCGGCCGCGCCGGGCGCCAGGTTCTGCACGAAGACGTCGGCCCCGGCCAGCAGCGCGGCCAGTGCGTCGGCGCCTTCGGGGGCCTTGACGTCCAGCTGCACCGATTCCTTGCCCCGGTTCAGCCACACGAAGTAGCTGGCCTGGCCGAGCACGGTCCGGTCGTAGCCGCGGGCGAAGTCGCCGGCGCCGGGCCGCTCCACCTTGATGACCCGGGCGCCGAGGTCGGCGAGCTGCCGGGTGGCGAACGGGGCCGCGACCGCCTGTTCCAGGGCGACGACCGTGATCCCGGCCAGGGGGAGGCCAGTCATGAGCCGAACGGGTGGCGCTGGACGAGCTGGCGAGCTATAACGTTGCGCTGGATCTCGTTGGTTCCCTCGCCGACGATCATCAGCGGCGCGTCGCGGAAGTAGCGTTCCACGTCGAACTCGGTGGAGTACCCGTAGCCGCCGTGGATGCGCACCGCGTCCAGCGCGATCTCCATCGCGGTCTCCGAGGCGAACAGCTTGGCCATGCCGGCCTCCAGGTCCGCGCGCCGCCCGGAGTCGTAGCACCGCGCGGCGTACAGGACCAGCTGGCGGGCCGCGGTGAGCTTGGTCGCCATGTCGGCGAGGTAGTTGCCGATGGACTGGTGCTTCCAGATCGGCTGGCCGAACGCCTCCCGCTGCTGGGCGTAGCGCAGCGAGTCGTCCAGCGCGGCCTGGCCCACGCCGAGCGCGCGGGAGGCGACCTGGATCCGGCCGGTCTCCAGGCCGCGCATCATCTGCGCGAACCCTTCGCCCTCGCGCTCGCCCAGCAGCGCCGAAGCCGGGACCCGGTAGTCCTCGAAGGTGAGCTCGCAGCTCTCCACGCCCTTGTAGCCGAGCTTGGGCAGGTCGCGGGAGACGGTGAAGCCGGGGCCCGGCTCGGCCAGGATGATGCTGATGCCGGCGTGCGCGGGCCGGGCCGCCGGGTCGGTCTTGCACAGCAGCGCGGTCAGCCCGGAGCGGCGGGCGTTGGTGATCCAGGTCTTGGACCCGTTGATGACGTAGGACGCCTCACCCACCCTCTCCGCGCACGGGGGGCTCCCGCCCCCCGTCCCCCCTGGCCCATCCCCCTTCACACGGCGGGCCGAGGTCCGCAGCGCCTGCAGGTCGGACCCGCCGCCCGGCTCGGTCAGCGCCATCGTCGCCCGCAGCTCACCGGTGGCCATCCGCGGCAGGTAGGCGCGCTTCTGCTCCTCGGTGCCGAACGCCAGCAGCAGCTTGGCCACGACCGTGTGGCCGCCCATGGCCCCGGCCAGGCTCATCCACCCGCGCGCCAGCTCCTCGGTGATCCGCGCGTAGCAGGACGTGCTGACCTGGGCGTCCCCCCACGGTTCGGGGATGGCCAGGCCGAAGATGCCCAGCTGCTTCATCTGCTCGATGAGCTTGCCCGGGTAGGTGTTGGCGTGCTCGAGCTCGCGCACGACCGGCTTGACCTCGCGGTTGACGAAGTCGCGGACGAGCTCCACCATGGCCCGCTCGTCCTCGTTCAGCTCATCCATGCCTGCTCACTTCCCCGGCCGAACCCGGAATACTCGGCGCAGCCTGACACCGGGCCCGCCGCGTCAGCGGATAAGCGGATAACTGGTCAACGCGGACGGGCAAGCGCATGATGGGAAGATTCCCCACATACGGGGCGACACCGGATCTCATGGGGCCTGGGCCGGTTGATCCCAGGAAGCTGGGTGCGCAGTGAGCGAGAACGAAGAGCGCACCGTAACGCAGGCCGCCCGGCCGGAGAGCGCCCCGGCCCAGCGCACCGCCCGCCGGCGGCGTCCGACCGGTGCGCCGCCGCCCCTGCCGCATCCGTTCCGGGTTACGACCACGGCGTGGCTGCTGCTGGCTGTCGTGATCGTGACCTGCGCCTTCCTGATTTCCCAGCGCACCGCGTGGCTCCGGCTCGACGACCGGGCCAACACCTGGCTGCTGCGCCTGTTCGCGGACGCCCGGACGCCCTGGCTGACCAGCCTCGCCAGCGGGATCAAGGAGGCCGGCTCCGCCTGGGGGGCCACCGTGGTGGGGCTGTCGGTGGTCGCGCTGATGATGATCTTCCGGCGCTGGCGGCACCTGCTGGTCTTCGTGGGCAGCCTCTTCTTCCTGGTGATAGTCGGGCAGTGGATCTACTTCGGCCTGTCCCGGCCGCGTCCGTACGGCGTGTCCATCATCGACAGCTGGGGCGGGTACTCGGCGCCGTCCCCGCCGGTCCTCGTGCTCACGATCTTCCTCATGGGCGCGGTGTACGGCCTGGTGGTGCCCGGCCGCCCGCGCGCCTACGCCAAGACCGCCGTGGCCGTGGTGCTCGCCGTCTTCGGCCTGGCCCGGCTATACCTGGCCGTCGATCACCCCGACGACGTGCTCTTCGGCGTCGCGCTCGGGTTCGCGGTAACGGTCACGGCGTTCCGTTACTTCACCCCGAACGAGGTGTTCCCCGTCGTGTACCGCCGGGGCCGGACCGCCCATGTCGATGTCAGCGGCCGGCGCGGTGACGCGATCCGGCTGGCCGTGCACGACCAGCTCGGGCTGACCGTGGCCGAGATCAAGCCCGTCGGCCTGGAATCCTCGGCCGGTTCGACGCCGCTGCGGCTGCGCGTCGAAGGGGGGCCCGAGGAGTACCTGTTCGCCAAGCTGTACACCAAGAGCCACGTGCGCGCCGACCGCTGGTACAAGCTGTGGCGGACCATCCTCTACGGTTCCCTGGAAGACGAGTCTCCCTTCAAGACAGTGCGCCGCCTGGTCACCTACGAGGACTACGCCCTGCGGCTGCTACAAGACATCGGGGTCCGCACGGCCAGGCCGTACGGCATCGTGGAGATCACCCCCGAGCGCGAGTACATGCTGGTCACCGAGTATTTCGTCGGCGCGGTCGAGATCGGCGAGGCCCAGGTCGACGACGGGCTGATCGACCAGGGACTGACGCTGATCCGCACGCTATGGGACGCAGGCGTCGCCCACCGGGACATCAAACCGGGCAACCTGATGGTCCGCGCCGGGGAGCTGCTGCTCATCGACGTGGCCTTCGTCCAGGTGCGCCCTTCGCCGTGGCGGCAGGCGGTCGACCTGGGCAACATGATGCTCGTCCTGGCGGTGCGCACCGACCCGGAACGGGTCTACCGGCGGGCGCTGGCCTACTTCACCCCGGCCGAGCTCAGTGAGGCGTTCGCCGCCACCCGCGGGGTCGCCAGCCCGACCCAGCTGCGCGCGTTCATGAAGCGGGACCCGCGTGACCTGCTGGGCACGTTCCGCGCCCTGGCTCCGCCGCGGCCGCCGATCGTGCTGCAGCGCTGGAGCATCCGCCGGGTCGGCCTGGCCGTCGCGATCCTGGGCAGCACCGCGGTCGCAGTCGTCGTCAGCGCCCACGCCTTCTTCCCCGCCGAGAACGTCGGGGCGCACCCGCCGCTGTGCGGCACCAGCAACGCGATGATCCTGGCCGCTCAAGCGGTCCCGTCAGCCGCGCAGCTGCCCTGCGTTTCCGCGCTCCCGGCGGGCTGGCGGATCGGCGGCGCCGATATCGTCAGCGGGCACGCCAGGTTCTCGCTGGACTCCGATCCGATCGGCACCCAGGCCGTGACCGTCACCCTCACCGCGGCCTGTGACGTTTCCGGCGCCCGACAGGTACCGTCCGACGAGCCGGGAACGCGGCGGTTCGACCGCGCGGTGCGCCCGGTCGACCAGTTCGCCAGCCTGCGCTACTACACCTTCCCCGGCGGCTGCGTGAGCTATCAGCTCGACTTCGTGCCCGGCGCGTCCCCGCTGCTGGCGGCCGGCGTCCGCAGCGCGGTGGCCTTCATCCCCCGGGCCACCCTGGTCAACTACGTCCGGGACAAGGAGAGCCTGGCGCTGTGCGGGCGGGGGGCGGCATGTCCCGGGTAAGCCGTACGGAAGGGCAGGAGCTGCTGGCCGCGCCGGAGCGGGGCACGGCCGTCAGCGCGGCGGTGCTGGCGCTCACCGTGGTGGTGCTGGCGCTCACCGCGGCGGTGTTCGCCGCGGTCGCCGACCACGGCCTGCTGGCCCACATTCAGCGCCTGGACGACGCGTGGCTGCGGCTGATGATCTCCGGCCGGTCGGCGCCGGTCACGGCGGTCGCCAAGGTCCTCAACGTGCTGGGGCTGGTCTACGTCACGCTCCCGGTCCGGATCGTCATCGCCGGCTACCTCGCCCTGCGCCGCCGATGGTGGCAGCTGGCCGCGTTCGCCGGGGCCGTGCTGCTGTCAGAGATCCTGATCGGCACGCTGAAGGGGATCTACGGCCGGGCCAGGCCGGCCGGGTCGCTGGTGGCCACGAGCGGTTCCTCGTTTCCCTCCGGGCACGCCATCGCCGCCTCGGTGACCGTCGTCGCCGCGGTCATCGCGCTGGTGCCGCCCGGGCGCCGGCGGGCGGCGTGGGGCGCGGTCGCCGCGGCCTTCTCGGTCCTGATGGGACTCTCGCGTGCCTACCTCGGCGCCCACTGGCTGTCGGATGCCGTCGCCGGGATTCTCCTCGGGACCTCATGCGCGCTGCTGGCCGCGCTCGTGGTGGGCGGGCTCCAGCGCCGCCGGAGTGCGCCCCGGCCAAGTCGTTCGGCCTATCCACCCGTCCCGGACCCGGCCGACCGGCTATGAGCAGCCCTCCGGTCGCGGTCTCGGCGGGACGCCTCGTGTCGTCCTCCCGCTACCGTCATCCGGGTGACGTGATCCGGCTGATCTCGGGGAGCATTCTGCTCGGCTGCTCGCTCGGGGCCTGCGCGGCGGCGCTGCGCTGGCTGCTCGGCCCCGCGGCGCCCGTGGTCGGCGGCCTCGGGCCTGCGGGCCGGGTCGCGACCGGCCTCGTCCAGGTGGCGTGCCTGGCTGCGGCGGCCGTGGTGGTCGCCGCCGCGCTCCGCAGCCGCCGGTTCCGGCTGCTGGCCGGGCTGGCCTTGGGGGCGGCCGCGGCCGCCGCCATCGCGATCGGGATCTTCTCGCTGTTCGGCGGCCAGCACCCGGACGCGCTCACGCGCAACCTCGCGCGCGGCTCCTGGCTGGCCGGCGCCGCGTTCCCCGGCCCGGCGCTGATCGCGTCCGCGGCGGCCGTGGTCGTGGCCGCCGCGCCGTGGCTGAGCCGGCCGTGGCGCCGGGCCGCGTGGCTCACGCTGCTCCTGGTCGCCGCGGCGCGGCTGCTGACCGGCACGGTGCTGCCGATGGAACTGATCCTGGCGATCGCCACCGGGGTGACGGTGGGCGCCGCGGTCCTGGTCGCGCTCGGCGTGCCCGACCGGCGGATGGGACCGGACGAGGTCGCGGACGCCTTGTGCGGCGCGGGCATCGCGGTGGAATCGGTCCGCCCGGCCGAGGTCACGGCCAGGGGGTCGAGGAAGTTCGCGGCGGTCGCGGCGGACGGACGGCGGCTGTTCATCAAGGCCCTGGGCTCGGACCAGCGCGACGCCGACCTGCTGTACCGGGCGTACCGGGCGGTGCGGCTGCGCAACGTCGGCGACACCCGCCCCGCCGCGTCGCTGTTCCACGCGGTCGAGCATCAGGCCCTCGTCGGGGTCATGGCCGAACGGGCCGGGGTCTTCGTGCCCGCCGTCGACCGTGTCGTCCGGGCGGGTGACGACACCGCGCTGCTCGTCATGGAGTGGGTCGACGGCAGCTCGCTGGAGCAGGTCCAGGTCACCGGCGACCTGCTCGTGCGGCTGTGGGCGCAGGTGGACAAGCTGCACCGGGCCGGCATCGCGCACCGGTCGCTGCGGGCCGCGAACGTGATGGTCAGCCCGGCCGGCCTGCCCAGGATCGTCGACTTCGGCTTCTCCGAGCTCGCCGCTACTCCACGGCAGATGGACCTGGACCTGGCCGAACTGCTTGCCTCGCTCGCCACCCTGGCGGGCGAGGACCGCGCCGTGGCCGCCGCCGCCGAGGTCCTCGGCGCCCAGGGAGTAGCCCCGGCCGTGCCACTGCTGCAGCCGCTGGCCCTGTCGGCCGCCACCCGCCGCGCGGTCGCCGGTCACGACGGCCTGCTCGCCCGCACCCGGTCCGCGGCCGCCGCCGCCAGCGGGCAGGACGCCCAGGACCTGGCCCGGGTGCAGCGCGTGCGGCCCCGGACCCTGCTGGCCATCGCCGCCGCGGCTGGCGCGTTCTACTACCTGCTTCCCCAGCTGGCCAACGTCGGAAGCAGCTGGCGGGCCATGCAGTCGGCGCACTGGATATGGCTGCCCGTCATCATCGCCTTTTCGGTGCTGACCTACCTGGCCGGTGCCATCTCACTGCAGGGCAGCGTAACGGTCCGGCTGCCGTTCTGGCCCACGGTCCTCACGCAGGGTGCCTCCTCCTTCGTCAACCGGGTTTCGCCGGCCAACGTCGGCGGCATGGCGCTCAATGTCCGCTACCTGCAGAAATCCGGCGTCGAGCCGTCAGCGGGCGTTGCCGCCGTCGGGGTCAACGCCCTCGCCGGAGTGCTGGTCCACGCCGTCCTGCTGGTGATCTTCTTCAGCTGGGCGGGACGCGGCCTGACCCGGGCGTTCAAGCTGCCGTCGAGCAGCAAGCTGCTGGTGATCCTCGCGCTCGTGGCCGCCGTCATCGGCATCGTCCTGGCGACCCGCCAGGGTCGCCGCTTCGCGGCGAGAAAGCTGCTGCCGGGACTGCGGTCCTCCCTGGCCAGCCTGCGACGGGTGGGCCGGAGCCCGGTCAAGCTCGCGCTGCTGTTCGGCGGCTCGGCCCTGGTGACGCTGGCCTATGTCGGTGGCCTGGCCGCCTCGGTCGAGGCGTTCGGGGGCGGAGCGAGCATCGCGCAGATGGGCGCGGTCTACATGGGTTCCTCTCTCATCGCCGCCGCCTCGCCGACCCCCGGCGGATTGGGTGCCATCGAGGCCTTGCTGGTCGCAGGCCTGACCGGCGTCGGCATCTCCCCGGGACCGGCCGTGTCCGCGGTGCTCACCTACCGGCTGGCCACCTACTGGCTGCCGGTGCTGCCCGGCTGGCTCTCCTGGCGCCTGCTGCAGCGCATGGGCTACGTCTGACAGGCTGCCAGGGTGAAGCCGGGTGTCCTCATTCCGTGACCATGGCACGCAGGACGTTCAGCTTGGCGGCCCGGCGGCTGGGCAGGATCGCCGCCGCCACCCCGGCCAGGCCGGCCAGGACGATCATGATGAGCAGGGTCAGGTACGGGACGCTGAATGTGGTGATGCCCTGGCTCTTCTGCGCCCGGACGAGCGCCCAGCCGAAGAACACCCCGACCAGCAGGCCGAGCAGCGTGCCCTGCAAGGCGATGATCACCGACTCCCAGCGGATCGTGCCGCGGAGCTGGCGGCGCGTCATCCCCACCGCGCGCATCACGCCGAGCTCGCGGGTGCGTTCGAAGATCGACAGCGCGAGCGTGTTGCCGATGCCGAGCAGCGCGATGACGATCGCCAGGGCGAGCAGGGTGTAGATGAGCGCCAGTATCTGGTTGATCGGCTTGGTCTGCTCCGCCTTGTAGGCGGCCTGGTCTTGGACGGTGGCGCCGACCGCGTACTGGGCCGACAGGTTCTTGACCGCGGCGAGCGCGGCCGCGGTGGTCACGCCGGGTGCCTTCTTCACGAACACCTGGCTGTCGTAGTGGGGGGCGGCGAAGTTGGCGTCGTAACCGGGGGTGCCCAGGAAATAGCTGGTCTTGCTGCCCGGATTGGCCGGGCGGAGGAGGCACAGTCGCGCCGATACAGAGCGCGCCCCCGGTATCAAGAATGCGGACCGGCTCGCCGTCCGGCATCCGGGGAATCCCCGATACCCGCACGGATTTCAGCGGCCGACGTCGGCCTGCTGCCCCTTCCGCCGCGCCGCGCACCGTTCCGGCCGAGTTCGGGGCCGCGACGTGACCAGGCCTGCGGTCGCGTCAATGGCGAGTCCCAGCGCCGCGCCGCCCGCGATGTCGAGCGGGAAATGGGCGCCGACGTAGACACGGGTCAGCCCCACCAGGGGAATGGCGGTCAGGGTGAGGACGCGGCCCGCCGGGCCGAGCCGGGGCAGGGCGGCGGCACCAAGAGCGACGGCGACGGCAGCGTGGCCGGACAGGTATCCGAGACCAGCGGCGTCACGGCCGCGGCCGCGGGTTCCGGGAAGCAGCGCCACCGGCCGGGGCCGGCGCACTATCTGCTTGACCAGCTTCGAAAGCGCCCAGGCGCCGGTGCCGCCGACGAGGAGCCGACCCGCCAGCTCGCCGTCTCCGGCCAGCCAGGCCGTAGCCGCGGCCGCGGGCACGGCACCGAATGCGCCCATCTGCATGACGGCCCAGGCCGGTGGGTACAGCGCGTCAGGCAGGCCGTTGACGTCCTGGAAGGCCCTGGCCTCCCACGGGCTAACCCGGTCGTGGCGCACGGCGCCAGCCGTGGCCAGCAGCGCGGCGATGCCTACGCCGAGGCGGGCGCGGGGATCGGCCAGCGCCGCACGGAGTGAAACGTCATGCTTCCCCGCAGGCGGGGCCGACCTGGCGTCGGTGCCTGCTGGCCGTGTCATCGGTTGAGCTCCACTCCGGCTGCTGTTTCGTGACAAACCATAGCCGCTGCTTCCGGCCGGGCCGGCTGTCGGCGGCTAGGCAGCCGCCGAAAATCCGTACCGGCATCGAGGATTCCACGGATGCCGAACGGTCCGCGGTCCGTCATTGTCGGTAACACGCTAGCGCCACGCGTTCCGGACCGTCGTCGAGGTGACCTGTGGCTGATGAGACCGACCGTCGCCTCTTCCTGGTCGAGCATGACCTGCGCGGCCTGTCGCCGTGGCAACTGGCCACGGTGCACCGGGCTCTCGACGAAGCTGTCCGCCGGGAGAACCGGCGGGGCAGCCGGATCCGCTATGTGCAGCGCATCTACGCACCGGATGAGCAACGGTGCCTGTGCCTGTTCGAGGCGGCGGGCCCGGACGTGGTCCGTAACGTCAACGACATCGCCCAGTTCCCGCTGGCCCGCGTCATGGCCGTGCTGAGCTCGGTGCCAGCCGGTGCCCAGGCGTAGCGTCGCAGGCGCAGTCGGTCTCGCGCTCGCCGTCACCTGCGCGGCGTGCACGGCATCCAGCGGTCCGGGCCCGCCCGCACCGGCATCCGCGAGCGGCGGTGGTCCCGCGGTGATCACGGTCGGATCGTTCGATTTCCCGGAAAGCGTCCTGCTTGGCTATCTGTACGCCGGAGCGCTCTCCGCCCGCGGCTATCCGGTACGTGTCCTGGCCGATCTCGGCTCGCGGGAACTGGTTGACCCGGCGCTCATGACCGGCCTCATCCAGCTGGTCCCGGAATACACCGGATCGGCCCTTGAGTTCGTCAGCCTCGGCCGGGCTCACGCCACCGCCGACGTCACGGCGACCGCCACGACCCTGGCGAGATGGATGCAGGCACGGGGCATCGTCACCGCACGGCCGGCGGCAGCCCAGGACGCCAACGCCATCGTGGTGACCGGCGCCACGGCGGCCCGCTACCGGCTGCGGACGATTTCCGACCTGGCCCGCGCGGCACCAAGGCTAGTGTTCGGCGGTCCGCCCGAGTGGTTACGTTCTTCCTGATGGCCGCCGTCTACTGCCTGGTCGTGCCCGGCCGGGCACGGTCGGTTGCGAAGGCCGTGGTGGCGGCGGTTATCGCCGTCTTCTGCCTGTCCCGGCTCTACCTGGCGGTCGATCATCCGGACGACGTGCTGTTCGGCGTCGTCCTGGGCGTGGCGATACCGCTGGCAGCGTTCCGGTTCTTTACCCCTAACGAGATGTTCGGCAAAGCGCACATGTTCGCGTGAACCTGTGGCAGGTAGCGCCGAAACTGCACAGGTTCAGGAGCGGTGGACCGGCTTGCCAGCGGGTTTCTGCTCAGCCCATGGTGGCGGGCAGCCTGCCGGGATCGATGCGGTCGGCA
>WNGP01001021.1_pt1 | contig 29926 bp, 27 predicted proteins | sample 5407671 | NCBI WGS metagenome assembly WNGP01 (sample SAMN13153381, study PRJNA577476) | soil metagenome | isolation source: 40 cm soil or saprolite under Garry oak tree replicate 2 | place: USA:California | collected 2016-06-15 | reverse complement strand
AAAGTTGACCCGATCAGCCGGAATCGGTTCCGAAACATCCAGAGGCGAATGGAAGGCCAGAGGCCAAGCTAGGCCTCCATCTGTCCTGACGGATTCCCGGGTCGAGCTCACTTCTGAGCAAAGATCTTGGCGACAAACTCGCCCGTGGACAAGTCGTAGGTCCCTTCGAACCGCCCTTTCGCCGAATTCAGCCACTCGAGCTTCTTGGACAGGGTCTGGTAGGTCGCTTCGCCTTCCGCGTGAACCGAGGTCGGGCTGACCGTCTTCCCGATGCCCTTCGCCCGGGTGAGGACCATGTCGCCGTCGTTCGTCTGGTCGATCCCCCGCGCCTCGAACTCGTAGGTGCCGTCCGGTTTGAACATAGCGTCCACGGTCTCCATGTGGGCGGCTTCGTACTGGCCCTTAACTTGTCCCTGGAGATTGTAGGAGATCAAGACGCCTTCCGGCGTGAACTCCTTGATGGTCACCGATGTGGTCTTCTCCGCAAGCTCACCGAGAAACTCCTCTTCTGGCATATTCCTGAGAACCTCCCCTCCGACGCCTCATGGAGTGCTGTATGTAATAGACTTTCCGGGGAGGAGCGACCTTGGGAGCCGCGCGACGTCCTCCCACGATTGCACATCACTTGGCCACTCGCACCGCCTTCCGGAGGTTCTCGAGGCCCTGCCGCAATTCGTCCGTGTCGCCGCCCAGCCCGAGGCGGAAGTGGTCGTCCAGCCCGAAGAACCGACCTTGTGCGATCACGGTCTTGAACTTCTTCTGGAGCGTTTCGGTGAGGACCGGAACATCGACCGTGCTGTGAGGGAAGAGGACGGTTCCCCCGGGCGGCACGTCGCCGCGGAGAGCCGGAATCGCGGCCAGCGCCTCCCGCACAATCGTGCGGTTTCGGGTCAAGATGTGCTTCGCCCGATCGAGGAAGAAGTCCCACCGTTCGAGCGCCCAGCTCGCGATCAGCTGACCGAGCGCCGAGTTCCCGCCCGAGGTGTAGTCCTTCAGGCGCCCGAAGCGCTCCAATAGGTCTGCATCCGCGACGACCCACCCCGATCGAAGGGTCCCGAGTCCGCATACCTTGGTCAGAGTCGAGAGAGCAATCATCCGAGGACCGAACGTGGCGGCGCTCGGGGGCCGCGTGTCAAATGCGAGTTCTCGGAACGTCTCGTCCACGAGCACATGTCCGCCGCAATCCTGGGCGATGTCCGCGATTTCCTGGATCTCTGATTTCGAGAGGGCGGTCGAGGTCGGGTTGCCCAGATTGGCGAAGACGAGGAGCCGGGCCCCTCGCTTCGCTTCCTTCCGCCATAGGTCGAGGTCGAGCCGCCATCCATCGTCGCAGCTCCGCGGGATCTGGATCAGTTCCGCCCCGAGGCCCGCTGGCACGTCCCGCAAAGGCGAGTACGTTGGAGAGTCCACGAGGACGCGGTCGCCCGGTCGCACTAGCGACGCGTTCACGAGGAAGTTGCCCTCGGTCGCGCCGGTCGTCATGAGGACGCGATCGGCATGCGTCCCGTGGCGGCCCGCGATCATCTTCCGGAGCGCCTCCGGGCCGTTCGTGTTCGTCCAGTTCAGGTCGAGGTCCTTCGGCAGCTCCCGTCCGAATTCCCCGAAGGTGAATTGCTGGACGTTCGAGTAGGAGATGTTCAGACGGACGTCCCGCACCCGGTCGTAGTAGTGCAGGTGCTCGAAGGTCGGGAAGTCCACGGGCGGGCGAAGGCCCTTCGGGTCATCAACTTTCGGCTCGACTTCCATCTCGATTGAAAAATAAAAGTGGGCCGCCGACGCTCACAGCGGCCCGCAGGTGTACGTGGGGTGGCCGGGGATGCCGAGCCCATCCGGCCGCTCAGCCCAGAACTTGAACTGGAAGCTGCCGCGGGACTGCGGGTGGACCTCCACGAGGAAGCCATTCTGCGGCGCGCCGCCGAACGCGACGAAGCGATCGGAGAAGGCCGTCGTGAGAGTCCAGTCCGCGAGGTTCGAGCTGTCGCCGTTGGCCGAGGTCGCCATCGCGTAGTAGTACAGGACCTTCAGGACCGCCGAATCGGAGTTCCGCACGCCCGCGGAGGCGTTCAGCCCGGGGTCGATCAGGGACGCGTACCCGGCCGGGTCCCGATCCTCGATCTCGTGGAGGACCGCTGGCCAGTAGTCGGCCGCGCCGATCGACGCAGCGACGTCCGCGAGGCTCGTCCCCGCCGCGAAGGAGACTCCCTTCGGCGCGAGCAACGGCCCATGCCAGCCGATGTAATAGATCAGCCGCGTGCCCGAGACGATCTCTTCCGCACCGCACCCCGCGTAGACGGTCAGTTCGTCCGGCGTCGTCGAGTTCGGGTTCCGGACCTCCACGCGCAAGATCGCCGGCACCGGCCGGTTCGCGTTGTTCGCCATCGTCGCCATGACGCGGAACAAGCTTCCCGGCGAGACGGAATCCGGCACGCCGTCCACCGTCAGGGTGACGGCGAAGCCGGTCACCTGCACGTCCTTCGACACCGTGTTGCTCAAGGTGGGCGTCAGGATGCCCACCGCGCTCGCCGCCAGCAAGATCGCGACGAACATCGTCGCGCGCGGCCCCAGTTTGATTCCGCTTGCCATCGTTCGCACCTCGCCCGCCCCACCGAGACGGGTCGGATGGCTCACCCGGGCAGGCAGGGATAACCCGCCCGCGTGCATGCATCGTGCACGTAGGCGGGTTGAGTCAGCCTTATGTGTCGGCGGGCGTGTCGGCTTCGACGTGCGCGTGGCCGTCCTCGGGGCGAGAGGATCCATCGGCAGTGCGGTCGTCCGCCGAGCCCGTCTCGCGGGCCACCAGGTCCGCGCGGTGGTCCGACCGTCGTCGGGAACGGAGCGGTTTCCCGCCGGGACGGAGGTCGTCCACGCCGATCTCTATGCCAAAGAATCCGTCATCGAGGCGGCCCGGGGTGTCGACGTCGTCGTGCATGCCGCGAACGTCCCTTACCCGGACTGGCCTCGGCTCGTGCCGCGGCTCGCGGAGAACGCCCTCGCGGCAGCGGAGGCCGCGGGCGCCACGCTAGCGTTCCCGGGCAACGTGTACGTGTACGGCCGCCCCCAAACGCGGCCGGTGACGGAAGACCATCCGCAGGCGCCGCAGACGCAAAAGGGAAGGTTGCGGGTCGCCGTGGAGCGGACGTTCCTGCAAGCCCATCGTGACGGGCGGATTCGGCTCGTCTTGCCGCGGTATCCCGAGTTCTACGGTCCGGGGGTCATGCACGAACTCTATCGGCCCGTCTTCGAGGGAGCGCTGGCGGGAGGGCGTTGCCGATGGCCGCTGGATGCCGACGCTCCTCACGAGTTCATCCTAATCGACGACGCGGCGGAGGCGATGCTGACGCTCATCCGCACGCCGGCGGCCCATGGCCGCGCGGTCCACGTTCCGGGGCCACGCCCGATTACCCCACGGGAGTTCATCCGCCTCGTCTACGCGGCGGCCGGATCCCACGAGCCAAGGGTCCGCGTCTTCGGCCGCGGGTCGTTCCGGCTCGTCGGCCTGTTCAACCCCCTGGCCCGTTCCGCGTACGAGATGGGGTACCTGTTCGACGACCCCGTGCTGCTCGATGGGTCCCTCTACCGCCAGCTGACGAGCGGCCCCTACCCCGCGACTCCGTACGAGGAAGGCGTGCGGCGGACGGTAGACTGGTTCCGCTCCCATCGGACAACATCTTAATACCGTTCCGTTCGTTCGTCGAAGTCGCGGAGGTTCCTGCACTGACGGACGTCGTGATTGCGGGCGCGTGCCGGACGCCCGTCGGCAAGTACGGGCGGGCCTTCCGGAACGTCGAGGCGGTCAAGCTCGGGAGCACGGTCGTCGCCGAGGCGGTGAACCGCACCGGGCTCGTGCCCGCGGACATCGAAGAGGTCCTCATGGGCAACGTGATCGCCGCAGGCCTGGGTCAGAATCCCGCACGGCAGGCGGCGCTGTTCGGCGGTTTGCCAGACCGCGTCGGAGCGGTGACGATCAACAAGGTCTGCGGCTCCGGACTGCAGGCGGTCATGTTCGCCTCGGACATGATCCGCGCGGGCTCAGCGGAGATCCTCCTGGCGGGCGGGATGGAGTCGATGAGTCGGGCGCCGTACCTCGTGAAGGAGGCCCGCTGGGGAGTCGGGATCAACAACGTGCCGTTCGTCGACGCGATGGTGAGCGACGGCCTCTGGGACGCCTACAACCAGTTCCACATGGGCATCACGGGCGAGATCGTCGCGGAGAAGTTCCACGTGGCCCGGGAGGACATGGACCGCTTCGCGCTCGAGAGCCAGCGGCGGGCCGCCAGCGCGACCCAGGAGGGCCGGTTCAAGGAGCAGGTCGTCCCCGTCGAGGTCCCCGGCGCGAGCCGCGTCGAGGTCGACGAAGGCATCCGCACGGACACCTCCCTCGAGAAGCTGGCGAGGCTCCCGCCCGTGTTCCGGGAGGGCGGTCAGGTGACGGCCGGGAACGCGTCGCAGCTGAGCGACGGCGCGGCGGCGATGGTCGTGATGTCCGAGGACGCCGCGGAGCGCCACGGCGTGAAGCCGCTCGCCCGTGTCATCGCGTACAACACCGTCGGCGTGAAGCCGGAGTCGGTCATGGAGGCGCCGGTCCCCGGCGTCCGGAAGCTCCTGAAGAAGACGGGCTTCGGGGTCGAGGATATCGACTTGTTCGAGCACAACGAGGCGTACGCGGCCGCGAGCCTCGTGGTGATGCGCGAGCTCGGGATCCCGCACGAGAAGTTCAACGTGAACGGCGGCGCGGTCGCGCTCGGCCATCCGATTGGCTGCAGTGGCGCCCGCGTGCTCACGACTCTTTTGTATGCGATGAAGGACCGCAACGCGAAGCGAGGCCTCACGACTCTGTGTCTCGGCGGCGGCAATGCGGTCTCCATGATTGTCGAGCGACCCTGACATCGTCTAGGTTTCATTCGATTCAGCGACCCATCCCACAAACTCTTTTGCGTGCCGGATTTCCGGTACTAAATCGATTAGGGCTCGATCGCGTTGTTTGGCCGCGAGATCGTTTCAAGCCGCACGGCCTCAGCCGGATCGCGAACTCCATGGTGCCGCACACGCCCGCCAAGTACTCTTTCAGTAGGGCGCCGGCCATTGGCGGAATCCCGCCAAACCAGCTTTACCTCGGGTGGCTCCAACAAGCCGAGCGGGCCGCGGGGCAATCGTTCGGCTTGCACCATGAACACGCTCTCCCCAACGAATGCCGCCTGAGTCCGGCCATCGCCCCCCGAATGTGCAGAGGCCGGGTCGGTGGAGACAACCGGATCGCCCGGCCGCGGTCCGCCATCGGTCATCGTGACGGTGCCCCCGGCCCGGTGAAGCGGTGTGCGAGAAACGGGTAATTCTCTGACGGAAGGGCTTTGCCGGAACGAGGGCTTAGGGGCTTCGGCCGACTCATGGCGCGAAAGGTTCCGAAGACGGTCTCTCCTCAGTTCGCCGGAATCCTCACCCTGGTCCAAGTGATGGTCGTTTTGTCGGTCTACTATCTTGTCGACTGGTATTACTTTCAGCGGCCCATGCAAAGCTGGGTTCTCGAGTTGGCCTGGAGCGCATTCGTCGCGGGCATCGTCTTCGCAATCGCCTTGCGCATCGTGCCACGCTTGCGACGCCAAGTTACGATTCTTCGATTTCAATTCAGAGCCCTGCCCCCCTCCAGACAAAGCGTGGCAAAAATGTTCAGCGCCCTGATAGGCACCTGCGGGTTCACCGGGCCTGAACTGATTTGGTACCTCATTCCGCAAGGCGCCGACCACAGCCGCCCGCCGGGCTACGATCTAGCGGTCTTCGCCTTCGCTGCAGTCGAGGCTGCCCTCTTTCTCGCGTTCATCAGATCCATTTCGCGGGCTTGAGCCTGGCGAAACATCGACTGCGCTTGGACCAATTGATTCCTCTCCGGGACGGCTTGACGATACGACGGGTTTCCGGCGGAAGGGCTTTGCCGCAACGGAGAGATGGCGGTTTCCGCATCCAATGTGGTTCGACGCATTCAACGAGCGCGGCAGGCTCAAACTCAGTTTTGTGGCGCTCTTCGTCGGCAGCACCGCAGGCTTCGTCGGCCTTGCGATGTTTCAGACGGCCTATGGCGGCTACGTGTCCCCTTGGTGGCTCATCGCGGGATTCTTCCTCTGGCTGATCGTCATGATGCTCGCAACCTTCGGAATGGCACGATTGCAGAGGCGGGCGGACACCGAGAACAAAGAGTTCGTCCCGGTAGGACGGCGGTATGTCGGGTCGATCCTCCTCGTGGGCGCGCTGCTGCTGGTCCTTGGGCTCGTTGGCGTCCTCCTGGACTTCTCCATCGGGATGTGCGTTGCCGAGGGTGGCTGTGGGTCTCTGCCTCCGGCGGAGATGGCGGCCTTCCTGGCGTCCTTGGTGGCTGGCGTTGCCCTCTTGGCCCTCGTCTTCGGCCTTGCCATTCGCGGACTCGTGCGGGGTGGCGGTGCAGGAACCGAGTGATTTTCCACCGGAAGGGCTTTCCCGAATCTGGATGATGGGGAGTTCGGCATGGAACCGATCGCCGGGAAGTGTGGCAGCACCGGCCCGAACGACCGTGGCCCCTCTGGGTGTATCTGCTCGACGCGGTACTGATTGGAATCGTTGCTTATTCCTGGACTGTTTACCCCGGGGTGGTCGGTTTCATCGTCGGCCTCGCGGTGTCTTTGCTTGGCGCCTGCGTTTTCTTCGCGTGGCAATGGTTTACGTCGAAAGAGTTGCGCGCCAGTCGTTGACAACCGGGTCTGGTCGCAGAATTTTGTGCGCCGGATTTCTGCCCCGCAAACTCTTTTAGGACCAGGTCCTATGCCCCGTGATTTCCGACTATCCGCGAGGCAGTATACTTGCTACATAGAGTGCGCACGGCGTCCACGAAGGACGAGGTCCTCGGCCTGATGGAGCCGCTGATCGGGGACTGGTTCCGGTCCAAATTCAAGGGCCTGACGGAGCCGCAAGCATATGCCGTGCCGCTCATCCACGGAGGCAAGAACGTCCTCGTGTCGTCGCCGACGGGCAGCGGCAAGACCCTCACGGCGTTCCTGTCGATCATCAACGAGCTGTACGCGAAGCAGCTGCGCGGGGAGCTGGAGGACCGGATCTACTGCCTCTACGTGTCCCCGCTCAAGGCCCTCGCGAACGACATCAACCGCAACCTGGAGGAACCGCTCCGCGAGCTCACAGCCCTCGCGGCGAAAGAGGGCAAGCCGGAACCCGCGATCCGCGTCGGGGTGCGGTCCGGCGATACGTCGTCGCAGGAGCGGCAGAAGCAGGCCCGGACGCCGCCGCACATCTTCATAACGACCCCGGAGAGCCTCGCAATCATCCTCAGCACGCCGAAGTTCCGCGAGGCCTTCGCGAGCGTGGACTGGGTCATCCTAGACGAGATCCACGAGGTCTGCTCCTCGAAGCGCGGTTCCCTCCTGGCCATCTGCCTCGAGCGTCTGCGGGAACAGACGGGCCGCGACTTCGTGCGGATCGGCCTGAGCGCGACGATCGCGCCGATCGAGGAGGAGGCGGGCCTGAGCGCGACGATCGCGCCGATCGAGGAGGAGGCGAAGTTCCTCGCCGGCTACGAGGACGGCAAGGTTCGGGACATGCACATCGTCGAGGTCGACACGCGCAAGGACCTCGACCTCGCGGTCCTCTGTCCGGTCAAAGACATTACCGCTGTGCCGATGGAAGTCGCGAACGCGCGGATGTACGACCTCCTGAGCGGGCTCATCGACGAGCATCGCACGACCTTGATCTTCACGAACACCCGGAGCGGGACGGAACACGTGTCGTTCCGCCTGAAGGAGCGTGGCGTGGAGGACCTCGAAGCGCATCACGGCTCCCTGTCGAAGGTCACTCGCCTCGACGTCGAGCAGAAGCTGAAGGACGGGCGGCTCAAGGCGGCCGTCTCGTCGACCTCGCTCGAGTTGGGGATCGACATCGGTTACATCGACCTCGTCGTGCAGATCGGCTCGCCGAAGTCCGTGGCCAAGGGCCTGCAGCGGATCGGCCGCGCCGGCCATGCCTACGGCGAGACGGCGGTCGGCCGGATGATCGCCTTCGAGCCGTGGGACCTCATGGAGTGCGCGACCCTCGCCAAGGCGGCGTACGACGCGCGGATCGACCGCGTGGACATCCCGGCGAACCCGCTCGATGTCCTCGCGCAGGCGCTCGTCGCGATGTCTCTCGAGAAGCGGTGGGACGTCGACGAGGCGTTCGAGCTCGCCCGCCGCTCGTATCCGTTCCACGACCTCCCGAAGAAGGACTTCCTCGCCGTCCTCGACTACCTGTCTTCCCGCAACCCGGACATCAAGGTCTTCGCGAAGGTCTGGTTCGACGAGGAGGAGGGCCGCTTTGGGAAGAAGAAAGGCACCCGGATGATCTACTACACGAACGTCGGCACGATCCCGGAGGAGGGCACGTACCACGTCTTCTCGGAGCGCGGCTCGCCGCTCGGCGAACTGAGCGAGAAGTTCGTGGAGTACCTGAGCCCGAGCGACATCTTCGTGCTCGGCGGGAGGACGTACCAGTTCGTCCGCGCCCGCGGGACCTCCGTGTACGTGAAGGACGCCTCCGGCCGACGGCCGACCGTCCCTTCGTGGACCGGGGAGATGCTCCCGCGGTCGTTCGACCTCTCGATCGCGGTCGGCGAGTTCCGCCGCGACCTCGCGGCGAAGATCGCGAAGGACGGCGACGCCGCGTCCCGCGAGTGGCTCATGCGCGAGTACCGCGTCGACTCGGGCTCCGCGCGGTCGCTCGTCTCGTACGTGCAGGAGCAGGAGGCGCTCATCAAGGACCTCCCGACGGACCGTCAGGTCCTAATCGAAGGCTACATCGACGTCAAGGGGAACCGGAACCTCATCTTCCATTTCCCGTTCGGCCGGCGGGTGAATGACGCCCTCAGCCGCGCGTACGCCTTCGCGATCACGGAGGCGCACCACACGAACGTCCGGGTGAGCGTGACGGACGACAACTTCATGCTCACGGTCCCGAAGCGGATCGAGCTCGACGGCGTCGCGAAGCTCGTCACGAGCAAGACCCTCGAGGACCTCTTGCGCCGCGCGATCCGCAACACGGAGCTGTTCAAGCAGCGGTTCCGGCACTGCGCCACGCGGTCGTTCATGATCCTCCGGAACTACAAGGGCCGCGAGGTCTCCATCGGCCGTCAGCAGCTGCGGTCACAGCGGGTGCTCGACTGGCTGCACGAGATCAGCGACTTCCCCGTGGTCAAGGAGACGTACAACGAGATCCTGAATATGGTCATGGACCTCGACCACGCGCGGGAGGTCCTGGGGCGGATCGAGGCGGGCGAAATCGCGGTGCGACAGAGCGACTTCGCCCACCTGCCGTCGCCGTTCGCGCACAACGTCGTGCTGCAAGGCGTCTCCGACCTCGTCCTCATGGAGGACCGTTCCGCGCTCCTGCGGGAACTGCACCGCAAGGTCCTCGAGCGCGTCATGCCGACGGATCAGATCAGCTCGATCCAGTTCCAGCCCGCGGAGATCGCCGAGTATTTCCGCCGCAAGATCCCCAAGGTCGCCCGCCGGGAGGACCTCCTGGCGTACCTCGACCGCGTCGGCGACGCGAACGTGCTCCAGCAAAAAGGCCGCAACGCGTTCGAGGTCGCGACCGCATCCTTCGCCGACGTCCGGAAGTGGGCCGGCCTGCTCATGGACGAAGGCCTGATCGAGAGCATCTGGACGCCGCAGGGCATCCACTGGACGCTCAAGGACCACGTCCCGACGTACGTCGCGGTGTACGCGCAACGGTCCCGGCTGAAGCCGCCGGAGGAAAAGCTCCTCGCCCTGATCCACGAGAAGCCAAGGTTCCACAAGGAGCTCCTCCGCGCGACCAAGATGGCGAAGGACCCGCTGAACGAGGCGCTCCGGAAGCTCGAGCGGGCGTACGTGATTGGCCGAAGAGGCGTCGAGGAGACCGTGTACTTCGCGCGCGAGCCGACGCGCGGCAGCTTCGAGGAGGCGCTCGACAAGGTCCTCACGAAACGGCTCGAGGTGGACGGCCCGGCCTCCGCGCAAGAGCTCGCGGTGGTCCTGGGCCTCGAGCCCGAGCTCGTCGAGGAAGTCCTGCGGGACCTCGAGTCCGAGGGCACGGTGTCGTCCGGCCACTTCCTCGTCGACAAGGAGTTCCAGTTCATGCTCACGCGGGACCTCCAGCGCCTCCAGCGGAAAGGCGAGACCCGAGAGGTCTTCGAGGAGACCCAGCTCAAGGCCTTTCTCCTCGACAAGCAGTTCCGTTCGATCGAGACGCTCGACGACTATTTCGACCGGTTCCTCGAGGGCGGCATGGTCCTCGACATCTACAATCACGCCACCGGCTTCGATTACAAGGAGTGGTTCCGGCGGCGGGAGTCCGGCGACATCCTCGAAGGCCGCTTCCTGAACGGCCGCGTCCGCTACGTGCGCTCGAAGGACGTCCCCCTGTTCCTGTCCGCCTTCCCGCGGAGCCCTCTGACGGACTTCGAGGCGAAGGTCCTCGACGTGATCCGCGGAGCGGACGGGATCGACCTCTGGGCCATCACCTCGAAGCTCCGCGCGGAGCGGGAACAGGTGAAGGAAGCCCTGGAGAAGCTCGACTACGACGTCTACGTGATCCGGAAATTCCAGGGCGACGGATGGACGGCCCGCAACCTCTACGTCGCCTTCGACCCGCCGCACGCGAAAGCCGCGGACGCCTTCGAGACGCTCGTGAGGCGCTTCTTGGCCGCGTACGGCCCGGTGCCGTTCTCCGGGATCCGGGAGTGGGCGCGGTTCGAGTGGGACGACCTCGAGCGGCTCCTGGACCGCCTCGAGGAGGACGGCGTCGTCACGCGCATCCTGGTGACGGGCAAGGCGGAGTCGGAGATGTACGTCCTCGCGGAGGACCTGCCGGCGCTCCGGAAGGCTGCGGGCCAGCCCGCCTCGGATCCGATGCGGGTCCTCTCCCTCCTCGACCCGTGGACGCAGCCCCTCTGGGCGCAGGTCGCGAGCCGCTACGGCGAAGGCTGGTTCTTCCCGCTCGTGAAGGACGGTGACCTCGTCGGCATGGCGGAGGTCTGGGAGATGAGCGGGTGCATCGAGGTGCGGGAGCTGGACATCGGGTCGCCGGACCTGCTGGAGGAGGCGATCGGCGCCCTGAGGCGCATGATGGCGTTCTACGCGATGCGCGGCGTTGACGTATTGCGCGTGACGAGGTTCCAGGCGAAGGACGTCCCGGAGGTCGAGGACCTGTCCCCGTGGACGCGCGCGGGGTTCGTCCGCTTCTCCGACTTCCTCGCCCTCGGCCCGATCGTGCCGCGGGATTTCGAGAAACGTGACCTGCTCGCGTGCGTCCTCCACCGGCAAGGGATCGCCCCGGAAGCCCGGTTCCTCGATCCGATCGCCGCGGCGAAGGCGCTCGGCGGCCTGCGCTCGGATTTCGCGGCCCGCCTGCGCGTGCGGGAGTTCCGCCCCCTCGAGCGGCTCCACCGGAACGGGCTGCTCGCCAAAGGCCTCGCGATCCCGGAGTACTGGACGTACTGCTCGGAGGAGGACCTCGGCCTCTTCAAGGCCGCGAAAGGCACCCGGGTCACGAAGGACATGAAGGCCGTCCTCAAGCTCATCGAGGAGGAGGCCCCGATCTCCCGCCAGCGGCTCCTCGTCCTCTCGGACCTCAGCCGACCCTCGACCGCCGCGGCGCTGCGCAAGCTCTACGAAGGCCTGCACGTCACCCGCGACGCGACGAACCGCTATCGTCCGGTCCCGGATTCCAAGATCGGCCGGGACGACGCGCGCCGGGAGGTCCTCCGCCGGATCCTGAGGAGCCTCGGGGTCACGTCGGCGGAGGCCCTCGCCGCCTACACCCGGTTCGAGTACAACATGGGCGAGATCCGCCAGCGACTTCGGGAATTCGAGCGGGAAGGATGGCTGACAAAAGGCTTCCTCGCCCGCGGCGAGCGGACCGTGATGTGGATCGTGAAGGAAGACCTCGAGCGGATCGGCCGCCTCGAGTTCCAGCGCAAGTTCGTCCTCACGCCGCAGGACAACCTCTTCCTGTACGTCCGCGACGCGGTGAGCGAGAAGTTCCACATGGGCTCGTGCTACGTGGTCTTCGACGGAACCGAGATCGTGGCGGCCTTCAAGGCCCGACGGCGGAAGTGGCAGCTCGTGGTGACGGAGTTCGAAGGCGACGCCTCGGCCCGGCGTACCGTCGAGGCGTGGGAGGCCGAGAACGACCTCGCCGTCGAGGAGGAGGTCGATCGGATCTCCGATCACGAGGTCATGGAGTGGTACGCGAAGATGTACGGCCACGGCGCCGCGGACCGCTGACGCCGCGCGGCAGATTCTTGTCGCGCGTCGGGATGCCTCCCCGGGAGATCCATGGCCATCCTCGGCATCGACACGGTCGCGATCGTCGTCTCCGATCGGCGCAAGGCGATTCGCTGGTATCGCGACGTCCTCGGGCTCGACATCGCGTACATCGGACCGAGCGAGCCGCACGCCGACGGCTCGGTCCAAGGCACGCCGGACCGGGCGGGGCACTGGATCGAGATGGGCCCGCTCCGTCCGCGGTCCCGGGTCCATCTCTGCGAGATGAAGCCGACGGAGCCCGGGCCCACGGGCATCACGTTCCTCACGGACGACATCCTCTCCGATTACGAGCGGATGCGGGCGAAAGGCGCGGAATTCCTGGACCCCCCGGAGAAGATGGAATGGGGCGAGTGGTTGAGTCGGTTCGTCGATCCGGATGGAAACGAATTCGACCTCAAGCAGCCGAGCTCGGCGGACGAATAACCCGCCTGAAGTGCGGATTAGAGGTCCTCGGGCGGCAGCGTCTCTTTGATGACGACCAAGCTGACGCTGTCGAGGAGTATGTGGGCCTCGCACTTCGAGCAATCGATGCCGTTCCAGCTGTCCATCGTCTGCGTCGCCGTGAGCGTGATCCGGGTCGATTTGCAGTACGGGCAGAGAAGGCTCACCTTGAGGTCGCGGTCCATCAGGCGGTCCAGGGAGATCTTGTCGACGACCCGGTGCACGTGGCGCCTCCCGAAGTCTTGGAGGAAGCTGCGCACAGGTGCCATATTAACGAACCGGCCAAATTGCGGCAAACGCCAATTGTTTCCGTGGGCGCGTGGCTCTCACGCCGGCTCCGGCCTGCGACCGGCCTCGAGATGTAAGGCGCGGTCGGCACAGGAGGCGGCCTCGTCGAACCGTCCCAGCTTCGTGAGGACGAATCCCTTGTTGACCCATGCGCCGCGATACGTTGCGTCGATCTCCAGCGCCCGCTCGTAGGACTGCAACGCCTCCTCGTACTTCCCGAGGCGCGCGAGCGCGTTTCCCTTGTTGTTCCACGCGACCTCGTAGTTCGGATGGACCTTGATGGCGGCGTTGAAGCATCGCAGTGCGTCGACGAGGCGCCCCATCTTCGTCAACGCGTTGCCCTTGTTCACCCACGCGACCTCGTTGCGCGGGTTGATGTCCAGCGCCATGTCGATGGCCCGCAGCGCTTCCTCGTACCGGCCGAGGAGGATGAGGGTCGCGCCCTTCCCGTACCAGGGGATCTCCGCGCCCGGGACGCCCACCCGAGTCGCGGCGATGGCGCGGTCGTACTCTTGGAGGGACCGCTCGTAGTTCCGGCGCGCCATGTCGCGTTCCGCGAGGACCAGTTCCCGCCGCAAGATCGACGTCGCATGCCGCCTTCGGATCTCGGAGATCGTGAGGGCCGCGGGCCACGGGACGGCCGAGCCGATCCCGACGAACCACGGGACGGTCCCGGCGGTGCCCGGTCCGGACGCCGTGGCGAGGGCCAAGCCCGCCAGGGGGATCGCGCCCGCAACCGCGAGGACGACCCGCCAGCGGCCGACCGCGAGGCGTTTGGTCGACCAGGCGAGAGGAAAGGTCGAAGCGACCGCAAGTCCGACGGCGATCGCCGCGGCCCCCGGGTCGCCTCCGATGGAGGCCCCGCCGAGCTGAAGGGCGATGCCCGCGAGCAGCGGGAGTCCGTCGGGCAACGGCAGGCCGCGGATGCCATCCCGGAGGAGTTGCAGGACGAGGACCGCGCCCACCGCAAGGAGGATCGCCCCGACGCCGGCCGCCGCGAAGGGCTGCCGCATGACTCCGGACACCGCGAGGCTCGCGGCGCCTGCCAGGACGACGCCGCCCGCGATTTCCGGTGAGAGGCGGAGGTCCAATCGGCGCGATCGCGCCGCTCGGCGGATGATGCGCGGGATTGCCAAGGTGGCCCGGACCTGTTTGGTCGGGAGGACCGGAGCCGAAGGGGCCTTCGGTGTGACATCCGGAACGCGAACCGGAGCGGGCGTCGGAGGCTCGGGCTTGGCGACCGGCGTGGGTTTGACCGCCAGCCTCGGTCGGACCGTGAGCTTCGGTTTGGGCCTCGGGACCGTCACGGGGACCGGCTTGAGGGGAACCGGGGCAGGTGCCGGAGCGGCCGGGGGAGCTGCAGGCGCGACCTCGCGTTTCGGCGGCGGAGCGGCTGGTTCCACCGCAGGCTTCGGGTGCGGGGGCGGCGCAGCCTCCGGAGGCGGCGGTTCGACATGTCCAAGGAAGTCGTCGACCCGGGCGAGTATGTCCTCCATCGGTACTGCATCGGGCGCCTTGGCGGGTCCCGGTGACGGCCGTGACGCGATCAGCTCCTTCAGAGGCTCCCCGCAGATTTCGCATTCGGGTGCGTCCGAATCGTTGTCGGCACCGCAGATCGGGCAGAGGACGATGTCGAGGATGTCTTCCTCGGCCGGACCGACCTCTTCCGTCTCCGGCTCGAACTCCGCCGCGCATCGTGGACACTTCGAGTCGCCGGACCCCACGAAGCCCCCGCAGTTCGTGCAGATGAACAGGAGTCCGACCTCGCCTTTCTCCAGGACCGCGTCGGGGTCGCGGTCTTTCAGCTGCGTCGGATGACGGAACCCCTGCTCGAACAGCCTCAGCGCCTTTTCGCGGTCGAGCCCCAGGGCTCGGCTGAGCCGTACGACCGCTTCGTCGATGACGAAGGCCCCGCAGTTCTCGCACTCCGTCTCGTCGGGAGGGATGGGCTCCTGGCAGACGGGACACAGGACCCGGGGCTGTTTCCCGGGCATCGGTGCGGGCGATTCGACCTGTCGGGAAGCGCATAAACCATCGCGTCTTGTTGTCACGGCCGATAAGGGCGGGTCCGCGCGCTTAAGTAGCCGGGTCGGCTTCCATTCGCTCTCCATGGTCTCGCGCGTGGACTTCCTCGTCGCCCTCGCGCTTGGCATCGCTCCCGCGCTCGTCGTCCTCTGGTTTTCCCTCCGGCGGTTCGACCGGCCGTACGTGGATCGCACCCTCTTCGACGATCGCCGGGTGTTCGGCGGGCTCGCGGTGGGGATGGTGTTCGGGATCGTCGCGAGCGTGCTCAACCTCTCGATTGGCTCCGGATACGTGACCGATCTGGCCGGCTCCGTCATCCTCCTCGCGGGAATCCTGTTCTTCGAGGAGCTGTTCAAGGTCGTGTACATGAACCGCCGCGGATACCGCGAACGGTTCGATACGACGTTCTACGGGGTTCCGATCGGTGTGGGCGTCGCCGCCACGTCCGTCGTCGCGACCGTCACGTGGGTGGTGGGCGACTCTCTGTACTCCGGCGTCGTGCTCCCGCTCATGGTGCTGTTCTCCGTCAGTCTCAGTTTCGTGCATGCGGATTCCGGCGCCTTGATCGGGTTCGGTGCATCCCGCGGCGATCTCTGGGGCGGCTTTCGGAAGGGGCTCGCGGTCCGGTACGCCCACATCGCGCTGATGTCGCCGTTCATCCTCCTTTCCGGCCAAGCGGCGAGCCCGGAGATTTTGATCCCCGCGCTCCTCGGCCTGCTGTCGTCGATCGCATTCGCCGTGATCGTCTTCGATTACGTCTATCGCGTCGTCCTGCCCGGGACCTTGCCCGAGGACCTCCGACGCGAGCTGCGCCGCGAGAAGCGTGCGCGGCCGGTCAGGCCGTGAGCCCGATCGTTCGGTAGAAGCCGGCCTTCGGCTCGAACACCGCGTTCGCCCGCATCAGCGCGTCGAGGGCCGCCCGGGGGTCCGGGATGCCGAGTCCGGTGAGGACGCGGCTCCAGTCGTCGAACGTGAAGAGCTCGAGCTCCCGCGTGAGCTCGACGGCGGCCGTCCGGACCCGGACGGACCGATCGCCGGTCCGAGGGACGGCCGCGACGACCCGCGCGTGCACGTCCTGACTGCGCCTCCGTTTGCGCGGCGCGAGCGCCCGTTCGTACGCCTGCAGACCGCCGGCCACCTCTGCGTTGATGCGCCCCACGAGCGGAGCGAGTTCCCTCGCCGATTCCGCCCGCCCGCGGACCCTCGTCGGCGTCACGCGGATTTCGAATCCGCACGAGCAGGTGGTGGTCTTCTGTTTCAGGTCCACGCCCTTCGCGCGCTTGCAGCGCGGGCAGACAACGACGCCGTACATGCTCATGCGAGGAACACGAGGCCGGCGAGACAGACCCCGTAGTGGTCCATCGGGATGCTCAGCTCTTCGATCCGGTAGTCGATGGCCCGGAACTTGATCCCTCGCAGTTTCGCCATGCTTCCCATCTTCCATTCCATGACCTCTCGGAGGGAGTTCTTCGTGCCGTGCATGTGTCCCTCGGCGACGTACCCGCCGAACCCGTCGTCCCGGAAACCATAGGCGATCCCGGCGGAGATCGTCTCGCCCTCTCCGCCGCGCTGCTGCGCCAGGACGCAGAACGTGATCGCGCCCATCGGGAGATCTCTCTTGCGGACGGGTTTGATGCCGACCGGGAGGACGGAGGAGACGGACACGATGTTCTGTTCCGAGAGGCCGGCGTTCTGGAGCGCCTCATCGAACGCGTTCAGGTCGGATACCTTGGAGACGGCCTTGCCCGACGTGACGAAAAACTTCGTGGGAATCGGAAGCATGGGGGTCGGTGAGGAGCGCGCATTGTACGTCGGGACTTAAGGGTTTGCAGACGTCACACACGGAGTGGACTCGCTAATATTCACGTATTTCTATTTATTACGGAAGATGAATCCTGGGCGTCGGCGGACCGCGACGGGCTCCGCGGTCAGAATCGTCTTCCGCATGCTGTAGGCGTCCTCGCCCCAGGAGTAGTACCCGTACAGCACGCCATCCGTCCGGTACCCGAGCCTCCGGTAGAACTCGATGGCTCCCAGGTTTTCCGTGCTGACCTCGAGACGGATCGTCGACACGTGTCGCTCGCCGCAGATCGCCTCGGCGGCGTGCATCATCGCCGTGCCGGTCCCACGACGGCGGGCGTCCGGGGCGACCGCAATCGAGAGGATTCGGCACACGACGCCCTCGAACAGGAGCATCATCGCCGCTTCGACACCCTCGGGGCCATCCTCGACGAGGGTGAGCGCCTGCCTGTTTCTCAGGATCCAGTCGACGTGGTCGCGACGGAACCGATGCTCTTGGAAGCAGAGGATCTCGAACCGGTAGAGCGCTTCGAGATCGTTGGGGTCGGCGGTGCGCAGCACGGCGGCGTCGCACCGCACTGGGGGTAGTTGTGCTTTTCGACGTCAGATTGCGGCGGCCAACGTAATGGCACTTCGGCGGTCCGTTAGGAATCTGGCGGATCGCGGTGCGCCTTTGGCCCCATGGGATTCCGTCCTGAACCCGAACCGCGAAAGGGTAATCTAGCCCGTGGGGAATGGGAGCGGGTTCATGGTCTCGATCGGAGACATCCTGAAGGGACGCCATGTCGGCGAGACGGTCGCGCTGCGCGGCTGGATCTACCGCACGCGGACCGTCGGAGGCAAAGCCTTCGTGGTCGTCCGGGACTCGACCGGGATCATCCAGGCGACCATCTCCAAGGATGCCGTCCCGCCGGAGGCGTTCGCCGCGGCGGAGAAGGCGCTGATCGAGTCCGCCGTCGAGGTCGAGGGGACCGTGACGGTGGACAAGCGCGCTCCGGGCGGCTACGAGCTCCGGGTGACCGGTCTCCACGTCGTGCACTTCGCGGAGAAGTTCCCGATCCAGGAGGACCCGAGCGAGGAGTTCCTCCTCGACGTCCGTCACCTCTGGGTCCGGTCGCAGCGGATGACGGCGATCTTCCGCATCCGCCACACGACGTTCGCTGCGGTCCACGAGTACTTCCGCGGGCAGGGGTTCTGGGAGGTCCACCCCCCGATGATCACGTCCGCGGGGAGCGAAGGCGGCACGACCCTGTTCGAGCTGGAGTACTTCGGCCGCAAGGCCCACCTCACGCAATCGTGGCAGCTCTACGCCGAGGCGCTCGTCCTCGCGATGGAGAGGATCTACTACATCGGACCGTCGTTCCGCGCGGAGAAATCCCGGACGACCCGCCATCTCACGGAGTACTGGCATGCGGAGATGGAGCAGGCGTGGGCGGGGATGGACGAGGTCATCAAACACGCGGAGGGCGTGATCTCGCATGCGTGCCAGCGCGTCGCGGAGGAACGGCCGGAGGACGTCGTCGCCCTCGGTCGGACTCCGGAATTTCTGAAGGCCGTGAAGCCTCCGTTCGAGCGGCTAACGTACGACGAGGCCCTCAAGCGGCTCAAGGCGAAGGGCGTGGACCTCGAGTGGGGCAAAGACCTCCGGACGCTTGAGGAACGTGCGCTCACGGAAGGCAAGGCGAAGCCGATCGTCGTCACGCATTACCCCCGCATCACGCAGGCGTTCTACAAGGCACGGGACCCGGAGCATCCGGACCTGGTGCTCGCGTTCGACGTGATCGGCGGCGACGGCGTCGGCGAGCTGGTCGGCGGGAGCGAACGAGAAACGGATCTCGAGACGATCAAGAAGGCGCTCGTAGAGCAGGGCGAAGACCCGAAAGCGTACGCATGGTACCTCGACTCCCGCCGATACGGGAGCGTCCAGCACGCGGGATTCGGGATGGGGATGGAGCGTCTCCTCCAGTGGATCTGCAAACTCGACCATATCCGCGACGCGGTGCCGTTCCCGAGGACGCCCGGGCGGTTCGCGCCGTAGAGCGCATCCTTTTACGCCGGAAGTCGGCTAGCCTCGGTCGATGGGGGACGTCCCGGACGACGATCCGTTCTCCGCGGTCCTCGCGGACCACGCGGACTTCGTCGACAAGCTCACGGAGCTCGAGGCGACCCTCGACGAGATGATGGCGACGCGGGACGCCAGCGAAGAGAACGGCATCATCCTCGACGAAGCGATCCGGTTCTTCGACGACGAGCTGCTGCCGTTCCTCGCGGCCGAGGACGAGGCGATCCTCCCCAGTCTGGAAGCGGCGATCGGTCGGTACGGGACGCTCGTGAACGTCGTCGGGTATGAGCACGCTGAAATTCGCCGAGGCGTCGAGAAATTCAAGGACGCCCGGCGGGCCTTGGGCCGACAACCCTCTTGGTCGGCGATCCAGGAGGCGAACCGCCACGGGATCTTCCTCGTGCAGTTCCTCTGGGACCACTTCCGCAAGGAGAGGACGAGCCTTTACCCCACGGCGCGCCAGCGGCTGACGGCATCCGACCTCGAAGCGATCCGGAAGCGCTTCGCTCACTGAGTCTCGATGGCCCCGCGGATTTTCGCAGCGATGCCGTCGAGCTCTTCGCGTCCCGCGATTCGTCCGTAGCCCGGCGCGGTCCGCAATCCGAACCCGTCTCCGCGCCACCGCGGGATGAGGTGGAGATGCGCGTGGCGCACCTCCTGTCCCGCCTCGCCCCCGTTCGCCAGGTAGAAGCTCACGGCGTCGCATCGAATCCCGCTCGAGCGCAACGCACGCGAGACCTCCTTGGCGGCTTCGAGGATCGGCCCCGCGCCTCCTGGCGGAAGGTCCTCGACGTACACGGCATGGGCTTTCGGGATCACGAGCACGTGCCCCGGGTTCATCGGGCGGATGTCTAGGAACGCAAGCGTGGAGTCGTCCTCTCGGACGACGCTCGCGGGCATTTCGCGGCGGACGATCTTGCAGAAAATGCAATCTCGGGCCGAGGCGGCCATCCGTCGGACCTCACTGCTTCGACGCTGAACCGAGGATTCGCTCTGCGATGATGAGTTTCTGGATCTCGTTCGTCCCCTCGTAGAGGCCGAGAATGCGCGCGTCCCGGTAGAATCGCTCAACGTCGAATTCGCCGCTGAAACCATACCCGCCGTGCACCTGGACGGCCCAGTCGGTCACGCGTTGCGCCATCTGCGCGCCGAACAACTTCGCCATCGAGACCTCGAGCGTGTTGTCGAGGCCCTGGTCGCGCATGTGCGCCGCCCGGAGCGTGAGCAGCCGGGCGGCATCGATCTCGACCGCGGATTGCGCGATCATCTCGCGGATGAGCTGAAAGTCCCCGATCGGCCGGCCGAACGCCTTGCGATCCTTCACATATTTCGTCGCCGCCTCGAGGGCTGCGCGCGCCACCCCAACGGCTCCCGCCGCGATTCCCATCCGGCCGCTGTTGAGGGTCTTCATTGCCTCCGTCCAACCGTCCCCTTTCTTCCCGATCAGGTTCTCTTCCGGGATGCGGCAGTCCTCGAAGGCGAGGTCCGCGGTCGGGCTCGCCCGCAGGCCCAGCTTCGATTTCGTCTCGACGTGGGTGACCTTGAATCCGGGGGCGTCTTTCGGGACGAGGAAGAGGGAGATCCCTTCGTGCCGTTTCGAGCCCGGCTCGCGGGCGTAGACCTGGATGAGGTCCGCGATGCTCCCGTTCGAGATGAACCGCTTCTGGCCGTTCAGGACCCACTCGCCTCGCTCGTGGCGGGCGGTCGTCTGCAGATTCCCCGCATCGCTGCCCGCTTCCGGCTCCGTCAGCGCCCATGCACCCAGCCGATCGCCCTTCGCGAGCGGCACGAGCCAACGCTGCTTCTGCTCCTCGCTCGCGAACCACATGAGCGACGTCTCGGACAGCGACGTCTGCACGGAGACCGTCGTGCGGACGGAGGAGGATCCGCGGCTGAGCTCCTCGACGAGGAGCATGAACGAGACGTAGTCCATTCCCGCGCCGCCGTACTTCTCCGGCACGGGCGCGCCGAGGAAGCCCAGGCCCGCCATCTTGGCGTAGAAGGACCGCGGGACCTCGCCTTTCTCCTCCCATGCGCGCACGTGAGGGATCAGCTCCCGGTCCACGAAATCGCGGGCGGTCTCCTGGACGAGCCTCTGCTCATCCGTCAACCGGAAGTCCATCGGGCCATCTCGGGCGACCTAACTTGCGCAGGTCGCATAAACCTTCGGAACGGACGCGCGGGCAGTGAGGATGGGCGGGCCGCGTTCGCTCGTCACTCCGGCGAAGGACTCGACTGTCGTCGCGAACGAAGCCCTTATCCTGCGCGCTCAGATGCCAGCGGAGTGGGCGTCCTCTCGGATGCGGACGTGCGTCAATATCTCGCGAAAGGGGAGATTCAGATTGATCCCTTCGCGGAGAAGAACCTGACGCCAAACGGGTACGATGTGTCCGTCGAGGAGGTGGTCGTGCCCTCGACCGGCGCACGGACGACGGAAGGCACGGCGCGCATCCCGCCGACGACCCGGTTCGCGGTGAGCACGCAGGAAAAGGTCCGGCTCGGCCGGCACGTCGTGGCCCAGATCTGGCTCCGGACCACGTGGGCGAGGCGCGGGGTGATCGCGTCCTTCGGGATGATCGACGCGGGCTTCTCCGGCACCCTCACGTTCGGCGCGTTCAACGGCGCGGCCGACGTCCTCGAGCTCCCGATCGGCGAGCGGTTCGCCCAGATCGTCTTCCTGACGCTCGACTCGCCCGCATCCGAGACGTACGAGCGCCGCTCCGGGACGTATCAGGGCCAGAAGGGCGTGACCCTCGAGCGACCGTGACGTCGAATGCGGTATGGTGTTGCGTCGGCGAATACGCGCGGACGTGACGCCGCCGAAGGTCCACGACCCGGAACCCCGCGGCGCGGGCAAGGGAACGGATCTGCCGTTCCGCATCCGTCTCCTCCCCCTGCTCGAGGATCCGGTACAGGTGGATTGTGCCGCTGCTCCCGCACGCCGCGAGCGCGTCGGGGAGGAACTGCAACGCGGAATGGGGGAGGTCCAGGATGACTCGATCGACCGCGCCGACCTCTCGGAGCACCGTGTGGGCGTCTCCCTCCCGGACCTCGACATGCTCCGCCCGGTTCGCCGCGACGTTCGTCCGGAGCAACTCGACTGCAACCGGATTTGCGTCCGATGCAAGGACCCGCCGCGGCCTTCGTCGTTTCGCGATCAAGACCGCATACGGCCCGACGCCTGCAAACGGGTCGGCGACGACTTCCCCTTCGCGCACGAGGTCTGCGATTCGCCCTCGCTCGGAGGCGAGCCTCGGGCTGAAGTACGCCGCCGCGAGGTCGACCCGGTATCGCAGCCCGTGCTCCACGTGGACCGTCGTGGTCCGTCGCTCTCCGGCGATGATCCCAATCTGGCGGACGCGTCGCTCCCCCTTGACCCCGCGGTCCTCCGCGGCGACCCGGATCTTCGGGTTCCATCGGAGGATGGCGTGGCCGATCGCCTCCCGATGCGGCCGAAGACCCTCCGGGATTTTGATGACCGCGATATCGCCGACGACGTCGAACGAACTCGGCAGGGATCGTCGGAGGGAGGGCGGCACGTCGGCCACGTCCTTGTAGCTCCGGACCGCCACGAATTCCTCGGAGAACTCTCGCTGGTCGACCGGGAAGCCGAGGTCCACGCGCCGCGCCGTGGGCAGCAGGAGGAGATTGCCTTCCCGTACGATACGGAGATGCTTCAAGAGGAGGCCGCTCTCGAGGAGCTGCTTCCGGGTCGACTCGCCTTGCCCCTTCGGGACTGCGACGCACCAGGCCCTCACGACGCGGCGATGCCGCGTCCGGCCGTTAAGCGTTTTCGTGTATCGAGAAAACGTTCATGAAGGCGGTTCGCTTCGCTCCGCCCGTGCGGCGGTGGGTGGCGTTCTCCCTCGCCGCGCTGGCGCTGTTCCTGGCCGCCGGGGTCGGTGCGGCGCTGGACGAGGACTTCTTCAACTCCGCCGATTTCTTTGACGCGACGAGCCTGCACCACGAACACCTCGTGGTCCTCGTCGCCGCGGTCGGCGTCGTGATGGTCGTCCTGGCGGTCCGCGCGTTTTCCCTGGAGGTCCGCGCGGCTCGCGCCGGCGTCTCCCCCGACAAGATCGAGGAAAAGGTATAGCCGAGGAAGCTTGCTCCGGGCCTCGATGGGGGAACTCGTCTTCATCGGCCTCGGGCTGCACGACGAGAAGGGCATCACCATCCGCGGGCTGGAGGAGGCCCGGTCCGTGGATGTCGTGTTCGTGGAGCTCTACACATCCGGGCTGGCGGGAGCGTCGCTCGAAGCGGTCGAGCGGCTCGTCGGCCGGCCGATTCGAAAGGTCACGCGTGCGGAGGTCGAAGATGGGGTGCTCATCCTCGAGGCCGCGACGACCCGGCGGGTCGCGTTCCTCGTCGTCGGAGATCCGATGGCGGCGACGACCCACGTGGACTTGCGGCTTCGCGCCGCAAAGGCCGGCATCCCGACGCGGATCGTCCATGGTGTCTCAATCCTGACGGCGGCCTCGGGGGCGCTCGGACTCCAGGCGTACAAGTTCGGCCGCACGACGACCGTGCCGTGGCCGGGGTCCGGGTTCGCGCCGACGAGCCCCCTCGAGGCGATCCTGGAGAACCTACGCGGGGGCCTCCACACGCTCGTCCTGCTCGACGTCCGCGAGGACGGGACGTTCCTCCCGCCGCACGACGCGATCGCGTCCCTCCTGCGGATGGCCGCGGACCTTCGCACGGATGCGTTCGGACCGAAGACCATCGGCTGCGTCCTCGGTCGGGTCGGCTCGCCCGGCGCCGTCGCCTTCGCAGGCCCGCTCGAATCGCTGCTCTCGCGGGACCCGGGACCGGCGCCGCACTGCCTCGTGATTCCCGGAGCGTTACACTTCCTCGAGAAGGAAGCACTCGCCGTCTTCGCGGGGACTCAGGTGGCCTGACCGCCCTCCGCCGCGGCGAGTTCCGGGAGGCGGGAGACGTCCCAGGAGGTGATCTCGTACGTCGTGGACCACGAGAGTTCTTTCGCGCCCCACCGCTCCCGCAGCGCGCGCACGGCGTTGCGGTGCATCTCCTCCGGGACTTCCCACTGGGACGTGTAGTCCCGTCGCTCGATCTCCGCGATGGCGCGGTCCGCCGGGAGGATCTCCGGGAACGGTCCGACCGGCATCACGAGGTCGGGCTTGAGGAGCTCGGAGAGCTTGCGTTCGTGGAGCCCCGGAGGCTGCCAGTGAAACCCGCCTTGCTCGACGAGGGCGTGGTACTCCCGGTTCAGGTCGGGACCGTTGGAGCGGCCGATGACGCTGAAGTACGTCTCTGCCGTGACGCGCGCGATCTCGCGGAGGGCATCCCTCCAGTCGGGGACGAGATGGAGGACGTGATTCGACGTCGTGACGTCGAACGCCCTCGCGGGGAAGGGAAGCCGGACCGCGTCCGCGAAGACGACGTTCCGCAAGCCTTTCGCGAGGCCCAGCTCGACCATCGCGTGGGAGATGTCGATGCCGACGACGTCGATGCCGCTCTTCTGGAGCGGCACCGCAAACCGGCCGGTCCCCACGCCGACCTCCAGGACGCGCTTGCCACGGAGCTCATCGACGAGGACGCCGAGGACCCGCGACAGGATCCGAGGCGGCAGGCCCCGCGTCTCATCGTAGATCGGGGCGACGCGGTCGAACGAGAGGCGGTCCGGCATCCGGTCGGAGGATGGCGTTGCGGTGCAAAAATGTGTTCGCCTCGACTTGAGGTGCGACCGCAAGCATTATGTGGGATTCCGCGAATCGGTTCGCGGAGTGGAGGGACGCTTTTGAGACGGGCGTTCATCGGCCTAGTCATCGCTATCGCCGTGGTGTCATCCGCCATCGTACCGGTCCTTGCCGCCATCGGCACCTCGTCCTCGGACGTGTCCTTCATCTTGACGGGCTCGGCGCCTCACAAGCCGAGTCCGCCGGTGATCCTGTCCCTCCAGAGAAGTCCGAACGGGACGGTCTATGCCGGCGACTACGTGTACTTCTCCGCGAACGCATCGGATCCGGATGGGGGGACGATCGTCTCGTACGAGTGGTCGTTCGGGGACGGTTTCGTGGATACGACATCCTACGCCAGCGACTATCACGTCTACTCGTCGGCGGGGAACTACACGATGACGCTCACGGTCACGGACAGCGATCAAGGACTGACCGCGTCCAAGTCGATCCTCGTGACGGTCGTCGAGAGGCCCGACGTGCCGCCCGTCGCGAGCTTCTACTGGTACCCCTTCCAGCCGACCGTCGGCACGTACACGTCGTTCGTCGGCTACTACTCCTACGACCCCGACGGGTACATCACAGATTACGCGTGGGACTTCGGGGATGGCTCGTCGACGAACTCGAGCGATTGCTGTCCCTCTCACGTCTACAATGCGACCGGGAACTACCTCGTCACGCTCACGGTGACGGACAACGCGGGCCTCACGGGGACGGCCTCCGCGAACATCACGGTCGTGTCGGACGTGCCGCCGATCGCGAGTTTCTTCTGGTACCCGTACCAGCCCACGGTCGGCACGTACGCCTCGTTCTACGGCTACTACTCCTACGACCCCGATGGCTACATCACGAGCTTCGCATGGGATTTCGGCGATGGCTCGGCGACGAACGCGAGCGGCTGCTGTGTCTCCCACATCTACGAGGCGACCGGGAACTACACCGTCACGCTGACGGTGACGGACAACGCCGGCCTCACGGGGACGACCTCTGCGAACATCACCGTCGTGCCGGACCTGCCGCCGGTGGCGAACTTCACTTGGTACCCGCAGGTGCCCTCCGTGAATCAGACCGTGTTCTTCAACGCCGGCTTTTACTCCTACGATCCGGACGGATACATCGTGTCGTGGAACTGGTCCTTCGGAGACGGCACGGGCGGAGGCGGGGGCGGCAACCGGTCCGGGAACTCCTCCGGTCCAGGGCCGTATCCGACCCATGTCTATTCGACCTTCGGCTTCTTCGTCGTCACCTTGAACGTCACGGACAACGCGGGCCTGTCGACCTCCGTTTCGAAGACGATCTACGTGAACGCGCTTCCCGTCGCGGCCTTCACGACGTCGACAGAAATCGGGAAGATTGGCACGCCCGTCCTCTTCGACGCAAGCGCATCAACGGACCCGGACGGCGATCCGCTGAACTACTCGTGGTCCTTCGGTGACGGATCGTACGCGGCCGGGAAGATCGTGAGTCACGTGTTCGCGACGCAGGGACAGTATCTCATCGTGCTCGACGTCTCAGATCCTTATGGAGATGGCTTGACCTCGAGGTACCTTGCCGTCGTGCCGCCGAAGAGCCCGACGGCCATCATCGCTTGGACGCCCCCGCGCCCGATTGCCGGGCAGACGAATGTGGAGTTCAACGGGTCAAATTCGTTTGATCCGGACGGGGTGATCTCCCGATACATCTGGGAGTTCGGGGACGGCGTCGTGGGTTCCGGTCTCACCGCGACCCATATCTACGCGGACGCAGGCACGTACACGGTCGAACTCATCGTCGTCGACGAAGACGGGGTCGCGAACCGCGACACGCAGACGATTACGGTCCTTGCTCGGTCGAAAGCAACCGTGGCCGCGGCGGACCTGCAAACGCCCATCGCGGGCGCGCAGGTGAGCCTGAGCCAAGGCGGTAGCGTCGTCCTGGACATCCTCACAGCCTCGGACGGAGGCTTCTCCCTCGGGGACCTCGCGCCCGGAACGTACGCGATCGCGATTTCGAAAGCGGGTTTCGAGACATATAGCGGGACGCTCGCCTGGGATGGACTGAACGGCGATCTCGGGACGTTTGTGCTCGCGCCGCTTTCGACGCCGGGCGGACCGGTTGGCGTCCTGCCGAGCGCCGGGCTGGCAGCTATCTCGCTGGGCGCCGGGGCGGGAATCGGAGTCGCCTTGTATCTGTTCCGGAAGCGGCGGCCTCGAGCTCCTCGGAACCGAGCGGATTAGCGGCACGGGCGGCGTAGTCTCCCACGTCGGACGCGAGACGCAATGTAAGGTGGCAACTCGCTCGGGGGGGCTCTCACGCGGGATTCGCCGGGTTCCCGCAGAGGGAAAACGATAGTTTCACACACCCCCCTGTGTTACCGCCTTAAGCATGGCCAGGGATGACAAGAAGGGTGAAAAGGTGGCCATTACGGTCAAGGCGGTCAAGTCGATCGAGGAACTCGCTGGCGTGGGCCCCGCGACGGCGGAGAAGCTGCGCGAGGCCGGGTTCACGGACCTCATGGGGCTGGCCGTGGCCTCCCCGACCATGGTCGCGGACGCTGCAGAAATCGGCACGAATGTCGCTCAGAAGATCATCATCGCGGCGCGCGAGGCGGTCGACATTGGAGGCTTCGAGACTGGGGACGTGATTCTCGAGCGACGCAAGTCAGTCGCGAAGCTCACGACGTGCTCGAAGGCCCTCGACGAGCTGCTCGGCGGCGGCCTCGAGACGCAGGCAATCACCGAAATGTATGGTGAATTTGGCAGTGGAAAGTCTCAACTCGGCCACCAGCTCGCGGTCAACGTCACGCGATCCGAGGACGATGGCGGCCTCGACGGGGATACCGTCTGGATCGACACGGAGCAGACGTTCCGACCGGAGCGGATCCGCCATATGGCCGACGCCCTCGAGCTTGACGCGGACGCGATCCTCAAGCGCATCCACGTGGCCCGGGCGTTCAACAGTCATCACCAGATGCTCTTGGTCGAGAAGGCCCAGGAGTTGACCCAGGACTTTCCGGTCCGTCTCATTGTCATCGATTCCCTGACCGCGCACTTCCGTGCCGAGTACATCGGCCGCGGCGTCCTCGCGGAACGCCAACAGCTCCTGAACAAGCACATCCACGAGCTGATGCGGTTCGGGGACATCCACAACGCCGTGGTCTACGTCACGAATCAAGTCCACTCGAAGCCGGACGCGTTCTTCGGAGACCCGACGCGACCGGTCGGCGGTCACATCGTCGGCCACAGCGCGACGTTCCGTGTCTACCTCCGCAAGTCCAAGGGCGGCAAGCGGATCGCCCGTCTGATCGACTCCCCGAGCCTTCCCGAGGCCGAGGCGGTCTTCAGCGTCTCGGAGGACGGAATCCGGGACTGATCCGGCGGCGACGCGTGACACGATGTGTCGGGACAGATTGAAGTAGCGTCGAACCCATAATTGGCGCGGTTCCAATGGATCCGGGTCTCCTATTGATTCCGGGTCCCGTGCCGCTGCATCCCCGGGTCCTCGAAGAGTTCGCCAAGCCGGCGCTGCCGCATTACGGCGACGCGTGGGTCCAGGCGTTCACCGAGACCGTCTCCCTGATGCGGTATCTCTGGTCCGCCCCGGAGCACCGCGTCTTCCCGCTCGCCGGACCCGGCCACACGGGCCTCGAGTCGCTCGCCTACACGTTCCTGCGTCCGGGCGATCGGGTCGTGGTCATCTCGAACGGGTTCTTCGGGGACCGAATCCGGGAGGTCCTCTTGACGCATCGACTCAAGACGGACGTCGTCGCATCGCCGTGGGGCGCCGGGCCGGACCTCGACGGCCTCCGGAACGCGCTGAAGCGGCCGACCAAGGCCGTCGCGGTCGTCCACAACGAGACCTCGACCGGAGTCACGAATCCGCTCGAGCCGATTGTCGAGGCCGCGCACGCCATCGGAGCGTTCGTCGTCGTCGACGCGGTCTCATCGCTGGGAGGCATTCGCCTTCCCGCGGCCGCGATTGGAATCGACGCGGCCTTCGGCGCGTCCCAGAAATGCCTCGCGGCGCCGGCGGGCGTCACCCCGGTCGCCGTCGCCCCCTCGCTCTGGGGGGCGACCGATCCCAAGGGCGCGGAAGGCTGGTACCTGAACCTCTTCACCTGGGAACGGTACGCCCGCGAGTGGGGCGAGTGGCACCCGACGCCGACGACGATCTCCTCGAACCTGTTCTACGCGTTCCACCGCGCGCTCCTACTGGTCAAGGAGGAAGGCCTCGAAGCCCGCTACGTCCGCCACGCGAAGGCGTCCGCCCGACTCCGCGACGGCCTCGCGGGTCTCGGGTTCACGGCGCTCGCGGCGCCGGACCTCGTCTCGAATACCGTCACGTGCATGTCACCTCCCCAGGGAATCGACGCGAATACGCTGGTGAAGCGCCTCCGGCTGGAGCACAACATCACGATCTCCGGCGGGCTCGGCCCGCTTCGCGGCCGGACGATCCGGATTGGCACGATGGGCACGCAGGCGGAGCCGGATGTCGTCGACCGGCTGCTCGATGCCATGCGGTCCATCGTGTGATCGAGTCACGCATCCGGCAGATACCGCGTCAGCCAATCGATCGCGCGTTCGTAGAGCACGATCTGGTTCGAGACCTTGCGGGGCGCGTGTCCCTCGTCGGGGAACTCGAGATAATCGACGACTTTGCCCATCCGGCGCATCGCCTCGACCATCGCTCTCGCCTCCGTCACGGGACAGCGGGGGTCGTGCGCGCCGCCGGTGAAGAGCACGGGCACACGGATCCGGTCCAGGTAGAAGATTGGCGAGAGCTTGCGAAAGAGGTCCGCGTCCTTGTCCGGGTGGCCCATCTTCTGTCGGTCATACCGCTGGAGGTACCCTCGCTCGTTCGTCGTCGCGGTGGTCCAGTTGAAGTAGCCGACGATGCTGACGCCGACCCGCCAGAGCTCGGGGGCCTGCTCGAGGCAATGGGCGACCGCGTATCCGCCGTAGCTCCCCCCGATGATCCCGAGTCGGTTCGGAGGACAGTATCCGTTCTTCACGAGCCACCGGCCTCCGGCGATGATGTCCTGCATGTCGCCGCCGCCGAGATCCCGGTCGCTGGTCCGACGCCACGCGCGTCCGTAGCCCGTGCCGCCGCGGTAGTTCGGGGCGAGGATCGTGAAGCCTTGGGTGACGAGGAGCTGCGGCCGGACGTACCATTCGTTCACGGTCTGGGATTCCGGGCCGCCGTGCGGCCACACGAGGGCCGCGTGGCGGGAGCGGTTCTTCGCCGGCACGAACAGCCACGCGGGGATGTTGCGACCGTCGAAGGTGGGGTACCGCACGAGTTTCCCGTCCGCGAGTTCT
>WNGP01001750.1_pt1 | contig 29933 bp, 20 predicted proteins | sample 5407671 | NCBI WGS metagenome assembly WNGP01 (sample SAMN13153381, study PRJNA577476) | soil metagenome | isolation source: 40 cm soil or saprolite under Garry oak tree replicate 2 | place: USA:California | collected 2016-06-15 | reverse complement strand
GGGATGACGACGACTCCGAAGACACCGGCAGCGGGGATGACGCGCCTGTGCCCGAGCCCCAGCCAGCGACGCTTACGCTTCCGACGCCGGCACTTCCCCGCTAAGCGACCGCAACCGCCGCCTGCTCCGCCGATCGTGCGTGGTTCGTCGCCGATAGTGTGATCGACACCGCGAGGCCCCCGCCTTCGGCATTCCGCGCCACGATGTGCCCCCCGTGCAGGGCGACCGCGCGTGAGGCGATCGCGAGTCCCAGACCCTCGCCGCCGGTGCCCTCGTGTCCACGCGCCGCATCGACCCGGTAGAAAGGCTCGAAGATGAGCCCGAGGTCCTTCTCCGGCACGCCGGGGCCGTGATCGCGGACGATGACGTCGATGAGTCCCCCCTGCGGCCGATCCTCCACCGGCCGCCGGCGCGCGGAAATGACGACCGCGCCACGGGTCGGGCTGAAACGCACGGCGTTGCGGATCACGTTCTCGAAGGCGCTGCGCAGGAGCTCCGGATCGCCCGACACGGCGAGCTCGCCGTCCGCCGCCAGCTCAACCTGACAGCCGCGCGCAGCCGCCTCGATCGCGACGTCGGCGGCAATCGTCTGCAGCAGCTCGCCGACATCGACGCGCGCCTGCTCGAGCGTGTGCCCGGGACGCTCGAGGCTCGCGAGCTTCAGCGTGCGCGCAATGAGCTGCTCGAGCCGCTCGGCCTCGCGGGCGATGCGCGCGAGGTGGCGCTCCACTCCGCTTGGCTCGCGGCTCGCGAGCGAGAGCGCGAGCTGCAGCCGCGCGAGCGGCGAGCGAAGCTCGTGGGACACATCCCGCAGCAGCTGCTGCTTCGCCTCGAGGAGTAGCCGTAGCCGCTCCGCCATGCTGTCGAGGTCGGCGGCGAGGAGCCCGAGATCATCCTGGCGCCCCTTGAGCGCCGGCAGCACGCGCACGTTGAGATCGCCCGCCGCGAGCTGGCGCGTCGCGAGCCGCAGCCGGTCGACGGGCGCCGCCAGATAGCGGGCGAGGAAGTAACACACCGCCCCGCTGACGCCGAGGGCGATCGCGAGCAGCGTCAGCGGCACACCCGGCAGCTCCAGCTCCCCGAACAGGCGCGGTCTGTGCGGCGCGACGACCACGTGATAGGTGCTGCCGCCCGGGGCCACCAGCTCCAACGCACCGCCGGGCGGCGCGATGGCCCCCGCCGCAGTGCCGGGCGCGGGCGCTCGGTCGGCATCGTTCGCGCCGCTCGAGGAAGGCGGCAGCGGGCGGCGGAGCATCTCGCGCCCGCCCGGCTCGATGATGAACGTGCGGCCGAAGGACTCCGCGGGGAGCGAGCGGAGCCACCCCTCGAGCGCCGCGGGCCCGCCCGTCTCGAAGGCGCGCGCGGCCTGTCCGTAGAGCTGCCCGCGCTGCAACCCTGGGCGATCTGCGCGGTGCGCGGTCGCGTTGACCGCGACGGTGACCGTGCCCACGAGTATCAGGGCGAGTGCCAGCCAGAACGCGAGAAAGATCCGCCAGTAGAGCGAGTGCATGCGGCTGACCTGAGCGGCGCCAACCCTGCGGCTGACCTTGCGGCGCTAACTCTGCGGCGCCGGCGCACGCGCCGGCGCGAGGGTGAGCGCGTAGCCCGAGCCGCGCACGCTCTGCAGCGTCACCCGGTCGGTGTGCTTCTGGAGCTTTCTGCGCAGGTTGCTCACGTGGGTGTCGAGGCTGCGATCGGTCGGCAGCAGGCGCCGGCCGAGCGCCTGGGCCATGAGCTCGTCGCGACTCACGGTCCGCGCGTCGGCGCGCACCAGGAGCTCCAGAATCCGCAGCTCCGCCGATGTCAGCTCGAGATCGGACTCGCCGATCTCGGCGCGGCGCGCGCGCAGGTCGAGGCGCAGCGGGCCCCACAGGATCGGTCCGTGCACGCCCTGGCCCTCGCCCGGCATGCGCCGCAGCACCGCGCGGATCCGCGCCACGAGCTCGCGCGGGCTGAAGGGTTTGGCGAGGTAGTCGTCGGCGCCCATCTCGAGGCCCACCACGCGGTCGACCTCCTCACCCCGGGCGGTCAGCATGATGACCGGCACGCGACTTCCCGCGCGGATGCGGCGCAGCACCTCGAAGCCCGAAAGCTCGGGCAGCATCACATCGAGCACCACGAGGTCGACGGCTGCACGGGCGAGCTGCTCGAGCCCCTCCTTGCCCGTGCCGGCGGTGAGCGCCGTGAACCCCTCGGGGGCGAGATACTCCGCGAGCATCGCGCAGAGCTCCCGATCGTCGTCGATGACGAGCAGCGTGGGCCTGGACTCGCTCGCACCCTCCGGCTGATCCATGTGGCGACGATACACGCTCTGACCGGTTTCAGACCCGATCGGGGCCGAAACTCAGAATTCTTTGCATTTCTTTGCCAGCTGGCCAGAGCGCGCGAGTTGGGTACGGCGCGCCGGGCGGTGCGCCGTGCCGCGCCGCGCCGCAACGCCCGCGTCCGCCGGGGCAGTCAGCGCCGGGGAAAATACGCGGTGTAGACGCCGTCCGGGATCAGCCGGTGCTCGCGCTGAAAGAGAGCATTCCTGGCCTGATAGTCCGCGAATTCGGCACGCAGCCTCTCGAGGACCGCATCGTCCCGGACCGGCTCGAGGTCCATGTCCCTCTCGATGGCGAAGAGCGAATCCCCATCGAGAAAGAACATCCCGGAGACGTATTGGTCGAGGCTCGTGATCGCGCGCTTGAGGGGGTAGCGATGCACATTGCGGAGCGAGGGCTCCATGTCGAGCCCGGTGCCGACCCAGGTCACCCGATCCGGCGCGTTGAGCCCGTAACGATGCCGCAGGAACGCCAGCAGCGTCGGCGCGATGTCGAGGTGGGAGGAGATCGATTGGATCCGCGCGGGGCGGCTGAGGCGCGGCGAGAAGATGATGAGCGGCACATGGTAGCGGTCGATCCGGGTGGACGGTGGAATCTCCGCCAGCCGGTGATCCCCGGTGATGATGAAGATCGTGTTGCGGTAGCCGGGGAGCTTCGCCGCCTCCTCGAAGTAGGTCCTGAGAGCTGCGTCCGTGTAGAGGATGGTCGAGTAGATCTCTCGGTACTGGCGGTGATGCGCCTTCTCGGCCTCGGAGAATTGCAGCTCCCGCATGCGATCCTCGAAGAGTCGCAGGTACTTCTCCTGGCCGGGCACGGCGTACCGGGGATGCGTGCTGATCGTCTGCACGTAGTCCACGTACGGTCTCCCTGAATCGTCCCGTTCCGTGAGGAGTGCCTTGCGCAGGATCTCCTGGTCGGCGTATCCCCAGTCCGAGCCCGGGAGACGATAGTAGCTGGCGTCGTAATCCCCGATGCCCACCATGAGATCGATGCCCTGCTGTTCGAGAAAATCGCCCTGGTGGTCGAAATCCAGGCGGGTACCGCAGAAGAAGCGGGTGCGGTAGCCGCTGCGCTTGAGAATGCTGAGCAGCGTCAGAGACTTCGGCATGCCTCTGCCGAAGCTGTTGAAGCCCTGCTCTGCGAAGGGCAGCGATCCCAAGATCGAGGGGAGTGATGCGAACGTGCGGCCCTGCGACGCCAGGAAGTTTTCGAAGTACAGACTCTGGCCAGCCAGCTCATCCAGAAAGGGTGTGAAGCTGCCGAGGTAGGCGTTGGGGCCGCTGAAGGCCCGCCCCAGTCCCTCGACGCCCAGGAAGACTATGTTGGGCGGCGGCGCACCCGGCTCGAAGTTGAAGTACTCGCCCAGAACGTCGTGGGTGTCCTCGCCTCGCAGGAACGGGTATTGGGGATCGAGATAACGGAACTGCTGAGCGGTGTCGGGAACGCGGCGCGTCACCGGGAGCGACGGCCCGAGGTGGGCGAAGGCATCGGCGATGAAGAGAGCCGCCTTGTTCGCTGCGACGTTGTAGGCGAACTCGCTCCGCAGCGCGCCGCGGGCCGGCAGCGGTCTCACGCCCGAGACGGTGAGCGTGACGGCGATGCCGAGCAACAGCAGCGCCGCGCGCGCCTTGAGGACCGGGTGCCGGTTGAAGATGCGCAGCGCGACCCAGAACACCGCGAGCGGGAGCAGCAGCGTTGCGACAGACAGCCCGGTGAAGTGATAACCCCCGCGAGCCGTCGTCAGAATGTCGCCGAGCGAATAGCCGAACAGGTCGCTCCCGAGCGGTACCCGGGAGAAAAGGAAATAGCTCGAGAGCGCAACGGCACCGATCAGCACGAGCGAGCCCAAGCCGCCGTAGACCCGGACATCCGCGTTCTTTCCGCGCAGGATCATCCGGCACGCCAGGAAGAGCGGCAGCAGGAAGACGAGCAGCTCGAGGAACAGCACCAGGTCCGACCGGAGCGCCGCGACGATCACCGTGCCGACATCGCGCGGAACCTCGGTCGTCACAAGGACGCCCGACAGCTCCATCAGCCGCCCCGTCAGCAGGGCGAGCAGCAGTGCCAGGGACAGATTGCCGAAAGCGGTCAGGCGCTCGCCGAGCCGGATGGGCCACGGCGTGCCCGGGGCCTGGGCAGTCAGCTTGACCATCGGGGCGCGCTCAGCAACTCACCACCGGAATAGCAGTGTCACGGAGGCGTCCCGCTCGACGAAGGGGTTGGACGTATGCTCGTCGCTGACGCTGCCGGTGAGCCAGATGCCCCATCGGGGGGTGAAGAATTTCTGAATCTGCGCGCCGCCGGTCCAGGAGCTCGTGACGTTGAGGAGTACGCTGTGGGGCAGAAGCTCGCTGCCGCGGCTGAAGCCGCCGTTCAGCTCGACGTAGTCGTCCGCGTTTCCCGAGAAGTAGTAGCGCGCGACGGCGCGGTGGGAGACTCCGAGTGTCGTGGACGGGACGAAGAGGGTGCGCCAGCGCAGATACCAGTTGCCGACGTACTTGCCGAGTCCCACGCCGTACATGTCGACGTTGGTGCTGGTGAAGCTCAGGTGGTCGTAGCTGAGCGACGGCTCCCACCCTCGCCCGATACCCTGAAAGAGCTCGGCACGAACGGCCCGCTGCGGATAGAGAGTCGCATTCGGCGAGTACTGGTAGCGCAGGTTGAGGTACGCCCTGGACCAGGCGTCCGTATAGCCATCGAGCGCGAAGGCGTGGTCGGTCAGCGAGAAGCGCCGCGCCGCGAGACTCTCCACGGCGAGCGAGCCGCGGGGGAAATACCCGCGAACGCTGGCGTCGTATTCGCTCCAGGCAGACCTGCCCGCGGAGAAATTGCTGTAGGTGTCGCCGACATGTGCCAGCCAGCGAAGATTTCCGGGCTGCGCGGCCTGCGGCTGCGAGCGCTGCTCGAGCGAGGCGATGAGCCGGTCCACCTCCGCGTCGGTCGCGCCGCTCGCGCGCGCCTTGTCCAGATCGGCACGCGCCGCCGTTCGGTCTGCCGATGACCGGTAAGCCTTGGATCGGGCGAGATACGCGGCGGGCTCGTTCGGCTGGACAGATACCCAACGGGTGTAGGCCTGGATGGCATCCGCGGGGCGGCCGCTCCACAGATAGAGATCGCCCAGCGCCGCCCACGCGTCACCGTACTCCGGCAAGAGTGTGGTCACTGCCCTCAGATCGGCCTCGGACTCCGGCCAGCGTCCTTCCCAGGCAAGGGTGCGTCCGCGCGCCAGCAACACATCCGAGTTGGTAGGTCTCGTCGACAGGAGCTCGGTGTAGAGCCGTATGGCCTCCTCGCGCTGCCGCGTGTAGGACAGGAGCCGCGCCAGCTGGAACTTCGCCTCGTAGGATTGCGGGTCGGAGCTGAGGGCGAGGCGATAGTGGCCGATGCCCGCCGCGTAATCGCCGCGATCCCGCGCCTCTTTGGCGGCGCTCAGGTCGGCGTCGGCAGCTTCGGCCCATGCCGCGGTGACACCCGTGAGGCCGGCTAGGGCCAGCCATGCAGCCAGGGCTGGGGCGAGTGCGCGGCTCATCAGGCGGGACACTCCCGCTTGCGCCTGGCGAGTCGTGCGCGCGCGCGCTGGTGCAGATGCTGGAACACCGCCGCCATCCTCCAGAGAGTATTGAGCTGCCGGTATCCGAAATTCTCCAGCACCGCGATCGCGAACAGCACGAGGATGTGGCGCGGCCTCTTGTAAAGACGAAACGAGATCTCCTCGAGCAACAGCGCGCAGGTCGAGAGCAATATGCCGAAGCCCGCGGCCAGCAGCATGAAGGTGATGAAGACGGAGAGCGAAACGATGCCGAGAGCGAAGCCGATGATGACGAAGAGGTAACCGCAGGTCTCGACCACCGGCCCGAGCCACTCGAAGAACACCGTGAAGGGATAAGCGAACCACCCCGCGAAGGATCCTTGCCGGTGGAACATCAGGCCGCGATTCATCGCCAGTGATTCCGCCAGGCCGACCTGCCAGCGGATGCGCTGCCTGCGGAGCGTGCCGAGGTCGTCCGGTACCGTCGACCAGCAGATCGGCTCGGGCACGAAGGTGATGCGGTAGCTCTTGCGCTGCGCCGATAGCGTCCGGTGGAGTCTGACGATCAGCTCCATATCCTCGCCGACGGTGTCTGAGCGGTAGCCGCCCGCCGCAACGAACGTCTCCTTGTGATAGATGCCGAAAGCGCCCGAAATGATGAGATGGGCGTTCATCGGCGACCAGCCCATCCTTCCGTACAGGAAAGCGCGCAGGTATTCGATGACCTGAAAAAGGACCAGCGGCCCCTTGGGCAGATCGGCTTCGACGAAAAGACCGTCCTGCGATTTGCAGCCGTTGGCGACGCGGATCGTGCCGCCGCAGGCGACCACCGTCGGGTCCTCGAGGAGCGGCGCGACGATCAGCATCAGACTGTCGCGCTGCAGGACCGAATCGGCATCCACCCGGCAGACCCAGGGGTAATGCGCGATGTTGACCCCGGCGTTGACGGCATCGCCCCGCCCGCCCTGTTCCTTGTCGATGACCCGCAGGCGTGGATCGACGGTGGACTGGTAGACAGCGCGCACCGGGCGGGTCTTGAGGCGCGCGCGGTAGGCCTCGGGAAAGGGCTTGAGGGAGTAGGCGGCGGTGAGCACTTCCAGAGTGCGGTCGGTCGAGCCGTCGTTGACCACGACGATCTCGTACTCCGGGTAATGTTGCTGCAGCGAGTGCAGCGTTCGCAGGACGTTGGCCTCCTCGTTGCGCGCGGGAACCACGATGGTGACGGGCGGTGCGAAGCCGCCGAGCAGGTGCGGGAGCCCGGCCACGTCGCGGCTCTGCATGTAGCGTGCGACGCCGCCGAGCGCGCGGAAGATCAACATCGCGTACACGGCATTCAGCGCCAGGAAGTACAGCAGAAAGAACCACTGGGCAGCGAGAAGGAACGACATCATCGGCCGGCTCCGATCCGCATCCGGCCCGTCGGCGACAAGTCCGTGCCGGACTGCCCGGGACGCGCCCCTTCGGCGATGGCCTGGGCCAGGATGTCTCTGGCGTAGCGATCGCTGAGGGTGCTCTGGATGTCGCGCAGGCGCTGATCGTCCCGCGGCGAGAGGCCGACGATGGCCTGCGCAGCGCGGTAGCGCACCCACCACTCTCGGTCGGCGAGCAACGGCGCCAGTTTCTCCTGATCCGCCCGTCGGCCCATCTTCCCCACACAACCGGCAGCGACCGCGCGCACGTGCCAGCGCGGATGGGTCAGGTAGCGGTACAGCAGCGGCAGATCCTGACGGTCGCCGAACTTGCCGATCACGTGCAGGCAGGAGGCGATGACTTCATCGGCGTGAGGCTCGTGCAGGATCTGCCGCACGGTCGGCAGCGCGGTGGAGTAGTTACATACCGCAAGGAAAGGAATGAGCCCGGGCCGGTGCGACTCGGGAGCCTGCAGCAGGGCGCGCGCGAGAGGCTCGGATACCCGCTCCGGACCGATGTCCTCGAGGATGCCCGCGACCTTGGCCGCCGGCCAGTTGAGGTGTCTGACGACGAGTGACACGACCGTCTCGGTGGCTGCCGCCGGATCGATGCGCGCGATCGCCTGCGTCGCGGCCAGCGACAGCAACGGGTGCCCGGATTGGGCGAGCTGGCACAAGCGGGGCCACTCGAGCCTGTCGCGCAGCTGGCCGAGCGTCACCAGGCCCAAGAGCTTCTGGCGCACGCTGCGGCGGCGCAGGAGCCGGCGGGCCAGGCGGTCGATTTTCGTGACGGCGGCGACGCGGCCCATCCAGTGGCAGATTCCCGCATCTTGCTCGTTCCGCTCGCGCAGCGTGTTCCACAGTATCAGCAGCAGCAACCGTTCGCCGGGCGCAACGGCCGGCAGGGGCTTGAGATTCCTCGCACCGCCCTCGAGCAGTATCGGAGTCCACCGCGCGGACAGCTTGGCGTAGCGGCGCTCCCTCATGAGCAGTACCGCACGCAGACAGAGGATGTAGGTCATCATCACCAGCACGATGACCATCAGGCCGACCGACCCCCAACGGGCGGCAACCAGTATTGAGACGAAATCCAAACTCATCAGTGATATCAACCAGGCGAGCCAGGGTGGAATGCGCCTCGGTTATGTTATTGGTTACCCCAGGGGCGCCGCCGCGCGATAGTGACAAGATCACGCACGGCACAGTGTGATGCCGTTCACGACTGGGGCAACTGGCTCCCGTGACGCGCCGGCAGTGCGACTGCTCCGGTCCCCCGGTGTTGGCGAGCGCGCTTACCGATCGCAGCGGCGCCGAAAAGTCGCCGGAATTTACATTCTCGAGCGCGCGCCGAGGCTCATTAATTCACGGGCGGCGGGACACGCACCGGTACCAGGCTTGCAGCGCAGCACTCGGGCACATCGCCTCCTGGCGCGCCCTGAGCCGGCCGCAAACTCAGAATTCTTTGCATTTCTTTGCCGGCTGGATACAGCGCGATGTCAACACCTGTGCCACCTTGTACACCTCCTCCCGGGGGGTGGCGGGTGCTCCGCGCCGCCCATTTTTTTGCGCTCGCCGGCTGCGCTTGCGGCGGGCGGTGCAGTTACGCCAAGGTGGCAGTGTCAAGCGCAAGAGGCGCCGGATGAGCCCGGATTCTTACTCCCCTGGTACCCAGACCGCCGACCGGCAAGCACGCGAGACGCGCCGCCGGCGGCTGATTCTCGCGGGGGTCGGGGCAGCGGCGCTCATCGCGGTGCTCGCGTGGGCGATGAAGCCCGCTGGTCAGACGGGGGGCGGCCGCAGCGGCCCCGACGGCTTCGCGCGCGGCGCAGGCGGCGGGGGGCCGGTGCCCGTGCGTGCCGTCGCCGCGACCACCGGCACGGTGGACGTCACGGTCGATGCGCTCGGCACCGTGGCCGCGCTCAACACCGCGACCATCCACAGCCGGGTCGACGGACCGCTCGTCAAAGTGCCCTTCCGCGAGGGGCAACTGGTGAAGGGCGGCGATCTGCTCGCGCAGATCGACCCCAGCACGTTCCAGGCGGCGCTCGCCCAGGCCGAGGGACAGCTCGCGAAGGATGAGGCGCAGCGCGCGGGCGCGCGCGTCGACCTCGAGCGCTACAGGGGGCTCCTCGCGAAGGATTCCATCGCGAGCCAGACGGTCGATGCGCAGCGCTTCACCGTGCAGCAGCTCGAGGGCGCGGTGCGCGCCGACAAGGCCGTGGTCGAGAATGCGCGGCTGCAGCTGACCTTCACGCAAATCACCGCGCCCTTCGCCGGGCGCGTGGGGCTGCGCCAGGTCGATCCGGGCAACATGGTTCATGCCTCGGACGCCAACGGCATCGTGGTGCTCACCCAGACTCATCCCGTCTACGTGGTCTTCGCCGTGCCCTCGGAGTATCTGCCGCAGATCTACCGCCACTTCAGCCGCGGCGATGCGCTGCCGGTCGAGGCGCTCGACCGCGACGGCAAGGTCGTCGCCTCCGGCAAGCTCGCCGCCGTCGACAACCAGATCGACACCACCACCGGGACCATCAAGCTGAAGGCACTGTTCGACAACTCGGATGATTCGCTGTTTCCGGATCAGTTCGTGACCGCGAGGCTGCGCCTCGACACCGTCTCGGGCGCCACACTCGTGCCGAGCGCCGCGGTGCAACGGGGGGCGCCGGGCACCTTTGTCTACGTGGTGAATGCCGATAACACGGTGAGCCTGCGCAAGATGAGCCCGGGACCCTCGAGCGGGGACCTCGTCTCCGTGAAGGACGGCGTCCGGCCCGGGGAAAAGGTCGTGATCGACGGACTCGACAAGCTGCGCGACGGGGCGCAGGTCGCGCTGATCGCCGACAGCGCGCGGGGTGCGGCCACGCCGGCCGCCCCGGCGCCGCCTCCCGGGCAGCGCCCGCACCGGCGCCATACCGAATCGAGCGCCGCGCCATCGGCGCAGCCGCCTGCTGCGCCGGTGCGGATGACCTCGTGAACCCGTCCGCGATCTTCATCGAGCGCCCGGTCGCAACCTGGCTGCTCATGCTCTCGATTCTGCTCGCGGGCATGGTCGGTTACCGGGCGCTCTCGGTCTCAGCGCTCCCCCAGGTCGACTACCCAACCATCCAGGTGACGACGCTCTATCCCGGCGCGAGCCCCGACGTGACGACTTCATCGATCACCGCGCCGCTCGAGCGGCAGTTCGGTCAGATGCCGGGACTCGCTCAGATGACCTCCTCGAGCTCCGGCGGCGCCTCGGTCATCGCGCTCCAGTTCTCGCTTGCCCTCTCGCTCGACACCGCCGAGCAGGAAGTGCAGGCCGCGATCAACGCCGCGAGCTCCTTCCTCCCGACCGATCTGCCGATGCCGCCGGTCTACAGCAAGGTCAACCCCGCGGATGCGCCCATCCTCACCTTCGCGGTCAGCTCCCCGACGCTGCCGTTGCCGAAGATCGAGGACCTGGTCGACACGCGCCTCGCCGCCAAGCTCTCCGAGGCCCCGGGCGTCGGCCTGGTGAGCCTCGGCGGCGGCCAGCGCCCGGCGATCCGCATCCAGGTGGACCCGGTGGCGCTCGCAGCGCACGGCCTCGCGCTCGAGGATGTGCGCACGGCGATCGCCAACGCCAACGTGAATCAGGCCAAGGGAAGCTTCGACGGGCCGCTGCGCGCCTCGACCATCGACGCCAACGACCAGCTCCGCTCGCCGGACGACTACCGCAACATCGTGCTCATGTACAAGAACGGGGCGCCGCTGCGCGTCTCGGACATCGCCGCGGTGGTCGACGACGCCGAGAACGTGAAGCTCGCGGCCTGGGCGGCCGACCGCCGCCAGAGGCAGCCGGTCCCCGCGATCATCGTCAACATCCAGCGCCAGCCGGGTGCGAACGTCATCCAGACGGTGGACCGCATCGCCGCGCTGCTGCCGCGGCTCGAGGCGAGCCTTCCCGCCTCGATCACGGTGACGCCGCTGACGGATCGCACCGTGAGCATTCGCGCCTCGATCGCGGACGTCGAGTTCGAGCTGCTGCTGGCGGTGGTGCTGGTGGTGCTGGTCATTTTCTTCTTCCTGCGCAGTCCCTCGGCCACGTTGATCCCGAGCGTCGCCGTGCCGCTCTCGCTCGTCGGCACGTTCGGCGTCATGTACCTGGCGGGCTTCTCGATCAACAACCTGACGCTGATGGCGCTCACCATCTCGACCGGCTTCGTGGTGGACGATGCGATCGTGATGATCGAGAACATCTCCCGCCACGTCGAGGAGGGCACGCCGCGTCTCAAGGCGGCCTTCGAGGGCGCGCGGCAGATCGGCTTCACCATCATCAGCCTCACGGTGTCGCTGATCGCCGTGCTGATCCCGCTGCTTTTCATGGGGGACGTCATCGGGCGGCTGTTCCGCGAGTTCGCCATCACGCTCGCCGTGGCGATCCTGATCTCGGCAGTCGTGTCGCTCACCTTCACACCCATGATGTGCGCTCGGCTTCTCGAGCGGCGGGATCCGGCGAAAGAGAGCCGCGCGCTGCGGATCGCCGGCGCCTGGTTCGAGAGCCTCGCAGCCCACTACGCGCGCGCCCTCGCCTGGGTGCTCGACCGCCAGCGCATGACGCTGCTGGTGGCCATCGGCACCCTGATCCTCACCGTGATCCTCTACGTGGTCGCGCCCAAGGGCTTCTTCCCGCCCCAGGACACGGGTCTCATCCAGGGGATCACCGAGGCGCCGCAGTCGGTGTCCTTCGCCGCCATGGCCGAGAGACAGGAGGCTCTCGCACAGGCGCTCCTCGAGGAGCCCTCCGTCGAAAGCGTCTCCTCGTTCATCGGCGTGGACGGCGTCAACACCACGCTCAACAGCGGCCGGCTGCTCATCAGTCTCGTGCCCAAGGGTGAGCGCAGCCTCGATGCCTCCGGCGTCATCCGCCGCCTGCAGCCCCGGCTCGCCGGGGTCCCCGGCATCACGGTGTACATGCAGCCGGTGCAGGACCTCACCATCGATGCGCGCGTCAGCCGCACGCTCTATGCCTTGTCGGCCGAGGACCCGGACATGAACGAGCTCTCGGTGTGGGTCAAGAGGCTGGTGGCGCGCATGCAGCCGCTCCCGCAGCTCGCGGACGTGGCGAGCGACCTGCAGGATCAGGGGCTCGAGACCTACGTCGAGATCGACCGCGATGCCGCCGCCCGCCTCGGCGTGACTCCGGCGGCGATCGACAACGCGCTCTACGACGCCTTCGGGCAGCGCCTGGTGTCGACGATCTTCACGCAATCCAACGTCTATCGCGTCGTGCTCGAGCTGCGGCCCGGCGCGGCGCAGGGCCCGGGGCCCCTCGCGGGCCTGTACGTCGCCGCGGTGAATGGCAACGAGATCCCGCTCGCGAGCCTCGCGCGGGTCTCCGAGGGAACCTCGCCGCTCGCGATCAATCACCTCGGGCAGTTCCCCGCCGCCACCATCTCCTTCAACGTGGCTCCCGGGGCCTCGCTCGGGGGCGCCGTGAGCGCCATCAAGGCCGTGCAGGACGAGCTCGGGATCCCGGCGAGCGTGCAGCTCTCCTTCCAGGGCGCAGCGCTCGCCTTCCAGGGCACGCTCACGAGCACGCTGTGGCTGATCCTGGCGGCGATCGTCACCGTGTACATCGTGCTGGGCGTGCTCTACGAGAGCTACATCCACCCCGTGACCATCCTCTCGACGCTTCCCTCGGCCGGCGTGGGCGCGTTGCTCGCCCTGATGATCGCCGGTCAGGACCTCGGGGTGGTGGCCATCATCGGCATCATTCTCCTCATCGGCATCGTCAAGAAGAACGCGATCATGATGATCGACTTCGCGCTGCAGGCCGAGCGCGGTGAGGGCAAGCCGCCGCGCCAGGCGATCTACCAGGCGGCGCTGCTGCGGCTGCGGCCGATTCTCATGACCACGTTCGCTGCGATGCTCGGCGCGCTGCCTCTGATGCTCGCCACCGGCATGGGGGCGGAGCTGCGCCGCCCGCTGGGCCTGGCGATGGTGGGGGGCCTCGCGGTGAGCCAGGTGCTGACACTCTTCACGACGCCGGTGATCTACCTGTACTTCGACGCCCTCGCGCGGCGCCTCGAGAGCCGGCGCGCGCGGCGGCGCGGCTCGGCCGCGCCCGAGGCCGCATGAACCTCTCGCGCCCCTTCATCGAGCGCCCGGTCGCCACGACGCTCCTCACCCTCGGCGTGGTGCTCGCCGGCGTCGCGGCGTTCCTGCACCTGCCGGTGGCGCCGCTCCCGCAGGTGGACTTCCCGACCATCTCGGTGAACGCCGGGCTCCCGGGCGCGAGCCCCGAGACCATGGCCGCCACGGTGGCCGCCCCGCTCGAGCGCTCGCTCGGGCGCATCGCCGCGGTCACCGAGATGACCTCCTCGAGCGCGCTCGGCTCGACGCACATCGTCCTCCAGTTCGACCTGAGCCGCGACATCGACGGCGCGGCGCGCGACGTGCAGGCGGCGATCAACGCCGCGCGGGCGCTGCTGCCGACGGGGCTCCCGAGCAATCCCAACTACCGCAAGGTGAACCCCGCGGACGCGCCCATCATGATCCTCGGGCTCACCTCCCAGGCGCTCACCCGTGGCCAGATGTACGACTGGGCGTCCACCGTGCTCGCGCAGAAGCTGCTGCAGGTGCAGGGCATCGGCGACGTCAATGTCGGCGGGAGCTCCCTCCCCGCAGTGCGCGTCGAGCTCAACCTCCCCGCGATGAACGGCTACGGGATCAACCCCGAGGCGGTGCGCACGGCGATCGCCACCACCAACGCCAACCGCCCCAAGGGCGCGCTCGAGTCGGGCGACAAGCGCTGGCAGATCCAGGACAACGACCAGGCCATGACCGCGAGCGAATACATCCCGCTCATCGTCGGCTATCACAACGGCGCCGCGGTGCGTCTCGGCGCTATCGCGCAGGTGTCGGACTCGGTGCAGGACCTGCGCAACGACGGGCTCGCGAACGGCGATCCCGCCGTGATGCTGATCCTGTTCCGCCAGCCGGGCGCCAACATCATCGGCACCGTCGACCGGGTGCGCTCGCTCCTGCCGCACCTGCGCGCCGCGATCCCGGCGAGCATCGCGCTCAATGTCTACATGGACCGCACCCCGACGATCCGGGCATCGCTGCGCGACGTCGGGCGGGCGCTCGTGATCTCGGTGGCGCTGGTGGTGCTCTCGGTCTTCATGTTCCTGCGCAGCGCGCGCGCCGCCATGGTGCCCCTCGTCGCCGTGCCGGTGTCGCTCATCGGCACTTTCGCAGTCATGTATCTCGCCGGCTTCAGCCTCGACAACCTCTCCCTGATGGCACTCACCATCGCGACCGGCTTCGTGGTCGACGACGCGGTGGTGGTGCTCGAGAACATCTCGCGCCACGTGGAAGCCGGCGCGCCGCGGCTCGAGGCGGCCCTCAAGGGCGCGCGCGAGGTGGGCTTCACGGTGGTTTCGATGAGCCTGTCGCTGATCGCGGTCTTCATCCCGATCCTGCTGATGGGCGGGGTGGTCGGGCGGCTGTTCCGGGAATTCGCGATCACGCTGTCCGCCGCAATCCTGGTGTCGCTCCTCGTATCGCTCACCACGACCCCGATGATGTGCTCGCGCCTCACGCAGGAGCACGGGCGGACGGGCGCGCACGGACGCCTCCATGGCCTGAGCGAGCGCGCCTTCGACGCCGTGCAGGACGGCTACCGCCGCTCGCTCGACTGGGCGCTGGCGAACGGCCCGACGGTGATGCTGATCCTGGCGGTCACCGTGGTGCTCAACCTGTACCTCTACATCCACGTGCCCAAGGGTTTTTTCCCGCAGCAGGACACCGGGCTGATGATGGGCCAGATCCAGGCCGACCAGTCGATCTCCTTTCAGGCGATGCGGGAGAAGCTGCGCTACTTCGTCGACGTCGTGCTGCACGATCCGGGGGTCGCCACGGTGGTGGGATTCACCGGCGGCGGCCGGCGCAACGGCGCCAACATGTTCATCTCGCTCAAGCCGCGCGCCGAGCGCGGCATCAGCGCGGATCAAGTGATCGCGCGGCTGCGCGGCAAGCTCGGGCATGAGCCGGGTGCGAATCTGTATCTGCAGCCGGTTCAGGACATCCGTGTCGGCGGCCGCTCCGCCGGCGCGCAGTACCAGTACACGCTGCAGGCGGACACCATCACCGACCTGCGCGCCTGGGAGTCGCGGGTGCGGCGCATGATGAGCGAGCTGCCGCAGCTCGCCGACGTCAACACCGACGCCCAGGACAAGGGGCTGCAGACGAGCCTGGTGATCGATCACGACGCGGTCGCGCGGCTCGGACTCAACCAGTCCCAGATCGACGCCACGCTCAACGATCTCTTCGGCCAGCGCCAGGTGTCGACCATCTACCATCCGCTGAACCAGTACCACGTGGTGATGGAGGCGGCGCCCGAGTTCTGGCAGAGCCCGGAGATCCTGCGCAGCGTCTACGTGACGAGCACCGCCGCGACCGCGGCGGCGGCGGCCGCCACCTCGGGCGCTGCGCACGGCAGCACCGCCGCCGCGAACGGCGTCGCGATCGCCGCGACGGCCGGCGCCTCGGTGGGCAACCCCGCCATGAGCTCCGCGGGCCGGCGCGTGCCCTTGAGCGACTTCTCACGCTACGAGGCGACGTCCACCCCTCTCGCCGTCAATCATCAGGGACTCTCGGCTGCATCCACTGTCTCCTTCAACCTGCCGCCCGGGGTGTCGCTGTCGCAGGCGACGGCGGCGATCGATGCGGGCTTTGCCCGGCTCGGGGCGCCGATCACCGTGCGCGGCAGCTTTCAGGGGACCGCCAAGGCTTTCCAGGACGCCCTCGCCAACCAGCGGCTGCTGATCCTCTCGGCGCTGGTCGCCGTGTACCTGGTGCTGGGCATCCTCTACGAGAGCCTCGTGCATCCTCTGACCATCCTCTCCACGCTCCCCTCGGCGGGCGTCGGGGCGCTGCTGGCGCTGCTCGCCACCGGCACCGACTTCAGCATCATCGCGCTCATCGGCGTCATCCTGCTGATCGGCATCGTGAAGAAGAACGCCATCATGATGATCGACTTCGCACTGCAGATCGAGCGCGAGCGCGATTGCAGCTCGCGGGAGGCGATCTACGAGGCGTGTCTCCTGCGGCTGCGGCCCATACTCATGACCACCATGGCGGCGATGTTCGGAGCGCTGCCGCTCGCGATCGGCTTCGGCGAGGGCGCGGAGCTGCGCCGCCCGCTCGGCATCGCCGTGGTGGGCGGCCTCCTCCTCAGCCAGGTGTTGACTCTCTACACGACGCCGGTGATGTACCTGTATCTCGACCGCTTCCGGCTGTGGGCCAAGTCGCGCCTGCGCCGCTTCCCGAGCCCGCTCGAGAGAGCCGCATGAGGCGCGCGCTTCGCTGCGTCCCGGGACTGCTCGCTCTCGGCGCCGCCGGCGGCTGCGAGTACCTGACGAACCTGACGATCGGGCCCGTCTACCATCGCCCGAGCCTGGAGGTGCCGCCGGCTTACAAGGAGAGCAAGGACTGGAAGCCGGCCGAGCCGCAGGATCTGACGTCGCGCGGCGAGTGGTGGGAGCTCTACGGCGACGCGGACCTCGACGCTCTCGAGCGGCAGGTGCAGGTCTCCAACCAGAACGTGCTGCTCGCCGCGGCCCGGTACGAGCAGGCTGCCGCGCTCCTCGGCACGGCTCGCTCGGGCTACTTTCCGACCGTTAGCGCCGATGTCTCCTCGACCCGCAGCCCGAATACGACCACCGCCGGCAGCGCCGTGCGCACCCAGGACCGCGTGAGCCTCGCCACCGTCTGGGAGCTCGATGTGTGGGGTCGCGTGCGCCGCACCGTCGAATCCAATCGCGAGTCGGCGCAGGCGAGCGCCGGCGATCTGGCCGCGATGCTGCTCTCGCAGCAGGCGACCCTCGCGCAGAGCTACTTTCAGCTGCGCGTCACGGACCTGGATCTCGGTCTGCTCGAGCGCTCCATGGCCGCTTACGAGAAGGCGCTCGCGGTCACGCGCAACCGTTACCAGGCGGGCGTGGCGCAGCGCTCGGACGTCACGCAGGCGCAGACACAGCTCGAGAACGTGCGCGCGCAGTACCTCGACCTCGGGATCACGCGGGCAACGCTCGAGCACGCCATCGCGGTGCTCGTCGGCAAGCCGCCTGCGGCGCTCTCGATCCCCCGCAAGGATCAAGCGCCCGCGATCCCGGCGATTCCGCTGACGCTCCCCTCGCAGCTGCTCGAGCGCCGGCCGGACATCGCCGCGGCGGAGCGCCGCGCCGCCGCCGCCAACGCGCAGATCGGGATCGCGCGCGCGGCGTGGTTCCCCACCCTCTCGCTCGGCGGCTCCGAGGGTTACGCGAGCAGCAGCTTCTCGAAGCTCTTCGAGGTGCCGAATCGCTTCTGGTCGCTGGGGCCCGATCTCGCGGGCACCCTCGTCGATTTCGGCGCACGCCGTTACCAGGTGCGCGCCGCGATCGCCTCCTACGATCAGAGCGTCGCGACCTACCGCCAGACGGTGCTCAGCGCGTTCCAGGACGTCGAGGACAATCTCGCGGCGCTCGAGGTGCTCGCCGAGGAGTCGACCGCCGAGCGCGCCGCGGCTGATGCCGCAGCCGAGACTCTGGCGATCGCCGAGAATCAGTACAAGGCCGGGACCGTGGACTATCCTGATGCCGCAGCCGAGACTCTGGCGATCGCCGAGAATCAGTACAAGGCCGGGACCGTGGACTATCTCAACGTGGTCTCCGCCCAGAACGCGTCCCTCAGCGCCGAGCGGGCCTGGCGCGACATCACCAACCGCTCGCTCGGGGCGAGCGTGGCGCTCCTGAAGGCGCTCGGTGGGGGCTGGAGGAGCGATGCGCTACCGCTCAGGTAGCGCTGACCAGCGCCGGCGTGCAAGCGCCCGACCGCCATAGATCATCTGCCAAGGTCACTAGGTCGGGTTCTCCAGGGTGAAGCACTGGCGGTGGTCGTCGTAGGCGAAGACCTCGCCGTACCGTCCCCAGCTGATGATGGTGCGCAGCGTCTGCTCGGCCCCCTCCTCCGCCATGTAGTCCTCGAGCTCGTCGAAGAAGCGGCTCTTGGGGGCTGTGTGGCTGGCGCGCTCGTCCAGCACCCGCCGCACGTGCGCCGCGAGCGGCACGTAGGTGATCAGGTGGCGGGCAAAGAGCTTCTTGCGATCGTCGGTGTCCTCGCGCGTGAACTGCAGACCCGCCTCGGTGAGGCGGATGTCGCCGCCCTCGACCTCGGCGAAGCGCAGCAGCTGCAACGCCTCCGCAGCGGGGAACAGGTCGTCGATCTCCATGCGCAGCTCCTGCGCGATCGCCGGCAGGTCCGCCTTGCCGTCGTAGGGGGGGCCCGCCACCGCTTCCATGAGTCCGGCCAGCACGTTGGACGATACGTGCGTGAGGGTGGTGCCGATGCCGGTGCCCGGGAAGCGCTCGGACTTCGGCCCCACGCGCTCGCCGCGCGGCTTCGCGGTCATCTCCACGTATACCCGGTCGACGAGCGCGCGGAAGCGCGGGTCGTCCGGATGGCGGGGCTGCGGCAGATCGACCGCGATCTCGCCCATGACGCGCGCCGGGCGAGTGGAGAAGATCAGCAGCCGGTCGCACATCTCCACCGCTTCCTCGATGTTGTGCGTCACCAGGATCACCGCCTTGATCGGCAGCTGCCCCTCGCCCCAGAGGTTGAGGAAGTCGTTGCGCAGCGTCTCGGCCGTGAGCACATCGAGCGCCGAGAACGGCTCGTCCATGAGCAGGATGTTGGGGTGTACGACGAGCGCGCGCGCAAAGCCCACGCGCTGGCGCATCCCGCCCGAGAGCTCGCGCGGATAGGCCGACTCGAACCCGTCGAGTCCGATCAGGTCGATGGCCTGGAGAGCCCTGCGGCGCATCTCGGGCCCCGGCATGCCGAGCGCCTCGAGGCCGAGCTGCACGTTCTCGAGCACGGTGAGCCAGGGAAACAGCGCAAAGCTCTGGAATACCATGGCCATGCCCGCGGCCGGGCCGCCCACCGCCCGGCCGAGATAATTGATCACGCCCCGGGACGGGTCATCGAGCCCGGCGATGAGCCGCAGCAGCGTCGACTTGCCGCAACCCGAGCGGCCGAGGAAGCCGACGATCTCTCCCGGGCGGAGCGTCAGATTGACGTCCTCGAGCACCACGAGCGCATCCCCGTCCGCCTTGCGGAAGGACTTGCTCACGCCCCGCACGTCGAGGAGCGGAGCCAGGTTCAGGGCGGCGGCGCTGGCATTCACGGGCGTCTCCGCGGACGAGCCTCCTTCAGGCGATGCGGAACTTCCGCTCGGCGCGCGCGTACAGGGGGCGCCAGAACACGCGATTCAGCGTCACGACGAACACGCTCAGCACGACCGTGCCGAGGACGCTGCGCTGGAAGTCTCCTTGAATCGTGGCTTCCGCGATGTAGGCGCCGAGTCCGTGCGCGGTGAGCCTCTGCTGACCCCAGCTCACGACCTCGGCCACGATGCTGGCGTTCCACGAGCCGCCCGAGGCGGTGATTGCCCCGGTGACGAAGAACGGAAACACGGAAGGCAGCGCCACCCGCCGCCACCACAGCCAGCCGCGCACGCCGAGGTTCTCGGCCGCATAGCGCAGGTCCGGGGCCAGGGCCGATGCGCCGACGATGACGTTGAAGAGGATGTACCACTGGGTGCCGAGGATGATCAGCGGGCTCAGCCAGATATCCGGATTGAGCTTGTGGAGCACGATAGCGGAGATCACGATCGGAAACAGCAGGTTCGCAGGAAAGGCGGCCAGGAACTGCGCGATGGGCTGAGCGATGCTCGCCACGCGCGGGCGTAACCCGATCCATACTCCGATGGGAACCCAGATGAGGCTGGCGAGGGCGATCAGCACCGCGACGCGCAGCAACGTGATGAGCCCGAGGATGACGACTTGCCCGATCTCGGCCAGCCGCACTTCCCCGAGCACGAAGCCCGCGGTCTTCGAGAGCGCCACGAGCCCGATGAGAGCGAGCAGCGCGTACCAGGCATAGTCGACCCAACCCGCGTCCCAGACGCTCGCGCGCCGCTCGAGCGCCGCCGGCGCCGTCGCGCCCGGCTTCATCCCCGCGCGCAGCAGCGCCGCGAACGCGCGCGCGAGGAGGCCGAGAAAGTGCGAGCGCCGCATCATGGTCAGCGCCCAGGAGTGGCTCGGGGTGAGTCCGACCTCCTGATCGAGACGGAACCAATCGGCGCTCGCGGTCAGCGGACGGAACAGCAGCTGGTCGAACACCAGGATCACGACGAACATCGCCCCGATCGCCCAGCCGATGGCGGCGAGGTCCTTCTGCTCGATGGCGAGCGCGATGTAGGAGCCGACCCCCGGCAGTGTGACCGTCGTGTGGCCTACATTGATGGCCTCCGACACCGTCAGAAAGAACCAGCCACCCGACATCGACAGCATCATGTTCCAGATGAGCGCCGGCATGGCGAACGGCACTTCCAGCCGCCAGAAGCGCATCCAGGGGCTGAGGCGGAAGTTGCGCGCCGCCTCGATGAGCTCGTCCGGGATGCTGCGCAACGAGTGATAGAAGCTGAACGCCATGTTCCAGGCCTGGCTCGTGAAGATCAGGAAGATGGCGGCCATTTCCGCGCCGGCCACGCGCCCGGGCGTGAGCTGCAGGAAGAACAGGAGGGTGATCGAGAAGCTCAGGATCGGCACCGACTGCAGGAAATCGAGCAGCGGCACCAGCAACACTTCCGCGCGGCGGCTCTTGGCGGCGAGCGTCGCGTAGGTGAACGTGAAGGCGAGCGAGGCGCTCATCGCGATCAGCATGCGCAGCGCGGTCCGCGCCGAGTAGCCGACGAGCGCTCCGGGCGACAGCGAGATCGGCACCGCCTCGAGATGCGCGAGTGAGCCGGCGAGCCCGCGCGCCGCCTGCGCGCAGTAGATGAAGAAAGCAAACACCAGGACGAAAGCGAGCAGGTCCCAGCCGCCCGGCACATAACGGGTGCGCAGTACCGAGATCGGCAGCCGGTCGAGACGCATTCGGCGCAGTTTGCCCGAAGGGGGTGACGATTGGCACCGCGGCGGTGTCCCAAGCGCTCAGGTCCGCTCGTGTTGGCAGCGCGCGGTGCAAAACGGCGCGCGAGTGTCGTACGATACCTCGTCATGAAAGCAAGCTTCGCCCCGGCGGCCGCGGCCGCCAGCATCGCTCTCGCCCTGGCGGCCGCCGCGCACGCCCAGAGCGACCGGACCTCCGACACCAAGACCGCCATCAAGGAAGATGCCAGGACGGTCGGCCATGGAATCGCCCACAGCGCGCGGACCGTGGGTCTCGCGGTCGCCGAGAAGACCAGGCCCGCACGCGAGGCGATCAAGGAAGACTCGAAGAAGGCGGGCCACGCGGTGGCACACGGCGCACGGAGGGTCGGCAAGGCGGTCAAGGAGACTGCCCGGAAGACCAAGGAGAGCGTGAGAGGCAAGTCCGACGAGCCGCGGCCGAAGAACTGAGCCCGAAGAGGTGTGGCCGATGCGCGCGCCAGCGGGCTTGCATCTGGACTACGTCTCGCTGGCCGAGTACCAGGCGGCCGAGTGGGGCGACGTGCTGGGTGTCGCCACTTTCAGTGGCACGCGCGACCGCGTGGGGGCGACGGCCGCCGAGATCCCCGTCGCCCAGGTCAGCACGCCGGTGCTGCCCGGCACCGGGCACGTCTTCGAAGTCTGGCGCTGCAACCGCCCCGCGACCTCCGGCCAGCGCCAGCGCGTGCGCTTTCGCCGCACCGCCGACATGCTGTTCGGCTGCATTGCGGTGAGCGAAGCGCAGCTCGCCGCAGCGGCGGCGGGATCTGACGGAGCCCGGTGCGGCCGGGCCGGGCATGCCGCGGGGCACGGCGCGCTGCACGAAGCCACGTCCCAGGCCTACCGGGAGATCTGCGCTGCGGTCGATGCGGAGAACTACCCTCACCTGCTGCGCGTCTGGAATTATCTGCCGGACATCAATCGCGATGCCGACGGCACCGAGCGCTACCGGCAATTCAACAGCGCGCGCCAGCACGCGCTGCGCGAGAGCGGCCGCTCGCTCGCCGGCAACCTCCCGGCCGCTTCCGCGCTCGGCGCGGCGAGCAACAGTCCGCTGGTCGTGTACTTCCTCGCCGGCCGCACCGCGCCCTGCTTCGTCGAGAATCCCCGCCAGCTGAGCGCCTACCATTACCCGCGGCAGTACGGGGTCCACAGCCCGGTGTTCTCGCGGGCGACGCTCTGGCGGGCGCCGGACGGACTCGCGCTCTTCATCTCCGGCACGGCGAGCATCGTCGGCCACCGCTCGCTCCACGTCGGCGACACCGCGGCCCAGACGCGCGAGACCCTCACCAACATCGAAGCGCTGCTCGCGGAGGCGAATCGCGCGGCGCGCGGCGCACACTTCCGGTTGGGCGCGCTCGCGCTGAAGGTGTACGTGCGGCGACCCGCGGACCTGCCCGTCATCGAGACGGAGCTCGCGGCCGCACTCGACGAATCCGCCCGGGTCATTTACCTCCAGGCGGACATCTGTCGGCAGGACCTCCTGGTCGAGATCGAAGCGACCGGCATGTGTCCGCTCGACGCGGCCGCCTGAGGCACGCGCGCACGGCATGCGTACCCCGGGGACCGCGCCGCTCGCGCTGCTCGCGGCTGCGGCGCTCGCCGCGGGGGCCACGCCTGCCACGCGAGCCGCACCCAAGCCGCTGTGGGAGCTCGGCCTCGGAGGCGGCGCGCTGATCTTCCACGATTACCGCGGCGCCGACACGATCCACGTTTACCCGGTGCCGGTGCCGTATCTCATGTACCGCGGCAAGTTCCTGCGCTCCGATCACAACGGGCTGCGCGGCAGGCTCTTCGACGCGGAGCGCATCGAGCTCAACCTGAGCGTCAACGGCACGACCCCGGTGCGCAACGACTCCTCGAGGCACGGGATGCCGGACCTGCGCTCGACGGTGGAGGTGGGACCGGCGCTCGATGTGCACCTGTGGAAGAGCGACGACCGGCTTCTCAAGCTCGATCTGCGGCTGCCGGCGCGCGCGGCCTTCACGGTCGAGGGCGCACCTAGCGTGGTCGGGGTTTTTCTCGCGCCGAATCTCAACCTCGACATCGGCCAGCGGCGCGGGGACGACGGCTGGAAACTCGGCCTCCTCGCCGGCCCGCTGTTCGCGACCCGCCGCTATCACGAGTACTTCTACGGCGTCGCGCCGCAGTACGCGAGCGCCGGTCGCCCCGCCTTCGAGGCGCGCGGCGGCTACGCCGGCACGCAGCTGCTCGCCGCGCTCACGCGCCGTTATCCACGCTACTGGCTGGGAGCGTACCTGCGGCACGACTCACTCGCCGGCGCCAGCTTCGCGGCGAGCCCGCTGGTCAGACGCGAGAGCTACTGGTCCGGCGGTTTCGGCATCGCGTGGATCATCGGCCGCTCCTCACGCGTCGTGGAGAGCGAGGATTGACGCCCTCCCGCACACATCTGGTCCTCATCCCGAGCTACAACCCGGGGTCGAAGGGCGTCGACACGGTGCGGGCGGCGCGGGCCGGGTGGGATCCGGTATGGGTGATCGTCGACGGCAGCACCGATGGCTCGGGCGATGCGCTCGCCGTCATGGCGCGCACCGATCCGAAGCTCCGCGTGTTGGTGCGTACCGGGAACGGCGGCAAGGGGGCGGCGCTCTTCGATGGCCTCACCGCCGCCGAGCGCGCCGGCTTCAGCCACGCGCTCGTCATGGACGCCGACGGCCAGCACCCCGCGCAGCTGATCGGCGCCTTCATGGCCGCCTCCATGGCCGCGCCCGAGGCGATGATACTCGGCGAGCCGCTGTTCGACGCCAGCGCGCCGCGCATTCGCCTGCGTGGCCGACGGATCGCCAACTGGTGCACCAACCTCGAGACGCTCTGGGCCGGCATCCCCGACGCGCTGTGCGGCTTTCGTGTCTATCCGATCGCACCGCTCCTCGAGGCCATGCGCTCGACTCGCTGGATGCGGCGCTTCGATTTCGACCCGGAGGCCGCGGTGCGCCTCTCCTGGCGCGGCGTTCCTGCGCGCAGGCTCCCCGCCCCGGTGCGCTACTTCAGCGCCGCGGAAGGCGGTGTGTCACACTTTAATTACTGGCGCGACAACGTGCTGCTGACATCGATGTACCTGCGGCTGTTGGCGGGCTTCGTGCTGCGCCTGCCGCTCCTCATCGCGCGGCGCCTTGTATAATGCCGCCCGGCCGTTTTGGCGAGCTAGGCCAGAGATAAAATGTCCGAGAAAGTGTCGCCCCTCCGGCAGCCGGCTGCCCCGGTGAGCGCCGCCGCATTCACGCACGAGGTCGCCGGCCTGATCGTCGAGGCGCTGAACCTGGACGTGGCGCCCGCGGACATCGATCCGGCGCAGCCGCTCTACGGCGAGGGCCTGGGCCTGGACTCGATCGACATCCTGGAGATCGCGCTCGTGGTGTCCAAGCGCTACGGCGTGCAGCTGCGCGCCGACGGCGAGGAGAACGAGCGTATCTTCGGGTCGCTCCGCCAGCTCGTCGACTACATCACCGCGCACAGGACGAAGTAGATATCTCGCCCACCCTGCCGCTGATAGCGCACACGTCCGCCGGCGCGGTCATCGCCTATCGCGCCGGGGCGCCGATTCTCGCCGGCCAGTTCCTCGCGGACGTCGGCCGGGTCGCGCAGCTGCTCGGCGGGGGCCGCCACGTGCTCAACGCGTGCGCCGACCGTTACCACTTCACGGTGGGCTTCGCCGCGAGTCTCGTGTCCGGCAAGCTGAGCCTGCTGCCCTCGACACGCACCCCCGAGGTCGTCCGCCAGCTGCGCGCCTTCGCGCCGGACGTCGTGTGTCTCACGGACGAGGAGGACTGCGACATCGAGCTGCCGCGCGTGCCGTATCCGCGCGGGGGCGGCCGCCCGGACCCGAGCCCGCCGCGCGCGCCGGCACTCTCCGTGCCGGCGATCGCCGCCGCGCAGCCCGCCGCATGCGTATTCACCTCCGGGTCGACCGGCACGCCGGTTCCCTACCGCAAGAGTTGGGGTCCCCTCATCGGCTGCGTGCGGGAGGGGGCCTGGCGGCTGGGAGTTGCAGGCGGCGCTTCCTGCGCCATCGTGGCCACGGTCCCGCCGCAGCACATGTACGGTCTCGAATCGAGCGTGCTGATGGCGCTCGGAGAAGGGCACGCGCTCTGCGCCGAGCGTCCGTTCTACCCGGCCGATATCGCCGCAGGGCTGGCCGCGGTGCCGCGCCCGCGCATTCTCATCTCGACTCCGATTCACCTGCGGGCGCTGCTCGAGTCCGGCATTGCACTGCCCGGGGCGGACCTGATCGTCTGCTCCACCGCGCCGCTCCCCGCACAGCTCGCCGCCGACATCGAGCGGCGCTGCGACACCCGGCTGCTCGAGATCTACGGCTCGACCGAGACGGGGCAGATCGCGCTGCGGCGCCCGACGCAGAGCGCCGAGTGGCGGCTGTGGCCCGGCATCACGTTGTCGGTGAGGGGTGAGGAGACCTGGGCGCAGGGCGGTCACATCGAGCAGCCGACGCGCATGTGGGACGTGCTGGAAGTCACCGGCGACGGGCTCTTCCTGTTGCACGGGCGCGTGGCGGATCTCGTCAACATCGCCGGCAAGCGCAGCTCACTCGCTTACCTCAGTCACCAGCTCAATTCCATCCCCGGCGTCGTCGACGGCGCGTTCTTTCACGTGGATGATCCGCGTGCCGCCCATACCGGCGTCGCACGCGTGGCCGCCTGCGTGGTAGCTCCGCAGCTGGATGCGGCGCAGGTGGTGGAGCAGCTGCGCCGGCGGATAGATCCGGTGTTCCTGCCGCGCCCGCTGGTCTTCGTGGCGCAGCTGCCGCGCACCAGCACCGGCAAGCTGCCGCAGGAAGCCCTGAGATCCCTCGCCGCGGCGCACCTGAAGTCCGCGTGAGCTGAAGCTCTCATGGGCGCCGTCACGACTGTCACGATTGCCGCGGAGCACCCGGCGCTCGCCGGGCATTTTCCGGGGGCGCCCATCCTGCCCGGGGTGCTGCTGCTCGATGAGATGGTGCGCGCGGTCGGGCAGGAGCGTGCGCAGGGCGCCAGAGGCTGGCGTATCGGCGCGGCGAAGTTCCTGAAGCCGGTGCGTCCGGGTGAGACGCTGACTCTCGAGCACGACGCCCTGCCGAACGGCTCGATCACTTTTCGCATCTCGAGCGCCGGGCAGCCGGTGGCCCACGGGATCCTGCTGCCCGGTAAGCGCGCCGCACGAGCCGCACCATGACCGGCAGACCGACTGATAGTTCCGCCGCCCGCGCCAGCGCAGCGCAGTGGGCGGGCGAGCCCGAGCGCGGCAGCGCGATCCTGGTCAGGATGATGATCTTCCTCTCGCTGCGGCTCGGCCGCCCGCTGGCGCGCTGCATCCTGTACGTGATCGCCGCCTACTTCTTCGCGTTCGCGCCCAGCGCACGCCGCAGCTCCCGCCAGTATCTGCGCCGCGTGCTCGGGCGCGAGCCCGGCGTCGGCGAGCGCTTTCGCCACGTGTTCGCCTTCGCCTCGACCGTTCTCGATCGTCTTTACTTCATGCGCGCTCGCTACGAGCTGTTCGACATCTCGATCGAGGGCGAGCCGCTCATGGAGGAAGCTCTCGCGCTCGGCCGCGGAGCGTTTCTGCTCGGCGCGCACCTCGGGAGCTTCGAGCTCATGAGCGCCATGGGCCGGCGCCGCCCGGGCCTTGCGGTGGCGATGGCGATGTACGCAGACAACGCCAACCGCGTCGCGACCTTTCTCCGGGCCGCCAGTCCCGGCTGCACGCCCGAGATCATTGCGCTCGGGCACCTGGACGCGATGCTGCGCATCAGCGACTGCCTGGATCGGGGCAAGTTCGTGGGCATGCTGGCGGATCGCACGATTGGCGAGGCCCCGGCGCAGGTGGTGAGCTTCCTCGGGCACGCGGCGCTGTTTCCCTCGGGTCCGCTGCGCGCCGCGGCGGCGCTCCGAAGGCCGGTGATCTTCATGACCGGCCTGTACCGCGGCGGCAATCGCTACCACGTGGTGTTCCGGCAGATCGCCGACTTCTCACAACCCGCCCCGGGCGGCCGCGAGGCGGCGGTGTGTGCGGCGGTCGTGCGTTACGTGGCGGTGCTCGAGGAGTACTGCCGCAGCGATCCGTACAACTGGTTCAACTTCTACGACTTCTGGCACGGCGCCGACGCGACCGGCGGTGCTTCGGCCGGCGCCTCCGCGAGCTCCCCTGGAGCGGGCGCGTGAGGCGGGGAGCCCGGCCCGCCGACGTCGCGGCCGCCCTCGCCTGCGCACCTATCCTCGCCTTCGCCGGCCCGTACGTCTTCACGGCCGCCTGGACTGTCGCGGCGACGGCGGACGCCGCAACGTCGCAGCCGGCCGAGTACGAGCAGCTGCTGAAGCTCCTCGCCGCACGCCGCCATGGTCACGCCACCTTCACCGAGGTGCAGCAGCTCGCCATTCTCGATCGCCCGCTCGAGTCATCGGGGGAGCTCCTCTACGACGCGCCCGACCGTCTCGAGAAGCGCACTCTGAAGCCCCGGGCCGAGACGCTGGTCCTCGAGCACGGGGTGCTGACGGCGCATCGCGGGCACCGCACGTACCGCATGCCGCTGCGGGACTATCCGCAGGTGGCGCCCTTCATCGAGAGCATCCGCGCGACGCTCGCCGGAGATCGGGAGGCGCTCGAGCGTCTCTTCCGCGTCGGGTTCGAGGGGAGTCTCCCGCACTGGTCGCTCCTCCTCGTGCCCACCGACGCGAGGCTCGCGGGGGCCGTCCGGGAAATCCGCATCGAAGGCGAGCGCGATGCGATCCGCTCCGTCGATATCCGCCACCGCGACGGCGATCGATCGCTGCTCAGCATCGGCCCTGAAGTCGGCCCATGACGCGCCCGGGTGGCGCGGCGACCCTGATCTGGGCCGTGCTGGCGATCATCGCGGCGGCGATCGTCGCGCACGCGAGCTACATCGCGGATCTCTCGGCCTTTCTGCCGCGCAGTCCCACCGCAACCCAACAGCTCCTCATCGAGCAGCTGCGCTCGGGTCCCGCGGCGCGTCTCCTGCTCCTCGCCATCGAGGGAGGGAGCGGCGCCGAGCGCTCGCAGGCGTCGGCGGACCTCGCACGCCGGCTGCGAGCCGACCCCGCGTTCGTCGCCGTCAACAACGGCGACGCCGCGAGCCTCGAGCGGGACCGGGAGTTCCTCTTCGCGCACCGGTACCAGCTGAGCGAGAGCGTGACGCCCGAGCGCTTCAGCGCGGCAGGCCTGCGGGCGGCGATCACCGACTCGCTGGACCTGCTGGCCTCATCCGCGGGGGCGCTGCTGAAGCCGGTGTTCACGCGGGACCCGACCGGCGAGATGCTCGGAATCCTCGATACACTCGGATCGGGGCGGCTTCCCCGCGCCGACGAGGGCGTGTGGAGCTCGCCCGATGGCCAACGCGCACTGCTCGTGGTGCAGGTTCGCGCCGCAGGCTCCGACACTGACGCGCAACAGGCGGCCTGCGAGACGGTCCGGCGGGCGTTCGCCACGAGCCTCGGCGCGATCCCGGCCGCCGCCCGTCCCGGCGTCACGCTCCTCATGACCGGACCCCCGGTGTTTGCGGTAGCCTCACGCGCCCTGATCAAGGGCCAGGTCATGCGCCTCTCGGCGCTGGCCGCCCTGCTCGTCGCGCTGCTGCTGCTCACGGTGTACCGCTCGCTGACGGCTCTGGCGCTGACGCTCGTGCCGGTCGCCTCGGGTGCGCTCGCCGGGGTCGCCGCCGTGGCGCTCGGCTTTCCCGCCGTCCACGGCATCACCCTCGGCTTTGGCATCACACTGATCGGGGAAGCGGTCGACTACTCCATCTATTTCTTCGTCCAGCAGGCGGCGGACTGGCAACATTCGGTGTGGCCGACGATCCGCTTAGGGATGCTGACTTCGATCTGCGGCCTGGCGGCGCTCCTGCCCTCGGCGTTCCCGGGCCTCGCGCAGCTCGGGCTGTACTCGGTCACGGGTCTCGTGGCCGCTGCCCTCGTGACACGCTTCGTGTTGCCGGCGTGGCTGCCGCGCGAATTGGCGATCCGCGACCTGAGCGGGCTCGGGGTGCGGCTCGCGGGCGCGCTGCCGCACCTGCGCCGTACGCGGATCGCGCTCGCGCCCGTGGCGTTGCTCGCCGGCGCGGCGCTCTACGCCCATCGCGGCACGCTGTCGCATCGCGAGCTGTCCGCATTGAGCCCGATTCCAGCTGCAACCCAGGCGCTCGATGAAGCGCTGCGCATCGAGGCCGGCGCACCGGACATGCGCTACGTGATCGTGGCATCGGCGCGGGATCGCGAGTCGGCGCTCGCCGCCGCCGAGCGGCTCGCAGCCCCGCTTGAGGCGCTCGTCGAGCAGGGTGCGATCGGAGGCTTCGAGTCTCCGGCGCGCTACCTGCCGCCGCTCGCCGTGCAGCGGGCGCGGCAGGCGAGTCTTCCTCCGCCCACGGAGATCGGCGCGCGCCTCCGCGAGGCGCTCTCAGGTGCGCCGGTGAGTGCCTCGAGGCTCGAGCCGTTCGTGCTCGACGTCGAGCGCGCGCGCAGCGCCCCACCGCTGACCCGCGCCGACCTCGAGAGCACCTCCTTCGCGGCCGCGGTGGATGCGCTGCTCGTGCGAAGCGCCGACGGCTGGTCGGCGCTGCTGCCGCTCGCGGCGGTCGGCTCCGGCGATCTCACCCCGGGCGCGGTCGCGCGGGTGCGCGCGGCACTCGCCGGGGAGCCTCGCGTGCACGCGGTGCTGCTCGACCTCAAAGCCG